>Ga0307513_10004174_pt1 | contig 19332 bp, 19 predicted proteins | sample 15_EM_MG_FD_202174 | JGI IMG/M metagenome (GOLD analysis project Ga0307513, IMG submission 202174) | Populus trichocarpa ectomycorrhiza microbial communities from riparian zone in the Pacific Northwest, United States - 15_EM | ecosystem: Host-associated > Plants > Roots > Unclassified | place...
CATCTCTCCTCCACCTCCGGCGATTGAAATCTCAACACCACGGGAAATCATCGTCACTTTCCCCCACCCACCTCTCTTCCCCCATCATGGCTACTGCCTAGGGGTTGACGTTAAGCCATCTTCCCTCTTCTCCTGAGGCACGCACCCCTTCCCTCCTTGGGGTTCTTGTTCCCGTTCATCGTTGACACCCGCTCATGAAGTTCTGTTGGCTTCCTTACCCCGCACTGGCTTTGCACCTCGCTTAGCATTTTGCACAGTCGGAAAGCTTCTCGCTTCGTTCACGGTCGGGGATATGGCGTCCGGACTCTCGGTCGAAGTCAGGCTTTGGTTCTGCTGGGCTTGTACCTCTGATGGGGAAAGCTTCGGTTAGTAACATCACGGTCTCGCTCGGTTTCGCTGTGGCCCTAAAAGCCCTTGCTATGGCCCATTAGTCGGTTGTGGCTAGCCCGCTTGCGATCCTTCCTCTACCCCCCTCCCGGTTCCGTCCGCTGGCACCGTACTGCCCCACAAGCTGGCACCATACTGCTAAAAATCCTCCCCCGGCTGGCACCCTACTGCTCTCCTCTGGCTGGCACCCTACTGCTACTCACCGGCTGGCACCCTACTGCTCATCGCCGTTGGCTGGCATCCCCTCTGCCCGGTCGCTCCGCTCGCCCACCTACCTCTCTCCCTCCTGCGATTTACTCTAAGGTCGCAAACCTCACTTAGATTACGGTTGATCATGGGATTGCACTGCCTCCTTGATCTCTCCTGAACGTCAACCCGTCCCCATCTTCCGCTCAGTCCTGACCTTGAACCGGCCTGCCCCCTCCGGCGACTAGCCGCGGGGCCTTTTGGTTAGGCATATTGGCAATAGTAGTTAGATCTCGTCATTTCCTTGATTCTTTTCCTAGTGTTACCAGGGGGCCTGCTGAAGGGTTTGGGTCTCTCTCCTCTACGTTTCTATGAGTTGTTTCCCTACGTGTCTGAGGTGCGAGTCTTAGGTGTTAGGCGGGGGAAGTTTCTTCTATGGTCTCGGCGGGTTTGATTTTTCCTATGATGAGGTGAAGCGGGCGGTTGTTATTGGGCTTATAGGTTTTTTTCTCTTCATCGCTAGCGCTGCATAAGGCTTTTTGTACCTAAAACAAGTTACACATGATTACAAAAAAGAAAAAAAGAAAAAAAGAAAAAAACGACCAAGGATAGGACACGTACCATCTCCTCTCCACCTCCTGCGATTGAAATCTCAACACCATGAGAAATCATCATCACCTTTCCCCACCCACCTCTCTTCTCCCACATCAGCAAACAAACTCGATTTTGCATCCACACGCATCTGAACGCACCCTGTAGTGGAGTTTGCATCTGGTCAGCATCCTGTGCATCCCATGTATCTAGTTTTAAACTTCAGAAGCCAAAATGGACATGTAAATGTTTTCCGTTAGGGCTGAAAATTCATGTTTGTCTACGTAATTGTTATATTAATCTTAAAATGAAACGGGTTTTTTGATTACATAACTTCAAAAAAATTGTCCCACACAATGCAGCCAGAAGATGCAGGATGCGCTGAAATGCAAATAACGCAAACTGATTTTTTTTGCTGATGCACGTTGGCTACTGCCTAGGGGTTGACGTTAAGCCACCTTCCCTCAGCTCCTGAGGGCTGTCAGCCTCCCCTCCTTGGGGTTCTCGTTCTCGTTCGTCGTTCACTCGCTCATGATGTTTGGTTCTCCCCCTTATTCCGCATTTGCTTTGCACCTTGCTTAGCATTTTGCACCGTCAGAAAGCTTCTCGCTTTGTTCACTGTCGGTGTTACAGTGTCGGACTCTCGGTTGAAGTAGCCCTCGGCTTGCTGGGCTTGTACCTCTGATGGGGAAAGCCTCGGCTAGCAACATCTTGGTCCTGCCTCAGTTTTGTTGTCGTCCCAAAAGCCCTTGCTCTGGCCTGTTTATCGGTTGTGGCTAGCCTGCTCGCGATTCTTCCTTCTCTCTTCTCCCGGTTCTGTCCGCTTGCACCATTACTGCTATAGCAGCTGACACCTTACTACCTCCTCATCTTCCCCGATTGTTCGTCCACTCCTCGGTTACGCCCCGTCGTGGTATTGCACTACCTCCGTGCCTGGTGTCCAACGCCTTGGATCAATGTAATTACCAGCGCCAGCGTACGTTTATGGTTACAAATATCGGCCCACAAGTCCCGTGGTTTTCTCTCGTAACGGCGATCACACATCCTCCGCCTCGGGCCCTATCGTGCCATCGCGAACCAATCTTTTCTTTGTTTTTCAGGGGAGCCTGCGGAAGGGTTTGGGTCTCTCTCCTGTACGTCTCTATGAATTATTTCCTTACCTGTCTGAGGTATTATTGTCTTAGGTACTAGGCGAGGGGGATTTTTCCTATGGATTCGGGGTGTTTGATTTTTCCCATGAAGAGGTGAAGCGGGCGGTTGTTTGGGATTAAGGTTTTCTTTACACGATATCTCACGATGCATGCGAGTTCTTGTACCTTAACAAGTAATACATGATTTAAAAACAAACCCAACCAAGGATAGGATCTTCACGCAACCATCTAAGTAATACAACACTTGGAAACTGGAGCACGGGCCAAGCCCTTTGACGGTAACCTTCCCGTGGTGCAAGATATGTAATCCTATTACTCTACTTCTTATGCTAACCTCTACGGCTCGAACGCGAGCACCAAGTCTTCTAGTGATTGAACTTTGTATTTCTGGGTCTTATAATGTTAAGACTTACCTCTCACGAGACTATGACGATAGTCAATGATTGTGATATACACTACGATTAGTCGTTCCCCGTTTAACGAAACACCAACGGGAATGTGTTTGTTACAGATAGGTGGGTTGGCTTGCAAGCCACCAACATATTTCCCTTGGCATACGAGGGGGGCTGGAAGCCTTGTAGCCTCCGTAATTTGATCACCATTCCGTCGAGCCGTGAGTCCGACGGATCGATCAACTCTTTGCAGAATCGGATTTTACTCTCCGACCAGATGCACAGTTTTTTTTGATAACTATTTTGTGGCAATTAATCCCTTTGTATGGAAGGTGAAATCTTGAAGCTTTCGTGGCTAATGATTGTGTAGGACAACTACAAGATTGTCTCTTTCGGACCCGAACCACTTTACTGTAACCTCCTCAGTCATTTTAATCCGGTGTTACTCCAGAAGAACGGTTGGCCGCCCGATAAGCTTCTGCGCTGGCATTTTCGCCAAGCAGTCCTAACCAATATGAAGGGAGCTGGGGAGACTTGTTTTGAGACTGATTTTCCGCCTGGCTCGGACATGATGGGTGAGATTATGAGCGGTCCAAAGGCTGCAGCGAGAATGGAGTATGAACTATGCGGCCGTCTTAAGCCATTGAGAGTTGCGGTTGAAACAAAGTTAGGACGCCACGTGATATGTACCTAGGAACTACAACAGTTTTAAAAAAGTCGGGGTTTAGCACACATCCCCATTCATAAATTCTGTCAGATGTGATGTCAAACAATACCGTACGGGGAATTGAAACCCTTCGTTCCGGGTAGTCAATACAGTACAACTAGCAATCCCCGAAAACGCAAGCAAAATATAATACCCCCATCGGCGGACCCACCTTGTAGCCCTGAGAAAAGCTTTAAAATACCCCCGATTTCAAAACGTATGTTTAATATACCATGTCATATCATTGGCAGGGGTTCAGTATGCAAACTTGGACCCTGCCAATACATTTTGTTTGCCCAAAAGTAAAATGGGCTTCATGTCTTTATTACAATCCTACAATGCTGGCCTGTGGTGTAGCCCCCACCAAGATTCACTAAGGCCCTGTTTGGCAGGCCACAAATACCATGGTATTTTCAATTTTCCTCAGTATTTCCGGTTGAGATAGGATAAATAAACTGTGTTGTGTTTGGCATGCACATAAATACTATAGTATTTCTATCCTTCAGATAAACTTTTCCTGTATTTCTTTTGTGTGATATTTCTGATAAACCTGCCTGTATTAGGGTACAACTTGAACTATTATTGTATCATATCATACAGATTCATGCTGCAGTAGTTTCACGGGGTAAAGGGCGGCAAGGATTTTCCCACTATGGAATATTTTTTTCTGGTCGCAACCCTGGTGAACCATCAAACTCTTTATTGTGGCCTAGTCCTTTTTACCCCCGGCCCCTAAAATAATCAAATAGCAGTCAATCCACTAGCTAAAAAAACAAAGGATTTTTGTCATGCCAAACGCTAGTATTTTGACAAATACTCGGTATTTTTATTCGGAAAGATCCTCTGTTTTTAGGAAAAACTGAGTTTCATTTTCCGGTGGTGTGCCAAACAGGGCCTAAGTTAGGTTTAGTTAGGGCGGGAGTTGATGTTTTTGCAACGTTTACCTGGTGTATGACCAACTACCGGTACACCACGGAATCACGCTATTATTCTGTACGCAGCAACATGCTACTCGCGGTGTCGAAGCGTTTTTAAAAAAGACTGCTATTGCATACCACCAAAATTTGGCCTTTTTGCTAGGATCTCGGCCGCATGCAATAGCAGTCTTTTTTAAAAATGCTTCGACACCACGAGTACAGTACACTGTACCATGCTGTGTTGCTGTTCGGTGTTTTTGCTTCTGTTGCCACCACCTACGGATTTACTTGGCAACACCTGGTATGAAACAATGTCATTATTGATTTATCTACTCATTTTTTAAAAAAGCCTTTTTCCATTTCGGGCTTTCTATACTACACTAAACATCTGCCCATACCCAATACCCTAAGTGCTTATAACTTATTCCACACAAGTACCTAGTATAATTGGGACTGGTTACGACACGGCGGGTGGTCACAAATACAATAGGCCTGGCAACATTCTGCTATCATACCAAAAAAAAATATTGTAGAGCCCTTTCCGCCGCGCATTGCCCTCTTCTACTGTACACCGCCTATCCAACAACCCAACCTTTTCTTATCAAATCCATTCTCCATCTTTGAGCAGCTCCCTAGAACTCCACACCAGATAACTACTTGTGTTATTCTCTCTACAATGCAGGTTCAAGTGCTAGTTATGAAGACTCAGTCCAGGGAGCGTCAGACTTGGTATTTCATCCATTTTTATATTCCACTGTTATCTGATCAAGTTCAGTTTTCTGATGTACGATATACTCGTCTTGGTGGATAGGATGCAAAGTTTGAATTTCGAATATTACCGCTGCTAGGACTGTTACGGACATCATTTTGGCTTGTTTAATTTGGGTCCTAAAGAAATATTGAAAATGCTGTTGGACCCAATGGGTGGAATTGTGCTGGCAAATGATCGACATGAAATTCTGAGAGAAATTGAGGTCGCGCTTACTGCTACTGAGTGCATGATTGAGTTGAGTCGGGCGCAAGTATGACTGTTTTCCCCGCCCTGTTGACTACTACTGTAAAATCTCAAATAATTGAACAAGGTGCCACGTCGTTGGAGTTGCCTCCTCTTGTATGGTCTGGAGTTTTTTTGTTTTTTTCTCACGGATGGGCTGTGCAGCTCTTTTTTTGCTGCGATTCCCCCCTGTTCCGAGGTAGGAAATTCTTGACTACATGGCACATTGTTCAATTATTCGATATTCTACTGTACCATTGCCTGTAGTTCCGGGGGTGTCGGCCCTGAGATGTGTATAGTGGCCGGTTGGGTTCTTTTAAAGGAGTAGCCATTAACCTTGCAGGCCCCTTTGTGAATAGGACGAATAAGTTGGAGATAGTACTACTACCGTGATTATCATTACAGGTGAAACCCTTATACAAGCTCTCCCGCACTCGCAATGCAACACCCATCCTTTCGCCATTATCCAGGCTTTCAAGAGAGCCCTTACCAATGCCCTAGCTATCGTTGCCGACATCTCAATTCCTATCTCTACCGGCGATGATGAAGCGATGCATAACTTGATCTAGTCTGCTACCGGCACAAAGTTTGTTTCTCGATAGTTGAAGCTGAGGCGTGTGATTTTGCCCTTGAGGCTGTCCACACTTTGGTGAGGAATCAGGGAGGGAGGGAAGGAGGAGGTCGACATCAAGCATTACGCCAGGGTCGAGAGGATTCCCAGAGGTGAGATTGAGGATTGAAGAGTTCTTGACGGTGTCATGCTGAAACAGGATATTAGGTATCCGAAAGTGAGGAGGATTGAGAATGCTAAGATTATCTTGCTGGAGGACTCTTCCCGAGCACAGACTGACATTGTTTGTAACAAATAAGAGAGGGAATTAAGGATGACTATGGACTATGGAGCTTCATGATAGAGCTTAACGATGTCGATTTCTCGTACGGGTATCACTGGTGAATTGATGTTATTATGGTTCTAGAATTGTTTTCACAACCTAACCACAGATATCCTGTAACCAATTACAAACCTCGTGCTCCAGAACCATGACTCCCAGTGGAATCACCCCTTGATTAAGAGATGTGGGGGGTATGAGTGCACATTGAATGTGCCTAGGTACATGCTGTCTCGCTCACCACGTCACCAACAGTACCACTGACTGATGAACGACCATGCGGTCCACCATACAGCTTCCTGCTTTGCTCAAAATCAAACAAGTTATCCCAGACAAATCTCCATAAGGAAAACCCACCAGAAACCGATTCCGGCCTACTTGGCCGGAAACCCTCCACATGTACAAGCCATGTGTATGCAGTCAAGGATGATGCCACCCCCCTCCTTTATCCAGAAGTCTTTTTCCTCTGCCATCCCCTCAGACATTACCAGGAAGCGACTAGACTGTGTAAAAGTTATTCTGTCGTACATGATCACCTGCCACTGTTCTCCAGTGGACACAAAGTCGTACACAATGCCTCCGCCATTGTTGTCTGTAATGTCCTACAGGGATAGCAAATACTGCCATGTCGCTTGGCCAATCGAGGACCTTTTGGCCTCCACTACAAAGACAAATTTTTGACCTTCAATTCCAATAAAATCCATACCGACGAATTCTTTCAAACCCGTGGTTACATTATCAACGGCGATAATCTCTCTCTCTCTCTATAAGTAGAGATCACGGGTATTAGTTGCACGTCGAAAAGCAGTGATGATTGGAAGGATAATCAACAAAACCAAAGCGTTTACGTATACTTCCTTATTGTCCACATCCGACTCGGTAGGCTAGCATTCTGCTTCGATACAATCGCTAATGTTTTGGAAAACCTTTGCTCTGGTTTTATTAATTGCCTCATCTGACAGGCCTGTGATTGTCGGTTTTGCTTTCTCCGACATTTTGTGGACAGTGATTGCTCTGTTTTCGAAGGGTTTCATTCTAAAACCAGGCCGTGTCTCTGCTTGGGTTATAGTAACCTTCGAATATGGGGTTTGGTATTTGCCAACTTTTGGGTTCTTCTATTAAAGGTTGTTATTGTTAGCACAATTTAGGGTACAAGTTTCAGGCATGTACTCATCCCAGGCAAGAAGTATCCGAATATTGAGAGATAATGAACCATATTTCACGGATATTTCAGGGATATTTCAGGGATATTTGAGGGCTAAATCAACTCTTTGGGGGCTCATGTACAAGTATACAGTTAACAGGGGGTATTTTGGTGAGAATTGGGCAAAATATCATCTGATCACCTCAAAGTTGGGGTACTTCTTGCCTGGGATGAGTATGTATTAAAACCTTAAGCTTACTGATTTGGTTGCGACAGCCCTGCACAAAACATGTGGGGGGAGGTAGTTGAAGATGGCTGCAGGCCTGATGGCCATTTTATTGACAAGTTGTTGGAACATATCGATCAGCTACTGTTCACTTCTCATGCGTTAAGTAAGTCAGTCATCAATAGAAAATACTTGTAAAGACTGGCCAAACTCGCTATGTAGGACACCGGTACCGGTAACATCACAAGTTTACCCTCCGATTGGCAATAATCCTTGCACGGTGATCTTGGCTGTATAGCGAGTTTGGCAAGTTTTGATGTGTATCAGATTAAAAAACGGTCAGACTATTTATTATTATTGTTAAACGAGTGTCCCGGTACAAGGGACAAGCATAAAAATGTGGTACAGTGCATAACTAATGTCTCAGAAGCGGTGGTACACTTGAGAAGAGGAATTTCAAGAGGATCCATGTTTCTTCCCATGCTAGGCAACTGATAAAGGAAATTATGTATGAGTGATGAAGATAACATCTACTCTAACCCATTTACTATCAAATCAAACCCTCAGAGGTGTCTGCTGAGGGGGCACCTGAACGTTTAAGCTGGGACCATGTATAATGCTGGCCTTATGATAAGTGGGCTTTAAAGCCCAGTGGCTTATTGAAGAAATCAATATTCTTTTTGGATCTATGTGTAGAGGCTACACTGCTCTGTCATCCTTACCCCTTTATTTTCTTCCACACAGGAGTGTTGGTTCAAATACTTAGCCATTGGAGTTGGTATTTGTATGGTAAAGGATGGGGTTTAAGATGTACTTTACCATCTCAACATATTTTCTGTCTGAGTGTTGTTCGGTTGCAGTGTACCAGAATTTTGTCAAAAATCAGCCAACCCCACTCCTGTAGCGTACCACCTTTTTATGCCTGGCCCTTGTACCAGTAGGGGCCGGACACCGGAAGAGGAAAGCAAGGAAAAGGCTAAGCTCAACCGAGATATCGTGATCGTGGTGTTTCGTTGAGAGGAAAGGTGTGGTTGCACGGATCTAACTCAGGGAACAAAAAGCCTCTTTTATGCAGGGAGTCCTGCATGCCAAGCCACTTACCAGTTTGGGAGTCGGCCAAAATTGTCGGCCAAACACACTATGTGACTGCCAAACTACCCTACTAAATCGACCTACAAGGCATACAGTACCAACTTGCTATAATGAACCTCGCTATACTGAATACAAAAATTGTGATTGGCTCATGAAGCTGTCTTCCGGCCTTTAATCCACTATACTTGCGCATTCTACACGTATCCGGATGCCTTGGTGCCAAGCTGAGTCAGTTGGCAACTCTGTCCGCGAATCTTGGCCCCCAGGTATCCCAATACTTGTGGAAAGCGCAAGTAGTGAATAGCTTTTTTGCGTTCACTATAGCAAGTTGTGACTGAAATGTTTTTGCACAAAGGGTCAAGCACGATAAATCCGTGGGTGGTGGCAATAGAAGCAAAAACACCGAACGGCAACACAGCATAGTGGCACATTGCTGCATTTTGCTATGGAAGTACAAACTCTATCATGGATAACCCTGCAATCCTCATCTTGCTACAAAAGCTTCTTCTGTGGTGCTTGTGCTAATCGTGCCAAGGTTGCGGCGTGTGGCCGCAACCCCAGATGTTCGCTAGCTCACAACCTAGGGACTCCTACTGATTGCCTAAGAGCTCAACATCACATTACGGCTCAACATCACATTGTGGCTCAACATCACATTGTGGCTGAAGATAGCCCTGTAGTGTAAGCTAGCATTTTAAAGTAGTAGTATTTTATTTCACAAAAGATTTCGCAACCTTGGCTCCTGCAGCATAATTGATGATATTGGTACTTCGGATGATTATGGGTAGACAAAAGAAATCTTTCTTCCACCATGAAACTTTTTTCCATTGTAGATTTCTTTTTATTCTAGAATGCCAAGATATCACTGAGTTTTTAAGATTAATGTAATTATACTCAGTTAACTAAATAATTAATATATCAAATTAATACATATTATATTGTTAATATCGAAAACCAGCCACAATGTGATGTTGAGCCACAATGTGATGTTGAGCCGTAATGTGATGTTGAGCTGTCAGGCACTCAGTAGGAGTGCCCAGACTGTGAGCCAACGAACATCCGGGGTTCTGGCTGCACGCCGCAACCTTGGCACGATTAGATATCATCCTTTACCAACTCCACCACACAACCCGCCACATACCAATATCAATAAACAGACCACCCTTCCAAATCCTCTCCCCCCCTTTGATACCAGAAACCAAAAATCAAAATCAAAAAAAAACCCGAAAAATGCCACCCCAAAACCCCCTCACACCCTACACAACACCTCCCACTGCCACCTATACCCTAACCCTTCTAACATCCCTCCAATCGAGCCCAAGCACCTGGCTTACCCACAAGCTCATAGCACAGCACCTCACTCTGCCAAAGCCGTCATCACTACAACGAACCCTCCTCCTGCTAATATCACTAACCCAAAATCAAGTCTTGCACTTGGATGCTTTACGGCAACTTGTGCTATAATGCCCCACCCCCACCCCCACCCCCAACACTCTAACTCTATTCTTCTACGAACAAGAGGGAGATGGTTTGGAAAACAGAGAGTACTGTACCACACCCAAACCTATACCCTTCCAAGTTCCGATTCTTGGTAATTTGGGATTTACAGTTGGGCCGTACCTTGTGCGCGCGAGTACTGCAGGTTCTTGAAAGGTCTGTGGGGAGGAGGTGGAGAGGTAAAGGGGGGACAGAAAGGGGGAAGATGTGGTCGTTGTACACGAGGGTTTGGATATTTTCCTACATGCTAGTGTGGGTTACTAGGTTGTTATGGATTTGGTGATGGGTGTGTCGGAGACCAGAGATCTGTATAGTGGCAGGTTGGGTTCTTTTAAAGAAATAGCCATTAACCTTGCGGGCCTCTCTGTGGAATATCGCGAAGAAGTGGGAGATGGTACTGCTATGATCATCCTTACCGGTGAAACACTCGCACAGGCTCTCGTGCACTCGCAACACAACACCCATCCTGTCACCATTATCCGGGCTTTTCCGACAGCTATTACCAATGCGCTAGCTATCGTTGAGGACATCTCCATTCCTATCTCTACCGGTGATGATTAGGCGATGCATAACTTGATCCAGGCTTCTATCGGCACAAAGTTTGTTTCTCAATGGTCGAAGATGAGATGTGTGATTTGCCCTTTGGGCTGTCCACACTGTGGTGGGGGATCAGGGGGGAAGGAGGAGGTCAACATCAGCAAAGGTTATTATATGGGTCCTGAGCGTCCAGTCCATCAGACGCTCAGGACGCTCAGAACGTTAACCGTTACACTTGACGCGACGTCGGCCGGACGTCACGTCCAGACGCCATTACCCATCTACCCCTGGGTACTCGACATCCCGACGACGTCCACTATCCAGTGCATGCGTCCAGATGCCCTCAGACCCTAAGTTCTCCCGCATCCTGGCGACCTCCTTCCTGTGCCTCCCTTGTCATAGCTGAATCCAACTCCACTCTAGCATCGAGAAGACTATCTGGATGCTTAGTCTTCCGGATGCTATACAGCGATATTTGAACCCCTCTGCATCAATTGCCATGTCTGGCTATAGGCTCCCAATGCCTGCCAAATAGCTTACATGTTCATCGCGACGGCATCGTAATGGCTCACTTGCATACTCTCGACGGCATTGTGATAGCACACATATTCCAGACCCTGTCTTGACGGCGTTGTGATAGCTGACATGCATACTCTCGACGGCTTTGTGATAGCATACATATTCCAGACTCCGTCTTGACGACGTCGTGATAGCTCACATGCATGCTCTCGACGGCGTCATGATAGAACACATATTCCAAATGCCGTCTCGATCGCTCCACTATTCATTCGTATTACAGAGTGCCATTCACAAAATCTTCGAGGCGCTGGTGCTCCTTGTATTGTGACTTTGAACCTCATCCGCATCTTGATATTCTATTATTACTAGTCTACTGCCGTGACCAGGGTGTCCTGGACACCCTGGCCACGGGGATTCTACGTTTGTGAGCTCTCGCTCAGATCTCGCTCAGAAATACACCCCAAATTGTACTCACGACTCCACAGATCGGCCAACCGAAATCTAATAGTTTAGATTTCCTACAAATCAAATCCATAAACTCAACGGTTGACACATCGCCAAGTCTACAAAAAACTATGCTCTCCCACGCCGGCGTCACTTTTCTGCGAGTCGTCCAGGCTCAACGATAGCCAACTGGCGAAACCTGGCGTCGCTGGCCCCTCTTCCGCTAGTCCCAGCGTCAGCTCCTGTGAGTTACCTAGGCTCACTGGATCTGAATCTAGCATTTGAAGCGCCTGGGCGTACGATGCCTGGTTGTAGTCAAACGCCAGTTCACTCCCCTTGATGTATCTTGACTCTGCCGGTAGTGCTCTAAACCCCTGGCGTGATTGTTGAGTGGTCCCTGTTCCCGCACCGCAGCTGGTCTTGGATTCAGGCTGGATAGCTGATGCCTGGATAGCTGACGCTCCAGTTCGGGATGAACTGCGTTATGATTGTCAGGAAAGTCTTTACAACTTTCCTGCATCATAGGATGATTTTGCTGGATCGTGTCTGTGATCATCTGATGCAGATTCCTGAGCATGAGTTACTGCGTTGGCCGTGGTACTGCCCGCCAGGTGTTCTTCTGCCGTACGAAAAGGTCTTGCAAGATTGGTTAGTCAACAGAACAAAAACCAAGGACGGGGGGGACATTGAGGGTCTCCTACATCCAACTGCGTCAGGCTTGAAGTCCGGAGGATCCTGATACACCCCAAGTCGATATGCTCATCATTCATGGCACAGGATTGCACAAGTGAGACACACTATCGTACCATTGACACGATTGATGAATTCCGGGGCTAGCATCCCAAGCTTTCTCTTGCCATTGAAATACTTACCATAGATGGCGTCGGCAATCTGAGGCGCGAGGAACCGGAATGATATAGGCTGCATCCAGGTCATAGTCAGTAGTGATTGGAAGTCCTGGTTGGGCGACGGGTGATGGGTGGATACCCACCTCATACCCATTTGAGGGGCACATGAACCTCTTATCCTCAAGAAGGTATTCGACTCTACGAGTGATGGCAGTGGGGTCGCCCGGTAGTCTGTATAATTCCTGTATATGATTTTTCATATAATGGACGAACTGCGCGCTCACGCCAGAGTGTTTTTGACGTATCTTGCGTAGTTAGTGCAGCACCGTTTAGGTTTGTGACCTCTGACTTACAATGTCTATACTTTTCGACGACAGTTCAATATTTCCGGCATCCGCAATCTCATCTTGCGTGCGACTCCAAACACTATGCACCTCAGACGTGAAAGCAACCGGGTTCGCGAGTGGGTTAACATACAGGGTATACTGAAGTATCAGATCTTTTACTACGCCTAGTATTTCCCCCTGCACACCAGTCACCGTGTTTCGCCGCGAATCAATTACATGCCGGACAGGCACAGTTCCTCTGGTACTCGGTTCGCCTGGTGGACTCGAGCTCCTGATACCAGACCTTGTTGTGCTAAGGACGCCAAGTGGGGACGAATACCGTGCTACGCTTGATGAGGGGAATGTCGCCGGGGAGAAGGGCCTACCGGGAGTTATGGTCACATGGGCCGCGGGCGACCGTTCGACAATTGCTGCCTCCTGTGAAGCAGAGTTGGTCAAAATTCGCACAGTCCTTGGGCAATTGTTTCCGTGTGTCTCCACCAATCGTGGCCCACGACGATCTCGAGGTGTTGTCTCATCTGCACCACTGAGGTTCGCTCCTTCAGGTTCGGTGTGCGGTTCAGTTTCGTCACCCGGATGTGACATCTGATACTCATCGGTGCTATCGTCGCTGAGGCGGACGGGTTCCATATGCCCTTGTCTGTCAGCCTCCATCTCAGTTTCAGTATATGCTGTGGTCTGAATTGTGCTACTCTGGAGGCGCTTGGCCGGTCGTGCTTGAAGCCGTCTCGCCATTGCTAGTGGGGAAGAATTTGGACCCGACAATTCAGCACTATTAGAACTGCCGGATTTGGTCTGTTGTGTTACCGATCGGACAGCGTATCCGCTGGTACGATGTCGGGTCTACGCCCTTTCAGATTGTCCTCTTGTGAAGTTGGCTGATCGATCCCATGGAGTTGGGTATGACGTCGCGCCTTCACCGGCCGAGACTGCCCACTCGTGGAGTTGGCTGACTCGAGCCTATGTAGTCGGGTATGATGTCGCGCCTGCGCCCGTTAAGATTGCCTACCGGGGGTGCTGGCTGACTGCTGGAATTCGGATTCAGTTGGGATATAGGACATGCAGTGAACGTTGGTAAAGATTGGAGTCAATCTCATAATTGGATGTGTCGAGTTTGCTGGAAGCGATGAGTGAGTATTTTCCTTTCGTCGAAGAAGACGCGTTAGGTCTTATACCTGTATGCTAAGATTTAGGGTTGTGGTAGGCTCACTTACTATCACTAGGTATGCAAGGAAGGGATGTGCCTACACAAAGGGGTTTAAACTTTGAATACCATATCCGCAGTTCAGGAATTAGCACTCACAGGTCAATCGTGAGAAATAATAGACAAAATGAACGTATCGCTAACGTCGCCGGACATGCAAAATCTAGTTGCAGGCAGTATCGGTTAGCGGCGAGGGGCCGTTGGCGATACACTCACCACGCCAAAAGAGGATTAGGATCTACTCTCATCTCCCAGCGTCGAATGATCACGACCAACCGAAACTCTATTCAAGGAATACAGTACTACTTTGTGAATAATCTGACGCAGGTGGTTGACGCCAGACCAGATATAACTATGCACCAACTATCACTTGGTATGACAGTGAAAGAATTGCCAACAATCAGTATTGGAATTATTGCCATCGTGGCCGCGCCCGCGATGCAGACAATCGCAACATTGGTAGAGCACATCATACTGTCCTCAGGAGAGTTAGACGGGACGTCCGATGCAGGAGATTTCCCTACAAAACAGGGGTTTGAGATCGTGAAGCCTCAAGTTGGGCTTTGGAGCTGAAATTCAAGACCTCCATACAACCTCACACATGGGGGTCGGGCGTTAGAAAAAAAGGCGAATTTATAGTGGCGCAAATGTCGCTGGCTGGGCGAAGGCTAGCGACAAGCAGCAAGGGCTGACGACCAGGTTGCCCGGGAAACACAATACGCCAAAAGAGGATGATCAGGAGTATCTAGGCACATCTCTGAACAGCGAATCCTCTCCACTTAGCTCCTTGAAAACTTATGGAGAGGAATACAACCGTGTGGTTCACGCCGGACCGGACATAACTATGCACAGACTATTACTCGCTATGACAGTGAAAGAATTGCCTACGAGCTGTATTGGAATGATTGTCATCATGGTGGTGCCCGCTACACGGACAATCATGACATTCATGGGACATATCATACTGTCGTCGGGAGAACTACAAGGACCGCAGAGTCCGAAGGTCGAGATTGTTCCTACCAAATCGGCCTTTGGGATCGTGAAGGTTCAAGTTGGGCTTTGGATCTGAAATCCATGGAACCCCACACGGAGGTGTGGGGCATCGGAAAAAATAAGCGAAATAATGGTGGCGCAAATGTCGCTGTCAGGGCGAAAGCTAGCTGCAATCAGCATTGATTGATCACGAGGTTGCACAGAAAACACGCACCACGCGAAAAGAGGATTAGGAGTATCTACTCTCATTTCCGAACAGTGAATCAGCACCACTCAGCACCCTGAAATCTTCATGCAAGGAATTCAACCTTGTGAATAATCTGACGCAGCCGGATCATGTCTACTAACGCGATGTGCACAAATACAGTAACTGGCAACGAGATTCTAAAAGTAGTGAATACCAGACGCCAAAGTAAGGGGGTACAAGGAAGGGAGGACTATTATACAGGGGATAGGAACACGAAAATGTAAAGAATATAAGACATCTAGGAAGTGTGTAGCTGAGACAAAAAGGTAAGAGAATTCGAGATGTCTTGGAAGTGTGTAGATGTAATCTGGAATTTTTGGGGTAGCGTGAAAAAAATAATCGCGAAGTGGAAAGAACGTTCAAGTTCATGTTCAGTGACAGCCTTGATGGCCTCTCCCACGTCGGGGGGCAGTCTGCGTCCGGGCTTCAGGTTTGTTGTGTCGTTTGGGGCTGGGCACATGGGCCGTATTTGTCGCATTTGGTGGGCGGGTATCCCGAGATCCCCCTGCTGCAATTTGCTGGGGTGGGTGGGGATTTGTGGTATCATGAGGAATGCTTGGCGTAGGTGCAGGAGAAGTGGTGGCTGAGTGAGAATGGGTCGGAGGAAGGGGGGTAGACTCTGCTCGCGTAAATGTCTCAGGCGCAGGGGTGGGGGACTTGGCCCACTGAATATCGTCATCGTCTGGTAGTTCTGATTCGGCAGCAGGTGTGTCTACAGTGCCGTCGTGCCCACGCCCTGGGCCATGATGCTCTCTGGTCCTGCGCGCTACAGCTCGCAATCCTGGTAGGGGCGCTACAGGCTCTTGTTAGGGAGTCTTCAAGAGTTTTGCAAGCCTGGGATCCTTTTGAACAATAGCCCTCAGGACTCTAGCCCGCTCCTTCTCACATGGCCCAGTGTCTAAATCCCGGTGTTGTGAATCCCCGGTACGTCTGCCTGGTGGATCTCCGACGGGAGAATAATCACTCCCTGAGGTGTTCCCACGCTCCGATTCACCGCTGTCCCGGTCGTCGTCGTAGATATATGATTAGATAAGAGGTTGAATGAAAATAAAAGAAAACTTACTTCGTCACCTTGAATAATATCTCTACCACGGCGATCAGGAGTGTAAACCTGTCCCCGCGGCACCCGATCATCGTCATGGTGACTGTGATCGACATTGTCTTTGTCTTGGCAGCCGCTGCCGTCGTTGAGACTCTCGTTGTCATCGTTGTCATCCCAGGCTCCGAGGTCATCCCACTGCCCCTACCGGTCCCCGGCCTTACGATCGGAAAATGGATGTCTACCGTAGGCTGGCGCCGGGGTTTCATCTAGCCCCTCTCACTCATCCTGGCGTGACTCCACCACCAGGAGATCAAGAGGATCTTTGCCAGAGTTAGCGAGCAGCCACACCCTGATGTCATCGTTTGTATATAAAAATATGAGCTCCGAGAGGGGGAGGGGTCCTACGGTCGCCGGCGTAACGCGCTGGCTCCTGGCCTAGTTGCCCCAATGAGATATCGGGGATATTGGATGGGGTCCTCCAAATGTTGTCGCTTGAGCATGCCGAGTAGGGATTGCAAGTTTGGCGATGCTAAGACTCCCCATGCAATCCCTCCGCCCGAGTCTTCATCATACCAGGGGTAATGCAAGAAGGGGTGCCCGCCTTTCGTTGCGCCTGTTCGTCGAATAAGGTGGATCCTGATCGGCCTTTGGTAGTACGGAGAGGCCCAATCGTATTGGGCCACTGGAACAACTGTGAGTACTAGTAGTAGAATCACATAATGTAAATGGGGGTGAACACTTACTCTGAACATCACAGACTTCTGCATCTATTGGATCCTCGGCCCGTTCCGCATGGAGACGATCATTCGTCGCCTGAAGCATCTTGGATGTGTCCCTAACCAACACTATTATTTGAGGTTCGACTTCATCGACGTCTTCGGGGTGGTGGTTTGTTTTGATTAATTTAATTCGGCCTTTGACAGGCGTGAGGAACTGTGCGAAACTGAGTACCGAGTCCATTTGGGTGCCAGTCAGACTCGTAGGGTTCCACCCGAGCACCGTGATGTATGCTTTGACTTGTTCGCGCCATCCCTTGTATGCAGCTGTCGGCTCGCGAGCATTCAAGAACCCACACCAGCTTTTAGCTTAGGATATCTCCCCATAGCGCGCCCTGATTCCAGCTGTCGTCAGGTGTAACAATCCTATTGTTAAGCCTTTATGCAACAGGCAACGACAGTGGTCATCGGCGTAAGCAAGCTTTCTCGTTTACTTTGTTTCAGAGGAGGAATGTACTATCCCTTCAGATAGTATGGAACTGGCTTGCTTGTCTTGAGTGATCCGTTGAAGGATACTATCTCGTCAGATAGTAAGATAGGTGGGTAATCATTCTTGGTAGAACTATCACAATAGTCCTATGTTCGTATTGCCCGTCGAGACTATCACAATAGTCTCGGGGTTCTTAGATCGTAGGCTCCCTTAGAGAAGCAGTGTATATAAAGAGAGTAAAGAGTAAGCGTATTGCAATATCTTAAATATAGAAAGGTACTTAGATGGTTGCGTGCAGATCCCATGCCTTGGTCGTTTGTTTTATTTTTGGCATCATGCGTTATTTGTTTCTAGGTACAAAAAGCCTTATGCAGCGTGAGCTATGAACAGAAAAAAAACCTATAAATGCAAACACACCGCCCGCTTCACCCCTTCATGGGAAAAATCAAACACCCTGAGTCCAGAGGAAAAGTCCCCCCCGCCTAGCACCTAAGATAATATACCCCAGAGAGGTAAGGAAACAATATATAGAAACATACAGGTAGAGAGACCCAAACCCTTCAGCAGGGTCCCCAAAAAAAAAGAAACCGCCGTTCGAAGACCAGAAACGCTGGCCTGAGGGGGGTGGATAGATGATCGTCAACAGAAGAAAACACGGATACTGATGGGCCCACTGTAACTACTCGCGCGGGCGTGCAGGTCATTACCTCGATCCAAGGCATTGGACAATAGCCACGGAGGCAGTTCTATACCACGACTAGGTGTAACCGAGGAAGGGTCAAACGATCAGAAGAGGGGCAGTAGGGTGCCAGCCAGTGGGTAGCAGTATGGTGCGAGTGGGTGAGTAGCAGTAGGGTGCCAGCCGGAAGGGAGGTAAGCAGTAAGGTGCCAGCTAAGGGGCCAGGACGGTGCCAGCGGACGGAACTGGGAGGGGGCAGGAGGAAGGATCGCGAACAGGCTAGCCACAACCGACTAACGGGCGATAGCAAGGGCTTTTGGGACGACGACGAGACCTGGATGAGACCGTGATGTTACTAACCGAGGCGTTTCCCACCAAAGGTACAAGTCCAGCAAGCCGAGGCCTACTGTGACCGAGAGTCCGACACAGTAACGCCGACCGTGAACGAAGCGAGACGCTTTCCGACCGTGCAAAATGCTAAGCGAGGTGCAAAGCAAGTGCGGGGTAAGGGGGAGAACCGAACTTCAGGAGTGGGTGTCAACGATGAACAGGAACAAGAACCCCAAGGAGGGGAGGGATGAGTGCCTCAGGAGAGGAGGGAAGATGGTTTAACGTCACCCCCTAGGCAGTAGCCATGATGGGGGAAGAGAGGTGGGTTGGGGAAAGTGACGATGATTTCCCGTGGTGTTGAGATTTCAATTGCCGAATGTGGAGGAGAGATGGTTCGTGTCCCATCCCTTGGTCGTTTTTTTTTTTTTTGTAATCATGCGTTATTTGTTTCTACGTACAAAAGGCCTTGTGCAGCGCTAGCTATGAAGAGAAAAAAACCTATAAATGCAAACCCACCGCCCGCTTCACCTCTTCATGGGAAAAATCAAACACCCCGAGTCCATAGGAAAAGTCTCCCCCGCCTAGCACCTAAGATAATATACCCCAGACACGTAAGGAAACAATACATAGAAACGTACAGGTAGAAAGACCCAAACCCTTCCGCAGGCTCCCCAAAACAAAAGAAACGACGGCTGCGCTAAGGCCCTTTCGGGGCCTGATGGAGAGGATAGATGATCGCCGACACGGGAAAACTCATAGGTTG
>Ga0307513_10004175_pt1 | contig 19325 bp, 16 predicted proteins | sample 15_EM_MG_FD_202174 | JGI IMG/M metagenome (GOLD analysis project Ga0307513, IMG submission 202174) | Populus trichocarpa ectomycorrhiza microbial communities from riparian zone in the Pacific Northwest, United States - 15_EM | ecosystem: Host-associated > Plants > Roots > Unclassified | place...
CAACCCCAGATCTGGGCGTTCTTGGCCGAAGAGCTAACTGTAATTGACGTGTTTTTTTCGCCGAAGACCGTGCGCCGTTCGATCATGGTATACCGCAAGGTTTCACCCATTTTCATGGTATATGAGAAGTTTTCCCTTGAAAAAATGTAGATATGCAGCCAAGGCCATCGTGCAAGGATTGTGGCCAATCGCAGGGTAAACTTGTAGCCACGGCTCATTGTGCTTGCCAATTAGAGTGTGACAACCTGTGGTCCTGCATGCTGACTTTTGCAAGTTTTTACGGTACTCGAATAGGCATTTACCTTCGCACCTCCTTCGCACCTTATTCTCAAATGCAAGGGAACATTGGCGTACTAATAGTAGAGTACTTGGCAATTCATAAAGTATTCGGATGAGTTGGCGCCAAGATGTCACAGCATACACCTAAAAGCCCGAATCTTGGGCCAATTCATCCGAAGACTTTATGGATCGCCATAAGTGCTGGTGGCGGCGCGGCGCCTTGGCTCCAAAAAAGGCGACCAACTATGCTGTTACTCGAGTATAAGTTGAAGATGTGCGTGGTCCGCCAAAATGGATTGCGCATCATGATTGTATAAAAGCACTGAGGAATAAAGGGGAAATATAGGTTCGCTTTGAATTCTTTCGGTAGAATCCACAACCCTTCGCTTGATTCACGAATCTTCCCTCCTATCAGCTTACAAACCGCTGTAAGCACTTCCACTTTCTCAGTAAACTTAAAGTAAGTTCCACATTCAAAGAAACAAAAACCGGCGACATGGGCGAAACCCAATCCGATTTAGTTTTATGGTATAAACTCGAAACCGAATTCTTTCACGATCATCTCAAGCATACGAAATATGTCGGAAAAGCAAAAAACAGGGACGAAAAAGTAAAAGAGGATTGGAGGAATTGTGGGGAACTCGGAAGAGGTGGTTTTGGGGTCGTCCATAAACAGGTCCAAGAAACCACCGGTCACTATCGCGCAGTCAAGGCGATTAATAAGAGACTGTACCCACGGGCCGATTATTCTAGGGAGCTTCTTGTGATGGCCATATTGGCAAAGGTTTGTGGCCTCACTCCGATGGAATTCGCCGTAGTTTACAACTCCTCCCGTGAATTCTGGTTATCTAATAATTTATTGATTTTAGCGCCCATCATTATTTGTGGAGTTCCTGGGATGGTTTGAGAAGCCTGAGGCTCTTTATATCGCAATGGAATATCTTGAGGGGGGTGATCTTACTAAGCATACAGGTGCACCACTACCTCAAGAAACCGTACGAAATGTTTCGAAGCAGATTCTCGAGGGTCTTAAAGTGATGCATCAACAGGGGATAGCTCACCGGGATCTCAAGCCTGCGGTATAATTGTTACCAACAACTCACCTCTCAATGTCATTGACGGCTAACAATTACATAGAACATTTTTGTTGTTTCTATGTCTCCCGTGTGGGTCAAACTGGGGGATTTCGGAGTGTCCAAGCGGGTCCAAGCTCAAGCTACCACAACCTTCCACACCCAGGTGTCAACTCCAGTGTACACTGCTCCCGAGGTTCTGGGATTGGACTCAAATAGCGAAACCTCGTACTACACGAATTCTGTTGACATTTGGTCACTCGGATGTGTGATATATGAGTTACTTGTTGGGACAAAGTTGTTCCTCTCCGAGAGCCAAGTGTCTCGTTACTACTTCGACCAATACCCCTTCCCTGAAGCTACACTCCAAGGGTTATCGCCCCCTACCGACGATCTTGGAATTTCGCTACTAAAGTCCATGCTCATGATACAACCTGGGGATCGTCCTACTGCGGAGGGCGCACTGAGCCATGGGTGGTTGGCGGGCCTTAAGAGAAACACAGAAGAGAGTGGTGAGAATGAAGATGGGGTGGCACAGAGTCGTGATGACAAAAGAGGAAGCGGAAGAACCTCCATTGGACTGGACGCCACCATCTGCACCCGGCGGGGTGTGGGTTTAGTGGCAGATGCGGGATCGCAAATGGATTCTAACCCTCCGGAGGGCATACTTGGCACGCCATCCGATGCAGCTCACACTGTGAGCTCGGTACTTCAGATGGAGCCCCAGACGGAAGAATTGGTACGTTTCGATTTCGAGGCCCCTCATTCGGGGGGTGCTGCAGAGTTGAAATTTGGACTATGGGCTCTATTACTGGTGGTTGTCTTATTTCTTTTAAATTTCACAATGGATATGGTTGGTGGCTAAAGTGGTGGAGGTTTTGGTGATGTTCATTGCTAGGGCACGGGATTGATTTGTCATAGCTAGGAAGGATCGTAGGCTTAAGTGGGCGGGTTGGGAGAAGAGAGGATAACAAGGATAACGACAGCGAGGACATGAACTCGCCTTTGTGAATAGAACTTTTCTCTTTGTCTTTATTTTTTATGATCTGAACTTCTTGTAACTTAATGTACCATGGCGATATTTTTCGGTTCTTGTTGTGTGAGCAGGGATAGCCTACTTCCGGTTCCCTCTTGTTTTTTCCTACGTTCTTGTCATTTGAAACTTCGACTCCGTTTACCTATTTTAAGTTCTGGACCTAGAGCTAGGAGAACGATACATCGGGCTGAAAATCACCGTTCCAATACAAAGGTACTGAGAAAAAAGCAGATCCACGATATTCCATAAAGATGTGACCGGGGTGTAGTAGCATCCTGAATAAAAAACTCACCCCATTCACTATGCTAAATACAAGACCACCCTCAAACGTTCTTCCAAGGTCCAACCCTTACGGTGCCAATGGCCTTCAATTGACCCCAAGGAAAAACAACCCGGCGCAACACGCACTAAGGGAAACGTGCAGAGTCCAAACCTCCAGGAGCAATAGAGCACCCATCAGGAAGGAGGAAGTCGTGGTTTTTTAGTAGTCCTGATTCCGGAACGCTGGTGGAGATTGTATGACATGTTATCCGTTTAAATTTCGGCGATGAAATTTATGTCTCTATTTCGAGGGGCTAGAGTTGGGAGGGTTACGGACAAATAAACATCAGATACCCGAGTAAATGCGCGAACAAGGGAGAGGGCAAGGAGGCGTGTAAGCAGGAGGACAGAGGGGTAAACGGGTGGGCAAACGAGGGAATGTACGGGCGAGCCAGCCAAAGAGAGCAGTCGTTGGAAAAAGTGGGGTTCACACAGGCCGTTCGACAACCACAAGCACCGACCAACTCCGGCTTTCTAAGAGGGAATGGCTGTACCTATACCATGAAACTTATCACAATACATGTTTACATACTCTCTAGAGTGGTTAACTCTCATCTTCTGCCATTATCAGAGAAAGATATCTTGTCGCTAAGGAGCAATAGGTTGGGAAAGCGGGGGTATTATTATACTTTGCAGTGTGCCAACATCAGTGTGGGCCCCACTTTTCGCACGGCTGAGTGAAAGGGTGAACGCGCGGGCGAGAAACCGAGTAAGTAGGTATACTCGAGTAAAGGCTCGAGAGTGAATAAACGAACGGGCGAGGGAGCATGTAAAGGGCTGAGCCGGCGAATAAACGCATCGGCGCATGATGCAATGTGTGAATAAGTGAGTGGGGGAACAAGTGGATGGGTAAGCAAACGGAAGAACTAGGGGGGGGGGGTGGGCCTGCGAACGGGTGAACAGGTGAGCATGCGGTAAACCCCGGTTCAGAGAAGAGAGAGAATTAAGAGAAGTACTGGAGTACTCGTAATTTTCTGCCTTTTGTAAACATGACTGCTATTTCATACGGGCAAAAAAAACGACCAGAGCCTCACAGAGCCTCCACCAGAGCCTCAGGATTTTGGTGGCATGCAATAGCAGTCGTGTTTACAAACGTCAGAAAATTACGAGTAGATGTCTGATAGTGCAGATAATACCTGGGTATCAAGGGTAAGCCTGTCGAACCCCTCTGACTGGCTGGTTTCCTTTTGGCCACGAAAAGAACGGGATTTCCTCTAGATAGACGGGGGCTTAGCCGACTTTTTCTTCCACCAAAAATTAGTGAAGATTGGCCGAGTTGCTGCAGAAAAAAAACAAAAAGCAGTTACACACCTTGTAATTTGTACCAATGAACCAAACTTCGGCGGGCTTATTCTCACACCCCAGTACGAGTACAAGCACCAGTATCTTGGCAATGGCTGTGACGATGCAGTTGGGGGTAGTGATGGGCAATTACGATCGATTCAGTGAGCTGGCATAGTTTGTATGGGGGTTTGGTTGGGTGAGAGATATTTCACAAACAATATTCAGGACTAGTGCCCTCAGTCGTCTGGCCGGGTGGTCGCCGACGACAGTCCGATGGTGTCACTCACGTCCTGAAAGGGGGGACGAAAGATGTAGGTCATAGACGGCAGCCCAACTACCCGTACCACCCCTGGTAGGCTGTTCTGGCACCACCTTTTTTTTCTTCCGTTTTTTCCCCACCTTGATTTCCTTAATGTATTTGAGTACTATGATACAAGTTACATGCATATCGAACCCGAACACTTGAGTCTGAATTTTGTATGGGCGGTAAGATACGCACAGACAATTGCCATACAAATTATTTATCCCTGTGTTCGGGTCCTATGCCTGTAACTTGTAGTATTTGTCCTGTTGGCCAGTTTTGCGCCTCTACGGTCGACAGTCATCGATAGCCTCCTACCCCGCCCGATGGCGTCAAAACAGTCCATCCCGTCCAAGGAGGAGACTGTCTCGTCAATCATCCTCACCCCGTCTTGCACGGACCGGACCCTAGGAGCGCTGCTAACTGTAGGTGTATCAAAACTTTATTATCCCAATCGAAGTGATGGCTTTACCGCAAGTAAAGGAAAATTCACCGCCCGCAGCGACCTTCTCCTATCTCCTCTAAAAGGGTGCCCCACACCCTGAGGCGTTTCCGAGGGATTACATTTAACAAGTTAGGGGTGTGTTTTTTTTTTGTTTAAGCCACGGTACCTTACTGGCGCGGCCGAGTTGCTGTGGGGCACCTACATAGAGTAGTCATCGGGGAGCCAATAGTAAGCTCATAATTAGTAATCGAATGCCGATTGATGAGCAGGCGAAAATCGCTCCCATAGAATGGACGTTGTTTGCCCCCCCGGGGGGTACCCAAAAGTAATAAGGAGTTCTAGCTGACTAGGGAGTAGTTTGGTACACTAAAATCGGGATTTCACAGGATCAGTGTTGTCCGCGACCAGGGCTGGTGTGTTGACTGGGCTTGGCCATTACCGTTCTATGTTTAGTGACCACTGAGTGAGATGACCGAGGATGGGCTGTCATGGTTGCAGTGTTGAAAGATGGCAGATGGGCTAGATGGATGGACCGGGCCGATGGATGGACCGGGCCGATGGATGGACCGGGCCGATGGAGGGTAGAGAGGTGGAGGGCGGATCGTGGTGTGGTGAATACTGTACCCAAGGAGTGTCGTGGGTGGTAAGGCTACATCTCGATCGATTAATGGAAGCTTTTTTTTGTGGCTTCCCCCGCCAGCAGCGGTACTCAACTCGCCTGATTAGACTTGCTGCCCTTTTGATGGGGACCCCACCAAAAAAATACAATTCCAGTCCGGGGACACGAGGAGTAACGGTATCTTCGGCACCTACCGTGCAGAAAATTCTGTGAGCCTTGTTTTTTCCCCTCAGCAGTGGAACGTTTGCCGAACACGGAAATGATAATACGGCAAAACTGGTTTTATTGGAAACTGAGCTAACACCGGATGAGTCGACTTTGCGCTTCCTCATCCAGAGTCAAATCCTAGAAATCTGGTTGGTCCATAGCCGCATTTGGCTCCCATCTAGGCCCATTTGCGCAAAATCTCTATGAGACGAGCTTGACTACTGAATAGGGTACAGACCACCGTAGGGAAGCGAAAACCCCCCTATTCCCCCGCATGGGGATTCCCCACCTTACCTGAATGGGAGAGGCCAGCTGATGACGCTGTGGACACCCTACCCCGCTCGGCTGCCGTATCACCCCAGTGGTGCAGTCAGCCCAGTTGTCTTCGGAATATCCACGGTTTATCGAACCTCACCAGATCCCGGTAAGTTCTTTTACTCGTAGAGAGTGAAAAAAAGAAATGCTCCGCCAATGAGAAGTGTTCCATAGTTCCCCAAGTGTGCCAAGCTGTGTATCTCTAAACACTGCCTGTCACTGGGGGGTGAACGTCCCCAATACCATGTTGGTGAGAAACCCTTCCGGATACCATTTGACGGAGAAATATGCAATCGAAAAAGTGAAACTTGTGTAAAGAAGTACCCTGTCTCCAGCCGACCACAAACGGCCTCCCCTTATCACCCAGTTTATGTTATGAAAGTTCTAGAGAAATTTTAGAAAAATACCAGCATGCATGAAGTAATTCTTGATGTTTTAGGCAGTTTTTACAATACTTTCTAATTGCTTGTGGAATACCGGTAGAAAAGAACTGGGAGGGCCGCGTGGATGGGCAAATATTTTGTTCGTCGCAACGTGAAGCATTGTGATGGAACGTTTTTGCCAAGAATGGTAGAATGGTATTGTGAAGGCACCCCCCCTGTCTTCCGCTGTCTTATAAAGGGTTTCTCCTGCCACTGATATTCGCTTAAGATGCAGCTCCCTACTGTCGCGCTACATGCTCATCGCTCTCACTTAGCACCGTTCCCAATAAAACTAGTTTTTGCGGCACTATATCCCCGAAACAGTAGCCCAGAAACACCCTAAGAAACTACAGCGTTCCCTTCACATACTAACATCATTAGCCACGATATTAGCAATAGCAATCTCCGCATCGTTAGCACTGTCAGCAGCAGCAACAACAGAGATCCCGGGGGCGTGGTACGGAATGTTGGCGAGAGTATCAAGTGCACCTGCAGATCGCTGCCCCTATTCTAAGCACTCTACACTCTTGTGTTATAGGCCTTCCTTTATCTCTATCTCCCAGCCCAACGGTACGCATCGCCAAAGATCCATCCGACCCACTTGCAATGGAGTTCCTCTCCACCAGCCTCTTGGATGAGGCACCAATTAGTCTAACCCCGTTTTCATATTCACTACCATAACACAGCCCCCACTCCCATAGAGCATGTATTGAAGACTTTTTTGTTAACATCATCGTCGCCACTATCACCATCATGACTCACCCCCACTACTAGTCCCGGAGCACCCTCCTTTGGCGACTACTCCGCAGACATCGGCACCGCAACCATTGACCCCAAATATCCGATGGAATATTTCCCAAACCCGCCATTCACATAGGCAATCCTTCCGAGCCCTACCTTTTAGACGTGGATTGGCGGCGGCAAGGGAGCAATGCGCCAAGCGTTTACACAACTAACACACGATCGCACACCCAGGAACGGGGAAATTCTCCCCCTTCAACTCGCTCACTAATTAACTCATGGTAAAGACAGGAGTAGATATAAGTGCAACCTAGTCCTCCCCTCCCGTTCCCACTTTTCTTTCAGTTTTCCGGGCGGATGCGCCGATCCAAAACCCTAGCGTGCTCCTGTAGCGGAAATGCTTTTCCGAAGGCCAGAGCGCATGCCCGAAGCCAAAACCCGTTCCCCATAACAATACAAACAACAAAGCAACTATCATGAGAACATTTCACGATTTCTAGCACTACCACCGTCCCCGCCGCACTCCTCACCCACATCTTTATCCTACCTATCCTCAACACCCAGACTCCGCACCTCACCCCCAAACCACTGCCCCCCTCCCCCTAACTTTCAAACCCCGCCCTGGCCAATATAGGCCCAGAAAGGACATCGCTTATACTCAGACAAGCCCCACCTGCACACTCCCCTCCCACACTTCTCCCGCTCCCTAGCTAAACCGCCACTACCACATCGCCGATGACACAATACACAAGAAGTTACCTATGCAATTTTATTAACGAGGACTACCAAGAGCATTGGACGGGGCCAGCTGGTTTTCTGCAGCCCGTCCATGGCCGGACGGCAGGCCCCTCAGGGTGAGAGAGGGGCAGTCACGGACGGCGGAGGATGAGAGAGGACCGTAGGGAACGGGGGGGCGACGGCGGAGGGCTGGGGAGGACTGCCAGGGATGGTAGGGGATGGTAGTGGACTGAATTAAAAGGGGCGGGGGGTATCTTAAAATCTCTTAATGTTCATGGCCTTACACAAGTCTGGATGTATTTTCTTCGTAGTTGGCTGGAGTGTCTGGAGGAACCAGTCCAGGAGAAATATATATTATGGCTTGCAAAGTTTCTTCTCATTTTCCTTTATCATGTTTGCTTTATTGAGCTTTATCTCACTTTTACTCCCCCCGGAAGCCTGAGCCAATACTAGAGCAACCTCTACGACAAAATACCGCCTCGAGATCGCCCAGGCTATGTATTCCACAAATGCCACCTCCATCGGGAGTGAGATGCTGCTCGTCATGCTCTCATGATAATCGTTTTGTTTTCCGGAAATGCTCACACTTTCGGGAAAAAGTTTCCGGACTAAAATCTACCTCCCACACTATCATATCACTTTATCCATCACTCGGGATGCAGATCCGGACTGCAAGCCCCGCTAATACAGACGAACCATATCACGCTCCTCTCCATCAGTGCCTTACGATTCTATAGCATTGGGAGCCTGGGTACAAGCAAATTTGTCCTTGGATTGTGGCATGCGACTAGACTTGCCAGAAGTTGAGGGAGCAGACAAAATCCGAAGATTCATTCCGGAGCGGAAAGCAAATCCACAAATTCCAAATCTTTGATCTCGGCCCAGTTCGTCCGCCGGTTTGACCAGATTTCGGAACAGATCTAGGCAGAGTCGGAATAATGAGATATATCACTCATGCAAGAGCACACTTTCCCACCACCCTGCACCCCGCGGCGTTCCCTGGCAGCTCTTGCATTCCTACCTCTACCCTCGAAATGCATTTTCTCACTCAATAAGGTCTGCCATCCAATCCAAGGCGGCAGCCCAACGATTTCACAACCTTAGACGGACTGGTAGGGGCAATCCCCCGGCCCTGTAGGGGAGACTTAGGCAGGAATGATGTAATCGCTTCGATTGAAGTGTTTACGGTTATTTAAGAGGCGCCCGTCGGTTAATTCCGAGAAAACATGGGCTATCACTCATATCCGACCTACTAAACTTAAAGCCCCCCAGAAGAAGTAAAGGAGCGAACATAACTACCGTGTTCAGCTATGTGCTATAAATGTTGTCATCCTGTTTTCGGTGTCTGATACAAAGTCAGTTGGTGGGAGGGAGATATTTTGTTCCACTTTCCAAGTTCAAGCTCCTACATGTCATGCTTGACTAGTATTAAGATTGTAGGGGAGTGTTTAGGCGAAGGCTAGATCTTATGCTTGCTTACGGGCTTCACCACTCTTATGGATACTTTAATTATTTCCTTTGGGTACTCAATATTGCAGTATATTAGGTCTTCAGGGGCACACAGGATTGATGACGGGAGAAATCGAACCGTGTATTGCATCTGCTGTAGGTGGCTGGTTTTGAGGTTTAATGCGGGATCCTAAACCACGGAATAAAGACGTGGTGTGATAGACACCAGTATGCAACCCGCGATTTCAGAAGTCGTAGGCTGTACCGTATTACCTGGTTTTATTCGCCTGCAGCTAGTACGTTGAAATAAGAGTTTTCTTCGTAATCTGTCTCGAATTCTCAATAAAACGCGTTCACTTAACCTTTTATGGTCAAAATTAGGCACATTATGGACTCTTCATGACTGTGTTGAATGTTTTGTTTCAGCCCCTACTTTATTTCAACGTACTAGCGGCAGGCGAATAAAACCAGGTAATACGGTATTCATCCGAGTGACCACACTAACTTAGGCTTAAATGTTGGGCTATCGTACCTCTTACCCGATTCCCATAAAAGCGAGTGCCTGATATGCGTTCCTCATTCACTATAAGGCATTAAAATGTAAAAGATAAAGTATGAACAGGTATCAGGGAAAGCTAAGCGAAAAGGTGATGGTGGGGTCGGATAAGCTGAGATAGTAAGTTTGGGGAAAGTTGTCACAGGGAATATTGTTGATTCTGCCGAGTTCCGATCCCCTTCTTGTGCTACAAAATGTCGGGTTGGTACAACCCATTGCCAATTGGGCAAAGCGCATGGGACAGCGCTCGACACACAACGGGGTTGTTGTGTCTCGGAGGTTAACGGAAAAAGTAAGACCGGTTGTCGGGCCAGAGTGGGGGCATAGAAAATAAGATAACTTAGCATTTCCTCCACTAAACGTGCAACTCTTCGCTTGAGTCACGAGTCTTCACATTCATCCCCTTTCCATTTATGGTCATCGCGGCCTTGCATTCCCACCTTTTTAGCTAATCCAGAGTCGCGGGTCCTGGGCCAGTCTCAAATTGGGTACATGGTTAAGACTCTAGTGGATTCAGTTGAGAGGTATAAACTCAATACTGAATTTTTTCAGGAGCATGTCCAACACACAGATGGGGGGATTGCGAAAAACAAGGTGACTGTGAAGGGGTATTGGAGCAGTGTTGGGGAGCCCGGAAGGGGAGGTTCCGGTGTCGTCCGTAAGCAGATTCATGATACTACAGGCAACTGTAGGGCTCTTAAGATAATTGATAAGTGGTTGCCTTCGAACAAAAATTACGCTAGGGAGCTCCATATGATGGCCATATTATCAGAGGTTTGTGCTCTCACTCCCAGGGGAAAATGCCTAGTTCGCCGCACCTACACTGTTTGCATGCTATGGTTAATAGGGGTCGCTTTAGCACCGATTATTATATGTGGAGCTCCTGGGATGGCTTGAGGACCCCGAAACTCGGTACATCGCAATGGAATATTGTTGGAAATTATGCTGCTCATCACGTGCATATATTCTCATGCGCGCTGGATAAGAAACGCTACTACTATCATCTGTTACACACCGTTGCTCAAGGGCTGTTCCACCATCATTAGCTTCAGACAATATCCGACATTCATCCTGCATACTCGACGAAACAGGATCAAACTCGAATCACACCGCACTGAAACAGGAACACTCACGATAACCAAACATCAGCTGTACCCTCGGTTTCACGCACAACCTATGGCTGGCTACTTTGTCGATACCCTCGGGAAATTCTGATCAAACCTCGGATCTCGTTCGGGAAAGAGGATATTGCAACTACTGAGTGGAAGGGACCGAGAAGCAGGATTGTGCATGCGCTGGTAGCATGTTACAGAGGAAGGATAGGATATAAGGAAGCTTGTTTTTCCCTTGATTTGTTCATCATCAGTTCATCATCGTTCACTTCTCTCTTTTGTCTGTCTTATCTTATTCTTGACTTCCATTTGCTCATTTTCCGATTGTTCATTCCTTTTATAAGTCTTTTATCTGAATCGTATTCTTTTATATCTGCTATATACAATCAACTTGCGTCATGCCGTATCTGAACTCGGAATCCGCTGTGCCTGAACCTTGTTGTTGAAAAGGTTATGAGCCCGGATTGACATCCGAAGCACCCTCCGACCACCCCCGAACATGTCCTCCTCATCCGAATATAAGCTGCTTGCTGGAACAGAAGTTAAAGCTCTATCCAGCGGATCTGACTATTGTGAATGGCGACTGGCCGTCAAAGACATTCTTGCAGAAAAGGGTTACTGGGATTGGATCTCCACCGCCCCGGAAGAATCTGCCTCCTCCGATACCACGATTAAAGAAAAAAGCGCCAAAGCCCGAGGCCTGCTGGGCCGCCTGTTAGACAGCAATCATCGGGAACTTTACCCGACTGAGCGGGATCCACACAAACTGTGGGCCAAACTTGAAAGCCGTTATGCCGGAAAAGACCAGGCCCGTATCTGGTATCTTCGTTCAGAACTCGCCAACACCAAATTCGAGGGTGAACCTATGGTCGTCTATATTTCGAAGTTAGAAAAGTTGTTTAACCAGCTAGCCGGAGGTGGAAAAATCCAAAAAGAGAAAGACAAGATTTCCGCACTTCTGTCAAACTTACCGACTGGGTACCATCCTTTTCGCACCTTAATCTCGAACAATCCGAACTTCGCGGTTATCTCATATCACCATGTCTGTGACAGGTTAATTCTCGAACACCAACAGCTTACCGGAGTGCCTACCGAGAGCCCATCTAGGACAAGTACAAGTACTAGTGCCCTCGTTTCTTCACAAAGAGGTCGTGGAAGGATGACTGGCAGCCGCAACCGCCGTGGAAGAGGGTACTCTAGTCGTGGCCCTAACATAACTTCGGTCGGCATATCAGGACGGTCTCAAGCGATAGGAATGGGGAACGAGAAAGGTAGCTCAGCATCCAATACATCGGTGGATAAGGATAGTTGTCTATATTGTAAGGAAAAGGGATATTGGATTAGAAACTGCCCGAAGAAACAGAGAGGGCAACACCAACAATGTCCTGACTCAGCCCGTACTGCTCACACACCGAAGACTACCGCTATTGCCTGAATGGCAAATAAGGAGAGCCCACGAACTGAGGCTGAATGGATACTCGACGCTGGTGCCTCTCACCATATGAGCTCCCAACGACAGTACTTTTCCAACTTTAGAGAATACACCACCTATATCCATATCGCAAACGGAGCCAGATTAACAGCAGCAGGAGTCGGCGACATCTGGCTGGCAGTAGAGAAAGGGAACCACATGACCACTGAAATCCAACTTCGTGAGGTCTTGTACGTTCCAGGTCTAGGATCCCAAAACCGCGTATCTGTAAGGTGCATCCAGCAGGCCGGTGCATTGGTACTATTTAGTGAAAGAGATGGACACAAGGTCGAAATATCGAAGAACAATGAAGCAATCGCATGGGCAGAACTTCGTGGAAACTCCTATATTCTGTTATCTACCACAACGGGTCAGAAGAACGATTCGACAGCAAACCGCGCAATAACGGCCTCCACCTCCGCAACACTCATTGAGTGGCATTACCGCCTTGGCCACTTGGGCTTCGATGACATCAAGGTACTCGCGAAAAAGAACTCTGATATCACAATTACTGGTACACTCACAAACCCTATCTGCGAACATTGCCTAGTTGGAAAACAAACCCGAAAGCCAAACTCTGCACCCGCTACCCATCGCGCCCAGGAGCCACTCGAGCTCATTCACAGTGACCTGGCGGGGCCAATGAGTCGCTTGTCCCTTGGAGGGGCAAAGTACGTCCTTCGTTTTATTGATGATTTCACAAGGTATACAATGGTGTATACTTTGAAATCTAAAGCCGAAGTTATTGGTAAGTTTCGTGAGTATAAGGCCCTGGTTGAAACATATAAGAGTAAGAAAATAAAAAGATTTAGGAGCGATGGGGGAGGTTAGTATACCAGCTATGAATTTGATCAGCTACTAAACGACAGCGGTATTATACGAGAGCAAACCGCACCCTACAGTCCAGAACAAAATGGTGTGATTGAGCGCGCAAATCGAACTATGATCGGAAGAGCCAAAGCGATGCTCCACCAATCTGGATTAGGAATCGAGCTCTGGGGGGAAGCTGTACGAACAGCAGTTTACCTAAAAAACCGAGGTCCTACAAACATCTTGGGACATGCGCTAACGCCACTAGAGGCTTGGACAGGTGAGACTCTGACGCTCTAGTTGCTAGGATATTTCGGAGCGATCGGATACAAGCATACCCTGAAACAACTGAGAACGAAGTGGGAACCCAATAGTCAGAGATGTGTCTTTGTCGGGTATGAGGGCACGAATCAGTATCGTGTACTTATCAACAACCAAATTCACATTACGCGGGACCTTACCCTCCACAAACAAACTCCGCAAACTGATACAAAGCTGGCACAAAGGGAGAAAAGCACCGACATTGTGCAAATATCGGATGAGAGTGAGGATGACGTAGACGAAGTCCCTTCTGTATCAACCCCGACACCCAACCCTCAACCTAGATCACCATCCTCAAAAGCCCCCGATCAACCACCGCAGACTCCAGTAAAGCCTATTACACCAGGCCAATTCCCACCTGATACCCCAGAAGACGCTATCCCTGTTCGGCCTCAATTCCTCCCAAATCCGCCCCGCCAGGAAGAAGAATACTCGCAGCGCCCGCGACGAAACACTGCCGGCCGTTTCAGTTCCACTCCATTCCGCGATGAAGAGTTCTCACGCCTCGCAATGAGCTCCAACCCAGACCCACTACCTGGTACCGACTGCCACGCCTGTCAGAGCAGCCTAGCATCCGAAACAGAACCGACTACGTACAATCAAGTGATTACCGGTCCCAACTCTAACCAGTGGAAGCTTGCTATTGACGAGGAGCTTACGTCCTTGGAGGAAAACCATATGTGGACACTGACCGAATTACCTGATGGTAGGTCGACTGTCAAATGCTGCTGCGTATTTAGAGAAAAGAAAGGAGCCAAAGGGGAGACTTTCCGGTATAAGGCTAGATTAGTCGCCAAAGGTTTCACCCAGCAGTACGGAGTGGACGACCTGGAAACCTATGCCCCCTTTGTCAAGCTTACATCATTGCGAATCATTCTTGCCCTCGCCGCATTTTACAACTTCGAGATCCATCAGTGAGACATTAAAACTGGGTACCTATTGGGCAAGTTGGAAGATGAAATCTATATGGATATCCCGGAAGGAATATCGGTACAACAAACTTGCGATAGGAAAATTGTTTGTCGCCTACTTCGTGGCCTCTATGGACTCAAGCAATCAGGTTGAATCTGGAACCTCGCATGGGATAAGTTTCTCGTTAGAAAGTGCCAATTTATCAGATCTGTTGAGGACTACGCTGTTTATTACCGCTTGGGAAATACACAGAAGCCGCTCTGGATCCTGATCTGGGTTGATGATGTCTTATGGGTGCGTGAGCATGCTGACATTATACCAGCTAAGCAAGAGCTCGGAAGGCAGTTTCCACTCAAAGACTTAGGGCCCGCTCACTTCTTTCTGGGAATGAAGATCCTTCGGCAGCCAACACAGAATAAAATCACACTGCTCCAAGATCAATATATGGAAACCGTTATGAAGCGATTTAGCTTTGAGGACGCATATCCAGTATCAACCCCCGTGGACCCTGGCCGCCGGCTGACCAGTACCCCCACCCCCGATCACCCAGCAGACGAAACTCTCTACTGCAGCATTCTTGGTAGCATGATGTACTTAATGCTCTGCACTCGTCCAGACCTTGCCTTCGCTATTGGAAGACTCAGTAAGTATAGCTCTAATCCCGCGGCAGAACATATGAGGGCAGCCAAGCGCCTTCTATGATACACAAGCAAGACCCGCCATGTCGGTCTCCATTTTGGCCGATACGCAAAGGGGAACCCACCAACTGCCTATGTCTTTAGTGACGCCGACTGAGCAGGTGATAGCGAAACCCGTCGCAGCACTGGTGCCTATGTCTGTACTATCAGCGACAGGAGACCCAACTCACCACATACCGCCGTTTCCTGGTCAAGCAAACAGCAACCCACAATCGCCCTCTCCTCTACGGAGGCCGAGTATATGGCACTAACCCAAGCTTGCAAGGAGGCAATTTGGGTGAAACGATTCCTTACCGAACTTTCAACAACCGCAACACCCTACAACTGCGAAGCCTCCGTAACTATATTTGCCGACAATCAGGGCAGCATGGCCCTGGCCAAAAACCCCGAATTTCATAGCCGGACGAAGCACATAGGTATTCAGCATCACTTTATTCGGGAGAAGGTTACCTCGCAAGAAGTCCCCTTGGAGTACTTACCGACGGGTGACCTGTTAGCGGACCTACTCACAAAGCCCCTGGCACGGGATAAGGTTGAAAGGTTGAGGAAAGATATGGGAGTCTATGAGGTCTAACAAATGAAGTTCCCTCGGTAATCTTTTCTTACAGTGTGAGTGTCTGTTATATCCTTTCATTTCTTTTGTGCTACGGTTCTGATGTTTCCCTTTGTGTTTATTTATTTGTTTATTGCTTTTGGAATTTTTTTATTTTATTTTACACGCAAGTGATTCACAGAGTGGGAGTGTTGGAAATTATGCTGCTCATCGCGTGCATATATTCTCATGCGCGCTGGATAAGAAACGCTACTAGTATCATCTGTTACACACCGTTGCTCAAGGGCTGTTCCACCATCATTAGCTTCAGACAATATCCGACATTCATCCTGCATACTCGACGAAACAGGATGAAACTCGAATCACACCGCACTGAAACAGGAACACTCACGATAACCAAACATCAGCTGTACCCTCGGTTTCACGCACAACCTATGGCTGGCTACCTTGTCGATACCCGCGGGAAATTATGATCAAACCTCGGATCTGGTTCGGGAAAGAGGATATCGCAACTACTGAGTGGAAGGGACCGAGAAGCAGGATTGTGCATGCGCTGGTAGCATGTAACAGAGGAAGGATAGGATATAAGGAAGCTTGTTTTTCCCTTGATTTGTTCATCATCAGTTCATCATCGTTCGCTTCTATCTTTTGTCTGTCTGATCTTATTCTTCACTTCCGTTTGCTCATTTTCCGATTGTTGATTTCTTTTATACGTCTTTCATCTGAATCGTATTCTTTTATATCTGCTATATACAATCAACTTGCGTCAATCCGTATCTGAACTCGGAATCCGCTGTGCCTGAACCTTGTTGTTGAAAAAATATTATAGGGAGGGCGATCTTAGCATCTTACCAAACATATCGGTACACCGCTACCACAAGAAAGTTCAAACTATTTCAAAGCAGATACTTCATGGCCTCAAAATGATGCATAAATAAGGGATACTAGTAGCTCATCGGGATATAAAGCCTTCTGTATGATTCTTGCCACTAAATACCTCCCTTGACTGCGAATGCATAGAACATTTTTGTAGTTTCTATGTCTCCCGTGTGGATTACCCTAGGGGATGTCGGGGTGTCGAAGCAGATCCTGGCTCAAGATTTCATACCACCACCCTCCGCACTCAGGTGTCAACCCCAGTGTACGGCGCTCGCGAGCTTGTAGGGTTTGACTCCAATAGGGAAACCCCGGACAAAACCAACTCCGTCGGCGTTTGGTCATTCGGATGCGTGGTATAATATTGGGTTGGAACAACCCATTGCCAATTGGGCAAAGCTCGGAGGAACTCGGTGGTAGTTTTCGGAGGAAGGTCCACGGGGTTACTCGGAGGTCATAACTCACTGCACACGGACCGGAGAGCCTCTAGCACATATAGAATCATCAACTCCCATGAGTTGAGAATCTCGATGCTCGCTACAACTCACATTCTCGTCTCTAAGCTTGCTACAGCTCGCGTTTTTGGTTCGCCCACGGCCAATCAGCACGTGTTTTTCTTCTCTGCAGCGCTTATTTTTCGGTTCCCGCCAACTTACGGTCTTTGTTCCACCTGCAGCTCATATTTTCGCGACTCGCCTCTCTTACCCTTCTTACATTACAACTACCTACCCAACCCCCATGAATGCTGTCTTTGAAAGCAGGAACATAGTGTCAAAATGTGGCACTAGCTGGAGCACAGAGATTAAGGAGGGCGAATCACAGCACTGGCAGAAACGCATGGCTAGCGTCGAGCCTGGACAAAAGAACGACGACAGGGCTTAACCTCACACCCAGCCTATACACACCGGTCCCCTCTTTCAGATGGCAGTACTGTGGTGTGAGAAATTTTAGAGAGCTAGCATCGTGGATGAGAGCGGTTTGCTTTGGAGCAAGTGATATGGAGAGGGGGGAGGTTATAAGTAGCTGTAAGTTGATTCATGGAGAAAACAGAGGGAGCACGACCGAACAACGACGACAACCTCAACGAAGAGGTTTTTTTCAGAATGTTGTTGGGATTTTTCTTTCTTTCTCCATCGTGAGTTTCGCACTTCTATGGACTTCATTCTGCTTCCGGCTGTGAGAGCAGTGTTTGCCTTCCGGTAGTATCGATTTGTTTCTTGTCGTTTCTTGTCCGTTGGTGAAATCATTTCCGCTGTCGGAAGTGAATCTGCGGCTACCGCCACACTTTTCTCTTGTGGCCAGGAATCGAAGTTTCAGTACCGATTCCCTCAATGGAGCTCTGAAAGTCCAAAGTTCAAAGGTTACGAGCATGAATACGAATTGATCGCATGTGAAGCATAAGAAGAAATAAGATTGCTTATAGCAGGGATGGACTTGTTCTTTAGCGACCTTCCCCATGAAAGACTATTCCTTCAGGCTACAGTGAAAGGCTCTCAGCCCAGTGTCTATCAGATTCTAGGCGGTCGCTAGTTGATGTTGGAATTGGGACAGCGCCGGAGATCACCAAGCAATAGAACCGATTTCTAGTGCCCCAAACCTTTTTTCGAACCCACCTCTGTACTCTAGTGCTAAAGACTACACGTCCTGCTATCCCCTGCAGCAAACATATCATATTTGGTTGACAATACCAAGGGTTCCACTTGATATTCTTTTCTTGCCGGATATGATAGAAAGTTTTCTACATCAATTTATCTCTACTAGATAGAAATGCGGTCGATAGGACTCATGAACGGTCTGGCAGTTCCCAGCCGTTACGTGCAGTCACCAGCAGTTGCTGCCATCCTCCGCAGTCCCCAGCAGTTATCCGCCAACCTCTGCAGTTCCCAGCTGTTACCCACAGTCACCCTCAGTTTCCTGCGATCCTCCGCAGTTTCCTGCAGTCCCAGGCAGTTCCCAGCAGTCGGCAGGCAGTCCCTGACAGTAGCGCACTCTCCGCGGGCCTATCCTTCTCTACAAGCCAGCAATCTTGAGGTTTCCAGGATAGAACTCAACAGCTGTGCAACCCTTCCAACATATGCAGAAACTCAAAATGGTCACGAATGTCAAGGGGCATACCGCAGCAACTTAGATAAACCGGACTTGTCTTAATACCAAAACATGGCCCGATCGCAGCAGATGACTTGTTGTCAAATTTAACGAGAAACACAGAGGCTTCTAGGAAGATTGTGGCAGTCAATGAGAGACTTGGTGAATATCCGATCTGTGATCAAAGGCTCAATAGTCTTCGAATACCCGAGCTCTTCTGTCCAAGTCGAGGCCTGGACTGATCCCAAGTACAGCTTCAGAGGTTTGGCGATTGAGAACGGTACAGACTGCACTTAGGGTATGCGTACCAAGCAGAATTACTGAAGTGCTCTCAAAGGGCATATTGTAACATGTGTACATGTTCCGGTAACGGTACACAGGAGCGGGCAGTGCAGGATCTCCTATGTTTAGTTGATTTATATTTGGTTTATTTGATTTGATTTCAGCTCCGCCACTGTCTCTGAGTCAGATAGGCTATGCTATCGTATTGCTATGTTTAGTTTGCTTTGCGGGAAGTTTATATTTAGGATTCCGGGTATGGAATGGTCATGTAGCACTGGTGGAGGCTGAGCTTTGTTTCTTTCTTTGGTCTTGCAGAATTACAGGATTCCGGTATGTGCGCAGCTACTGGTAATGATCGTGATTGCAGGAAGGCTATCGCTCTTGGGTTTTGTATTTAAACCAGTCTCCTGGCTAGCAGG
>Ga0307513_10004176_pt1 | contig 19322 bp, 22 predicted proteins | sample 15_EM_MG_FD_202174 | JGI IMG/M metagenome (GOLD analysis project Ga0307513, IMG submission 202174) | Populus trichocarpa ectomycorrhiza microbial communities from riparian zone in the Pacific Northwest, United States - 15_EM | ecosystem: Host-associated > Plants > Roots > Unclassified | place...
AATGAGAAGAGGGCAGAACACCCTTGTTGATCCATACACTTGATCGCCGATATGCGCATGCCCAGACGCTCTGAAGCGTAGCTGCGCGTGCACGATCGACAGAACAGATGACCTTCATCGCATTGTGCCATTGTGTCCTAGTATAGGTGATCAGGATAGCATATACAAGGCAACCGCATTGAGCAGATTGACTCACGATCACATAGGTTGAGAAGCAGCAACCGCATTCGATCCCTTCACCCTCTTCGCACTCTGTGCTCTCTGGGACGTTCCCCTCCTTCGCTCTCCCTTTCCCTTTCGCATCATTGCCCTCTGGAAGGTCAGTGTTGGTGCCGTTGGCGGCTTCAGCCACAGTCGCCTCATCCTCGTCGATCTCCGTCTCAGCCTCGAATTCACGGCCCTGGGCCCACTCCTCGACCCAGAGCCGCTCTCTTTCGAATTTGTCGCACACTCCGAGACCAATCAGTGCTCGCGCACTTCCTTTGGTAGCAGTGGTCTTCGTCTGGAACTGACTCGCGCCGTGTTCTCTCAGGTGAATGAAGGCGGGGGCGTAGAAGCCCTGGTGGCGCGCGAGGATAATGCGAATATAGGTTTTACGGATAAAAGGAAAAGCGACGCCTAGGTGATACTGAGATTGGTGTTAGAAGACACACATAACCCTTCGCTGAAAAAAGTAATGAAAAAGTGCTTACCAGAGCGAGATTCCTGTAAGCGACTGACGGGTCCTTGTTCCTCTGAGTCGTGCGGTAATCGATTTTGACCTTTTTCTTGGGCCGTTCACCTCCATTTTGGCTACTTCCAGTCGCGACGGGCTCCTCTGCATTTTTCCTCTTTTTCCCTTTCTTTTCGACCTTTGGGTAGTCCAGATTCTCGAACAGTTGATGCAAGATTTGCTCAACAAGAAGAGCCGGAGATATGAGGTCTCCATCCTGGTCAAGATACGAATGAACAAGGGCCGTGACGTGATCAGGTTGAACGTCAGGGATGATCTCCAGAACCTTTGCAAGGGCGAAAGTCAATGCATCGATGGGTTCCGGGTCTGGATCTGGGTCGACGGCTGGAACCATGGGTGGATAAGGGTCTTCCACGAAGGCTAATGGCCCTTCAACCATAAATGGATAGGGGTCTTCCACGAAGGCTAATGGCACTTCAACTAATTGGGCCATTTCCACAAAGGTTGGATCCAAATCTTGTTCTCGAGCGCGCGGAGGGTCGTTGTCAGATACTCGGGGAAGGAAGGACTGGGCCTCAGGAGGAGTAAGTTGAAAAGGTTCTTCCAAGGGCATTGCGCGATCGAGCTCTTTTTGAAGTGGTCCCAGTTGGGCGTAGAAGGGGTGACTTACGGGTGAACGCTCGTCGATCAACTGGTCAGAGTCTTCGCCTGGGTTTTCTATTACAGTGCCCGACTTTATGATGTGAACAGCGGGTGACGCCTATTCAGAGTGTTGTGGTCAGTCGCGCGAATGGGGGGATACGCAGGTGTCACGCACGAGCAGTGACGGAGAGGATTCCGCCCGTTGTGGTCGAGGTCGCCGCTCGCTGACACGAGCAGCAAAGCCAACTCAATATGTATATCATAAGCCGAAGGTCTGCCTCGAAGTTATGCAAACGTACAGAGATCGACCGGCCTCCTCTCTGATGCAAGTGGCAAACGGTTCGCATTTTGCTGACTACTGCTGCTCCCACAAGCTTGCGAAGTAGAGATGGAGGTGGATTCCTTCGCATTACCTTTGCCGTTAACCGGTGTTCCACTCCAGCCGCTGGATGCAATCGTGGACCTTAGTTCGTGCGGCCACGAGCTGGAACCGGTGGCCCGATCCACACTTTGAGAACGACTCGTATTCCGAGTGACTGTTATTGACACTGGCGCGACGTGCTGGTGGAATGACGGGGAGATAATTGCCGGGCGAGATGGGAGTTCCTGCGAATTTCTCGAGGGATGGGGCTCTCCCCCAGATTCGTCTGATTCATCCGAATCAGATATTTCGATTATTTCGCAGCGTCCCCAGGATTGGAACATCGCAAAAAGGTGCGGGCGGTTCAAAGCCTCTCCAGTCTATTTGTCCGCACTTGGAACCTTGGAACCTCCCATCGAGAGCATGGTACGTTCACACTGTCGGATATGTCAACAAGATACACCCAGATACTCACAGACCACAGACAACGGCAATAACTGGCTCATTCAATGCAGCATCTTCCGCCACTCACACTGCGCCAACCCCGCCAGAGCTAGAAGCCACCCTCCAAATGTTGTCATCACATAGAACAGTCTTGGGGATACTAGTACTATCTCGAGCCACTCTGCCATCGATCATCCGACATTCTGGTGTGGTCTTCGAAGGAGAGCAGGGCAAGAAGTATGCGAAGGCAGTTGGCCGGATAGTAGCCGCATGTAAAACAGGACTAGATGAGGTTGATGGTGGTGAAGGTGTACGTATTCCCATTGAGAGGCGTAACGTAGAGTGTTCTAATGCTTCCGTCGAATCGCAGGATGACCTCAAGTTTATGCGTATCCGTACCAAGCGACACGAAATCATGATTTCTCCCGGTATGTCAGTCTCCTTCGCTTGCGTTCCAAACAACTTTGACGGGCACCAACAGATGAACGGTACCTGCTTGTCGTCCTGCATGACCCAACCGCAATCTAGCGGCTGTCTCTTGACGGAAGGTGTATTAATCTAGTCAATCGAGCATGATGTGTCCCTCTGTCTGCCGTTCACTACTATAGAACACGTCTCAGAGTTGTAGCAGCTTGAGCCCGTTAAGTTTGTAGCGCGTATCATTCATTCCGCATTTGGGAGACGTTTATTTCATCTTCGACCCTCTCCGAACGGCAGTATGTCACAAGATCAGCCGTCACCAGCAAACAACCATGTCAGGCGGTACCTAGGACACAGTCTTGTGGGATTATAGCCTATTTACGTTTCTCTTTCACACTGACCACATTCATCAGGTTGCAATTGGGGCCATTTCCACAGTCCTGCCGCTTGCCTATATTGTTTACAGACGAAGGTTAGGCCCGAATGTCCTAGCACTGCAGCGGGATCCACCTCTGGCACGTCCACCCCCGCGTCGTCAGCATGCCACAGTTGCGTTGCAAACGCAAGCAGGCACTGGATCGCCAGACCCTTCAGTGGTTTTAGAGGGACCTTCAGAACGTAGGAAAGGTTTTGCCTCGCTCGTCCCGGAGGATGTGCCGATGCCGACGCGTGACGAAGTTTCCAGTGGAGGGTTGTCTGCTCTAAAAGCCATCGGTATTGCGACTCTGGGGGTATTTACTCTCTCTGGTGTCTCTATATTGGCACTGCGGTCATATCTAGACATAAATACTGTGAGCTACCGCCTTCGCGAGACTCGCCATTCTGGAGGACAAGCTAGTGATGGTTAATAGGTCGGCGAATTCGCCGCCAAGATGCGGAACACTCTAGCAAAGAACTTACCAGATATTGATTTGCCTCCTACCAATTCCGTACTTCCGGTAATTTCACCAGAACCCTCAGCGACAGCCGCACTGCATGCAGAGGACTGGACATGGGACGCCGCGCAGGAGCGACTTGAAAAGGCATTTGAACGGGATGGTTTTACTGGATGGTTAGCCGCCGCGGCCCAGGAAATAGAAGCCGAGCGACGGCTGGAGCGCAAGAAGTGGGCAAACTCACTATAAGGGAATATACTACATGCGCTACGGTTCGCAGAACATGTTGAGGTAGGCTATGTAATTGGACACCTGCGCAGGTTAGGGTCCTCTCAATTCTCAATAACATCATTTTCAATTAATAGAAGGGTAACAGTCGTCAGTCTGTGCAATGACTCAGGCTTCCACTATTTAAGTTCTTCCCTCTTGCGCCCTCCATGTTCCACGTCCGCAATCGAGTCATCCTCTACCATGTCGAAGCTACAACCCACTCCCGAGCTCGAGGCGTTTCTTCAGCGTATCGACGAAGCCCTGCAACCACACCTCCCTCGCAATATCCAAGAACAATATCGTCAAGCTGTCCATAGCGTCTTCGATCCGTCCTCGCCTCTCTACCCGGGTGTTGACGAACTCGTAAAAAGTTTGGTCTCCACCCCAGAGAAAAATTGGTCCACAGACTGGTTCTTGAATCTCCTCCTGTCCACCCGTCTTCCCTTGGCCACAAGCACTAAACTCACGATCCTTTTGAATTTGCCCGATCTGACTAGAAGGGGACAAGTAGATATCACAGCAGAACTATTGCATGCTATGGCTATATGGGCAATTCGGCCAGTTGAGCAGTATACCGAAACCCAGTTGGCGTTCAAAGGCCAGCTCGACGCCTTGCTAGGGACTTGGCGTACCCCAGGAAAACATAAGGACTCTCTGAAGACTCCAGAAAGAGAGAACGCCAGACATGTGATTGTATGGAGTGGTGGTTATGCTTGGAAGGTTGGGATTTACACTCCGGATGGTGCCCCACTTCCAGTTCCAATGCTCGTTCGGCAGTTGCAGCTCATATCTCCAAGGATAATAGTAAGTCTTCATTTTTTTTTCTATTTCTCCCTTGCATTAAACACGTGTAGGAGGACGGCTCGTTCCCTTTGGCCGCTTATTCCTGCAGGTTGAATCGTACCGATTGGGCGGAATTTTTTGAAAAGGTGTATGCGCTACCAGAAAACTCAAAATATTTCCACGAAATTGAGACGGCCTTAGCTACCGTCGCTCTCGAAGACTACGAGGCTCCTTCAACCGAAGCTGATCTTCTCAATGATATCCGCGCTGGATGGGAGTCCCTAAACCGTTACGACGATAAAGTACTGGGGCTTGTGGTGTACTCGAATGGTCCGTGGCCTCATATACATCCTCACTGGCTAACTCATGTCGTAGGGCGGGCGGGATTTACTTTTGACCACGTTCCCAGTGATTTTGGGGCAAATTTTGAACTTACCTCTTCTCTATGCGACATCATTCGCAAAGCCATGGCCACGCCAACACCAGCTCCAGCTGCCCCCGTAGAGATACTCCCTATCCATTTATCTCTACGGATGCCATTACCATCCCTCCCACCTCCTCCACGTTTCCAAGACACCATCCCTCGCAAGGTCATTGCCTTTCGCATTGCCCACAACAGCCCAGCATTACGGGCCAAACGATTATGCGACCCTCTCATGAACCTTTGCCTTCAGTACGCGATACTCAAGTCCCACATTGGGGACCCACCTGAATATCAACGCCCCATTCCACTGGCGATGTATCAACCCTGTTGGCAGCGAGACTATAAGGACGGTCGCGTTCACCCTCTATTCCCGCTTACTATGGAGTCATCCGCCCTGTTGGCCGCCTTAGACCCATACTGTCGCCCGGAAAATGCGGCGATTCCCAGGAAAGATGTTCCAGGCCTCTTGCAAGAAATGCTTGAGAGGAGACGCACGAACATCAAAGTGGCAAGCGCAGGATATGGGACGGACTATCTTCGACAAGCCTATCTTGCACAGTACCTGGAGAATCTTTGTCGCCGGTTACGAGAGAGTACCCACGAGCAGTTGCATGAAATGCGATGCTTGCCTGATTTAGATTTCGTGCTTCAAACATGGAATCGATACTTGGGAGCAGAACGAACAGTACACTTTACGGGTTTCCAGCTCAGAGACGAAGATGAAGACACGATCCAGGCGGGGCTGTCGAATATCTACCTGCCCGTGAGTTGATGTCAAACAACACGACAGGATACAGATACTGAGGATCCTTCGTTAAAATACAGGACCACCTAGTCTGTTTCTACCTCAGCAAGCCCGATAATACACATGTAGTCACTATCAATACGACAGGGCGTTACATGCCACTGGCAGAACAGGTCCAAGAGGCCTTCCAAGATGGCTATCGGATGCTGGAGCCCGTGTTCCTGGATTACATCGAGAAAAAGCCCTCAACACTTAGCGGTGCCTAGGTGGATCATGCCTCTGGCAAAGATGAAGTACAAACCACTTGTGCCGCCCTCTGGTTGTACAGCTTGATGATAGATATCATTTCGTCTTGCGTGAGGTAATTGTTGTATTTGATAGCCTAAGGCAATATTGATATCGTTGAGCATCCGAGGGGGTGTAGTCTTATCGACTCACAAGTATCCAGCTTCGAAAGGCATGCCAACCAGCCGCGTGATGAATAATTTCATACTTGTGTTCGACGAAATTAGTACAGCAAAGTGTCGGATTTTCGATGAAATCAATTCTGAAGAATGTTAATCAAGGATAAGAAGCCAGCAAGAGCACAGCTACTGCACCTGTACAGTGCTAGCCATCGTGTCCATAAAGCATTCATGGCCTTCTGTCTATCGTCCAATTCTGGATCATTGAACAGTCGCTCTTCTATGGTCCATAGATCTTGAGATACAAATCCGTAACTCAGCAGGAGAGGATCTCTCTCGCAAACGAGGTCGTAATGCTTCATCCCATCTAAACGAGGCCGGGGGCCAACCAAAGGCAAGACCAAGAAGTCTTCAGAGGAAGCAGTAGTACCTGAGAATTGATTCGGAGCGAAGAGATTCTCGAATGAACTAGACGTCGAAGTACCCTCGGAACCTGTCGTGCACTCATTGTTGCTCAGCTCCTGTTCGTCGGAAGGTCCTCGAGACGTGACCCCAAACTCTGTGCTGGACAAGCATTTGGAAGATCTTGAGAGAACAGTAAATTCGTCTGGGCTAGATACGTCGGAACCTTGGTTCCAGGGTCCGCTATTTTCTTTGGTCCAGGGCGTATTCGATTTGAAGTCGTTTCTAGAAAACTACAACAGACATTCAATTGCAGAAAAGGTTCGTTCAGGGGGGGGGGTACTTACGTGTGGTTGTATGCGACATTGGTTGCGCGAGGATGACGGTTCAGGACGCACCGGTGTGCCTTGGAAAAAAGTCATTACACTGGAGTCATGACCCGACCATGTAAACCCACCTATAGCACGACCTCCTCTTCTCCCTCGTATGGTTCTGCAGACAGGAGTCTTTGGCGAAGAAACATGACCCAGATTTGTTGAGTTGGAGACCGCTGTGAGCAACGTATGTGACATACTGGTAGCATTGGTAACATTACGACCTCAAATAAGGCCCGCCGAACAGTCTTGTCTGTGCCAAATTGCCTTGAACCAGGTGCAAAGACATACGCAAGGAAATAAAGGAGGTGTTTGCGCTCAGAAACAGTCCTGAATAATAAAAATCGGTCAGAGGACGTACAACAAGGTAAGGAAGAAAAGCGAGGGATCAATCAAATGAGGGATTGTCTACTAAAGTAGTGAAGCGAGCATGCAAACTACCTGGCTCGTAGAGTTTGTCCTTTGCACCCAAACACAGTGCCGCCAGCACGCCGTGCACGTACCAAAACCCTTGGGAGTAGACCTTGTGTATTATTGTAATTTACCTTGATTATCCGCACGGGTGGGTGGAATGACAGGGTCGAAAGCACGCGCTTCGGGACAAATCACCTCAGGCGTTCTGGTTTAGAACTGCACAAGTCAATTCGGACTTGTGGCAATCCCCTGCGGATTCTGCAAAGTTGAAATGGAGAATAACCGTTGCGGTTCAACTTGGATTCCGCCTTGGTTGGCAGTTATACCTCTGGAATTTGGACGACATCCTGTCACTGCTCGTGGCACACAAGCCCCAAGGCTTTGATGGAGAGTGTGAGCTACCCAACCTCGGGAGCATTGAATCGGGCCCATTACGCGCTGGTGGCCAAAATCGAGAATGCGTCCTCGTCATCTGAAGTGGAGAGTGCTATCTTAGATGTAATGAACGAAGTGCGACATCGTATTCTTCGCGGTTCTAGGACGGGCTTTGGCCGTCTTGAAGATCTAGCCCGCGGTTGGGGTGTCCATCTTCCAGACGTGGCTGCATGGGACCCTGTTAGTGAGCAGCACTCGGACATTCCAGCTAATAATATTGTACTTATTCATCTTTTTACCTCCCGTCTCCTGGTGTAATTAGGCAAGGGCGCGAGAGGACATCTTGCTTCTCCTCTATTGCAAGACTGCTGGTAGTAGCAAGAGGATCAATACCAAACAATTCGAATTTGCGATTCCTCTTGCTCTTACGCTGGCAGAGGGTGGTAAAACTATTGCCCAGCGCCGTGCGGGTAAGCCCTTCGGCATCTTGGGTTGTACGAGCCTCAGAGGCGTCACTGCCACAACCAGGTTATCTATATTGCACATCTATCATTCCGGCAGGCCATGAAATGCAGCTCATGCTTGTAAATACACTTCGAAAGGTTCGCTTTTTCCTCCGATGGTCTACAGTAACCGACGTTTGGGCAGGACCTCGAGTCTACGTCAGTGCCAAGAGTAGTACTTTCTCTTGATATGATCCTTGCATCACCCACCGAGGCTGTGATCCCTGCTATCGCGAACCGATTGGAGGATCTGCTTGCCCATAGCTCGTAAGTTTTTGAACCACATACGTATATTTAGTTGCCCTTGATTCTAAATGGTTCTAGTGCAAGTGTCCGTCAACGGGCATTACTGGGGTTCGCGGCTCTCGCCGTGTACGATAGCGAGTTACTAACTCGGTGTATTGACAAACTGCCACACCGACTTCAAGATCCGGACGCCTCCGTCCGTGCAGCCACGCTCGACCTACTTTTCGTTTGCTTCCAAGTATGAACAAATTTGTGGTTGCGATCATCATTTGAGCGATCCTGACGCTGGCCTTTCGTAGAATGGATACGTGAGTGCTGAAGAGGTCGTAGATATTTCTACGGCGATTCTGAAAGGTGCCACACAAAAAAAATACCGCGAGCGAAGAAAGGGCGGAGTGTTGCTTGTGAAGGCATTGACAATATTAGAAATCCCTCTGGAGAATCTCCTACGTGATGATGCGGCCGTAGGAGAGGCCAAAATTCAAGAACTTGGTGGCATCCTCATCACAATAGGACAAGTGGCGTGCCAACGCAAAAACTGGAGTGAGTCTCTTGCAAGCGGATACTATGACTCCTGACAAACGACATAAGAACATTTGCTGTCCGCCCTCCGGGCACTTGGAAGAATTCCGTTTGACATTCTGATCCGCCAGCTAGCCTCAAGGCCGGATGCATCCCCAGCACCTATGCATCCTTTGGCTTTTATTCGACCGGTGATTCACGAGAAGGACTTTAATGTACTTTACACGCTCCTCTCTGGCTTGCGGTCTCTTCCTACTGCCGTTTGGGCGGGGACTGCACCTGTGGGTTTAGAGGGCAACTTAGTCGGAAAGTCGAAGGAGTTTTCTGAAACACTTGAACCATTACAGTCAACTCTTACTCTAGCTCCTCCCGCCACCTCTGATGATCCCTTTCACGATGTTTTCGGCCCTTTTGAACAAGGCTCAACCTCACATTCGCCCGATTACATAACCCCTTCCGGATCTCTGGGTCTGAGCAATGTCAGTACCTCACCAAAGGTTGTGCCTCAAACCTCCCACTTGCCTCCCCTCTTCGAGGAGGAGGAAGTAGGCATCATCGTAGGCTTTCTTCGATCCGAAGACTCAACGTTGCGTAGAAATGTGTGTGTTACTTTGTGCAGATAGATGTTATTACTGACCCAAAGCCTTAGACGCTGCGTCTTCTTTTCAGTGCTGATCAGTCGGAAGGTGGTGCTATCCGTCAGTACCTCAGTTCGCTCCTGGAAGGGGTCGCAAAAGTCGCTCAAGAGCAGGCTAAGGGTGGGAAGTCAACCCACGGGCAACTGCAAGCACTCACATGTCGGGCGCTGGAGGCCGCCGATGTACTGTCGGCTGAAAATGGGGCAGCCTACGCTTCTGAGATAGATCGTATCCTATTAGAGGCGGAGGGTAGTGAAATCACCGAAGGTGGCATCAAGCCGTCGAGTAACACGAACGTGTTGGATGGGGCGGTAGAAATGGTGCTCATACGATTACGGGATGGTCAGTCTACCCAATGGTCTAAAGGTTGCATCGTTTGACAGTTTCCAGGTACTCCTGCGTTCCAGCAAACCTTCACAGACGGAGTGTTGCGGAACTTAGTCGCCTATCCGACTGAAGTCGCCAGTCGCAGAACATTGGTTACTCTCTGTGCAGCCGTCGCGTGTCAGTATGGCTCATCGGATGTACAGTTGGACCAGCAGGTGGTCAACGCCTTTGGTCAAACGTTGACCTCAAGTCCCGGTAAGCAACCTTAGGCTTTTTTTTGGAGTCGAATTTATCTTTCATCATAGCTTCTATCCAAGAGGTCATGTTGCTTGCTATGCTAAGGACCATAGCTCGTGACGGCGTCTCCGCAGAACCTGTTATCCCAGTAGTTCGAGAGCTAAGCTCGTCGAGCGGACGGCATCTCTCAAACGTGAATATACTACTACCCCTTAACTGCTTATGATCTCATATCTTTGACAGAGGTGTACCCAATTCCTCGATCTTGCGTCAGACTTGGCACGTCTGCGAAAGCTCGTTGCAATGATCCCTTCGTCTACGGTTCGTGGCTTTCATATCGAACTAGTGCTCTACTGATCGACCGGTCCAGCTTCCCGATTTCCTTGGCGTCATTGAGGTGCACACGCACGCTAGAAAGAAGGAACAGTTTACAACACCCAAGTCCGTTCGCGCTCCTTCTACCAGCTCCAGCCCACGGGCGCACATAAGGAAGGAACCTAGTGCACTTCGATACGCGGCATATGATGCGTCTCCTGCTTTCGCTCAACAATCAAAACCCAAGCGACAGGAGTCGTTCAATTCGCTCGAATCGTACGCGTCTGTACTTCATAAAGGCGGTACCCTACTCGCTATAAAGGGCACTTGGCAGACGCTATCTCCCGATATGGTGGATCTGGCGCAAAGCGTTGCTGGTGGCTCCTCTAGGTCCGTTTCGCCTGTTGTACGACGGGAAGTACGGTCTCCTTTTCCTCTTCTGGCCAAACAAACTTCTGAGATGATGGAATCTAGGAGTCCGTGCGTCCACTCTCACCGCCGACAAGGCCACATAAAGATCTGGTGGCATTAGAATCACCGTTCCACGACGAGTTTGACAAGAGCGTGCCACCATTTGCAACAAAATCGCGTTTATCCCCGATCAAGTCACCCCCTCTCTCGCCTCATTTCACCTCCCCACAGTTAAGGACTCGATCGTCTCCGCAACGACCAACGCATCTCCCTACCCTATCAGCGTCTGGGTCTCTCTCTGGGCTGCAGATTTCGGGAGTTAAGGCAGGACCGACACCTCCAAGGGACGAGAGCGGTCGATTTGACGTATTATGGAACCAGTTAGGTTCCTCGAACAAGTCTGGGGTTAAGGGGTGGTCCGAGAAGAGTGTCTGTGATACCTTGGAAGCCGCGAGAGGTATTCCAGATATCGACATTGTGGTCAAAAGTGATATGGGAGGTAAGCTTCGAGTACTACGGTCTGCAAAAGCATGTTGACTCAGAAACTTCATCTAGTTGAGGTGAAAGCACAACTTCAGCTAGGTCTGAATATTGGACTCCTTAAACTGCGTGCGGATGAGGATGGCGGGTGTGTATGGTCACTGAGAAGCTCCGATGAAACGCTGCGGCGAGTGATAAAGACCCAGCTGGACTAGATGTTACAATTCGAGTATATGCATCTAGACGTTCAAGGTCTCCCCGAGTCAACCACTTGTATTTATCGCGAAGCGAATCACCAGACCAAGTCACCCGACGGCATTTTTGCTCAAAGCTATGTGACACACTTGCAAGATATAGCTATGCAGTACACGCACAATACTCTCTGACCACCTAACCAGGAGAGCTCATGCCGGGGCTGGAGCGCCACCTCGTGCATTGGCGGCCAATGCAGCCTTGGCATCTTCAGCCGCAGCAACGGCAGGATTGACCTTCTTTCCATCCTTGTAGCGAGGACGTGGAGGTGGCGCACGGTTCCTGCGCCCTTCACGGGAGCGCACACGGACAACTACAGAGCAAACGATCAGGTCTCCTGAGCAACAGATAAAGAAGGAACGGGTACAAACTGTGAGCGTGGATGGCGCAAGATACGCAGTACACGACCTTGATGTACAACTTGGGCACGGTGTATTCTGCCACGGTAATTTGAGTAAGCATCGAAGAGCCGCTGAGGGGCAAGCAACCGAAAAAAGACGAACCCTGGTAGACAGAAGCCTCCGAGATATCACGGATCGCCGCACTCTCGACCATGTTGCGCACTTGGAAGCGCTTGATGGCCTTGTCCTTTGCGACGCAGCGGTGGCAGTTTGAGCAGCGGAGCGACCTTACATGGCCACGACCGTGCTTGTTGCGGCCGTTATTTCTTCTCTTCTTCGTCTATGGTGCCGATAGAGAGGTAGTCAATTTGCGAAAAATATTTTCGGGACAATTTGCGAGAGTAAAGAGCATTTGTCTGTCAGTGGCTATATTATTGCAGATAGTTGCAAGGAAGGAGGACGTGCCATTTTGATAAGCAGGGGAACGAAAGCAGCGGTTGGGATAGAGGGGCCAAACACGCACAAATTAGGACTGATCGCGGGGGCCGGACGAGGCTGGGTTGAGCGAACCGGGAGTCCCACACATTGGTTCTGTGGGTTGGCTCTCATCCTCTCCCGCTCCTCGTCGTCCAACGCTCGCCACCAGTACTTCCTGGTGACTCTCCTCAGCCTCTCTCGTCGCATTCCTCTCCCCCTTTTCCAGGCATGTCCGACGACGGCCAAAGCGGCGGCGGCGGTGGCGGTGGTGGCTACAAGATCGAGTATTGTCCCAATAACCGTGCTGCGTGCAAGGGTACGTACCTACCCTCCGTTTGAACGAATACCTCCTTGGTGGGGGGCCACAGGCTGTCGGTTTCGTGGGGTCGCCCCATGAGTCATCACCAGAAGTGGTGCCATCTGGCCCGGTACGCGTTCTAGAGGTATCCAAAAATTGTAGTACATGTCCTGTACGATCTTAAGGATTTTGGATGGGCCATATTCTCAAGCGCGTTTCCCACCTGTTCGACGCGTTTTACATGCTGACTCTGCTCCGTTTTGCTGCTTTGTAGGTCCTGCACCATGCAAGGTATGTATTCCATCTTCCCATGAATATCCGTATTCGACACTCTTGGGCTTTCCTGTTTCGTCCTTGACCTGATTTTGGACGCGCAGACTGATTCTCCTCTGTAGGGTACGAAACTCAATAAAGGAGAGATCCGTTTCGGCAGTGTAGTCGACTTCAAGGGTAACAAATCTATGTTAGCACGAGTCCGCTGTCGCATTTTCGTGGGACACGTCCTCATAACTTTCTGTCACGTGTAGGTCGTATCGTCACTATGGATGCATCACTCCGAAGGTTTGGACAAATCTCAAGAAGGCCTATGGCGCCCCAGAAGAGATTGAAGGTTTCGACGAGCTCACTGATGCCGACAAGGAGAAGTTTCGCAAAGCTTGGGAAGAGGGCAAGGTGGACCCTGCGGATGTCCCCCCGTCTGCTACTGGTAAGATGCTCAACTAAGAATAGACGATGACCTCAGAAGACTGAGATCCGACCATTGAATAGCTGACGCAGACGAGGACGATGCTCCGAGGAAGAAAGGGAGGCCGAAGAAGCAGCCCAAGGTTGGTACCTCCATTCTGTCCTGGTCGTTCCCCTCAATATCATTCGCACAATACTCACCTGTATTCCCAGGCGGAGGGCGAAGATGGCGCCGAACCTAAACCCAGGAGGGCTCCGAGGGCTCGTAGGCCCGCCAAGAAAGTATGTCCCCCGTTTACTCCTTGAGCACTGCACCCTGATCCACATTTTCTTGAACCTCCTCTATCGGTTACTTGCCACTTGACTTCTTCGTCGCTTCCCACACAACGTTGGGCTTCATTCGCGGTCCTTTCTCAAATAGGTGACAGACGACGAGATTTCCCCCACGGAAGACGAGGACTTTAGAGACGATGGATCCAACTACGGCTCTGGAAAGAAGCGCAAGCGTGGTCCTGCCAAGAGGGCTCCCGCCAAGAAGAAGGCTAAGAAGGACGACGACGACGACGAGTAAATCATCTCCGGGTGTGATTGTTGTGTCAAGTCCATCGGCGTGCTTCTCACCTCAGTCACACTTTGCACCCCTGGATCGATTGATGTCATCTGACTCTTTCCGTTCCCAAATATCAGAGGGTTGCTCTGAACAAGTTGCTCATTTACGGACAGCGAAGTCAACAGCTCTTTACGAATTTGCATGTACAAAAAGATTCCTTGTCGGAGGTTGGTTGAAGTTGTTTGTGTGTTATGTTTTTTCGTCGAGTGTCCGTGCGAATCGCGTTTCATTCCTGAGCAAAATTCAAAGATTCCCACTTTGTACGGGCTGTTAGCTTTCTGCTTTGGCTTGATATTCCGTTACCGCCACTCGCTTTGTCCGACGTCACTCGAAACCGATCTCAATCCTGAAATAAGGGCAAGGGAGCTTCTGTTCTACAACTTTAGGTTGCTTCGTGTCACGAAGGTCACGAAGGACGCGGCTGGTTCACCAGTGAGGTTTCAACGCCGATTGTCCGATCACCTCCTTATTTGAGCTTGTCTTGCAGCTATGCCGCCCTCAGCAATAACTCTTTTCACCTCTCTTCTTTACGTTGGCCTATCAGCTCACCTTTGCACAAAGCTCCCCCAACTCCGTCCATCCAGAACAACGGCGCCATACTCATGGTTGCTAGTCATAGCCCTGGTACTTCAAACTCTTGCATACATTCTTGTTCCAGTCTTATTTGTTTTGGGAACGTTCATCCTACCCAACCCGGAGAACGAGAAGAGCCAATCTAAACTGAGCTTCTCGAGGATCTTTTCAATTGTACTTGCTGCGCTCCTCGACGTATCCTCCCTTATTCTCCTGACATGTGTGTTGCGTGCACTACATCTTAGATTGTCCGTTCTCCGACCTGCGGTCACGACGGGGAGGGCCAAATGGCTGGCACTCGGCGTCGTGCTGGACTGGATACTGCTCATGCTTATTCTAGTTGGGCAAGTGATTTCGGTCATTAATGGGACAGGAACTTTGGCCGCTCTACAGACCCTCAAGAAGGACAAGAACATGAAAGGCATTGGAGATGTCATCTCTACTACTTCGTTTACGCTGCTTGTGTGGTGTATTTACGTGATTAGTGGCACGGCACATAACGTGCTTCTACTTCCTGATCAAGTGAGTATCCTACTTCAGACCAAGCATCTTCCCTCACTTTGACCATGTACAGGTTCTCTCTATGCTCAGTGGGCGCCTCGTCCCTATCTTTGGAATACGAGCATTCTACACCTTGGTCAATACTGTCCTCCCATTCGTGTTCTCCTATCCGCTCAGGATTGTCAGACCCGATGTCGAGGTTGCAATGGGCGGGGCAGTATGGGTCCTGACGTGTTATACTCTCATTGGACTGCTCAAACCCGACACCAATTGGGTACGTAGTCGAAGGGCTGAGTTGAGAAGGGTAGTTGAAGCGGCCGAGGCGGGGCAGGCGGACACAACCAGTCCCGAACACGGAAGGGAAGACTCTCGTAATAAGCGTACTAGTCATTCGACGAGGAGTGGAGCTTCTTCGGCCGTTGGTTCTCCACTTCCAAACCAGATTGGCAACCACGGTCTGAAACATCTCCAGGCCCACCTTCACCCATGGTATTTCCGCACAGCCGGCCCCCTTCAGTTGATAATCCCCCATCTCCTCGACTGCCACCACCTGCTCATGAGGAAGCACAACAGCGGCAGTCCTTATTAACACGTCTGAACCCTCTTGCTCCAACGCATTCATACGGGTCGGCGGGGAGTACAAGTTGTGGGGAATCGGCGAGCAGAAAGGGGAAGGATCTCGATCCTGAACAGCGACCGCTAATATCAGGCGATGATGGAGAAGGGGAGAGAGTGCATGCTGCAATCGTCCAAGGCTCCAATGGAACTGGCGAAAATGTGCTATACGCTCAGGAAGGGCCATTGGCCCCTCCTTGGGTTCTTCGAGGAATCATAAAGGGGGGTGTAGGAACGGTAGAGGACTTGCACGAGGAACCAAAACATACAGAACGATAATTCACTGTGTAACATCGTTATGATAGTGACTGTAGTAAGTACGATCTTTAGTGGCAAAGGACTTGGGTTGACTCAAAATCACTCACATATATGCTTGAGATGGAGAGGGAAGAACATACAATCCCACCCACTTAACTTAGCATATTCTTCTATACCACAGATGCACAAGTGAGTAATAATAACTCTAGCCTCTACTTGATCAGATCACAGGAGTCGCTCTATTGGCGAAGAGATGTGAGAAGACCTGTTTATTTCTAAGCATTATACATTAGTGTGGATATACAGCAAACGGGCAGCCTGAAAAGCGAAGGGAGAAATTTGATCTTCGCGAACTCTAAGGCAAAGAGTCGACCGCTCGTGTCTTTCTGAGGGTTTGCTGTGTGAAAATCGTCAAAGCAAAGGCTGAGGTTTCCACTACCGTCCTCGTCGCGAGACGGGTAGTTTCCCTGAGCATCTAGGTTGACTACTCTGGTCAATAATCGATACGAAGGGCAAACGTATCACTCGTGTTGTTGAGGTACTTCTACAGATCTTTGGTCGAATTATGGAGGACCACGGTTGGCAAAGAAAAGTGTGTGACCAGCCCTACCTCCATCCGGCAGCTGGCAGCTACTGATTGCGTTGAAGTCATTTTGACTGCAACCGGAGAAACGCAGCCTTGGGACCATCCGGCGGGTATATATATATATTAGACACCGATGGACCGTTCTGCTAGTGGAGTAGGCGGCCATGTGGGTTCGTTCGGATTTTCCACTGCAAGTACTGTGCCATCCATCCTAGTAAGAGGGTACATGACGGTGAATCAGCGATACAAGCTACTGAGTGAGAGCGCATAGGTATTCGAGGGAGGCGTTTGTCCACAGATTACAGCAGAAGGCCAGAGAGTGATATGGAAAAGTTGGAGACCCGGTGATGTTAGGTAGAAGTAGTGATGGGAGTGACGGAGCTATACCGGAATGACGGAAGGGTGTTTTAAGAACAAAGCAGTAACAAAGGAGGTCCAAATCGTTCGGCACATATCCATATTGTAAGTGATGTACACACCGTCTGTGCTCGATTGAATAATTCTAGCAGAACGTCACGGAAGGCGGCAATAGGCACCAGAGACGTCCTTGCTTGAGCAAAGCTTCTCGTGCACAAGTTGAGGGTGGAAGCAGTTGGGAAAGGCTACACGACTCTGCACGAGCGCACTTTGGCAACTAGTGCTTCGAATAATGGTTGCGATACGTTGTTGGCCGATTGAACCTCAGACCAGACCCGGGCTCGGGCCCTAAATGAACATGTATATGGTGTGCAGTGTTTATATAATATATTACCAATCACCGTCGAATTCTACAACCCCGATATCGTAACTACGGGCTAGAGGGTAAATCTAGGCATTTACCGAGCTTGTGTATGCCTATGAACAGGAACCAGCGACGCAGCTTATAGAGCCTGACCATGAGAGCGACTTTCAACTCATTCCGTGGATATAAGGATGAGCCTGGAGGAGTAAGATGAAGAAGCAACTGATGACAGTACTGAACCGAGACGTTGTGCTCCATATCGGGATTGACAGGCGCTATCACGACGATACAGGCATTAGACTCCGGACCAGCGCCAGGCTCCGTACTCCGTACGTACTGGCGTCTATTAAAGAGCCCCGCGCCTTCACCTTGGGTGCCTCCCTTCCCAGGCCACAGATCGCCGCGCGTCCCAGCCACCAAACGACCTCCCCAATAGTCCAAATGACCCGTGGTCTCCTTCGTGCTCACCCGGAATACTATTTCCGGGACGGCAATTTCTGCATCGTCGCGGATGACGTGGTCTTCCGTTTGTATGCCGGACAGTGGGCAAGAAAGTCGAGCGTGCTGAAGAGTATACTGGAACAACCCTCCGATAATCCGCCCAATACCGGCGTGCCACCCATCCTTCGGGAATGCCAGCATACGGTGTGGATGGATGGACGCCTGGGTGCAAACGATATCGAGGCATTGTGTAGGTATACTTACGACGACGTGTGAGTATTTTTCTCCCTATAGGCGGCATGCAAAGTGTCCCTTGCTCAGCCATGTGTAGAGAACTCGATGTAGAGGGCCAACTTGACACGACGCTTGGTGTGTTCCTCTGTGCGCATGTTTGGGGGATGCCGATCCTTCGTCGACGTGCGCAGCGGGTCTTGCGTCTAATGTGGTCAGACCAAGTGAAAGGACTGGGCTGGGGTGGCTCCTCGGGACCAACTGGGCACATTATCGAGAGTTCGGCGAAAGTCATAGATTACGTGTGTCGGACCAAGAGCCCACAAGATCTTATCCTTCTTCCGGCTGCCTATTACTTCCTTGCCATCACGCGGGGCCATAAGCACCTCAGTAGCTTATCTGGGGCCGAGAAGAACAACCTCTCAGCACATTTCACCACATTGAACGACATGTACCATGATATCCTGAAGGGTGTTGCCCACGGTGTCCCCCATGCGCCGAACAGGTTTGAGGGGGCCAACGTCCAACACTCCCTGAACTGCCGTGATCCTCAGCGGTGGAGAGGAGCCTTGGCAAGATGGACAGAGGCGCGGTTCATGTCGTACGGTCGGTTGATGGGTAGCGATGGACAGGTCCTCGACCCCCTCGAAGAACTGGCTTCGACAGACGAGTTTGAGAAGTCGCTCGGGGTATTCGCACAGGACACTTGCAGCGCGTGCGCAGAGAGGTTGAGGGAGTACTTGGACCAGAAGAGGTATGAGCTGTGGGAGGCTTTACCGCAGCGGTTTGACCTGCCCAAGTGGAAGGAGCTGAGGGAGTCGCTGAGCGGTTGGGTGGCTGATCCATAGTAACTTATTTTAGCACGGAGGAGGAAGTGATGTGTGTCTGTAAAACCCAAACGACGTGTTGTACTATCCCAATGTATGCCGGTTCGAATTTACCTCTCGATATGGAGAACCGCTCGCGTTTCGAGACTTGATCTTCGATTTAGCTATAATTTCAGCCCTAATTTTTCGCGAGCGTCGCCTTGTTGGTGCTCTCCGTTGAAGAAATGTAGAGCTTGAACCTGACGTACTTTCTGGGGATGCCACGATCACACTAGGGTTTGATAGGGGCTTTATGTAACGCTTTATGGGCGATCTGGAGCAATATTATGTTTTCAAGCAGCTTAGGGGTTTGGGGGCAGGCCCAATACCGCACGGGCGCTCCAGAACTTTGAGCAATAAAGCAGCTCCTTATTTTTTCCGCCACTCTCTTTTTGGTTTCCTTCCTTATTGTACTTTCTCGCCTATTTCCTATAGCAATACAACAGTGGGGCGTACCAATAGACGGAGAGAGACACGACGTGATCTCATACGCCAGGCGTAATTCATTGCGGCAACAGAAGCTATTCATACCGTCTCTTACCGGGGCAACGCTTTCACTTATCTCCTTGGGGCGCGTTCTGAT
>Ga0307513_10004177_pt1 | contig 19321 bp, 18 predicted proteins | sample 15_EM_MG_FD_202174 | JGI IMG/M metagenome (GOLD analysis project Ga0307513, IMG submission 202174) | Populus trichocarpa ectomycorrhiza microbial communities from riparian zone in the Pacific Northwest, United States - 15_EM | ecosystem: Host-associated > Plants > Roots > Unclassified | place...
CGCCCATTTCCCCGGATGGTTACGCCAACCCGGCAGAGTTTGTACCCGTGCCGTCCGGTTCAGGGCGGTTTTGTTGGTTCCTAGCGGTGACGGGGTAACAAAGAACAATCCCACCTCCCCGCCCATCCTCCAACGCAATCTGCAGGCATACCCACGAGCCCACGATTATCTTTGATCTAATTGATCAAGTGATCTGCCCCTTTTCATTCAATTCTACCACTACCTCTCTCTCCGCCGATTTCTGGTACACCTACCCTTTTCTCTCTACTTCCGGGTGGTCAGTGATGTACCGAGGCCCTCCTCCCTATCCTCGATTCGCTTTGATTGCGATTGATGTTTGGGTAATGTAGCATGGTACACTACTCATCTGTCCCCGAAGGTGCATGTCCCCGGCCCATGCGCCGCGGTGACGAGCGACCCCCAATGCTAACGATGACCCATCTCCTATCCTTATCCTTCATTTCGCTATCTCTCGCCCTGTTCTCGGTCGGCCATGCCCCTCTTTGTTTTCATTCAACTATCCTTATCCATCCCTTCTCGCCGATGTCCTGAATTAGTTGGTCTGGGTTGGGGAAAGCCATGCGCCCCGGTGTTATGTTTTGTGTTTCGTGCCAATTTTTGATCTCTCGGCGCACCAAGCTGCGTTTCCATTTGTTGCGCTTTCGCATCCCTCGTGTCGCTTTATATCATCTCGCCTGGGATGGCCCTAGATCTGCTTACCACACCTTGCCGCGTGCTCGGTGTGCAACGGATCGCCATTCATCCATCGTTTGGCACTCGCTCTTGGCAGCTTCCACCCATTTGCCACCTAATGCTCGACGTTTACCAACCCAAGGTTGGTGCCCATAACCGGTCGGTATGGCACACGGAGCTTCAAAGACATCTTTCGCCCTTGATTCATTGTTCCTGTGGGATGTATATACCCCAATCTATCGAACATGGCCGCAACAGATCTTGTGATACTCCGACGCGTGTCTCTCCCACCCCGTAGACCTTCTATAGGGTGGACACGACCACGATCGATCTTCACTCGTAGTTCTATTGCATCATATTACTTCTATATTTCCTCGTCTTAATCAGACGGCCATATCACCTTCTCCGTATGGGGGATTCATTGGGCTTCCGCTTGTTTCTCCTTCTATTCATTCGTTGTCGTGTGAGCCCAACCGCTTCTCCCCATCTCTTCATCCATTCGGTCTTGCGCTTATATCGATCTGCCGGTGCCTGCTCTCACCCCCGCCTGATTCTCTGACCCTTGATGTCCCTCCTTCATATACCATTTCCTTCCATCCCGGTTTCTCACCCCTTCACCCTTCGGTATTTTTCCTCCCACCCCTTTCAACTACCAAAAATTCGCACGATAACCGCATCATTCTTACGAACTGGATGAACAGCGTTCGTCAGCAGGTCCTACTCACGCCGCTCGATGCAAGCTAAGCGTTATCGCCGAAGCTTCGGCGGAATTATCGTTGAACCTCCCCACCAAGAGGTTACTCCCCTACGAAGAGCACTTCCATCCGACTTTGTCTAAGAATGGAAGACCAACGACGTCGGGTAAGCCGGAGGTCAGGAAGCTGGGACATCCGATGGTGGGGGTAAACGTACTGCCGCATGAGGAGCAGATCATTGGGGCAGCCATGTTGGAGAAGTGGGATTACTGTCTAAGGAGGTTGTTTGTGTTGAAGGGGCAGAGTTTGAAGACCGCTATCGGGTGCGCCACGTCTCTCTACGGTCTGTAAAGATTGAACGCTGAGTTGGGTCCCCTCCGTGGATAGGTCGTTGGCGCCTGGGGCTCAAACCCTCCTCAAGGTGCTCACAGATCCAAAACTTCCACCCGAAGAACGAGTCGACGTCAAGAAGCAGATCAGGAGGCTCGATATAAGGGATTGGGCTCTGATCCTCAGAGCGTTTAATAATTGGCCTTTCGCACCTGAGGTAAGTAAACGCCATCCCCCTGCAGATGCGGTTTTGTTGGTTGGCTCCGGTGCTTACGATTATTGGTGTTAGGATTTGTTGATCCACGACACGTACAATCCGACGTCGAGGGATGGTAACCCGTAGGCCTACAGAACACGGCACGCGCTGGTTCTCTTAGTGGGGGAACCGGCGTTCGCGGCGGGCCTTACTCTGGGAGGAGTGTGAGACGTATGTTACCGATACCTAGGTAGCCACGGGCGTGGAGCTTGTGATCGATTCGTGATGTCGCAGAGTCGTGCCCTTACAGTGACGAGTATTGTCTCGATGTCGAGTAAAATTATGAGATGTAATCGAAGGGGTGCATTATACACAAATTTTTGGGGGAAAGTAGGGGATATATGTCTAAGTTGTCCAGTCAAGATCCGCGTACCTCTTGCTCATCCCAAGTACGAGCCCTTTGGTTGGCTCGAAAGTGTGCAGTGCTCTGGCATGGATAACCACTAGCTCCCGAAATAGGTTTTCGTCTTCGGGCTCCTCATAGGGCGGGACTTCGATCGGCTTTGGCATCTTAAAGTTAAGCAATTCCAGAACCCCACCATCGTCTTCACCTAGGCCACGTTTGGGGAACTGCCGGTTAAACCGTTCCACCCAGTATGTGTGGAGGGCGCATGCGAGGTCTTTCGCATTAGGATGGGAGAGTTGAATGTCGGGATGGTCGTGATCTTGCCACTGAAGCGCGATTTTGAAGTGACGGGAGACATTCCAGTCTTGAAACCACTCGCGCAGAGGATGTGGATCTCTGGTGTAGTTCTTGCCGTCCTTACCCTCGACTGTGGAGAGACACAGACAGATCAGGGTCCACGCAAACGATTCGGCTTCATGGCGATAGCGACGAGGGATTTCCCCGCGTAGACCCGCTTCTGACAGTAGATCCAGCGCCATGAAAGGTAACGTCCCCGTGTTGTCTTGCCCGCTCGCACCTGCCTGGTCCGCAAACCTTGCGAGGTCGAAATCGTTGAGGACTCCCACCCTCCGCCTGTCGTCCCACATCATGTTTCCAAGGCTAATGTCCCCATGTTGGATCCCCTTCTTCCACAAACAGAAATGACCTGTGGCGCAAAGGCATCAGAGACGCGCTCAAGGTAGTTTTCCCATAGTGCTTACAGAAAAAGCACTGCATGTACGCAGTGAGCATCTCTTTCTCCTTCAATTCCTTGATTGGACGTAATCGTCGGAAAGCGATGACGCGCAGACGGCGAGAGCCATCAGTAGGGAGACCGAGGAACTGACGGATTGTCCTCGTCGAGCCGCAAAGGAAGTCCGGATCCTGGTGGCAAATTACTTCGGGGATGTGCTTGCCAATAAAGTCGATATTTCCCCCATACTCTCTGGCTTTCTTCAGGATCTCTACCTCGCTCGTCCTCTTCTCCTCCGGCCAGTATATTTTGACGACAAGATCATTCCCCTCTCGAAGGTTCCTTGTGTCACCGAGTTCCGTTGATTCCGGTGGGGGTCCCTCTCTCCCGCCAATGACGCTCGTGCCACGTCCGATCAAGGTCGTCCCAAGGTAGATCTCATGATCGTCGGGGTAGAAGGCGATCGTAGTTCTTTGGCCGGCCTCTCCGTCGGCAGCAAACGAGACGGCGTGTAACTTTTCCCGCGGCCCCACCACCATCCCCGACTGCGGACACTCCGTGAAGTATCCCCACTTCGCATCATCGAATCGTTGGAGGATAAGGAGCAGGAGGAGAAAGTGGGGGAGGTCATCTATAAGGTCGATAACTCGGGATTCGATTACGTTTTGTCGGTCGATCCAGGTGAGGTGGACGGAAGTACCTGTCAAGCGTATGTCAACGCAAGTCCAATTAAAACCCACCCACGTACCGATTAAGAGGAGGTTTATGGTGTGTGAAATATCAAAAGATGATGATATTTTGTGACTCGCGTAGATGGCACTTTGGACCTTCGGGGCTTGCTTCTGCGGCCTCCTCGGTTCCTCCACCTCCTTCTCGCTCTGTGCCTCTGCCCCCTGCTCGCTTGTCCCACCGGGGGTTGTATTGGCATCGCTCCTGGGCCTCTTCGGAAGGTTTCCGTCGGATTCGTACAGATTCCTGCGCCTCTTCTGTAACGAAGGCAGCCGGTCTGAGGTCGAGGATGAGGACTCCCGGTTTCTCAGGCCATGACGGGTTGCGACTGGAGCTGATGAGAATATGAAAGCAAATATAGAAGTGGACGTACGAGCACGCGTCGGATTTTCTTCATCGACCATTTTTGGCGGTGCGGGTTGCGAGCTTGTTGACGGTTTGTTTTCGTCAAGGTCACCCTTCAGGCGCTGGAAATCCTCGGTGTATGTTGAGTTGACGAATTTTTCCCTCCCCTTGCCCTTGGATTGTTTCTTCCCGTGGTTCCCAGCGCCCCCGGGAGCGCCGCGCTTGACCTCTAAGGTTGACAGAAGATTCCGCCAGCTGAGCTTGGGTTGATCACAGCCAGATTCGCAACAGATGTTCGACTCGTAAGACTGTGAGTAGGCTGTCGTGCGTTCATGTACCCTTTTAAAGGTGATCCACTTGACCAAAATAATATCCGGCTTGTAGGAACCTTGGAGGTAGGACTCGGACTCGATGCACTTCGTGGCGCTACGTGCAAAGACGAGTTGACGTTCGCCCTGAAACTCGGGCAAGCCAGGTACTTGGAACGTGGATAACCGGTCCAGGGCATAGTTAAAAGCCTTGATCAATGGCAAGTACATAGCTTCCTCGTCTTTGGCAGTGATCCTATACCCAGATCAGGCCACGCGATAACGGATAGTATCGGGAGCCACCTACGCGAGATTGAGATTCTTTCTCAAGGGAGTGTTTGGTTCATTGGCAAACTCTCGAGCCATCCTGAAGGCCACCAGCAACTCTCTATCTTTGGGCTCGACTTGAGTTGCATCACCCCTAGTATTGCAGAATGAGAACAAAAACCGGAGCATATCTGCCGCCTTGCAGCCCTGTGGCTTCGAGATTTCGTTCTTGATTGGCGCTACGATGTCTTCAAGGCTGCATATAATGGGTTACTACGAGATACTATGCAACCCAGATCCAGGAACGTACTTGATCTTTGCGATGGTTGCCCACTTCGAACTGCTCATCGCTGCCGAGCTAGCGCCACGATGTCGAATCGGAGTGGCATGGGTTTGTTGAACTGCTTGTGAGCTGCTATCGGGGGTCATTGATCGGGTGGTACTGTGGATTTCCTCCTCTTGTGTTTCCATTGGTGAGGGTTGAAGTGTGATATCCGCTTCTGAGTGGCGAGATTGAGGTTGAGGTGGGTGAACTGGACACGTGATCCTACGCGTCTTGACACGCAAATCACGAGACTCGCATTTGTGGCCACTTCAATGGCGCCGCGTGGCATGCTGTTTTCATCTCAACACTTTTCGATGGGTCCTCTTTCGCAGGTCATGGAAGTCCTCCCCGCCCCGGGTCGGCATGAGAGGAATCGGATGCTTGATCTGAGCATACGTGCTGATTGGAGGTCATTATAATTCGTACATAGCGATACAAATCTAATCCACAAAAGATCACCTGAACGATAGTTGCAGACTGAGAGCGCATCTTCCGGAGAACCCGGAAGAGCTACGATTCCACCGTTGTCTCTCGTGGTGGCGTAGCCGGCCAATCAACAATCTAGTCGAATGTCATTCCCAACAATCAGCGGGTGAGCAAGGCGCTGTCCACGCAAAACGACTCACAGGTTCACCGTCGTCCTCGTCTGGTTGGGCCTCCGACTGGGTTTCCTCCTCCGTTTGAGTCTCCGTCGTGGGCTGGGTCTCCTCCTCAGTCTCAGCGGGAGGTGAGGATCTCAACTGTGTTTCCTCCAGTTGGCTTTCCACCTCTTGCACCTGAGAGTCGAAACCCGATGTTACCTGAGAATCATCTTCCATCTGCGCATCCTGGTTTCCCATATCCAAAACGTCGGATCCCTTGTCCTTTGCTGCATCACTACCACTACCAGCACCTGGAAGGGGGGATTTTGATTTCTTCTTCGAGTCGGCCTTGGTTTTCTCCTTCACCGCGGGTTTTTTCTTGCCCTTAGCGCCGACACCCCTACCTGGGTCTTCCACGATGGGTTGACCAAACAGGTTTCGTTGTCTCATCTCCGGTTTCGCCACCTTTCCGCCTAATACGCGGAGCGAGCGGTGGCAGTCAGTCTCAATAAGGCAAAGAGGAAGAGAATATAGGGTTCAGACCCACGTTTAGGAGGATTGGTGCTCGCCTCTGCGGCTTCAACCTTCTCAAAGAAAGTCTCACTCTTGTGTAACGACTTCTGCGGACCGACTGCAACAGGTTTCTTGCTTCCAATGCCAATACCGGTCTTCAAAGGTCCTGTCTCGACTTTCTTCGCAAATGGATTCGCCTCTGAAAGATGAACCAGAAATATGCTAGGTCAGCCATGAGTGGTATGGGTTGTGTGCCAAGTCGATACTCAACTGGTCCTGGGTTGGTCAAGCGCACGCCGCTTTATGCCGTCGTTGCTTGCATCAAACTCATCCACCATCGGCTCGTCGAAGGGATCCCTTTTCCGTTTGCCCCCATCAACCAGTCCGGCGGTCGAGATCGACATCGATTGTTCTTCTTCCCAATCGTAGCTCCCACCGTTGCCCGCTGGTGAAACCTCGCGGTACGGAGACCCACTCCCGTTGGCAAGGCTCGAAGAGAGTTCTCCAACTGCCAAGGACGACGTCGTCTGTAATGGTTGTGATGAAGGTACCGCTCTCGTCAAACCCGGTCGGTGGATCGCAGGTGGGGGACCAAAATCTTGGAACGCCTTCTTCGCTCCGTTATACCCTACAGACCTTGACGATTCCCCAATTGGACGGGGTGATGGAACAGCCCCAGACCCCTCCCTCCTCCACTGCTCCCGTTTCCGCCTCGCAACCTCCTTTGGATCAACCCCATACTCATCTTCGTCATCACCACCCTCCTCACGGTCAGCTTTAAGCGTCTCGATCTTCTCCTGCAGGCCAATAAGGTGGTAGAACCCGGCCACCTTTGTCGCCATGTCGTACGAAGCGGTGTGGTGCAGCATTTTCACGAGGTCGAGTGCCCGAGGGAGTTTATCGTTCTTGCAAGCGTTCTGGATCAGTTGAATAAGGGTCTTGTCGAGTTCGAGCTCTTTTGTTGCGATTTCATCAGAAGTCAGATCGTCAGGACCAAGCGCATCACGGAGAGCATCAAGATGGAGCGTCTCTATGGCAAGCCTGTTGGATTACGTCAAGACTCAAATCCAACGAACGCAGGAAGGAAACGTACTGCTGCTCCATAGGGCCTTCCTTAGGATCCGTTCTCCGGAACGGCATGCGGAGTTGCAGGTCTTGTATGAGAGGTCTCGGCCATCCAGGATGCTCTTGTCGTCCCTGGTCGCGTGTAAGTTCAGTGTATGCGCACGATTCGTGGAAGGAAATCACTTACCTTCAAGATGAGGCACATGAGGTTTCCGTCTGTCACTCCGACCGGCCAGTACGATTCGTCCTTACCCTTCCGCCTCTCCAATTTCTGGACATCCAACACTCGTGCCCACGTGCATCTTCCTGGAATACGGAAGTGATGCATAAAGTGCAGGTGCCCTGCGGAGTCATAGACGCACGGAGCCTGAACAGAACTTGTCAGCGCGAAAACGTTCAACAGGGACATTCTGGACGGACCCCATCACTGCTGATCCCTATCCACTTCAAGGTGTGGCCCTTCAATAATGGTAACCGCTTGTCCTGGAGGACCGTGAAATCCGCGAAGCGAATAAGCTGGCACTTCAAGTTCTGTGATCCGTCCATGCTCGTGGATCCGTCCCTGAACACGACAAACAGCCATTCGTTGCCAGCCACCATCGAGACGAACTCTCCTTCAAACCCCATGAACCACTTCTCGACTCCTCCCCCAGATAGGAAGGTCAAGTCGCCCTCGGTGGTTGCGATCACAACATTTCCGTTACCTTGGATGTCCGCATCAGACTTCGAGAGGAGGGATTTTCGAGGAGGCGGACCGCCAGCTGCGAGGCCTACGACTTTGGTTCCGGAAGGAAGGTCGTATGTCCATTCCCCCTGTGTAGCCCAGGTGCCATAAGGTTTGTACGCAACATGCGCGGGATGGTCCCCATCAGGAGGACAGGAATATACTGCCCCGCGTTCACCTAACCGGGGGAGTCAGGGCCAAGTCGCGTAACGATGTGGATGAGACCAGATTACCAAGTGCAGCCAGGTCGTATTTGAAGTAATCCGTGAAATGGTAGCTCTTCCTGGCAGATTTATCGTGGAACTCAACATTGACGATATGGTGTGTGTCTTGGTCGGTCGCTTCAATCACGCCGATCATGTTGAAGGCTGCAGTTGAGGGGAATTAAGCCGAGTTCTTTCCTCTTGTGGGCTGTGCGCACCTAGATATCTCCGTTTACCCTCCATGGGCGTGGAACCGGGTTGAAAAGGGGGCTGCGCCTTCGTCACACTAACTGAGAAGAAAATAAGTTGCCTGGACAATAAATCCATTTACTCGGCCTTGGTGTCTTACCCATTTCTCTCACGCCCCCGCCGCTCCACTTATCCAGCTCGGGTTCATCGTCCAACAATCTGCCTCCTAGGTCGTCAACAACAAAGTCATCGTCCATGACCATGTCATCATCATCCAAGACGACATCCGGTTCCTTTTCATTTTCGCCTGTGGCATCATCCACTACATCATCCACGTCTTCTCCGAACAGCGCCGCCCTTGCCTTGGAGTGAACTGTTTGCTCCACCTTTTTCATCTCGCATGGGCTGGGAGCGTCCTTCGGTATCGGGTCTTTCCATCTAGTTAATGATCCGTCCATGTCTGTCCACGCAAGAAGATTGCTGGAAGGAGAGAACGCGATTTGCGTGACGGCAGCAACTTGCGGTTCGCTGAAGCGGTACTTGACTTTCCGGTCTTGCGTCGACCAGATGAAGACACCCGATTTCGACGCAGATGCAAGGTATGCGCCGTTTGGAGAGAGGCATAGTGCGGTGATTGCACCGGAAAGATCGTTGGATGCGTATACGGCTGATTTTGACCAAGTTGACTTTGAAATGGAAATTATCTCTGAGCCAATCGGTTAGCACGTGTGGTGAAAGGTGGCCGTCAGAAAAACAAACCGCGTGTCCGGGTGGCTACCACGAAGTATTGCCCAGAAGGATGCCATGATAACGAGCAATCGTGACAATATTCGGGAGATCTGAGAGCAAATTTCATTAACCAGAGATACAATGAAGTATTCAATTGTACCCACTGTGTATCTACCACCACGGGGATGACGTCTTCGATCGTCCTCTCGAGTTTTGGTTCTGCGCCTGAAATGTCCCAGATAATAATCTTCCCATCACAACCGCAGGTAGCCTTGACGGTTATTTGAAATAAGAAGGGGCTGGGCGAACTAGCAGTTGAGACGCACCAAGAGTGTTCCGGAAGGATGCCACGTTGCCCGTCTCACGCCCCTCGAATGACCTTCCAACAACACGATCTTCTTGGTGTCATGGAGGTCGATGACTTTTACCGCCTTATTACTGTTACGAAGTGAGATGTAAGTACCCGTAAGAGACGTATGGAGCAACATACTCAGATGTCACTGCAATTCTCTTGGAGCGCGGATCGACAGCAACTGATCGAATGGCATCCCCTCCAGGGTTTGCGGTGATAATCCCGGACATGTCATGTTCACCCTTGACGTACGTTCGCAGATTTGAGTCAGCACTTCCAGCAAACCAGCTATCGTCCTAGGGCCGTGGACAAGAGACAATCAGACGCGAGCGCAACGGGACCGATGGACCTGGGACGTACCGAAGCAACGAGACATGTTATGGGACCCTCCGCTTCCATAGCAATCGACGGTTCGAAGTCTGGACCCTTATCCGCTTGCCAGACGCGTGCAAGGAGGTCCGAACCGCCGGTGTACAGTATCCTATCGTGGTCGGGTTGTCAGCCCGGCGGCGAGTGCAAAAGAAATTGCGCGACGCACGAGCCATCTCGAGAAAATGCGAGGCATGCGTGGCCAGTGTCGTGCGCTTTATTTACCGCGGCCATCGAAGGGAATGAGCGATCTCGTTGAACCAGCCACGGAACGGAGCGCAAATGATGATCAAGTCGCGGTGTTGACGCGAAACGCGACGCGACCGTCACGTCACGGTATCAGTCACGTCATCCTGACTGGGCGCCCTCAAGATAATTGTCAGAATTTCGTTTCGGATATCGATGATTTCTCGTACTGCGACCACGAAGACATTTCGCATCAACCACCGTACCGTGACTTTGCCATCCCTTCCCGTTCCCCACGCTTTCTCTCTACAAACACGAACGTCAAAATGACGTAGTCCAACATAACCATCTCCACCCCTTGGACTTCGAGTCGAACGTTCTATCTCGTTATGAGGTAGTATGCGGTATGGAATTCAGCGGTAATCGACTTCTCATCATCGGCGGTCACCAACTTCATATCGGGATCCAGCATTGAGGAGATTGGGGAGGTAGAGAACGAACCCACCATTGGATACAGCTCAGCCCCAGTCTGCCCATTTCCCACCTGTACTCAGGGCCGTCTGGTCCGGTAAATATGTAGCTTCTGGTGTTTGAAATCCCCTCAGCTCAATTTCCAACAGGAGAGCCCGGCGAACTCGACGAGAATTCGCTTACCCTCTTAACTCCCTGCACTGGGGTAAGAACTCTGGTTATCCTTCTCCGAAAGATGATCTTATATGACCAGAACCACTCCCAATAAATCCTTGTTATTCCATCACTGGTCTCAGGCAATTCCGTCTCCACCCCATCCACCTCCTCTTCCGCATCTTCCTTTCCCCCCCTTGACTCGGATTTATCCGTGTTCTCCTTTCGGTGATATCTTTACCAGAATCAGAGTCGGAGGGTATGATGTGAGGGCGAATCGAACTCCCGATCCAAGTGACACTTCGGATGTACGTTATTGGGGTACCAATCTGGTACTTGGCATGGCCTGTGGCTTCGTCGACGAGAGTTCGGAGAGGAGAGTTTCTGGCGAATCGATGTGTACAGCCGTCCACTGTGGTATGATGGCGAATCGACGAATACAAGGTAATTCCCATATTACTCATATCTACGTGACTGGAAATTAAATTCCGGGTAGATCACCAGCAGCATGGGGTGTCCTACTCCCGGGATGGGATCGTCGATCTCGACTGATCGACACGGTCGTGCACTGCTCCAGCGCAGTAGCTGTGCTCGTTCACCTGACATGACGCCACTCCGCACTCCACGGAATGAAACTCAGGTGTTGTGGTCTTACCAGGAAGACAGACGACTAAATCCAAGTCGGCCCGTTGATCTGTTACAAACGGTTCACAGGGTCATTGCTAGGATTCGGACGATAAGCTACAGAAAGCGCAACGAGATGAGTTGCCGGCCCAGGTCGTTCCAGACCTGCGTGTGATCAGGGGGGCTAGAGCGGTCAAGAGGGCACTGGGATGTCACCACTAATGGTGCTGGATCTACCGTTGGAAGAGGGTATACGTGAAGAGAGATATTCTCCCGTATGTGACCGCGACAATGCATATCGCATTAACCACCACCACCACCACTCGACTTCGCCCTCTCTTCCCGCTCCCTGCGTTTGTTCTCCGCAAATACGAACGTCAAAACGATATGGTCCAGCATACCCATCCCCGCCGCTTGGACTTCGAGTCGCGCTTTCTGTTTCTTCCTGAAGTAGTGCGCTCGGTGGAATTCGGCAATCACTGTCTTGTTTCCATCGGTGGTGACCAACTTTATACCGTGGTTCAACGTCGAGGGTTTTAGTGAGGCGAAGAAAAGACATACCTTCGGAAGGCTCATTCCCATTGCCCCCAGCACCCATCTGTACTGAACGTCGTCTGGTCCAGTAAACATATAACTCCTGGCGTTTCAAAAATCGGCTCAGTCAGTTCCCAACGGGAAAGCTCAGCTAACTCGACGAGAATTCGCTCACCCTTTCATCTTCCCGCACTTGGGCAAGATCACATCTCGAGTAGTTATCTTCCCCCGAAAAACGATCCTATCCGGGGAGAACCACTTCCAGTATATCCTCGCTATCTCATCACTGGTCTGGGGTAATTCTGTATCCGCCTCATCTCCCTCCTCCTCTGTCCCTTTCTTGTCTTTCTTGTCTTTCTTGGACTTTTCCTTCTTCTTCCCCTTATCGGTGATATCGTCGCCGGAATCGGAGTCGGCATCATCATCCCAATGGAGGCGAGGTTGTGGGGGTGAATCGAACTTCCTGATACGAGTAACGCTTCGAGCGAGCTTTATGGGGGTGTCGATCTGGTACACGGCATGGCCGGTGGTTTCATCGATGAGGGTTGTTCGGAGGGGAGAGTTTTTCGCGAGTCGGAGTGTGCAGCCGCTCATCGTGGGGTGGGGTGGTGAATTAGGTGCTGGCTATATATATTGTCTGGGAAGTGGCTCTGGTGGCGTTACCTGTGCCGTGAAATGTACCTGTATAGGATAGTTGACCTCGGGTGATGATTGATCTACATTATACACCCAATGTCACCGCTGCGGAGCGGCTGAGCGCTTGACGTGACATCCTCCAACGCTAAGTCTGATAGAACGAAACCCCGGTATTGCGACCTTGGGCAAGGCATGTCATAGTCGACCAAGCACGGGTCAGAACCATGGATCCGAGCTGGTGTGTTGCGAAGATCTCGGGGATTCGAGAAGTGCCAGCAATTGCTGGGCGATGTCGATGAGTCACGGAAACGCGCAGCGGAGGCAGTAGGCTATTGACTCGGATATGGATATCTCAGGCTGCCACTGGAGCGCAGCACAGGCGTTCAAAAGATCGTCAGATATTCCCCTCGGTACGTAAGTTTTGGTGGAAACACACTACAGGCCAAGATTCTAGGACTTGGCACCTTCCCAGTACATCAAGTCCTTGAAACCACGGAGTGATTTCCCACTTGAAAGGCTCTAACCACCTGAACCCAGTGCGTTTTGGAGAAGCTGACTTGCAGACTCCTCGTCCTGGGGTCCTCGTGCAGATTGGATTTGATTGGCGAGGCCCAGTGAGGGTGTACTGCCACAATGCTGTGTCAAGCCGTTTCCACGTGTCTGTGGGATCGTTGGTAGGCGCGGAAGATGGCACTGGGGTGCCGTCGTTCGTTACTAAGCACGCTTGTGGGTCTAACAAGACGATCACAATTTTGGATCTCATCAACTTAGGGACCATTTGAAAAATAGCTGAGGATTCTAACTGGTACAAGTTATCGACTACGCCTGGAGAAAGTAGTGGTCGAGCAGCGCAAGGTCGTGCTCCTTCTCAATCGTTCCAAAATCCCTCCCTTCACAATATTTCGTGACACCTTCTCCAAGTTCAAATGGGTAAAAGGCCTCTCCGTGCTTTCCAGCCCAATCAAAATCAACCAAGAAAGCTTTGGTCCCCGCAAACATCATGTTTGGTGGTCGCAGGTCGCCGAAAACGTAGTCTGATGCGTGAAGTTTGTCGATCATCGCCTTGACCTGGGCATACGTGTCCTTGGGTCCATAGCCTGCCTCGAGAGCTTCCCCGTGTGTCCCATCAATGTACTCCATAACGACCATGCACAGTGGTCCCAGATGCAAGCCGAAGACGTCCTTGGTACCCTTCTCGGGAGTCTTCCGTATATCACGCTGACCATCGATCGAGCCACAGAAAAGGAGACGAGGAGCCATTTTAGCTTCAGCGAGAAGTTGGTGAGCGCCCACGCCATATCGTGCGACAAACTTGACCACGGCCATTTCACCAGAAGATTTGAGCTTCACAAGAAACGGGCTCTTTGTTGATGGGAAGACAAGGGGACGGAGGTATTCGAACTCCTCTGTGGTCTTCGATACGGGGTTGATGAATGCGGCAGGGTACGGGTAGAATCGTGGGTGAGGATTTCCATCGACGAGTTTGAGATCCTGTCTGTCCAGTTCGCTATAGAATTCATCAAGTTCTAGCAGTGCTCCGCGGAGGGAGTCAAAGACTTGGGCGATGCGGTATAGATGCTCGTCCTCGAAAGTTTGACTCATTCCGAGCCATTCCAAACTTGTCAGCCGCTGGACGATGTACCTGTCTGTGATTATTGCACCGAGGACGGCCAGGTACGGACCACCACCTGCGATGATGAAGGTTGGGCAACAGCACTTGTCGCGGGTTTCTCCCAACTGTTGTACATAAGCGTTCCAAATAACGGCACAGAGGTGACCCGCACTTACACTCGGATCCTGCCAATGGTTCAAGGTAGAGTATGACGCTTGTGTTAACGGGTCGCAACCTCTCTCACCGACTGCTCGTTTGTATTCCACCACGAGAAGTGGGATAGAACATTTCCGTCCTGTTTTCTGAATCACGTCATCCAAGATAGCGCCATCCACGACCGCCTTCCCAAGGATATTGGTGAGGGTAGACCGCAGGTTTCCCGTGAGGCATGACTCGACGGTTCCCACTCCGGTCGACGCCGCCATCAACCCTTGGACCTCAGCGAGGAGTTCTTTGCTTGGCTTTGCGGTGACGATATTCTTCACGAATCGTTGAAAGACGGGATGGTGAATCGTTATTGGAAGAGCTGAGGTGTCGGCAGGACAGCTAATGTTATAGAAGCCATCATAGATGATCGTCTGGGGGTTTGCTTGGAGTCTTGCATATTGGCTTGGTTCAGTGGCGATGGATGGCGATGGGATGCCAGGGCCCTTGATGACAGTGAGGTAATCTGAGTATAGGCGCTCGCTGTTAACAACACATAACGACTGGTCGCCGGCAGAACCTCACTCCGGTGCATCAACCTAAGATCCGAGAGGGTATCGCGTTCCTCTTCATCTTCGCGTCTCTGTTGTCGTTTAAGCCGCCTTGTAGTGACGATAAGGTGGACCTGGCCTTCTGGAGGTTCCTTTAGGGATTCCCCGCAACCAAGGAAACGGTTCATCGTAATAAGGATATCACTGGGAATCGTTGCTATTCCTGAGGGATCGAAGTCCTTCGCGTTCTTTGCAACCCATTCGGGGCTGATGTGGCTCCATGGGAGAGGGTCGCGAGGCTGAAGAGTGAGTTTAGTGCGCAGAGCGAATCATGGGATAGGCACCGGTCAACTCACAACCCAGAGCCTCAGCGTCCATAGTTTGGGACGAAAGCCGAACCGTTTCTGCACTTCTGCAGTCAGTACTGTCTCTAAGAACAGCTCCACCTTCATATGCTGCCACTGATCATCTGACAGCTTGATGTTATGGCACCAGGGAAGTGTGTTCAGAGGGTCAAGGAGCAACCAGCAGATCCGCACCTGCGAGGGTGTGGAAGGTGACGAACTCATCGTAGCGGGTGTGGCAAACGAGGTGGTGGCGTGTGTTCGTCGGGCCGGCGGCGACTCGTTCCATCTTGCGGTTCGCACTTCGCGAGCTGGTATGATCAACTCGTTTATGAAGGATCAACTCATTGCTGACTAAAGACGACCACGAAGAACGAACCCTCGGTAATGATGAAGCCGGTGGGATCGAGCTCTACAACCAGCAGGTCATCCGGAGAGCGAAACATTGAGGCAGATAACGTTGTGGATATTGATTTGATTCGATAACATTTGCACTGCTGGCCACTGGATTGACATCCAAGTTGACGTCCTCAAAACAGTTGAATAGTATCTACTTCAACCACCTTGAATTCTAAAAGAAAGCGAATCCACGGTCCGTTCGCTCATCCTTAGTTCACAGGCTGTGAGGTCAGATGGTATCGACAATCACCGTCCGACCGGCGTCCCGCAGCACATTCAGCTGACCTATTAATAGAAGAAATGGACATTGTTTATAATCTACAGGTCAACGAAAGAAATGGAGACTGCTAATGAGATATAGTATAACAGATGCCAACGTCCAACTAATGTTGACTGCTAGGTTTCCACAACTTAAACTCCCGAAAACGTCGCATGCGAGGGCGGGTAAGTCCACGCCGCGGTAAAAAAAAAAAACGACTGTATCTTTCAGTCGTCATCCAGAGACCACTTTTCATCTTCTACGATGACCTCCGAGGCAGTCCAATCAAAGTCGTACTCCCCCAACGTTTCATCCCTGATCCACGTCGGTTGCTCACCCACCCAGTCTCTCGCAGCACCCATGGCTCTCCTGAGGGTCTGTGTCTCCCGTCTGCCCAGCTTGTTCGCCCTCGTCTGCTCGCTATTCGCCTCACGGAGATATATGTCCTCAGGAGGTTGGTAGTAGAAGGCGAACTGGAATTTGTCTTTGACTGGTTTTGGTTGGCTTGACAACTCGGCCTCGGGAAAGTTCCACATCGCTGAAAGAGAAAATGAGAATCACGGGATAGAAGTAACAAAGGGTGATAAACTCACGGGTATAATCCAGGTTCGCGACCCTGTTCCAGTCCAAGTGAGCGAAAACCGGATGAGCGAGGATCTCGTTGAACCCGATACGAGCCTTTGGATCCCTGTCCAACATCTGTGCGCGAAACCAAGTGTTACCACCATCCGTCAGAGATAGGGGGCAAATACTCACTCTGGTGATCAAGTGCCAAATTGGGTGCCCATCGACGATCCGCTTGACAGCCGGTTGAACGTCCATCTGCAAGATCTTAAGGGGAATGGCGCTCCTATAGTCAAGGTGTTTCTCCCCTTCCTGAAGCCCGAACAGCTCTCCACTCTGGGACCAACTTTCGCAGATGGTCACGCCCAAGCTCCAAATATCCGCCTCGAACCCGTAACTCGCGTACTTCCCCACCTCAAAGTTCACTTGGTCCTCGTAGAATCCATCAAGCACCTCCGGAGCAATGTAAAACATCGTTCCTGGGGCATCTCGGGCTTTCAGGGAGGAAGAGGGGAAGTTTGCGTAGTATGGGTCGAGCCAGGCGTACGCGAGACCGTAGTCGCTAATGATGATGTGTCGGGTGGAGGTGACACAGACGTTCGCCGGTTTAATGTTGCGGTGTAATATCCGCATCCGATGGAGAGCTTGGACTCCGAGAATCTGCGTGGATGTGTGAGCATGGAAGCGGCATGAAAGCTAGGTGGAAGCGTACCATCTCGGCTGACCATAAGATCTTGTCGCCGGTTGTCACATCCCAGTCGGGGTCGGCCCACCGGAGGTCCTCCAGGTTCCACGGATATAAGTCCATCACGAAGTAAACGTTCTCCGCGTCTTGCCAGCTCTTGAAAAGCTCTGGGAAGAAATTTGACCCCAGTTCGTGGTACTCCCTCGACATCTTCAGGACTTTGAGAATCTCCAGCTCCTTCTTCAGGTTCCTCAGTCCTGGCTCCGTGCGATCGAGTTCGGAGATGTAGAGTTTGTGGGAGACCTTAACCGCGACTCGACGTTGACCCTCTGCCCAATCCGCAGAGACGACGGTACCATGGGATCCGGCGCCGAGGGGGTTGTGGGGGGTGAGTGTCATCCGTTCACCTGGTGAGTAGAAGGACGCTGAGGCTTCTTCAGTTTCAGCTGACGGGGGAGCGGTGCTGAAGGCCGGAGTGGGAGAGGAATTTTTGGGCTCATCTGTTTGGACCTCGACCGTGTTTGTAACGGCCCAAGTCTTGATCCCGCGTTCTACCCACTTGCCGCATTCTCCCTGAGTCTGACCCCGCGGGTCACGAGGACCTGCAGACCTGTCGGACCCTGCATCCACATTAGGCTCCTGTTTTATTTCAGTGATCTCCACTGAAATGCCCCCCTCGTCTGGTATCTGGTCCACATCGGGGGTGTGGGTCGGACTGGTGTCCTCGCCCCCTCTCGAAGGAGCAGAAAGCACGGCCTTTAGTGGGTTCTCTGGTTCAGGGACAGGGAAGATGGTGGACGGAGAGGTCGTGGAGATTGTCACGTCTGAGGTAGCCCGACAGTGTTGTGCTAACTTTCTAGCTTTTCGAGGAACGGAGGCGAGCGATCGTACAATCTGGAGGCGGGTGGTTAAAGATCTGGCATGCGACCGAGAAGGAACCGGAGGACACACCCATCGCTTCACCCTTCGACCGGCGATGTTAATTGGTGTCTCCTTGGTATTCGTTCCGGTAGACATCGTTATGATTGCAGACAGTGGGATTAGGGATGGAGGTGACCAGTTCCGGTGGAGTAGGGTATGCGAAGAGGAGGAAGCAAGGAACTCGCGAGGAGCGAGGGGTGAGGGAGATGGAGGTGTGGGAGAGAAAGAGGGAAGATTCGCTGGAGGTCATGTTAAAACAAGGGAGACCCGCCATGGCTTTAACTGCCCAAATGTGGACGTGATTGTGGTCGTGATCTGGGAGGCGAACCTCGATCATTGCCCCCGGGGAATTCCGCACACACGTGGGACGACGTTTTTTTTTCATATTCTGTTGTCTGACAACGTGTTGTGACTGAACACTTCACAAAATGTCATCTTCCACCCCTCGCTAACCGCTTTTGGCTCCTGCGTGAAACGTTTCCTTTTCCTTTACCTGATTTCCAGCGTCAACCGTTCCAGGTGTATATGAATTCTCCAGTTTACTCTCTATGTCTCCAGTATCCACGACCCGATGCCTATCTCTTACCCACTATCGCCAAGCAGTATGGCCACGGTGATTGACGCAGGCGACGAGGGAACTACAAGGGGAATACATATTTTGTGCAAGGAATCGCGGTTGCCCGCTGGACAGCAAACGAGCGTCAGATGACCTCCCCAATCCGATGTCGAATCACCTTGAGGCCAGACCACTGGAACCTCAAACGCTCGACGGTGCGGGGGGGGGAATCCAAAAAAAGCGGGAGACACGTAGAAGAGAGTTTTCCTGCAAAAATGAGAGATCCCACTAAAAGTCGCTACATTGTTTCCACAGCCTTGGCGTGTCGCATTTCGCAATGAGGACTGTGGGGTACGTGTCACCGTATGAGGTGAGGTGGCCATTCGGACGTTCAGATTACAAGGCACTCGACCAATTATATGCGTCCTAATGCAGCACGATGTATGATAAAGCATGGAATGGATATCTATTGACCAAAATACCAACTCGTACTTGTTTCGTATCCGGGAGTCGAAATTTCGCCAACGACGTTATTTATCAATCGAAAGCGGCTCTGTGTAGCTTCAGCATGAACCCAGGCAAGATGTCCAGGGTGGGTGAGGTCGGAGAGAGGCTGGTCGTTGGGGGTGGTGGCCTGAGAAGACACGAGTGGCCGGGGGTTGCAGCGGGTCCGAAACTACACAGCACGGTGGCTCATCAAAAATCCTATGTAGCAACACTGTATACACTCACCAGAAGCTGTTAAAAGAATCCCCAAGTGAAAAAACGCGAGCGTCGAGGAGATGGAGACCGAACGAGGTTTGCATCAGCAAATCGTGGAAAGTCCCGTAGCCGATTGTAACTCGATAAAAGAGCTATAATCACTCATCAGCGTTGCAATTTCCGCAGAGGCTTATAACGCATTATAATCAAATAGATAGGTCTACTACT
>Ga0307513_10004178_pt1 | contig 19319 bp, 12 predicted proteins | sample 15_EM_MG_FD_202174 | JGI IMG/M metagenome (GOLD analysis project Ga0307513, IMG submission 202174) | Populus trichocarpa ectomycorrhiza microbial communities from riparian zone in the Pacific Northwest, United States - 15_EM | ecosystem: Host-associated > Plants > Roots > Unclassified | place...
CGGTGTGCGAATCCGCTCGCCAGTAACGTTTGGCGTATGTCATGGCTCACTGAAGGCATACCTAACGCCAATCAGGACAGTTGGAGGAGTTCAACGCGAGCTCGGCAGGAACAATAATCAAATTCGATCGCGGGCGCCGGATCAGGCTGAGCTTGTAACTTACCACCATGTCCATCTCTTCTGTCTACGATGAACCCTATCCCGGTCACGATTGCTCTGTCTCTCAGCTCCTACACGCCGCCAGAAGAAAGTTGCAGGGTACTACTTCTGGCGGACGGTTCGTCAACGGCCGTTAGGTGGACAACTGCCGATATGCTGAAACACGACTTCTCTAGGATCGCGATAACCTTGAACGCGGCCGAGGTGAAAAAAAGATGGCCTGCACATGCAAAGGGACTTACAATGTCGCGCTTTTAGGTCGATGCTCTCGAGAATGACGCGTTGCAAGTGCTCAGCCTGGTTCTGTCCATGAAGAACACTTTCGCTCCCATCAACAGGATCCCTCCGGAGGTCCTTACCCTGATCCCAGATTACTGGGAAGACAACAGCGATGATAGAGCTTTAATCAGATTGACCCACGTGTGTCGTGGTTGGAGGGAACTTTTCGTGTCGCGCCCTTCGCTGTGGACTCGACTGGATTGCATACATGTCGGTAAAACTCGCGCCTACATCGAACGCTCGAAAACTTCCCCCTTGGAGATCTGCCTTGGAGAGTCCAACGACGAGGTGTTCTTCGCGGAGGAGGCGCTCCTTCTGGCAGTTCCACACTTCGGTCGGCTCGGAACTCTGTCAGTCTTCGGAGACTCGATCGGGGTCCTTCCAGTCTTTGTCGAACACTTCTCATGTTCCGTACCGCTTCTCAGTAGATTGGAAATCAATTTCGTATGCGATGAAGACGCCGTCCTTCCCAACACACTTTTCAACGGGGACCTCTCATCCTTGCATGAATTAGAACTGGTTGGAGTGACCACAGCGCTACCTTGGAGGGGCCTATCGAAGCTCACGACGTTCAACCTGTATTGCGTTCCCGGGGACAATATCCTTTTAACTCAGCTCCTCGACTTCTTCGAGTCTGCCCCTCACCTCCGCCACATCAAACTCCACGATTCGATTCCGACCTCCCGCAATACTCCCGCCGAACGAGTGGTATCCCTCCCCCACCTGAAAGACTTCAGTATCATCTCACAACCAGCGCATTCGATTCTCCTCAACCACCTCTCCATCCCTGCTGGTGCATCGCTGTGGCTGGAATTCACCTATAGTGGCAAGGAATCGCCAATCCCATCCTACCTCCCCAACCCTCTGGATCGTCTCCACAATATCTCTCACATTACCACAGTCAACCTGCGCCTTGCTTCGGAACAGAGGTGTGTGCGGCTCAGCGGGCCTAGTGGGGAGCTCTACATGGTTGGATGGTGGACACGTAGTGGCAACAAACCCTACGACGGGACAAGAACATTTTTACGGTCCCTCAGCCGGTTTGACATTTCAAGGACCCAGTGGTTGACGGTGATGCTGTACTGTCATCCACCTTCTAGCTTTCCGACTACGGAGTGGACCATTTACCACACCTTTTGCTCCATGAAAAACCTCCGAACCCTCACGCTTTCCCGATGCAAAAACCTCACTTTCATTCTCGCCCTGAACCCCTCCAAAAACCCCTCCAAGACCATACTATGCCCCAAGTTGGAGGAGATTATTCTTTATATCGAACGCCCGGATCAGTTCCATGTCGATGAGCTGTTGAGTATGGCGAAGGAGCGGGCGTCGGGGGGTGTGAAGCTCCCGGCGATCACGATCGTCAGCACGGAGGAATTTGCGCCGACGAAAGGGGTGTTCCAGCTCAGGAAGCACGTCTCACGTGTCGAGTACAAATTCGACGACGCGCCCCCCGAATGGGATACTCTTCCGAACGAGGTGGTATAGATCATTGTCGATGCATCGCAACCCCTTTTAGCTAGTTATTGTAGGAGAGCATCTCAAGTTGGCTTGCGAGTGTATGTTGTTTCCGATCTCAGACACCAAGAAACTGCGAAAACAGGGCGCAGAAGGTGTATAACCATATCATTGTTGTTCTCGTCGTCAATCGTACGTGGCCCCATTGATAAATCCCCTCCCAGTAAGCTCTGAGAACAAACTCGGCGGAAGATCCTCCATCGTGCTCCCCATTCCTCGTCTAGTATGAGGTATCTGGAAGGTCCGAACGTGAGGTCCAGAGTCGGACCAACAAGTAGTATTCGACCGACAGGTCAGCTGGTACGAGTTATCTATTTTTATCGCAGTTGCCCCACAATTCCTCCCATGATTCGCAAGACGCGTCTCTCCCACCCACGTACCTCGAAAATCAGCAACTGGGGTTGACTTCGAGTCGAAGCGTCGACAAAATTTCTCACCCGACCAGGTCTCTCGAAAGGCGGATTGCTGACGAAGAGGAAGGGACCCCAGATCCGTGCGGGTTGCCGCATCGAGCTCGGTATGCATGACTTCATACCCTCATATACGCCTCAATTGAAAGTTCTTCACGGAATCTGTCGCATTGGCAGGAGGCACTTGAAGGGGTGATACACACCCGGAAACGAAACAGTCTCCTCGCCGCTGTCAGACCCGGTACCAAAAGTAGGGGTCGAACTGTGGAAGTCTCGGATCTGCTGGAGAGGTGACGATTGAGATGGCCGGTTAATTCATTTGTCGTTCAATCCCAGAGTTGTTGCCCGTCATCTAGGTGGGTAGTAAAAGCAATCGACTGGTTGCTGGTCCCCATGTGGTGGAGATTCCCCCGATTGAAACCATTGAAAAAAATGGCCACCGTGTCCGTACTCGGGGTTGAGATAGCTATGTTCTCGTATTTGGTAGTTCTGGTACAGTTCGTGAAGATCCGCCAATACCGAGCGATGAAGTGATAGACTGAGGGGAAGCCCAGGCCACCGTAAGACGTGCGGACGGAAGCTCACGGTATTCTATTGGAATGTTGAGAAACAGTCGGAGTAGAGAGCGCTGTAGCATTGCGAAACACCCGTCAAAGGGGTTCTAAAGCGGTCATCTTAGTGCGCAGTGCGTTCCTTTTCCTTCGGCACCAGAGGAGTTTGGTCGCTGGAAACCTGTTGTCGAACGAAGCAGAAATGGAATGCGCGTATTCCAGAACAGTCTGTTGGTATTCGGGTCGACTGGGTGAAGGTATGAGGGAAGGGTCTCGGACAGAAGCATTCAACGCAGCAGTGGTGTGATAAACATTTCCCACACTCCACTTCCGTCTCTTCTCACGTCGGTTCGTCAGGAGGCCTTTGTCTGATTCAGGGAAGACCCATTGCGTTCAATAGATCCAGTTCCGCCTCGACAACAGCAGTTACCCTCAGTATCCCCATTCCCATCGCGCCGCGTTCCGGAGGAAACCAAGATGTCGTGCCCCCTCCCCCGAGAGATACTGGATCTCATCGTCGACTATCTACACGACGACCCGACCTCTCTCGGATCGTGTTGCCTTGTGTCAAAATCGTGGATTCATCCGGCCCGAACACACCTTTTCGCTGCCGTCAACCTCCAGGACGGTGGCTGCTTCGGACGTTGGAAGGAGACCTTTCCGGACCCCACGAACTCTCCTGCCCATCACGCACGGACTCTACTCATTGACGATTTCAACTTCGCCACAGCCGCAGATGGGTGTATCATTTCTACCTTTTGTGGTATCGTACGTTTGCACGTGGTTCTGTATCGTCGGGAGATCCCTCTTGCCCCTTTGTACGGATTATCCCCCGCCATCAGGTCGCTCCGTGTGGGCATCGACTCCTGCAACCTCTCAGAAATTTTCGACCTCGTTTGCTCCCTTCCCCTTCTTGAGGATCTGATGTTAGTTTCTTCCACCCACGACCTTGGAGATGGGGGATGGAATGCTCCTTCGACCTCACCCAGGCTCACTGGATTCCTCAAGCTGAGTCTTTCGGGAGGGATACGGTCCACTACCCCTCTGTTGTTGAGCCTCCCGAGTGGTATTCACTTCACGAAGATCGCAGTGTTCTGGTACGATAAAGAGGATGTCAGGTGGACAATGTGTTTAGTGTCGGGGTGCTCTAGCACCCTCGAATTCCTTCGCATCACCAATGACATCAGTGTGTTTCCTTCGGTCCCCGCCCGATTGATAACTTACCACCCCACGCAGAGGCGTCCAGTATCCCCTCGTTTGATCTCTCCAAGGCAACAAACCTCAAAGGCGTAGAGTTTCAGCATGAATATTTGCATGCCCAATGGATTACTGCGACGCTCCACACTGCCGAAACGAAAAACTTGCAACGGATCTCGTTCGTGCTACCCTATTACAACACGATTCCGGAAACGGACTTGCAGGAATGGCTAGCCCTCGACTGTCTGCTGGTCCAAATTTGGACTATAAATTCGCTTCGTCCGGAAGTGATGTACAGGGAGGCGATTGGGAGGAACGCTCGGATGGATAATATGACAAGATTGTTGCCACAGTCGGTGGGAAGAGGTATTGTTGACCTGGTCGGGTAGTCGGGTTTCGTCGAACAGGTGGTACGGTGATCATTGCGGCGGGATGCGGCCCCTTTTCCCCCTACAACGCGGTCTCTCCGGTGCTAAATTACCCGTATGTGTTTGGACGATTGAATGGATATAAAATTTTCCTGGAACCTCCAACGACACAGGATCTCATCCGCTTTTTTTTTTGCAACGGTCCCCGCCAAAAACCGTATTTCACGCAAGTCCACCATGTTCACGCTGCAACTCCCTGTTTGTAGTTATACGCTTTATTGACCGTTGTTACGCAGCTCTCTCCTCCCCTCGTTTCAGAACAGGATGTTCCGCGCATCCTTTGGATCCTGGAGTGCAACACTTCCCCCTAATCTGCGTGTTTGTGCCGATGACGATAGTCATGGAGCTACCCTTGAATCCGAGCAGGGGTTAAGAAGGTTTTCCACCTAGAGTCCGTTGTGTTGGAGATGTTGTCGTTGTATGGACCTTATTCGATGAGGGTTTAACGTAGGTTGTGTTCACAAATAAATAGACCAAGGTCATTCGATTAGACAGATCCTTGAGATATGCGGGCGGAGTGTGGGGTTGGTTGCTAGGGCGGGCGGGACTGTACGCTGAGAAAAACTCAAAGCGGCTTTTTATCGAGGGAAAAGTCCGATCGCGCTGCTGCCAAGCGTGCACCGGACTACATCGTCCATATCTACCTCACCTACCCTGGTCAGGGCTTGTTAGTTTCTCAGCTATTAGATGCTGCTAAAGGGAAGTTACGGGCGCTGCTTTTGATGGACGGTTCGTCAGGCTCCCAAGTGGGCGACTTTCTGCAGAGCGCTGAATTACGAATTCCTGCAGGATCACAACGATCCCAGTGGGCGAGGCTGAGGTAAAGCAAACAGGAAATGCGGATGGGGACCTGTACGTGCGAGGGGACTTGGGCTATCGTGCGAAAATGATGCATTACAGGTACTCAGCCTTGTTCGGTCGATGGAGAATACCTTTGCCCCCATCATTCGAGTCAATGAGATGGCACCCTCCGGTAGTCCTCATCATGACCCTGGACTACTGGGAGGGCAGTGATAGAGATGAAGTTTCACCCAGGTTTGCTCGCATGTGTCACGGCTGGAGGGAGCTTTTCGCTTCATATCCCTCGTTGTGGACTTGCCTGAATGTCAGGAGGGCGGACAAAACCAGGGTCTACAGCGGACGTTGTATGTTAGTCCCCACCCTTCGGCGGACACCAGAGCGCGGCCTTTCAAGCTTCAGATTTTGGCCGAACGCTTTTCTCGCTTGTCCCACTCCTCAAAGCGCTGGTCATATACAACTCGACCGAGTCAGTCAGGAGAGTTGGGTGAGTTCAACGCGGGCTCGGCAGGAATAAAATTCGATCGCATGCGCCGGATCAAGCTGGGCTTGCAACTTACCACCATGTCCATCTCTTCTGTCTACGACGAACCCTATCCCGGTCACGATTGCTCTGTCTCTCAGCTCCTACACGCCACCAAAAGAAAGTTGCAAGGTACTACTTCCGGTGGACGGTTCGTCGACGGTTGCTTGGTGGACAACTACCGATATACTGAAACACAACTTCTCTAGGATCGTGACAGCCTTGAACGCGGCTGAGGTGAATGAAATATGGCCCACACACGCAAAGGGACTTACAATGTCGCGCTTTAGGTCGACGCTCTCGAAAATGACGCGTTGCAAGTGCTCAGCCTGGTTCTGTCCATGAAGAACACTTTCGCTCCCATCAACAGGATCCCTCCGGAGGTCCTTACCCTGGTTCCAGACTACTGGGAAGACGACAACAATGACGGAGCTTTAATCGGATTGACCCACGTGTGCCGTGGTTGGAGGGAACTTTTCGTGTCGTGCCCTTCGCTGTGGACCCGTCTGGATTGCATACATGTCGGTAAAACTCGCGCCTACATCGAACGTTCGAAAACTTCCCCCTTGGAGATCTGCCTTGGAGAGTTCGACGCCGATGTGTTCATCACGGGCGAGGCGGTCCTTCTGGCAGCTCCACACTTTGGTCGGCTCAGAACTCTGTCAGTTCTCGGAATCTCGATCGTGGCCCTTCCAAGCTTGGTCGAATTCTTCTCATGTTCCGTACCGTTTCTCAGTAGATTGAAGATCAATTTCATATGCGATGAAGTCCCCGTCCTTCCCAACACGCTTTTCGACGGAGACCTCTCATCCTTGCGTGAATTAGATCTGGCTGGGGTGGTCACAACGCTACCTTGGAGGGGCCTATCGAAGCTCACGACGTTAAACCCGTATCGCGTTTCCGAGGACAATATCCTTTTAACTCAGCTCCTCGATTTTTTCGAGTCTGCCCCTCACCTCCGTCACATTCATCTCTGCGATTCGAATCCGACCTCCTCTAATGCTCCTGCCGAACGAGTGGTATCCCTCCCCCACCTGAAGGACCTCAGCATCATCGCACAACCGGCACATTCGATCCTCAATCACCTCTCCATCCCTGCTGGGGCATCGCTGCACCTGGAATTCACCTATAGTGGCAAGGAATCACCAATCCCATCATACCTCCCCAATCCTCCGGATCGTCTTCACAATATCTCTCACATTACCGCAGTTAACCTGTGCCTTGATTCGGAACAGAGGTCCGTGCGGCTCAGCGGACCAAGCGGGGAGCTCTGCATGCTTGGATGGTGGACGCGTGGTGGCGACAAACCCTACGACGGGATAGAAACATTTTTACGGTCCCTCAGCCGGTTTGACATTTCAAGGACCCAGTGGTTGACGGTTACGCTGTACCGGTTTCAGCCTTCTAACCTTCCGACTACGGAGTGGACCATTTACCGAACCTTTCACTCCATGAAAAACCTCCGAACCCTCACGCTTTCCCGATGCAACAACCTTGAGTTCGTTCTCGCCCTGAACCCCTCCAAAAATCCCTCCAAGACCATACTGTGCCCCAAGTTGGAGGAGATTATACTTTATATCGAACGCCCGGATCAGTTCCATGTCGATGAGCTGTTGAGTATGGCGAAGGAGCGAGCGTCGGGGGGTGTGAAGCTCCCGACGATCACGATCGTCAGCACGGAGGCACTTGCGCCGACGAAAGAGGTGTTCCAGCTCAGGAAGCATGTCTCACGTGTAGAGTACAAATTTGACGACGCGCCGCCCGAATGGGATACTCTTCCAAACGAGGTGGTATAGGTCATTGTTGATTCATCGCAACGCCTTTTAGCTAGTTATTGTAGGAGAGCATTTCAAGTTGGCTTGCGAGTGTATGTTGTTTCCGATCTCAGACACCAAGCAACTGCGAAAACAGGGTGCAGCAGGCGTATAACCATATCATTGTTGTTCTCGTCGTCAATCGTACGTGGCCCCATTGATAAAGCCCCTCCCAGTCAGCTTTGGGAACAAACTCGGCGGGAGATCCTCCATCGTGCTCCCCATTCCTCATCCAGTATGAGGTACCTGGAAGGACCGAACGTGAGGTCCAGAGTCGAACCAACAAGCAGTCGGGGTCTGTCCGTTCCCGGAGAATCGACCATCAAACTCGATTTAGGAGGTTAACACGCAAGGATATGATGATCTGCTGAAGGCTTTCGGATGTGGCGGCTTGGACTGTCATGGCGATCCACCGTCCGACATCCGGCACCGTGGTAGGTGCACGTCCAGCTACTGATATCTGCATCCGCGGCCGTGATGGCTGGAAACCTATTAAAGGAGAGACTGTGCGTGCAGTACGCGGGAGACTTGGAAGGATCTGAAAAGATTTTGTTCCGCGGTTCGACGGGTGACGCTTAGGGCGTCGAATTCGACATCTGTGAACAGGCGTTTTCGAGTCCACAGAGTCCGTAAGTTGGAGACGAGGCAACGCGCTTCGAGTGTACTCGGGCCATCGTGCATAGGTGGCCGACAATGAGATCAAGGATCAAGCTTCAAGACTTGGTGGGAGGGAGCACGACATTGGATCGTCCGCTGAGTTTTGTCTGAACGAGTACCTCTGGCCTGCTTCAGCCCGATTGCGCCGAGTTATCCCGTGCGGCATTCCGTCAGCCCGAGTCTGAGAACCCTATGACCCACCACGGCAGCCCGCTCCCTCAGTACGGGAACGCTGCTTTTTGGGCAGCTCGCTCCACCTTCGAAGGACGGCAAGTCCTCTGGTTGGCTATCGCTGCCTGCCATATCTGGGAGATTCTCTCTTTAGGAAGGTCAATCCGTCTCGGAGCTTCCCGCATTCGATCGACAGGTCAACTGGTATGAGTTGTCTATTTTTATCGTAGTTGCTTCACTGTTCCTTTCGCAAGACGCGTCTCTCCCACCACTCATGCACCTCGAAAATCAGCAACCGGGGTTGAATTTGAGTCGAAGCGTCGACAAAATCTCCCATCCGACTAGGTCGCTTGGTAGGCGGATTGCTGACGAAGAGGGAGGGGCCCCAGATCCACGCAGGTAGCCGCATCGAGCTCGGTATGCATGACTTCACATCCCTCATGTGTGTCTCAATTGAGAGTTCTTCACGGAATCTGTCGCACTGGCAGGAAGTACTTACACACCCGGGCCTGAGAACGGGATCCACCCACCTCCTTCTGCTCAAACTCTGCGCGAGTCTTCAGCCACCCCCACTGCTTAGGCGTAGACAGCTCACCACCTGTCGCCGTTACTACCATCGCTCACTACGTTGCTTGTCTGGTAACACGGTCGGTTCTACAGTCTTCCAACTAAGGCTCACGTACTATCCTCGAACGCGTTGTAGGAATGCCAGGAAAGACCTCAGAGTGGTCAGTGGTGGTAACGGTATTGAGGAGAGGGGTGGTGCAAGTGAACGATAGGTACGTACGGGCAGATTTTCTTGACCCGTACCTCAAAATGCTCGTTTTACTTCTCGCTAGGTTCCGGCAACATCCAACGTAGTTACCTCCTTTCATGGCTTCCCTACAGCCTCACCTCCGACCTTGTCCTAAACCTGGCCGGACTTTCGTTCTTTCGTTCGGCAATAACCGATCCTGGGACGATGGATGGTAGTTTCGTCCATGAACCCCACCCGCCACATTGGTATCGGATTTTCCAGCGAGGTTGATATCATCCGTGATTCCGATCTGCCTTCCTTCAGATTTTAGAGTAGACACGGCCGGGGCCTGACTTGCATTTCACCTACCTGTATGGGCCTGCCAAAGTGACCGGTCCGGGGCACAGTATTAGAAATCGACTGGTTACTGGCCCCCATGTGGTGAAGATCCTCCCGATTGGAATCATTGAACAAAATGTCCGCCGTGTCCGTACCTGGGGCTGAGATAGCTATGTTCTCGTATTTGGTAGCTCTGGTAGAGTTGGTGAAGATCCGCCAATACCGAGCGATGAAGCGATAGATCAAGGGGAAGCCCAGGCCAACGTAAGACGTACGGACAGAAGCTTACAGTATTCCGTTACAGTGTCGAGAAACATCTCTATCTCTGTGAGAAACAGTCGGAGTAGAGAGCGCGGTAGCATTGCGAAACACCCGTCCAAGGGGTTCTAAAGTGGTCATCTCAGTGCGCAGCGCGTTCCTTTTCCTTCCGTGCCAGAGGAGTTCGGTCGCTGGAAACCAATTGTCGAACGAAGCAAAAATGGAATGCGCGTATTCCAAAACAGTCTGTTGATATTCGGGTTGACTGGGTGAAGGTAGGAGGGAAGGGTCTCCGACAGAAGCATTCGCGGCAGTGGTGTGATAAACATTTCCCACACTCCACTTCCGTCTCTCCTCTTGTCGGTTCGTCAGGAGGCCTTTGTCTGATTCAGGGAGGATATAGATCCAGTTCGGCCTCGATAGCAGCAGCTACCCCTGGTGTCCCCATCCCCCATCGCGCCGGAAACCAAGATGTCGTGTCCCCTCCCCCAAGAGATACTGGATCTCATCGTAGACCATCTACACGACGACCCGACCTCTCTCGGATCGTGTTGCCTCGTGTCAAAATCGTGGATTCATCGGACCCGAAAACACCTTTTCACCAACGTTGACCTCCGGGCCCATGACCGCTTCGAACGTTGGAAGGAGACCTTTCCGGACCCCGCGAACTCTCCTGCTCATCACGCACGGACTCTAGAACTAACCATTGACGATCTCAACTCCACCACAGCCGCAGATGGGTGTTTCATTTCCACCTTTTGTGGTGTCGTATATTTGCACGTGGGTGCCAGAGGGCCATATCGTCATGAGATCCCTCTCGTCCCCTCGTACGGAATATCCCCCGTTATCAGGTCGCTCTGCGTAAACTCCACCTCCTTCAAACTTTCAGAAATTTTCGACCTCATTTGCTCCCTTCCCCTTCTTGAGGATCTGTCGTTGATTTCTTTCATCCACGACCATGGAGACGAGGGATGGAATGCTCCTTCGACCTCACCAAAACTCACTGGGTCCCTCAAGCTGATTATGTTGGGAGGGATACATTCCGTTGCCTCTCTGTTGTTGGGCCTCCCGAGTGGTATCCACTTCACAAAGATCGCAGTGTCGTGGAACAATGAAGAGGATGCCAAGTGGACAATGTGTTTAGTGTCGAGGTGCTCTAGCACCCTTGAATCCCTTTATATTACCAATGGTATCTGTGTGTTTCCTTTGGTCTCTGTGCCCAGTTGATAGCTTACCACCCCACGCAGACGCGTCCAGTATCCCCTCGCTTGATCTCTCCAAGGCAACAAACCTCAAAGGCGTAGCGTTTCGGCCTAGATATCTGGGTGTCCAATGGATTACCGCGGCACTTCACACGGCTGAAACGAAAAACTTGCAACGGATCTCATTAGTACTACCCCTTCACGCGATTCCGGAAACGGATCTCCAGGAATGGTTGGCCCTCGACTGTCTGCTGGTCCAAATTTGGACTACGCATTTGCTTCGTCCAAAAGTGACGTACGAGTCGGAGACTTGGAGGGACTACCAAGCGGATGATATGGCGACGTTGTTGCCAGAGTCGGTGGGAAGAGGGATTGTTGACCTGGTCGAGCACTCGGATTTCCTCGAACAGGTGGCATGGTGATCGTTGCGGCGGGATGCGGCCCCTTTTTTCCCTACAATGTGGTCTCTCCGGTGCTAAATTGCCCGTATGTGTTTGGACGGTTGAATGGATATAAAATGTTCCCGGAACCTCCAACGACACAGGACCTCATCAGCTTTTTTTTGCAACTGTCCCCGCCAAAAACCGTATTTCACGCAAGTCCACCATGTTCACGCCGCAGCTCCCTGCTTGTAGTTATACGCTTTATTGGCCGTCGTTACGCGGCTCTCTCTTCCCCTCGTTTCAGAATATGATGTTTTGTGTATCTTTTGGATTGCGGAGTGCAGCACTTCCCCTTAATCTGACTGGACCTAATCCACAAACGTCTCGAGCGGGGGTTAAGAAGGTTTCTTATCTAAGGACCGTTGCGTTCAAGTCGTTGTCGTTGTATGGACCTCGTTCGATTAGGGTTTAACGTAGGTCGGAGGAACCAGAGATAGCGCCTGGGCGCGTTCACAAATAAATAGACCAAGGTCGTTCCATTAGACAGATCTTCGAGATATGCGGGCGGAGTGTGGGGTTGGTTGCTATGGCAGGCGGGATTGTACGCTGAGAAAAACTCGAAGCAGCTTTTTATCAAGGGAAAAGTTCGATCGCGCTGCTAAGCGCGCACCAGACCACCTCTTCCGCCTCCGTCGGACCTACCCTGGTCAAGGTGCGTTGGTTTCTCGGCTTTTAGACGCTACCAAAGGAAAGTTACAGGGTGCCGCTTTCGGTGGGCGCTTCGTTAGGGACACCTGGACGGGCAACTTTCCACGAAGCACCAGAGTACGGGTCCCTGCGGGATCACAACCATCCTGGCAGAGGTTGCAGTGCCTGCTCCCAGTGCTCCAGACGAGCACATTTGTACTCACGCTAGGCGCTGAACTGGCATTCGCGTCTGCACTCAGACAGCGAGATTGAGGTGGGAAGTGGATCCGGGGGAGAAGTTGAATGGGTTTCTGTCTCTGGCTTCACTCCTTCACTAAGCCTGCACAGTGGGGAACCCGACAGTGCGTGAACATGGTTGCTTTGTTGCTGCTCCCGATACTTCCTTCTGACAATGTAGATACCCCTGCCCTTCCTGATTATGGACCAGAGGTTACTTGTCCCGACGAGGCCCTCGAACCGAGTGCCGCCGCGGGTGAGAAGAAATCGAACTCCGAACCTACTACGCCTGCCACGACCGAATTGCCCGGGCCCGTGGGGTGAGGGACTCCGCGGGTGCCTTCGGTCCGCTCAAATCTGTCGCCGGATCTCTCTGCTTTATTCTCGACAATTACAAGGAGTATGACCTCCTTCCCGCATACTCGATCCGTGATGCTAACTGTTGCTCTAGCGAACGGGGGTGAACGAGCATGCCATAGAATCGTTGGCTCACAGGATCAAAGAACTTTCTGAATTGTTCTCCGTATCTATCTCCCTGGGTGACATCGATGATGAGGAGAGGTTAAATAAGCTGGGACGATGAGCCCACACTCTCCAAGATCAAGCGCCGAGTCTGATGCGCGACGGTTTCCAGGAAATTGTCAGGGATTAGTCGAGTTGTGAACTCGGTGACGACCTCGACGGCGACCCGGACGGATCTCGCGGAGTTCCTCAAGAACCCCGAGAACGCACGAGAGGTTAATGGCCTGGTGGAAGATATCCGCTATGCCCTGACGGACTATCAGGTCCGCACTTCCAAAACAACTTGTCCATATCATACTTAACATCCACTACAGACGTCGTTACGGCTGGATATCTATGAGGGCTGTCAGCAGATTTTGAGTCTTACTCCCTTATGATCTCGGCTTTTATAGTGACTCCCAAATAGGGAGATGCGAATCACCATCGCCTTTCGGCTTGCCTACCGGTACCTCCCGTTTCGAGAGAAGTTGCCCCGAGCCCCGAGGGCCAAGCCTAATACTGGACGGAAGTCTCTTTGTTCCCAAATGGAAAGGACTATTGTTGGCCAGTTGAAAGCCGCCCATATCCGGACGCTTATGATTGAAGACGAAAGGCTCAATTGGATGCAAGCTTTTGGGTTGATGGCTATTTCTCCCATGTCATGATACGAGGGGCTGGGGAGGAGCTTCGAGGAAAGCGGGCCACGGGAAATCAAGGGAGTCGAACTGAGTAGAGAGTGGGCAGTATGGTGCCCGTGTTTTCGATCATGCAGAAGTTGAAGTTGACCACTAAAAGGCGTGATCCATGGGGAATCTTTGTTTCGCCCCCCGAGATGAGTATGGGGGAGTAGTATCCCGGATAAATCGTATGTGTACAACCCTCCCACCCACGATCCGCGGTGATGACCAGCGACCATCGGTGGTGGTGGTCGGTGACCGCTGTCATATGTGGGGCTAGCTGTTCGCCAGTAACGTTTGACGTATGTCATGGCTCATTGAAGGCATACATAACGCCAATCAGGACAGTTGGAGGAGTTCAACGCGACCTCGGCAGGAACAATAATTTGATCGCGTGCGCCAGATCAGGCTGGGCTTGCAAGTTACCACCATGTCCATCTCTTCCGTCTACGACAAACCCTATCCTGGTCACGATTGCTCTGTCTCTCAGCTCCTACACGCCGCCAAAAGAAAGTTGCAGGGTACTACTTCCGGTGGACGGTTCGTTGACGGCCGTTAGGTGGACAACTGCCAATATGCTGAAACGTGGCTTCTCTAGGATCGCAACAACCTTGAACGCGGCTGAGGTGGAAGAAAGGTGGCCCGCACATGCAAAGGGACTTACAATGTCGCGCTTTTAGGTCGGCACTCTCGAAAATGACGTTTTATAAGTGCTCAGCCTGGTTCTGTCCATGAAGAACACATTCGCTCCCATCAACAGGATCCCTCCGGAGATCCTTACCCTGGTTCCAGACTACTGGGAAGACTACAGCGATGGAGCTTTAATTGGGTTGACCCACGTGTGTCGTGGTTGGAGGGAACTTTTCGTATCGCGCCCTTCGCTGTGGACTCGTCTGGATTGCACACATGTCAAAAAAACTCGCGCCTACATCGAACGCTCGAAAACTTCTCCCTTGGAGATCTGTCTTGGAGAGTTCGACCCCGAGGTGTTCATCACTGATGGGGCGGTCCTTCTGGCAGCTCCACACTTCAGTCGGCTCAAAACCCTGTCGGTTCTCGGAATCTCGATCGTGGACCTTGCAAGCTTGGTCGAATACTTCTCATGCCCCGTACCGTTTCTCAGTAGATTGGAGATCGATTTCGTATGCGATGAAGTCCCCGTCCTTCCCAACACACTTTTTGGCGGAGACCTCTCATCCTTGCGTGAATTAGAACTGGCTGGAGTGGTCACAACGCTACCTTGGAGGGGCCTATCGAAGCTCACGACGTTCAACCTATATTGCGTTCCCGAGGACAATATCCTTTTAACTCAGCTCCTTGACTTTTTCGAGTCTGCCCCTCACCTCCGCCACATTCAACTCGGTTCGATCCCGACCTCCAGTGATGCTCCCACCGAACGAGTGGTATCCCTCCCCCACCTGAAGGACCTCAGTATCATCGCACAACCAGCGCATTCGATTCTCCTCAATCACCTCTCCATCCCTGCTGGGGCATTGCTGCACCTGGAATTCACCTATAGTGGCAAGGAATCACCAATCCCATCCTACCTCCCAAATCCTCCGGATCGTCTGCACAATATCTCTCATATCACCGCAGTCAACCTGCGCCTTGCTTCGGAGCGGAGGTCTGTGCGGCTCAGCGGACCTAGCGGGGGGCTCTACATGTTTGGAAGGTGGACGCGTGGTGACAACAAACCCTACAGCGGGATAGGAAATTTTTGCGGTCCCTCAGACGGTTTGACATTTCAAGGACCCAGCGGTTGACGGTTACGTTGTGCCAGCTTCAGACTCCTAGCCTTCCGACTACGGATTGGACCATTTACCGAACCTTTCGCTCCATGAAAAACCTCCAAACCATCACGCTTTCCCGATGTAACAACCTCGCTTTCATTCTCGCCCTGAACCCCTCCAAAAACCCCTCCGAGACCATACTGTGCCCCAAGTTGGAGGAGATTATACTTTATATCGAACGTCCGGATCAGTTCCACGTCGATGAGCTGTTGAGTATGGCAGAGGAACGGGCGTCGGGGGGTGTGAAGCTCTCGGCGATCACGATCGTCAGCACGGAGGCACTTGCGCCGACGAAAGAGGTGTTCCAGCTCAGGAAGCATGTCTCACGTGTAGAGTACAAATTCGACGACGTGCCGCCCGAATGGGATACTCTTCCAAACGAGGTGGTATAGATCATTGTCGATGCGTCGCAGTGCCTTTTAGTTAGTTTTTGTAAGAGAATGTCTCAAGTTGGCTTGCGAGGGTGTGTTGCTTCCGATTTCAGACACCGATAAACTGCGAAAACCCGGTACCAGTAGGCACATATCCATTCTCTTACTATAGTGGCCACCATATCATTGTCGTTCTTATTGTCAACCATACATGACCCAATTGATGAATCGATGAAGTCCCCCCCAGTCGGCTCTGGTAACAAACTCGGTGTAAGATCTCTCATCATGTTCCCTATTCCTCGTCTTGTATGTGGTGCCTGGACGGACAGAACGTGAGGTCCAGAGTCGGATCAACAGGCGGTCGGGGTCTGGCCATTCCTGACGAAACGTCCATCCAACCCGACTTAAGAGGTTGGCACGCGAGGGGATGATGATCTACTGAAGGTTTTCGGATGTGGCAGTTTGGACCGTCATGGTGATCCACCGTCCGACGTCCGACACCGCGGTAGGTGCGAATCCGGCTGCCGCACCCGTGGCGGAAGCCTATGAAAGGAGAGACTGCGTGTAGCGCGCAGGAGACTTGGAAGGATTTGGAAAGACGTTCTTTTACGGTTCGACGGGTGACTCTTAGGGTGTCAAATTCGATATTGGTGAACAGGCGTTTTCGGGTACGCAGAGTCCGTGAGTTGGAAACGAGGCAACGCGCTTCGAGCCATCGCGCGTAGGTGGTCGACAATGAGATCAAGGACCAAGTTTTGGTGGGAGAGAGCACGATATTGGGGTTTCTACCAGAGCTTGATATCGAGACAGAAACCGGTGTGAATCTTTCCAGCTTCGGCACTTTATTTCGGATCGATGAGTAGCTCTGGCCTGCTTCAGTCCATCGCCCGCTGTCGGATCGCGCAGAATTATCCCGTGCGGCGTGTCGTCAGCTCGGGTCTGAGAACCCTATGACCCACCACGGCGGCCCGCTCGCCCAGTACGGGAACGCTGCCTTTTGAGAAGCTCGCTCCAGCTTCGAAGGACGGCAAGTCCTCTGGTTGGCTATCGCTGCCTGCCATATCTGGGAGATTCTCTCTTTAGGAAGGTCAATCCGTCTCGGAGCTTCCCGCATTCGATCGACAGGTCAGCTGGTATGAGTTTCTATTTTTACATATCGTAGTTGCCCCACTGTTCTTTTCGCAAGACGCGTCTCTCCCACCCGTGTACCTCGAAAATCAGCAACCGGGGTCGACTGAGTCGAAGCGTCGACAAGATCTCCCACCCGACTAAGTCGCTCGACAGACAGATTGCTGACGAAGAGGAAGGAACCCCAGATCCGCGCGGGTCGCTGCATCGAGCTCGGTATGCATGACTTCATATCCCTCATGTGCGTCTCAATAGGAAGTTTTTCACGGAATCTGTCGTATTGGCAGGAGGCACTCGAAGACGTGATACACACCCAGAAACGAAACAGTCTCCTCGATCTACAACCCCTCCCCAGCCTGAGAACGGGATCCATTCGCCCTCTTCTGCTCGAAGTCAGCGTGACCCCCGGGGAATCCTCACTGCTTAGGCGTAGACAGCGCGCCGCCTGCCGCTGTTACTACCATTGCTCGTTATGTCGCTTGTCCGGCAACATGGTCGGTTCAACAGCCTTCCAACTGAGGTCTCCGTATTATCCTCGAACGCGTTGTAGGAGTGCCAGGAAGGGTGTCAGAGTTGTCGGTAGGGACGGTGGTATAGAGGGGATGGGTGATGCAAGTGAACGATAGGTACGTAGTACGGACATATTTTCTTGACCCGTACGTCAAAATGCTCATTTTACTTCTCACTGGGTTCCGGCAACATCCAACGTAGTCACCTCCTTTTCATGGCTCCCCTATAGCCTCGCGTCTGACCTTATCCCAAACCTGGCCAAACTTTCGTTCTTTCGTTCGGCGACAACCGATTCTGCGACGATGGTAGTTTCGTCCCTGAACCCCGCCGCATTGGCACCGGACTTTCCAGTGAGGTTGATATCATCTGCGATTCCGATCTGTCTTCCTTCAGATCTTAGAGTAGACACGGTCGGGGCCTGACTTGCGTTTCACCTACCTGTACTGGCCTGCCAAAGAGACCGACGTACTCATTTGTTCGTCGCCCCCTCCCCTCCCTCGCACCACATCGCTTCTCTACCGACGATCAACCATTCCCGTCTAACGGGCCGACTAGTCTTACGCTCTCCATCCAACATCGCGTTCGACCTGCCTCGTTAATCGACTTTGGGCCGGTCACCAGTTTTGAATAAATTCATTGCCATCTGCCCTTACAGTGTGTTGCGTTTGGCTCCTCGCTTTCTCTTGGTGTTCGGACTTATTCGAACTACCAACAGGCTTTAACTGGAAACTGCTCCAGTTCGGTGTCAATCCACAGTGTCACGTGCGAACGGGCCGCCTCGGGCCGTCGGTGATTTGTAGGGCATACTCGTAAACCAACTATTGGCCCACAATCTTCCGTCTCCGCTGGTCGCTAGTCACTATCACATAACGTAATCACCTCCGGATACTACCCCTAACTCCGAGTCCAACCCAGCAACAAGCGTGGCGCTGAACACCGATACAGAAACTCTCACCACCTCTGAGGGCATGGTCGAAGCCACCCACGTGAAGGCGGTGTTCGAGTCTGTGATCGTTATCCTGGCTCTCGTCAGAGTGAGCCTTGTCCTTGTTTTGTTCCTACTCTTGGATACTTATCGACGACGTGACCAGGATCAGATAAAGGATGATTCGTTCACTGAACTGGCAGAAACCTGCTCCAGAAAGTGCCACGTGTTGAAGGGTAGGGCAGAAGGAACAGACGTGGATGACTCAGGCGGCCTCAACCTAAACAAGGAGAAAGTCGAGGATTTAGCGAGGTGTGCTGATACAGCCCAATCCTCTCTGCTGACAATAACGAGTGATCTCAGAACCGTACGCGACATCGAGTCCGTGGTCAGCGAACGGGTGAACTGCGCCCTGGATTTACAGGAGCACCACCTGGGGTTCACCAACGAATGTCTCATTGCATGGCTGGCGAAGGTTTGGGAAATACTGAGAGCTCTCGATGTACGCACTTCTCAGTTCACATTGCATACACCTTCCAAACTACCCCAGGAGGACCTGCGGGGCGGTGTCCTCGAGGCCAGCGAAATCAAACACGTGCAGGGTTCCGTTGATGCGGAACCCTCGCCGTCTATTCCCGTGGTGGTGCGTCTTTGTTGCTTGTGCTACACTCCTTACTGACTGTCTTCCCGATGTAGCCTACGTCAGTTTTACCTCTTGGTGAATATTTGAGACCACCAGACTGACGTGGATGTTGCAGACAATCTAACGAATCTAACCCCCCCGTCCTCGTTCCTTGTGAACGAGCCTTGCAATGCTTGATCAGCGGCACTGTCCCTCAGGGTGATCTCGTCTCATTTATCGAGTCAATCTTCTCTGGTAGGAAAGCGGTCAATATGGTCAGTCGCCTTCGTGAGGGCGAAGCCCAGACTTTTGTCGATGTCGTCGATGGGGTACGTCATCACTATTTCACCCCCCCCCCCCCGAGGGGTTAATTGACCTGCTCCTAACGTTCTACGTCTCGGTAGGCGTTAGAGAACCTCACACTCACGACAGGAACCCGAAAGAAATG
>Ga0307513_10004180_pt1 | contig 19315 bp, 11 predicted proteins | sample 15_EM_MG_FD_202174 | JGI IMG/M metagenome (GOLD analysis project Ga0307513, IMG submission 202174) | Populus trichocarpa ectomycorrhiza microbial communities from riparian zone in the Pacific Northwest, United States - 15_EM | ecosystem: Host-associated > Plants > Roots > Unclassified | place...
CTAAAAACAAGTCTAGAATTTATAGCATTGATCTTCCAGTTGCTTGCACCATTTATCCTGCTGAGAATGAAGTTCTTTGATACGTTTTGGAAGCTAAGAACTTGAGCAAAAAGCAAATGATCGTAGTGTTATGAGGTGACTAAGGATGCTAGAATGTGATTATGCAGTTTCCTCTAGAGATGTGATGATAGGAACTTAGTTACTGATTATATCTTAGAAATGGGAAAACATGTTGAATTGCTGAAACTGATACTCAATCTGCAAAAGGTATGAGTAAGTACATATGTATCTGGAATTTCATAGTTTTTAGTTTCAAAAAATTGAATCACAATATCATCCTCCAAAGTTCTGTCTGGGATTCAGGAATAGGATACAACAACATGCAATGTGAAAACAAATTTGAGACTGCAAACTTCTGTTGAAACATCAGAGTCAGAAACAGATTTTAAACAGATGCATACATCTGTAGAACGTTCTTATGGTAAACTTTGAATTTGGCTATGAAGCATTACAGTGTAAATGGGGCTATTCTCAATTCCAGAATTATTTTAGATGACTTACCTTGGGAAATTTTATACTTCCTGAGCTTCTGCCATTGACACACATCCTTGAAGGCATGTGTTTCCACTGTTTAAGAGGTTCCTGCAAAGTGTTATTAAACAGTTTCCTGTTAGTGTCCTCCTTTTCCAGAGACAAGTTTTTTGTATCGATGCTGAGTGTTGGAGATGAGATATGTTTAAGCATGCATTGTCAGTATTGAAGGATTCATGTTGAGCAGCTAATCAATCTGGAAATGATTCAGATCTGTCATACTTATTAAAATTAAGTCACACAAGCATGTTCAGATTTATTATGATCCTTTACCTATTTTGCATGTTCTTGCTTTAAATTGTACTAATAGGCATGGAGTCTGAATTGTTTTTGACTTTGTTCTATTTTAATTGCGAAGTTATTTTGTTTGCCTCACACCAAGAAGTTTCTGAGTCCCACCTCCTCTCCATTCTATAGAGTATAGGCATGGAGTCTGAATTGTTTTTGACTTTGTTCTATTTTAATTGCGAAGTTATTTTGTTTGCCTCACACCAAGAAATTTCTGAGTCCCACCTCCTCTCCATTCTATAGAGTATAGAGTCGTTGCCTGAAATTGTTTCATTACTTGTGCCTTTTCAAGTAGTTTGTATCCTTTCTTTTCCATTCCATTAACTAATATAAATGATGCCAATTCATTTCAGGGTAATCCTTTCTCTATATTCAGCCTGAAGTTGTGGCCATCCAAATAATTGAAGAGCAGAAACAGTATGGCTGTTTCCATGAGAGATTTAGACTCAGCCTTTCAGGGAGCTGGACAAAAGGCGTATCCTTTGTTTGACAAAATATGAAGCATATTTGAGTTATCTTTGTTCACTTATGAAATTCTTTTTGCGAGTTGCACTTTCTGAAAGATCTGATTTCCTTTAATGTGGCTTGTATTTTAGTTGCATAGTAACTCAAGGGGTGTGAACTATTACAACCACCTGTGTTAATCTTAGATAGATATAGTTTTCAATTGTTCTATCTCTGCAAGACCATTTCCTTGACAAATATAGTGGACTTGAAATATGGCGGATTGAAAACTTTCGTCCTGTTCCTGTGCCAAAGTCCTCTCATGGAAAATTTTTTATGGGGGACTCCTATGTAATTTTGCAGGTTGGTGTTTTGTTTCCTATTCATTGTGCTTCTTGTGTGTGTGTGCATGCATCTGCATCTGCATGTGTTTGTTCTATAAATGGTTGCAAAAGGAGAAGGGTTCATATGATCATATGATTGGGTAAATTGTTTGTTTATCTGATTTTGTTTGGAGCTCTCTCCACTAGCTTTAATAGTGAGAAAGAGGATCAATCAGGTAGAAGTTGGGGGGGGGGGGGGTCTCTAAGAGGGTTTATCCATGTGCATTGATGTCCTTTTTAATGTGTCTGTACTAATTAGTAAGTTGACTTAGTGAATATGGAAGAAAGTAGTGAACAAATGATACACTAAGAAGTAATTTTGAGTGAGCAGAAAATAGAATATAGCCTTTGATAGACAGAGAAATGGGGGAAACAAGAATTGGCTGATTAAGGTCTTGCTGAGTATGAATGGGAAGAAGGCTTATATGAAAGACTGTTTCTCCAACATTTGAATCTGAAAAGAGAAAAGCAAAAGAGACTGGCAGGTGTTTTGCTTTTCTTTTGAGTCTTCGCTGTTTGATATCAATCATCCATTCTGTTTTAGAGGATTCACTTATTATTCCTATCGATGGCGTAGACTGTTCTTTTGAGTGAGTGATATAGTTGTTTCTTACTCTCTCCCTCTCCCTCTCCCTCTCTCTCTGTTTTTATTTTTTGGATCTTCAATTTTCTGTGATATATCAGAGTGAAGCTTTTCATGAATTTGTATTGTATGATGCAATGTTTGTTTTCTCTCTGCAGACGACTGCACTAAAAAGCGGTTCCTTACGTCATGATATTCATTATTGGCTAGGTAAAGATACCTCTCAGGTCAGTCACTGTTTTTCATATTCTAGATGCTTTGCACCAACAGATTTGTGTCCATGATTTTGGTCTTGTGACCACACTCTTTTTAAATAGGATGAAGCAGGTGCTGCTGCCATTAAAACAGTTGAACTAGATGCCGCTCTTGGAGGCCGTGCTGTACAGTATCGTGAAGTACAGGGCCATGAAACAGAGAAGTTCTTATCTTATTTTAAACCATGTATTATACCACAAAAAGGTGGAGTTGCGTCTGGCTTCAAACATCCCGAGGCTGAGGAACACCAGACGTGCTTGTTTGTTTGCACAGGAAAACATGTTGTCCATGTGAACGAGGCAAGTCTGAAATTTGATTTTGTATTTATGAGGAATAATTATTATTATTATTATCAATCATTATGTCTCTATATTAAGCTTCAAACTTTGGCAGGTTCCTTTTGCTCGATCCTCACTCAACCATGATGATATTTTTATTCTTGATACGAAGTCAAAAATTTTTCAATTTAATGGTTCCAACTCATCCATTCAAGAGAGAGCTAAAGCTTTAGAAGTGGTCCAGTACATCAAAGATACTTATCATGATGGAAAATGTGAGGTGGCTGCTGTTGGTGAGTGGAGAATTAGACTGGAGACTCTATATTTGATAGTTTAACGGCTATTGCTTGTTGAGTCTTAATTATTTGTCCTTTTCACATAGAGGATGGAAAATTGATGGCTGATGCTGAAACTGGAGAGTTCTGGGGTTTCTTTGGTGGCTTTGCTCCACTTCCAAGAAAAACAGCTAGTGATGAGGATAAGACTGATGTTTCTCTTTCTACCAAGCTGTTTTGGTAATTTCTTGTTTCGTCTCAAATTTCTTTCCCCAATGACATGTCTTTGCATGCCATAATTCTTCTCTACTCTACAAATTGTTATCATTTAGTGGAAATAGATATATCCTTGTGCATCATTTCCTTGAATGGTAGCTTCTTCCTTTTCATCTTCTCTGAAGTGATTGAGGATTTTCTATGAAAAATAACATAACAGCTAGCGTGAATCACATTTCTTTCCTGCAAAAAAATTACCAAAACTGTATAATTAGATACTGAAACCTTTCTTTTGGTCTCTTGCGTTAAAAATAAGATTTAGTGAATTACTGATTATTGAACCCAATAGTAATATCTATAGTTTTAACAGAATTACTTTATTCTAATTAACATATGTGTTGCCTTCCAAGTTTTGGAAGGGAGAAGAACCTGATGGGGTTGATTATTCGGAGCTAATGAACGAAAATTACATGGCAATCAATACCTATGATTTGATTTTCTCCATTAAGATAGATCTTTAAAGATGTGGTGGATGAACTATCATGTACAATAATGATGTAGTTCTGACAAAAAAAAATGTTTTCAATGAAAGTGTTGAGAAGGGGCAGGCAGAACCTGTTGAAACTGATTCTTTGACAAGGGAGTTTCTAGACACCAATAAGTGTTATATTCTAGATTGTGGAGCGGAAGTGTTTGTATGGATGGGGAGAAACACTCCTCTTGATGAAAGGAAAAGTGCCAGTGTAGCAGCAGAAGTAATACTTCATCCCATCTTCTTCAATGCAGAGATTATAAAATGTCTGCAATGATATAACTTCTCAATTTTCTTTGCTTGTTGATCTTGCTGATCAGGAGTTAGTCCGAGCTGTTGAACGACCAAAATCCCGCGTTGTTCGTGTAATTGAGGGGTTTGAGACTGTGATGTTTAGATCAAAATTTGAATCATGGCCCCAAACAACTAATGTGACTGTGTCTGAGGATGGTAGAGGCAAAGTTGCAGGTCAGCAGTTGAATTATCTCATAGATCTTATTCTTGTATCTTGTTTTCATTCCTGAAGTAATCTTGATCATCATTAGTTTTAACTACCATTCATTCTTGTCACCATTTTCCAATGCTCATGGATCTTCTTTTCAATGAATCTGCAGCTCTTTTAAGACGCCAGGGGGTTAATGTCAAGGGTCTGTTAAAAACTGCTCCTGCTAAAGAAGAACCTCAACCGTACATTGATGTTACTGGAAATTTGCAGGTGCTGTATGTGTTGTCCTAGTTTGTCAATCTATTAGGTGTGGAATTTGGATTCTAGGACTGGCATGAGACCCATTGTTTATAATTTTATTATTTAAAAGAAAGAAAATCCCATCCGTAGTTGAACATGAGTTGGAGCTCACATACTGCTTCTCTGGGATCCCTTACCTGCATGCCTTCAGAAGCAGTAGGGTAAAAGATATATGGGATACATGAAAGAGTAGTTCTCCAAAATTAATTTTGGAATGTGTAATGAAGTAGCGAAACTAGAGGATATATTTTCAGAATATGCAACTTATCTCAAACAAAAAATGCATGAAAAATATAATTTTAAGAGATGCATTTTGTTTGAATTTCAGAATGATTAGAGCTCAAGTCTTTCGTATATTGTTTTGTCAGAAAAACAAGGGTTGCAAGTATTTCTGAAATGCTTTTTAAGCATTTTAGATATGTATGTTGGAATGCAGTTCCTCTCAAAAATCAAATTTATGTTCTCTCTTATTCCTCTCAACTAACCACAGAAAATGCTTTTTGATTAAGTTCTAATTATAGCTCCTTTGTGATTGCACAGGTTTGGAGTGTAAATGGCCAGGAGAAGGTTCTCATTCCTGCTGCAGACCAGTCCAAATTTTACAGTGGAGGTTGCTACATTTTTCAGTATTCATATCCAGGAGAAGACAGGGAGGAATATCTTATTGGAACATGGTTTGGGAAGAAGAGTGTTAAGGTAAATTTCAGGCATCCTATACTAACTTGTCCCCCCATTTCATTTTGAGTATGTGGTGCTGTCACTAATACCTTAGGAACATGTCACAATGGGAGTGGGGCATTCTAGGGTCCACTGTGGAATGCTATTATGGCTTCATTTGTTTTGTTTCCATTTCACACATTAAGCTTTGAGATCTCATGCTTATTGGGGAAAGTGAAAGTGTTTGAGCATAAAATATAGCTTGTTTATATGAAATTTTCTTAGCACAAATACAGCTTGTTCATACTGCTCACCAATGATTCTGTTTAAGCCAGAATCTTCCTGGACTTTTAATACAAATAAATTTTTGCATTAATGTGCATAATTAATTGTGGTATTGGCATTGTTGAGACAAACATTTGGTAATTCGTAACATCCATATGTGCATCCTTGCATAAGGCTTTGCTTTCTTGTCTTTTTAACTTCCACCAGCTTAAGAGTTTTTTTTTTTGGCTCCTTTGCTACTTTTAAACTGTTTTTTTTCTCAATAACTCTCATTTTGAGTGGTATAGACACTGTTAAAATCTGTTTATCATCGTATATTTGCCAATTCATTGGTCATGCATCTGCTAAGCTAAATCGGTTGTGGAAATAACTATCAATTTTGGTTCAGAAAAATAAATGATTTCTATTTTTTTTATCTCATCAGTTGTTTCTGTTGAATGGAAAATGGTGCATTGTCATACGTTGGAAAATTGACTCTTAAATTTGAATAATGGATGATTACGTATGCACACTTTTTTCCTGCGTATAGTATTCTGCTGAAAGCAGGATTGGTGCTCTGTGCAGGCTAGAATTCATTATTTATGTGCAAAACCCAGATTTTTATATACTTTGGTAAACATGAATTAGAGGCCTTGTCTTGCCTTCTTTGCCCTTTCTAGAAGTTTTGTAATGCTACATCTTCTATGCACTGATATATAGTATACAATATATCTCACATTGAAAAATAGGAGGAAAGAGCTTCTGCTATTTCACTGGTGAGCAAGATGGTTGAATCATTAAAGTTTCTACCTGCCCAGGTGGTATTCCTTTTCCTTTAATTATTGCTGTCTTGTAACAAGGAGATTTCTGTTCACATTTGGTACCTTTCTGATTCTATTTTGTAATTAATTCTTAGGCTCGAATCTATGAAGGAAATGAACCAATTCAGTTCTTTTCAATCTTCCAGAGCTTCCTTGTCTTCAAGGTTTGTGATACACCCGATGAAACTTCAATCAAGAATTTATAGTGACAATAGTTTAGTTTTGAACTTTTTTTCCAACTTTCAACCAAATCAGCTAATTGTAAACTTTATCAGGGAGGTCATAGCTCTGGATACAAGAATTACATTGAAGAGAATGAACTCCCAGATGAGACATACAAGGAGGAAGGCATTGCATTATTCAGGGTTCAGGGTTCCGGACCTGATAATATGCAAGCTCTACAAGTTGAACCAGTATGTCATGCCTTTATCATTGTTGCTACAGCTTGTTGTTCAGTGTAATATTGAATGTCTTAATATTCTTAATCTTTACTCTATTTTTATCCTGACTCTTGATTGCCTTTTTTCATCCCTGGCCAATTTATACTTACAGGATACAGATATCCATAATCTTTTGTTCATTGCTTTTGAGTTGTGGAAGAGGCCATGAATGTATCAACACATTTCCTGAATTGAATTGCATGACCAGGCTGAGTTGCACAAGTCTTCTCATTAGGAAAAGGGAAATGGAGAAATAAGGAAAAGGATTCAAAATTAATTTGACTTACCAAAATTAGTGTAAAATTCTTTGCTAAATTTACTCAAATTTTAATAAGACTCGGTTATATTAGAATCTATTTTGTACATTTCAAAGTGAGCAGTTTAAATAACTAGTGTATAAATTTTTTAAACAGGTCCTAGTAATATGGTATTACCAAAAATATTTCCCCTAAATGCCTCTTGGTCTTATTCTTTTTTTTTTAATACTTCTTGACATTATTCTAGCCGTGTCAGGTACAATTTGGAGTTTGGTCATGAGCTACATGTTGGTTATGGATCTAATTTTTGTCTAGTATTTAGATTTTCAAGTTTTGTATTGTTGTGTATATAAGATATTTATTTTTCTTCATCTGTACATTGAATCCAATCAGGTTGCATCATCACTGAATTCCTCCTACTGTTACATATTACATAATGACTCCTCTGTTTTTACATGGTCTGGAAACCTTACTAGTTCAGAGGACCAGGAACTTATCGAAAGGCAGCTGGATTTGATAAAGGTTTGATATTTCTTCCAAATAAGTTCTTTAAGTAAATTAATATAGCGTATCAGATTTCTTCTTGTTTGCTTAACTAATTATCCGGAATGGATAATACAATTACATGGAGATACATCATTTTTCTGGGTGAATGTGCTCCTCAACTCATCTAAGAATTATTTTATATCAAATTAGATTCTTGTATTACTTCATTTTTAAAAATTGTATGTTGTATGCATAAAGCTCATTTTTAGTTCTCAGATTATTTTGGTGTAATCTGGCCTCTTTTAATAGTCATCTCTTGTTTGCCTGTGAAATTTCTGCAGCCAAATATGCAGTCAAAACCACAAAAGGAAGGTTCAGAAGCTGAACATTTTTGGGATTTGTTAGGAGGAAAATCTGAATATCCCAGTCAAAAACTTGCTAGGGAAGGTGAAAGCGATCCACACCTATTCTCATGCATATTCTCAAAAGGTAGGGAAAATGACCTTTCTGGTTTTGAGATTTGTTATGCTGCTTTTCACGTATTTTAAAAGTCTAATTCTTTCCCTTTTCTCCCATGGTTTTGTTACTGCAAAAATTCACGCTCATCTGCAGGAAACCTGAAGGTATATTTACTTTCTAGTCAATCTATTCCAGGGCCATACAACTCTCTAGGTGTTATCCAAACTCCTGCTTATTTTAAAGCTGTGATCATCTTTAAAATTCTCATTTTACTTTATGTATTCGTGCTATGGATCTGGAAGGGTAGTCAGTTTTCAGATTTTTTCTAATGAGTACTTTGTCACAAGACACTTATGTACTTTAGTTCTGTGCGGTGGCTATTATAACAAGTTCTTGTTATTGCAGGTGTCTGAGATATACAACTTCACCCAGGATGATTTAATGACTGAAGATATTTTCATCTTGGATTCTCACTCTGAGATCTTTGTCTGGGTGGGACAACAGGTTGACTCCAAGAGCAAACTGCAAGCCTTAACTATTGGAGAGGTATCATCGATTAGATAGTTAGATGCAGTAATTATGCATTACTTTGACAGTTGAAGCTTGCACTTTTTGCAAGTTTTTGGTCTGATGGCCATTCTTGACTGCCACTCAACCAGTTAAATCATTTATAGCTCTAAAACTAAATTAAATGTGACTTGGCTTGAGCCTTGGTTAGGCTGTCATGCAACCAGTTTACAATAATTTACTGCTCATATCAGCTATGTTTTAATTTCGTTTTTGTTCCACTTTCTACAGAAATTTCTTGAGCATGATTTTCTGTTAGAGAAGTTATCTAGTGAAACTCCAATATATATTGTTATGGAAGGGAGTGAGCCACCATTCTTCACACGTTTCTTCACATGGGATTCTGCAAAATCTTTAGTGAGTTAAATTACAATTCTTGTTAAGCAATCAACATATATTTTAGGTTTCTGTGTGAGATCTTAGAGCTTTCATTTGGATGCAGATGCATGGAAACTCATTCCAGAGGAAACTTGCGATTGTGAAAAATGGGGGTACTACACTTTTAGATGTAAGATACTTACAGTTCTGTTATACTGTGAACAAATATCTCAGAATATCATGTAGTTAGTTTTCCTAGTTGCATATTTGCTTCATGCATCTTTAATCTATATTGGTAGGATGTTCATCTTTCTTCACATCTTTGATCTTTTCAAGAATCTCATTTCTTTGATCTCAAACATGGATCTCTTGTTGTTTAAAGCAGTAGTATGTAGGTAATCTTAAATTCTTACTGCTGTTGATTTGGAAACTTACTATTTTGATTTTAATTGAAAAATATATATATATGAAAACAAAACTATTGGTAAGAATATGCCCTTTCCTGCTCAGAACCATACAGTAAAAGGTGTGGAACAAAATACACAGATGAAGGCTGGTGCAATTGTTCTATCTTGATTTATGTTAGGTTTAGATTGATGTAAGTTCACATATTAGCTCCATTGGTTACTGATCTGAGCTAGCATTTTTTTCCACCCCAACAATAAATAGACAACTAATGAATGAGAAAAGAAAAGGATAGCTGTGAAATTTCTGAAGAGCTCATAAATTCTACCTTCTGAGCCTATCAAGTTTGCAATATCTTGTGATTCTTCGTTGAATCCAACAATCCGTTGACATGCTTTCTGATTTTAGTTCCCATATATTGTTGTTACCACCATTCAATTTAGATTTGATTTCTGATTACATGTACTATGTGTTCTTAGAAACCCAAACGCAGAACACCTGTATCACATGGAGGCAGGTCCAGTGTACCTGACAAATCACAGCGTTCCAGAAGCATGTCTTTCAGCCCTGACAGAGTTCGTGTGAGGGGAAGGTCTCCAGCTTTTAGCGCTCTAGCTGCTAACTTTGAGAGCCCTAGTGCCAGAAACCTTTCAACTCCACCACCAGTTGTTAGAAAGGTATATCCAAAGTCTGTGAGCCCTGATTCAGCAAAACTGGCTTCCAATTCTTCAGCTATTGCAGCACTTACTGCAAGTTTTGAACAACCACCACCAGCACGACAAGTTATTATGCCTCGGTCTGTCAAAGGTATGTATCTTTGAGCTTCTTGTAAGCTATTTTCTGCTGAATCTCAAATCTGTAATTGGTACATAATTTTGATATTGCTACTTGCAATGTCTGAAGCGAGCCCTGAGGCACCAAAATTGACACCTGAGTCAAACTCCAAAGAGAACTCTATGAGCAGCAGAATAGAATCCCTAACCATACAGGAGGATGTGAAAGAAGATGAAGCTGAAGATGAGGAAGGTCTCCCAATTTATCCATATGAAAGCCTTAAAGTTAACTCGTCAGATCCTGCAACTGAAATTGATGTGACCAAGCGAGAGGTAAAATATGAACAGTTGATGATACTTTTTCTTAAGCTTTCGTTATTGACTTTGTTCTGAGATAGTTCTGTTCAATTGCATGCAGACTTACCTGTCAGCAGTTGAGTTTAGGGAGAAATTTGGGATGGCAAAATATGCCTTCTATAAGTTGCCTAAATGGAAGCAGAATAAGCTTAAAATGGCCCTTCAACTGTTTTGAGTCTCCCTCGTACCTCAGCTTTTCCTTCAGCTCCCTGCTGTTGAGATTGCAGGTGGAAAAGGCTTGCTTGTGAATCTGTGAAATTTCTTCCTGTGCAAAAGTTATATGGCATCGTCAATTAGTTCCATTAATATTCTAAATGCCACACTTTTTGTTTCTTGCTGCAGTGGACGAACTTGGTTTCTCAGAATTTAAAAGGGACGGCATCAGTGCATTTTTAGCTGCTTCTGCCCCCAGGAAGCTTGTTTTCTCGATCGATTAAACAAAATCAGAGATTTTTTCCCGTTTCCCCTTCTTCCCCCCCCCCCTATATGGTGGTTTGAATGTCTAGTTTATATTTACTTTTTTCCTTTATTTTTTGGGTTGAGTTAGCTCTATGGTATTCTTTTATGGCCACAGGTTGATTGAGAGCTTGAATTTTTGTTTTTCATTTTCGGATTAAATCAAATTGTTTTCAGTGGAGAGTAGGGGCTTGAGAATGAAGAAAAATTAGGTGCATTGTACAACTGAGGATGTGAGTGTGTACAGCAGTGTAAAACCAGTCAAAGCATCATCTATTTTCAATAAAAGTGTGTTCTTTTTAGTCTTTTTTTTTTTGCTGAGTTCCTTATGAGCTATTTTTTCACCATGTCTGGATGTTCTCTTCAATATCTCATGTTTTCTCCTTGAGTGCAACTAATGCATTATCTGTTACCTCTGTGAATAGACGCAAGGTATGGGTTTGGACTTGGCTTTATACGGGAGATGGAAACTTAAGGGCACCACCTAATTGTAATACTAAAAACAATATAATATACTATCAATCATCCTGATAAATTTTTTTTTTTTTGTGAAAGATGGCTTTATTTCAAATATTATTTCATTGGATATTATTAATTCATGTGTTGTTCCAAACATTATTTCATCAGTATTATGAATTCTTTAAATAATATATACCAATACTAGTTAGCTTTTTCCTGTATTATTTTGGTATTGCCATGATACTAAATTTTTTCACTAAATTTAATCTTGAATATAGACATAACTAAATAGGTGGCTTGTGCTATGTCATTGGTTGGGTTGAAATGTTTTTAATGCAAAAAAGATTAAAAAAAATTGTTATTTCAATCATAGACCTGACTGGATAAGAATGGATAAAAAACAACGATAATAAATGGATCGAATCAAAAAATAAAAATAAATCATGATGACTTGCACAAAAAAGAATGCTTGTCAAAAGAAAAAAAAAATTATGAATCTCAATTCCGAGACAACCTAATGATGAATGACAAAATTGAAAAAAAAAAAACAATTTAAGTCAACTTGAGTTAACATGCCGAACCCGAGACCTAAGTCGTGAGGATGAGATAACCCCAAGCAAATAAAATATAATGCCCAATTTCGCACAATCCAAAAATAAAACAATGAAATAAAAAACAAAAACAACTAAAAAAAAAGTAGAAAAATACTTAGCAAACCCAGGTAAGACAACCAAATCTCGTGAGTCAGATCATGTGAATGTCATAACCTAATAGACTTCAAAATGGGAAAAATTATGAATCTCAGTTTTCAAACTAACCCAATGTTGAATTATGAAACAAAAAAAAATCCAATCTTAAATGAACGAGTTATTTGGTTACGAAGGGAAAACCTTTTGAAGGACTTTTCAAAAGATAAAAAAAATAACCATTTAGGACAGTCAAACCCAGGATAGATAACTTTTACTAGTTTAAAATATTACAAGAGTATTTATGATTACAAATACTTTGTAACTATACTACCTTACTTGTCAAGACAAACACTCCATTTTGTCTTCTACCACGATAGCTTGCCAAAACACCTAATGATCTTTAAATTATTGTCATCCTAACTAAGACATCCAGTCATTAACAGTTAACATAAGAACTCCCCTTATGAATCTGCAGGTTCTCCAACTCTTCAGCGAACAATTCTCCTTGATAATTTTCTTCACACTCCACTCGTGTATCAAGAGTATATGCTGCGAAACTCTATATAACTCATTAGCTGGTTAGACACTTTTGCTCGACTGCAAGTGCTGCTCTACCTATTGTTGTTCTTACCTTAATTATGTTTTGGATTGTCCTTCCTTATATGTATATCCATGTGATAAAGATAATAAAATTATCTTCAACCTTTCTAGTTTGTTATCTTCTTAACAGAATGATATTCATGTTTTATAAAAACACTTCTTTGACAATTATCTTTGGATAAATTTGTAATTATTTTCTTTTGATAAAACCTATTTGAAGTTCCTAAATAATTTGTCCAAACAAACTAGGAAATTACAAAATAGTCTTGCTATAACTGATAAAATAAATTTGACTAATTCTTTATTTTATTTGGATAAACTAACGATCTAAACAAATTTATCTTTAACAATGCAAATAGTCCTTCACTAATCCATGCCATATATCTTGATATTTACAATCTTTCTCTTTGGCTAATTTGTGACAAAATATAATAAGGATGAATTAGTATTCAAGTAGTTCATATAATTTGATCATAAACAAATACTTCATTAAAATATTCTTGTAAGTTCAAATGAACAATATTATGTAGCATGTGAATGGTTAATAATATTTATGTTACAACATCCTATTAGTTCCTAACATGTTTCATACAAATAGTTCATAACATAAAAATGCATATGTTGCTTCCTAACAATTCATAATATGTTCAAGAACTATTATGTATTAGATATTGTTATGCAACTACATGCTCAAGTTTAAAATGCATTAAGTATCCAATATAAAGGTTCATATACTGAAAAGAATATCATAGTTATTATAGACCAAAATATTAAAAATCCAATATTCATTACTAATTAAAAAATAAATAAAATTTCATATCAACAATTTTTTTTTCCTAGTAGGGTCTAGCTAGTTGTTGGCTTGCTTGCTTCCTCTCCCTTCTCTTGCATGCATCTTTGTCTCTCCCTTGGTTTGACACCAATTCTATTCCTCATCATCACCAGCCATAGACTGATGCACCTGTTCGATGTCCAAACTGAGTTGAACAAGTTTGTCATCAATCTGCATAATATCTTGTTCCATATGTGTTAACAACTTATCAACTACATCAATCCTTTGTTTCCTACTTACCAGTAAAACTATCAAACTGGTTTGTTAGTTCTTGTAATTGTTATATTATATTAAGTCAAATTTCTTCTTGATAATTTTCTCTGGTCGATCAAATACTTCTTATAAAATCCAAGAAAAGGTTGAATAAGAAAATTTAGATTCTAGTGTAATTGTGTTTATTGTCTATTTCAATCTGACCGTTGAATTCGGCTGAAATTTCACGAGGGGTCTCTTGATATAATTTTTTTAATCTTAGATTAAAATTTCAGGTCAATCATAGTTTGGAAAGGCCTTGCAAGAGTGTCGATGGTCTGACCAAAAAAATACATAAATTAACGCATTGACTCATTAATGACATTGTCATAATTTTAGCAAAGTTCTCCTCACTGTCATTTTTCTAACCGACAATCACTAAAGAGAAGAAGAGACTTGATTTTTCTTCATTATTCTTCTTCAAATCTAGTGCTTGTTCTTTAAAAAATTTAGGCTAAAGAATGTGTAAGGGTGATTTTTGTTAAGAAAGACCAATTTAAGATATAAAACTTAGAGAGAATGAATTAGGAGTGTAAAAAACATAGAGAGAGAGAAACAAGAAATTTAAAGAAGGAAGAAGAATTAGAGGGAGAGCTTGCAAAGAAACCTTGGAAATGAAGTTCAAATGGATTGGTAAGATACTTTTTCATAAGCTTTTACATTGTTTTAATTTTTAGTCATAAAAATGAAAGAAATACCTAAATTTTCTTTCAAGGGTTCTTGAAAGAAAAATTGAGAAAAAGTGTGTTTAGTTGTAAAATTGTTAATTTGACATAGAATGAATGCTATATAGAGTAGAAGTTGACTAAAATTGAAGAAAAAATAAATAGAGATGGCTATAAGACTAGGGTCATGATGGATACTTGGGGAGGGGGGTGTTTAATTGTTTATCATCTTGTTAAATTGGTATGTGATGAATGTTATTAGAGGAAAAGATGGGAAAAAATTGAGTTATGTTAGGAATAGAAAAATGATGTGAGAGATATTTTTGGAAAAGAAGTTGTTTAGGAATATGATTTTTATGTTAAAGATGTGTGTTTGGAAAGGATGTGGACTAGAGGTTTGAATACTTTGGTAATGGAAAAATATTGTTAAGATAATGGAAAGCTTTGAATTAATAAATTTAGTGGCCTTATTAATTTGGATACTTGTTAGTATAATGTAAAATAATTAGAGAAATATGAGAGTGAATATAAAGGAATTGTATGTGTGTTGTAATGTAAATATGCATAGATTATTGAAATGTCTTAAGATTAATGGATGAAGATGAAATTGTAACTTGATGTGTGTGTGGTATGATGGATATATGAAAGGAGTTGAATGAGGCTCAGAGCTATAATAAGAAAATAAAATTTTTTAAAAGGTATATGAAATAAGAAAATATATAAATTGGAACATAAAAGCAAGACAAGAACAATTGGCTTTATAATTGGTACATTTATGGCCAATATAGAAAAAAAAAGGATGTCATAGTTTTATGTGAATATTAAATTGGATTGTGCGTGCGTGCATGTATGTGTAAGGATATTTGTTATGATATAATATTTGGTCATATGCTAAGAAAGTTTAAAAATTTATTATTGTTATTTATTTTGATTAAATGGTTAGTTGTGAATGTTGAAAAGTTTGAAATTGATTAATCTATTGGAGGATTAATGTGAAAGCAAGAAAAAATGAAAATTAAAGTAGAATTTAGATTTAAATGAATTTTTGTATGTTGTGTTATATGTTAGAAAGAATAAGTATATATATTTTTTTAAAATTAAGGTGTATAAATGATTAATTGAACCATGCAGAATTGTGGGTTAAACTATATGAAAATAATGAGATAGAGGAAAAATATTTAAGTTTTATATGAATTGGCTAATTAGACTTGGGTGTTGCATTTATGTTTTTTTAAATAAAAGTGCTTGAAAGTTAGTAGTTATGATAAATTGTAAATGTTGGTTCAATTGTCTAAATTGGTGTGGTAGGCATGTATGGAAATTAGGTTAAAAATTTTAATGTTATATGTTTATTTAAAAGTGTAGACATGATAAATTATGTTTGGAGAAGATTTTATTAGTATGGGTGAATTTCATGATTAAATGTGTACTTAGGTAAAGTGGGGAGTGTTAGATGGTGTGTGATTTTTTTTTTTTTATAATGGTAAGTGATTATGGATGATGGAAAAAGCCTTAGAAATTTACAAAGAAAATAAACTCTTAAATTAAATGCATGTTGTCATGCTATGAAATATGTTGAAAAGTGTAGGAAATAAGTTGGAATCTTTGATGTTAAAAGTATAGATGGAACAAAAATAAAAATAAATAGTCTAATGATGTTTAGGAATACTTGAAAATAGTGTTGAATGTTATAATGAGGATTATTAAGTATTTAGTTGTTTTATATATGTATTGAAATATTGGAATTTTGGAAATTGGTCAAAATGGATGAGGTTGTGTTAGTTTTGATGTTTTAATGGTATTAAGAATACTTAAATGTGATTATTATTATTGTATATTGGTTTTGATATATAGAACATTAATTGGGGATTTTGGGAAGATTAAAATGTATGAATTTATGTATTGGATTGAATTTATTGTTAGACAAATAGGTGGAGGTATATGTTAAATGAATATTTATGGTTTATGTTTAGAAGTTGTAGGAGAAATATTCAAAGTGAGATTTGACTTCTTAGGAGCTTGTATAGAAGAAGCTCAAGGTAAGAGATTGCCCTTCTTTACTCTTTTTAATTATTTTAAATGCTTTAGTAGTTATTAGAATTCCAATGAATAATTAATTGTGTTGCATATGATCTGAAATTTATATGTGTTTTGTAACTAACCGCAATGGCGTTAACCAGTAGAAAATTATAATAAATCACAATGGCAGCAACTTGTAGATAATTAAAATAAACTGCAACAACGGTATTCAGTATATAAATTGAAAGTGACCGCAACGACAGTAACCACTATATAAATAGAAATAGACCACAATAGAGGAAATAATTGTGCATAAATTGTAATTGTTCATAAAGGTAGAACTCGTAACACAATATTTTTGAGATGACCACATGAGTGGAGGCTGCTGATTAGATGTTTATGAGCCGACCACATAAGTGAGCGCTATTGATCAGTTGTATATTGAGTCGGTCAAATAAATGGAGGCTACTAATCAAGTGTATATTAAGTTGACCATATGAGAGAGGGCTATATTTTGAAAAGTATTTAAGCCAGCCGCAAGAATAGGGTAACTAGTTTTAAAATCAAACTTGGTGTAAATATTGCTATGGGGCAAGAAAATAAATGGTAGGTGAGATATGCATATAGAGTAGAAAAATAATATGTGAAAATTAAATGGACAGTGATGGTCGAAATCTGGATAAAAAGAAAATTAACAGCAATTGTGAAATTTAATGTTTAAAAGTTTAAATCAACCTCAATGGTGGGCCTAATATTTTAAATATTAATCCAACCACAATAGTGAGAGTTATTAGGCTTGAAGTATGAGATACGAATTCTTAAAAGAATTAGCAATTATAAACAATGAAGAGTATGAGTTTGAATATAAAAATGGATCAAACGAATCCAATGAGTTGATTAAATCATTAACAAAACTTATAGACGAATGGATAAATCTTGAAATGCATGGATAAGACATAATTATTATGTAAATGAGCCAAATAGGCATGAAAAATAATTGAGTGGGGAAAAAAAATTGTAATATGCTATAAATGGGCATGAAAAATAATTGAGTTGGAAAACAATATTGAAATGTGCCATAAATGGACATGAAAAATAATTGAGTGAGAAAAGTATTAAAGTGTGCCATAAATGGGTAGGTGAAATATTTGGGTTGGAAAAATATTGGAACTTGTCGCCAATGGATATAAGAAATATTTAAGTTTAAAAGAAACAATGAAATGTTCCATAAATGATTTTAAAAAATACTTAAAATAAAAAATAATTGAAGAAGTCGGAAGGGCATAAAGTATATAAGAATTGAAGAAATGTATGTACAAGCTAAAAATAGATTGAAAGTACATTGAGTTAAAACATTTATATGAATGAGATTTAATGGACATAAAAGGCATATGATGGTAATTACAAAAACATAAAATGTTGTATGAATTAAGGGTATTATGAAATAAAAACATGAATTAAATATACTTATAAATACGATGTGGAAAGGGAATATGATATGGAAACATTACTATTAATTCAATGAACATAAAAGAAGTGAGTAAAAAAGTGTATTGAGATGAGTTATGTAATAAATGGTAAATGAAGGAGTAGTTTACATATGTGATGACAATAATTAAATGTATTTAATGGAAAAGAAGAGTTCATTAATGGTTGATAAGGAGATATTAAATTAAATAAGATATAGATTGATGTGCTTATAGAAAAGGGCTGATGATATTATTTTATTCATATAGTTGTAAAACATAGTAATCATGATAGTATAATTACTTATGGTGATTTTCACGATCTTATGTGTTTTACAAGTATTTTTTTTAAGGCCTTATCGAGCTATATGGCTTTTCCTATTGGATAGGTCTTGTTATTGATTGATGATTACTATTTTAGACAAGTTTATGCTTGTAATTTATAAGGTGTTGTAACCACAATAATATGCAAGTATAAATTGTGTATCAATATACTTGTGGATAAATTTTTTTAGAGAGGTGATCTTGATGATGTCCTTATGATATTAAAAAAAAATCCTCAATTTTCATGAATATAATTATTGAAAACATGCAAATTCAATTAAAAGGTTTGGGGTGTTACAATTGTTAAATAGCATATCACAAAGGTCATGATCAAAATTAAGTCCAAAATAAACATTCATGTCATTAGATCTCACTTCAAAGTAGATGAACCATTAGAGACTATTGCTTGGATAGGATTGGGGTATACAATCTTCATCAAGCAAATATTGCAAGTTAATCATGGGTATGATAGATGAACCTTAAAAAGGTATTATTCATGGAACCTTTCTACGATTTGTGCTAGGTTTAATGAGCTTAACATAAACTTTTTGGCTATTCATTGACATAGATTGATAAACTATTAGTCACAAGTCATGATCGGGAGTCACCAGCTGTAAACATGTCAAGTGATTAATACTCAAAAGTGCATTTTTATCAAGGTTTTATATCATCATTTTGCACTTGAAATATCAATAACTCCTTAACTAAAGCATGTTTTATAATAACATATCTAATAATATAAGATACCTTTAATTTATGGTAAATGTTCATCTTAAATGCAGGCCTATCACATAGATGAAAGAATTGATTGATGAGTTGAAGTACTGAAATTGAAAGGACAAAGAGATGGCCAAACTTAGAAAAGAGATGCTGGTGCAGTCCAAACTGGAACACTGTTCGGTAATTGCGTCATATCTGGAGCTGTAGATCTTGGATTTAGGTCCATTTTATATGGATGGAAAGATAAGACATAGGCCTACAACTTTCATGTGGAGCCCAAGATTTAAAAAGGCCGTTTTCAAGTCCAAATTGCAGCAACAACAAAGAAGTCCGAATCTGTCCTGCAGCCCAGACACTGTTTAGTGTTCAGCCCATATCTCGAGTTCTAGAAGTCCAAATGATCTCAAATTTTTACCCTGGAAAGATGAGACAATTCTCT
>Ga0307513_10004181_pt1 | contig 19313 bp, 15 predicted proteins | sample 15_EM_MG_FD_202174 | JGI IMG/M metagenome (GOLD analysis project Ga0307513, IMG submission 202174) | Populus trichocarpa ectomycorrhiza microbial communities from riparian zone in the Pacific Northwest, United States - 15_EM | ecosystem: Host-associated > Plants > Roots > Unclassified | place...
GGATTGTACCCCACCACTTTGATGAGCACAGCACTGTCCGTCTCCATGATAGGCATCCACTCCAGAATTCCCGGACGCGGGCGCATGTGCATAAAACCGTCGCGCTTCCGTACTTGAGTTCGCGTCTCATCGAAATCTAGTAATGACTGTGTGAGTTCCTCAATGACCTCATCCATGAGCGTATTCACATTGACACACTGCAGGAGCATTGCGAGGTGGTCGCGGGTGACGATGAGCGTCTTCATGTAAGTCTCCGTGAGAATCTGTGGACAATGAATCTGCCCAAAGTGAGACAACCTGATCCGGGAACGCTCCGCCTAATCTTTATTCTCAACAATGACAACTAAGTAAAGATTTGGCTGACCGGAAAGAGATAGAAATGCTTACAGAATTTGGAGTTGCTGCAATAAAGAGCTTCGTGAGTTGTTTCGTTAAGGTTAACTACTGTAAGCGCTGAGAGCCTATACAAGTTCGATATATTTGTCAACAAAATTAGTAAGGTAGTGTTGCAGGTAGTGATGTTATGAAGCAGGCACCTCCAGCTCACGTAGGTTGCGTTGCGAAAATTATTTTCAAGCGCGAAAGCTCTTCGAGCGCCTTCGGCTATGCGGCGACCCCGAACAGCGAAGCAACAAACTTCGCCTGTCCCTGCGCATCACTTCCGGCTAATCTTTTGACTTGACCTTTCCTCATCATGTTTATCGATTCAATACCTTCAAGAGTTCGCTCTGCAGTATTAAATGACTTGAAGCATTGCGAGGCTCGCACCTTCTTTTTGATGAACCGGTGATCTTGCTCGATCACGTTGTTCAGGTATTTCACCCGCCGCAGGGTGTAGTCCTGCGGCACAATTCGCTCCGCTTGTGAAGTTGAGAATGCCTCAGGGTAAGCCGCGTTCTTATCGACAGAGATGGAGAATGGGAGCCTGCGGTGATCGGCTCTCATCATCTTTTTAAAGAATCGTTTTGCCGCAGCAACATCGCGCTTTGCGCTGAGCATAAATTCAATAGTTTGCCCTTCTTTGTCCACGGCGCGATACAGATATTTACACGTCTTCCCGACCTTGATGTAGGTTTCATCCACCCGATAAGACGTGCCACTCATCTTCAAATGCTGACGGATACGTTTGTTGATTTCCAGCGCATAACGTTGTACCCAACGAAAAACAGTTGAATGATCCACGTCGAGTCCGCGCTCTCGCATCATCTCTTCGACATCGCGATAAGAAAGTTGATAGCGACAGTACCAGCGAACACATAAAAGGATGAGAGACGGCTCGAAGTGTCGCCACTTGAACGAGGACTTATCTTTTTTCAAGTGTATATTTCCCGGAGCGTGATGGTCGAACTGGAGGGCGGATTATAGCTCAAGGGCGATTGCTGCAACACAGCCTCGAAATCAACCCACCATATCTTTGCTTTTTCGGGATCGACGAGAATCAGTAATACCGGACACGGTAAATTCATGAAGTAATTGATATGTCTCAGTTCGCCTCTGTAATTCCATCCGTGCTTTGTTTTTTCTTTGAAGTATGAAGCTCCACATTTGATTTGAACGGCTATGGATTTTCCTGTCACTTCTCCCGATTCTGTAATCAAGTCAATATAACCATCAATTCCAAAGTCATACTCTTGAGGGTTTTTGCGAAATATCCATCCAAACTCTGCTTCAGTTGCATGCTTAACAAAAGTAACACCCATTTCTCCACGCTGCTGAGGTAGTGAATAAATTGGAAATTCTTTTGGAGGCAGAGAATCATTCATAACAAACTTGCAACTGCCTAACGTATATTGTGCCGCAGGGTGCGGCCTATCTACATTATGGAGCGTGTAACGCCGACAGGTTCGGCCTAACTCCGTAAGAGAGTAGCAAAAGCCGACTGATTCGGCCTAACACGCCCGAATGCGTGTCAAAAACCGCTCAACCACTTAACTCACGCCACGTTCTCACACCAGATGTTCGATCAGAATCTTGATGCCGATGGCGATCAGAATCGCCCCGCCCACGGCTTGAATTTTACTCCGGCCGATACGCCTGTATCTCTGACCGAGATGCACGCCCGCCAAGCAGAGGAAGAACGTCACCAGCCCGATGATGAGCACGGGCATGAGAATCGAAGGGAGAAAGGTTAAGCTGAAGCCGACCGCCAGAGCATCGATGCTGGTGGCGACGGCCAGCACCAAAAGCGTCGTCACCCCTCCAGGCACAAACGACTCCTCGACACCTTCCGCCTTCGCGCGCAGATCGCTGTAGATCATCTTGCCGCCGACGAGTCCGAGCATCCCGAACGCGATCCAGTGATCGACGGACGAAATTATATCTTTGAAGCCGAGTCCCATCATCCAGCCGATGAGTGGCATCAGAGCTTGGAACAGACCGAAAGTAAGCGCCAGTTGAAAGGCGTGGCTGAACCTCTGTTGTCGAGCGTGCGCCCCGTCAGCGACGGAGACGGCGAAGGCGTCCATCGAAAGGCCGAGCGCCATCAGGAATGTAGTAGATAAGCCCATAGTCAATCTCAGTCGAAGCTCAAACCCATTAGTGGCACGCGCCTTCGTCGCAGCAGATCTCGCCGCGCAGAGCTTCCACGCCTTCTTTGGCGATGATCGGCACCATGACGAGCGCCGCTACGGGGTCGGCCCACCACCAACCGAAGAGCGCATTAAGTAGAAGGCCGCCGAGCAGGATCGCCGATAGGTACGCGCAGATGTCGGTCTGCCGTGAGTCCGCCTGCATGGCCCGGCTGTTCAGGTCTGCAGCCACGCGCCTCTTCGCGCGAGCGAGGAGCGGCATCACGACGAGCGACAATGCCGAGAGCGTGATGCCGACGTAGCTCGCGTCGGGTGGCTCGCGCAGGATGAGAGACTTCCCCGCATCGAAGGCCACGTATGCGGCCAGTATCAGGAAACTCGCGCCCACGAGTTTGAGCGCGATCTGTTCGCGGCGTTCGGAGTCCTCGTCGGAACGCAAGCGCCACACGAGCGCGCCGCCCGACAGGGACTCGACGAAAGAGTCGAAGCCGACGAGCGCCGTGCTGCCTGCGACCAGTCCCGCGCCGATGGCGACGACTCCTTCGAGCAGGTTCCATCCGATGGTCAGGTATTCCAGCCTGCGCCCCCGCCTGACGAGCGCTTTGCGCCCGCCGCCCTCGATAAGAACTACTTGTTCACTCATCTTTCGACTGCCTTACTGAGCGGCACGATCAATGTCCGTTCATAATATCGCCGCACGTAAAAGCCTCCCACTATTCCGAGCAGGTGGTTGAGAAAACCGTTGGGCTTAGCCTCCACCGCCCATCGGTAGAGCGTGCCACCGGGCACCTCCTCGAATGCGAGCGTCTCTTCTCCTCGCCGAGTTCCGCGGAACTGTTTTCGGTGGCGTACCCGCGCGGCGGGTCGAGCGTGACGCGCATCACGCCTCTCCCTTTGCGCCCGAGTAGTTCGAAGTCACCCTCCAACACCGCCACCTTATCCGTCCGGCTCACGACGCGGATGGTTTTAACCATCCCGGGGAAGAGCTTCGGCCAGTTCTCGAAATCCGTCATCACCTCGAAGACCCGCTCGCGCGGTGCGCGAATCGTCCACGAGCCTGTCCAGCGGGCGGGTCTCACGTCTCCGGTGCTCCTTCCGGGGCGTCCGCGCCCGCCGGCAGCGTCACGGTGAAGGTCGTGCCCCTTCCCTGCTTGCTTTCGACGCCGATGGTGCCGCCGTGATCTTCGACTGCCCTCTTCACGATGGGGAGGCCGAAACCAGTCCCCGTCTCCTTCGTCGAAAAATACGGCTCGAAGATTTTCACCATATCCTCCGGCGCGATCCCTTGCCTGGTGTCGGAGATTTTCACGCTCACCCGGCGGTCGTCCTCGGACGAAAGAGTAACAGACAGCCGCCCGCCCTCTCGCCCCTCCATCGCCTGTAGCCCGTTGAAGAGCAGGTTGGTGAAGACCGAGCGGAGCGCCTCACTATCGCCGTTCACCACAGGTATATCATCATCAGCGACGTAACTGATCTCGATACCGGTTTCGGCGGCCTGATCTTCGACGAGCCTGAGCGCGTCCCTCACCTCGTCGGCGAGTGCGAGCGGGCGCAGTTCGAGTTGCGCCGGGCGCGTGAAGTTGAGAAACGATTTGATGCGCGAGTTGATGCGTGCCACTTCGGCCTTGAGATTTGTCGTCAGCCGCTCGAAGACTTCGCGCTTCCGTCCATCCTCCGGCGCGAGCGAGGTGCGCATGTGGTCGAGCGTCAGGTTGATGTAGTTAAGCGGGTTCTTGATCTCGTGCGCAATGCCTGATGCGAAGCGCCCGATGACGGCGGAGCGCTCGGCCTCGTGCAACTGGCGTTCGAGGTCGCGCGTGCGACGCAGGTGCGCCACCATCTCGTTGAAGGTGGCGACGAGCGTGCCGATCTCGTCGCGCCGGTTGGCCGTCGGGACGCTTACGGCGAAGTCGCCGCCCGCGACCCTGACCGCCGCGGCGGACAGGTCGGTGATGGAGCGCGTGAAGCGCCAGACGAGGAGCGCGGTGATGAGCGTCGCGGCCAACATCAGGGCGAAAGTCGGCAGCAGCGGCTCGACATCCTCCCAATGTGAATGTTCCGCCGGCAACGTAGCAGCGCCGAGCACGACGATGATGTAGTTCAACCCTTGTGAGGTGGCAGCGGAGATCGTAAAAGCGCGCGGTTCACCCGCGACGGGCTGCGTGCTCGCCGTCTGATCCGCATTGACGAGACGCGGCAGGCGCGCATCAGCGACGGTCATCTTCCGCGTGGCGCCGTCTCCGAGGCTCTTCGGATTGAATTGAGTGTCGAGACTGTCGTCGATGAGGTTTCCGTCGTCGAGCCTGTTAGGGACCTGCCCTTCGTCCGTCACGACGAGGACGTTGGTGATGCGCCCGGCATATTTATCCCGCAGGAAAAAGCCGCGCTCACGGTCAAGGTCCGAGATCGTTTGGGTAGTGGGGAAACTCTGCGCCGCGAGCGAGATGCCGGCGGCGAGCGCCTGCTCCTGCTGCGCGATGGTGAGCGCCGTGCGCTGCGAGGCGCGGCTGTTCAGATAAAACTGCAAGCCGAGCGTGGCGATTAAGAGCACGGCCAGCACAAGGAGGAGTCGTGCGCGGAAACTATAGAGGAAAGCCGGACTTTCCATCATTGACTTCCGCCGGATGGCTTTCCGGCAACCGCCGAGGCCGAAAGAAACCCGATCAGCGATCCGAGCACGATGTGGAACCCTTGCGCCGCTATCTCAGCTTTGGTCTCATGCTCGTTTTCTTCCTGTTTATAGATGTCGATGATCGCGGCCTTTGTCTGCGCGTCAGTCGTCCCCGCCGTGACCGTGTTGACCCGCTCCATCAACGGGATGTCAGGGTCTTTAGCGATGAAAGCGATATAGCCGATCACGAGAAATAAGGTCAGGTAGACCGCGAGGAGCGCCCACCACGGTTGCCAGCGCAAGTTACTCATCTTCGTTGTTGCCGCCATCTCTATCTCTCCTTCCGGTAAATCTCTACAGGTGCGTCTCCGACGCGGCGCATTCTCTTCCCTCGACCTGCACCGTCGCGTGCGCGATCTTGAATTCGGAAGTCAGGCAACTCATGACTCTCTTGAGCACGTCGTCATGATGTGCGTCATCCTTTCTCACTACATGCACGCTCATCGCGTTGACCCCCGAAGTCAGAGACCAGACGTGGAGATCGTGTACGCCCGCGACTCCGGGAACATTGCTTATCCCGTCACGCACCGATGCAAGATTCACATCTGCCGGAGTGCCTTCGAGCAGCACGCCGAGCGCGTCCCTAAGCAGCATCCACGTGCGCGGCAGAATGAAGAGTCCGATCCCTGCTGACAACAGCGGGTCGGCGTAATACCAGCCCGTAGTAAGCATGATGACCCCGGCGATGATAACGCCGACTGAGGTCAGCAGGTCAGACAGTACTTCAAAGTACGCCCCTTTCATGTTCAAACTCTCCGACGCTCCCGCACGAAGGATAAGGATGCCGGCGACGTTGATGCCGAGGCCGATGCCTGCAATCAGCAACATCGCTTTGCTCTCGACTTCCGGGGGATTCATGAATCGCTCGTAAGCTTCGTAGAGTATGTAGAGCGAGATGCCGATAAGCACGACGGCATTTGCGAGCGCGGCCAGAATCTCCACGCGGTAATAACCGTAGGTGCGCTCCGGTGTGGCCGGTCGCTCGGCGAACCAGATGGCGAGGAGAGCGAGGCCGAGGCCCGCCACGTCGGTCAGCATGTGCCCCGCATCGGCGAGGAGCGCGAGACTTCCCGTCAGGAGCCCGCCGACCACCTCGGCAACGAGGTAAAGGGTCGTCAGCCCGAGGACGATAGCGAGACGCTGCTTATTGCGTCCGGCGGGTGTGCTGTGCGCGTGGTTATGCCCCATGTATCTCCTTCTTCCCCGTGACGTGGAACCGGATTCGCCTGCGCTTCCTGATGGTGACCGTCTTGCCCAGATCATCGACGTATCGCAGTTCGCCCCTACCGACGGCGGCCTCAGTCTCGCCGTTCGCGGCGACGCGGAAGCGATAACGACCGGGCTTGCGGACGGTCACTTCACCGGGAGGCGCGTGGACAATTAGCGCCGCCCCGCCCGCGAGCGAGCGCACGATGATGAAAACCTCTCCACGCTCCACGTCGAAGTGCATCCGGTCGAGACTCGTCTCGTAAATTCTCACGCGCGAATCCGCGCCAACCTGCAAATACGAATCGGGCGTGAGTGACCACTCGGCGCGGGACTTCGCTGCGGTGGTCACGGCGTCGCCGTTTGTGAGTCTCACTCCGATTTGCAGACGGCGCATGTCCCTCTCGCCCTGCGCCCGATACAACACCTCTCCCTCGGCACGGGTGACTACTCCGGCGCGCGATGAAACGACATGCTCCTGCTCCGAAACCACGGCTCCACGCGAAGAGGTGGTCAGCATCACCACCAGTAGTACACACAGGAGTCTGAAGGATGAAATATTCATAGCTTTCAACGCCCAGACCGGTTCTTCGACTACCTATCCAGAGTGATAAGTGCAGCAGCCGTTATTCATCACGTTGGCCTTTCGCTTGCTTCGCGCGCTCAAACCACCCGTAGAGCGTTGGCAGAAGGAGCAGCGTGAGCAACGTGGAAGTGACGAGGCCGCCGATGACGACCGTCGCGAGTGGCCGCTGCACTTCCGCGCCCGCAGAGGTGGCGAGAGCCATCGGGATGAAGCCGAGGCTGGCGACAAGCGCCGTCATCAGCACGGGCCGCAGTCGCGTCTCCGCGCCTTCCGTCACCGCGTCTTCCAGTGATCGTCCCTCCTCGCTCAGCCGGTTGATATAGCTCACCATCACGACGCCGTTCAGAACGGCGACGCCGAAGAGCGCGATGAAGCCGACGCCCGCTGAGATCGAAAACGGCATACCGCGCAGGAACAGGGCGAAGATGCCCCCGACGACCGCGAACGGAATGCCTGTGTAAATCAACAGTGCATGCTTGACAGAGTTGAAGGTGGAGAACAGCAGGATGAAGATCAGAAACAGGGCAAGCGGCACGACGATCATTAGTCGCGACGAGGCGCGCTCAAGGTTCTCGAACGTCCCGCCCCACGTCAGGTAGTAGCCGGGCGGAATCTGCACCTGCTGCTCGATTGCGGCTTGAGCATCTCTGACGAAGCTTCCCACGTCGCGTCCGCGCACGTTCAGTTCGACTCCGATGCGGCGGCGCGTGTCCTCTCTGGAGATCTGCGCCGGGCCTTCGACGAGAGCCACGTCCGCCAGTTCCGAGAGGGGGATGCGCGCTCCGTTCGGTGCGGAGACGAGCAGGCTCTTGATGGTCTCTACGTCGCGCGCCTGTGCTTCGCCGAAGCGGACGACGAGGTTGAACCGCTGCTCGCCTTCGTAAATCATCCCGGCATCTTTCCCGGCCACAACCGACTCCACCAGCTCATTCACATCCTCGACGTTTACGCCGTAGCGCGCGAGGCGGGCGCGGTCAGGCTTGATCTGCAACTGCGGCAGTCCCGTCACCTGCTCTACCTTCACGTCTTCCGCACCTTTCACCTGTCCCACCACGCGCCCGATCTTCTCGGCGGTTTCTTTAAGGGTATCGAGGTCGTCTCCGAACAACTTGATTGCCACGTCCGAGCGCACGCCAGAGATGAGTTCCGCCACGCGTAGCTCAATCGGCTGCGAGAAGCTGAACACGCCGTTCGGCACCTTCGCTTCGAGCGCCTCCGACATCTTTTCAACCAACTCTTCACGGCTTTCGACGCTCGTCCATTCGGAGTGCGGTTTCAAGGCGACATACACGTCGGTTGTCTCCACGCCCATCGGGTCGGTGGCGACTTCCGCGCGCCCGGTCTTCGACACCACCTTTGTCACTTCGGGGAAGCTCTTAATGACCCGCTCGGCTTCGGTGACGGTCTTGACGGACTGCGTGAGCGAGACGCTCGGCAGTTGCTGAATCTGCACGGCCAGCGCGCCCTCGTCGAGTCTCGGGATGAACTCCGAGCCGAGCAGCGGGAACAGAGCGAAGCTCGCGAGCACGAGCGCGGTCGCCACCGCGAATGCTTGCGCCCGACTGCGAATCATCATGGCCAGCGCCGGGCGATACCACCGCTTGGCATAGCGGATGAGAAAACTTTCTTTCTCGGAGACGTGACCGCGCAGGATGAAGGTCATCGCTGCCGGGATGTAAGTCAGAGAAAGGATGAGAGAACCTAAGAGCGCGAAGACGACGGTCAGTGCCATCGGCTTGAACATCTTGCCCTCAATGCCGGTGAGACTGAGTATGGGCAGGTAGACGATCATGATGATGGCGACGGCGAAGACGACGGGGCGGCCCACCTCCGTGCAGGCTTCGAGAATCGTCTTCTCAGGCGATTCTTTCGACCCGCCGTGCTGAGCTTCAGCGCGTCTGCGGACGGCGTTTTCGACCATCACAACCGCTCCGTCCACGATCAGCCCGAAGTCGAGCGCGCCAAGACTCATTAAGTTTCCTGACACATTAAAGACGCGCATCAGGATGGCCGCGAAGAGCATCGAGAGCGGGATGATGGTGGCGACGAGCAGGCTCCCACGCCAGTTGCCGAGGAGCAAGATCAAAACGACGATGACGAGGAGCGCGCCTTCGATGAGGTTCTTAGCCACCGTCCAGATGGTGCGGTCGACGAGTTCCGCGCGGTCGTAGAACGGGATGAGTTCCACGCCTTTCGGCAGCGTCTTCTTAATTTGCTCGATGCGCTCTTTCACGCGATCAACGACGGTGCGTGAGTTCTCGCCCTTGAGCATCATCGCGATGCCTGCGACTATTTCTCCCTCGCCGTCCGCCGTCACCGCCCCCTGCCTGACGGTCGCGCCCGTGATGACTTCGCCCACGTCACGCACGTAGACGGGGACACCTTCCCTGCCGGTCTTGACGACGATGTTACTGATGTCGTCCGCCGACTCGGCGAGGCCAATTCCGCGCAACAGGTACTGCTCCGACCCGTGCTCGATGTATGCACCGCCGACGTTGGCGTTGTTGCGCCCGACCGATTCCAGCACGCCGCGCAAGCTGAGACCGTAGGACTGGAGCTTGGCCGGGTCGAGTCTCACTTGGTACTGCTTCTCCCGCCCACCGAAGCTGTTGACCTCGGTCACGCCTGAGACGCCCAGGAGTTGTCGCCGGACGTTCCAGTCCTGAATCGTGCGCAAAGATGTCGGGTCATAACCCGAGCCGGGAGCCGCCTTCAGTTCATACTGGTAGATCTCACCGAGTCCAGTCGAGATAGGACCCATCTCAGGGGAACCGATTGATTCCGGTATCTGCTCGCGGGCTTGTGAGAGGCGTTCAAGCACAAGCTGGCGGGCGAAGTAGGTGTCAATCTTGTCGTCGAACACGACCGTCACGGCGGAGAGTCCGAACTTCGAGACGGAGCGGATCTCCTCGATGTCTGGAAGGCCGGACATGGCCACCTCTACCGGAAAAGTGATCTGTCGTTCTATTTCGAGCGGCGCTAAGGAGGGCGCAGCCGTCAAGACCTGCACCTGCACGTTGGTCACGTCAGGCACGGCGTCAATCGGAAGCCTTTGAAAACTGTAGAGCCCCGCGCCGATGAGGATGGCGACCATCAGCATGACAAGCAGGCGTTGACTGATTGAAAATCGGATAAGTGCGTTAATCATCAGTGATCGTGATCCCCCATTTCGCCCTTCATCATCTGTGTCTTGAGCGTGAAGCTACCTTTAGTGACAACCTTGTCGCCGAGAGTTAGTCCGCTCAGAATGCGGCGATAACCATCCGTTTCGCCGCCCACCTGCACGTCGCGCACCTCGAAAGCGCCGGGTTCATCATCCTTCGGCATGAAGACGACCGAGCGGTCACCTATGCGCTGCACGGCTTCTGATTTCACCATCAACTCTTCGCCCGCCGCCTGGCCTGTGCCGGTCTGGAATCCGACCTCGACGAACATCCCGGCCTTGAGCCGGTCGCCGGGGTTCGTCGTCTCGATGCGGACGCGCGCCGTGCGTGTCTCTTCGTTGAGTTGCGGGTCGATGTAGCTGATGCGTCCCGAGAGAGCGCCCTCCCCGAGTGCTGCTGAGCGCACTTCGGCGGGCGTCCCCGTCCGCAGTTGCCCGACCTGCGCTTCGGGGACGTTGGCGACCACCCATACGGTCGAGAGGTTGGAGATGGTGAAGAGGGGCTTGCCTGCCTCAACGCCGGCACCCGCGTTGACGAGCCGCTCGGTGACGGTGCCGGAGACGGGCGCGATGACCGCTACGAGCGAGGTGTCGCGGCTGTGGTCATGATCCCCCTCGCCTTCGCCGATGGTGACGCCTAGCGCACGCATCTCGTCGCGGATGTGAGCGACGTCCACGCGCGTCGTCTCCACCGCCGCGCGCGCTTCCTGTAACTCGCGGTTGAGGGAGATGTTCGACTGGAAGTCGTGCTCGGCCTTGGCCGTCTTGTAGGAGGTTTCTGCTGCGACGAGGTCTTTACCGGCCCCCGCGCCGAGTTCGATGAGGCGTCGCGTCCGCTTGAGCGTCGCTTCGGCTTCTTCGAGGCGGGCCTTGGCCGAGAGCACCGCGACGCGGTTCTCCGTACGCTCGACGCGCTGCAAATTGCGCTCGGCCAATTGGCGCGCGGTCTCCGCTTCGTGGAGCTTGCCGTGCATCTGCGCGATCTGTGGGCTGGAGATGACGGCGAGCACCTGGCCAGCGCGCGCGAAATCGCCGAGGCCGAGGTTCACGCGCTCGACGCGCCCGCCGACGAGCGGAGTGGCCTGCTGCGACTGCTGCTGGTTGACTTCGACGGTGCCGGTCGCACGCAGGAGAGCTACTGCCGGGCGCTGCGTGACGCCTTCGATCTCGATCCCGGCGGCTTCAAGAGCTTCGGGAGAGAGTTTCACCTCCTGCCCTTCCCCGGCCTCGTGCTCGTCTCCATGCGTCTCGGCCTGCGCGTTGACGTTCACGGCAGTCAACTCCGTGCCGCCGCTTCGCGACCACATCACCATCGCGAGGATGGCGATGAGGGCGACGGCCACAACCCCGACTATCACCACGTTGCGATTGCTGCGGGCTAGAGGGCGACGAGGCGTTGAGGTGACTTTTTCCACCTCGACGCGCGTGCGTTCGCCTTTGGGAGTCTCCCTCTCTTCGGCGGCCCGCACGACCTCGTTCGTTTGGTTCTCTTCTGTGTTCTTTGATTCTTCCGGCATACGTTTATTCCTTCTCGGGGGCGCTTCCCGCCATGGGTGCGCCTATCGCCAGTTGGAGGTCGGCCATCGCGCGGTAGCGTTCGGTGAGCGCCTCGGTGAAATCACGTTGCGAGTCAACGAGGCGGCGCTGTTCGGCCAGGAGGTCGGTGATACGGAACGCCCCGATCTCGTAGGCCGCGCGGATGGTGCGGATGTTGTCGTTCGAGCGCGCGATGACACCCTGCTCGAATATGAGGAGCGCCGCCCTCGAAGCTTCGAGGCGCGCGTAGGCGCTCGCCACCTCGGCGCGCACCGTCGCTTCTGCGAACTCGCGCCGCGATCTCGCCTGGGTGATAGCGACGGCGGCTTCTTCTTTTGCGCCCTGGTTCTTATTGAAGACGGGTATCTGGACGGAGACGCCGAAGGTAAGCGTTCGGTCGCGGTCATTGAGGACCCCGACGGGAGTGTCGTCGAAACTAGATCGGCTCTGCGTGTACCTGGTGAAAGCTGCGGCCTCCGGCGCCGCGAGGCTTCGCGCCAGGCGCAATCCAGCCTGCGCCACCTCCTCGTTCAGTCGTGCCAGCCGGAGGTCGGGTCGCGTGCGCAGCGCGATGTCCACGGCCGCTTCCATCGAAGCGGGGGGTTGCGGCAGAAGGGTAGGCTCGTTGATGTCTTCGCGCAGCTTGACGGTTTCTTGCGGCGGGATGCCGGCAAGGACTTTTAGCCGTACGAGCGACGAGCGCAGGCGGCCTTCGATGAGCGCTCGACGCGAGCGCAGGCGTTCGACCTCGGCTTGCAGCAAGCTCAGTTCGAGCGGCGCCGTGTCGCCCTCGCTCACGCGCGCCTGCACGAAGACGACCGTCTTCACGTCGAGGTCCGTCAGCCCTTCGGTGATCTCCAACTCGCGGAGCGTAGACAGTGACTCGGCGTAAGCCGCGAGCACTTCACCGGCGAGGCGACGCTCGCGCTCCGCCACTTCCGTCTCGACGGCTTCGAGTTCGGCGCGCGCGAGTTCCATCCGCCACCCGCGCCTGCCACCCAGTTCGAGCGGGAGCGACACCCCGACGCTCGTCTCGCTCTCGCCGGCGGAGCCGGTCAAGCGCCCGGTGGTCTGTTCGAAGTCGAGGGTCGGATTCGGTCTCAGCCCCGCCTGCCGCAGGCGCGCCCTGGCGCGCGCGATCTCGAGTCGTGCGGCCGACAGTTCGCCGTTCGAGGCGAGCGCGCGACGCACGAGATCGGCTGATGAAGCGCCCTGCTGCGGGTCGAAGTAAAGAGAAACCGTGGGAGTTAATGCTCCCGCCGCAGGCGCGTGAGTTCGATTAACAGTGAGCGCATGTGCTGCCGTCGCGTCGCGCGCCGCCATAATCGCTTCCGGAGAACTCTGCGCCAGGGCCGGGATGCCGAGGGCAAGCGACCAGAGGGCGACGAGTAAGTGTCGAGCGAATGACGTTCGTGCGTCGGTGATGCCTCCGGCGAAGATAGAATCGTGCATCGTTCACCTTTCAAGTGTGTGCGTCGAAGAGCGCGCTCCTGAACGCAAGGGGCATCCAGTGAGCAGCGCGTGAGGAAGGCAGGCCCGGCGCGGCTGGTTCTTGTGTGTGCTGACTTAAACAGAGGCACACGTAGAGACACAGATCCGCACCCGAAGACCTGAACGGTTCTTCAGCGTGTTGGAAGGGTTAAGCGATGCGTGGAGGGTGGTAAGTGCCCCGGATCGGGGGCGACGGAAGCGGGTCGTTGACGAAGGCCGCCATCGGCTGCCTCACTTCGAAAGTCTCGGTGGAAGCGAACGGCAAGCTCGGCAGGACGTGCGCGCAGCAGCAGAAGCAGTCTTCCTCATGCGGCGTGGTGTCCGACGGCGGGCGGGAATGGGAGTCGCCCGAAACTGCGACGGTGCTGAAGTCGCGGTCACCCGCGTGTTCTTGAGCGGTCAGTGTCGCGGCAGAAGCAGGGAGGGAGATTCCTCCGATCTCGTCGTCGCAGAAGTATTGAGGCATCAGGATGTCCGCGCCGGTGAACAGCAGAAAGAAGACAGCCACGGCGCGCACGAAGCGCCCGTACCGTTTCTTGATGAGGATTAAACCGTATTCTGCTTTCATCGACTTGGGTACCCGCAAACGTGAAATTGTCACATACACTAACCTTTTGAGCAAGCTGCTCGCGCCGGAGATAGTGGAGTTAAATGTCGTCGTACTTCCCGAAGCCCAAAGCCCCGTTGAGGTAGAATCCGAGTAAAGTTAGTTGAGTTATTCTGACAGACATAATATTCGCTCCCGTCTTAATCCATCAGCTCAGCACTTAATAGTACTGGCAGGTGTAACAAGTAACATGCCGATGCCGGTGTACTATCAAACAAGGCTTTCCCACTGGGACACATCATCCGGAATGCCCAACTCGGATGTATCACAGCCGGACGACGGGGTGAAAGGGTTGCGTTGCAAAAATTATTTTTAGGCGCGAAAGTCCTTTGAGTGTATTTCGCTATGCGGCTACCCCGAACAGCGAAGCGACAAACTTCGCCCGACCTTGAGCATCACTTCCACCTAATCTTTTGACCTGTCCCTTCCGCATTATGTTCATTGCTTCAATGCCTTCCAAGGTTCGCTCCGCCGTGTGAAAGCGCTTGAAGCATTGTGACGCTCGTACCTTCTTCTTGATGAATCGGTGGTCCTGCTCGATCACATTGTTAAGGTATTTCACACGCCTGAGGTTGCAGTCCTGCGGCAGAATCAGTTCCGCTTGTGAGGCATTGAATGCTTCCGGATAGGCCGCGTTCTTATCGACGCTGATCGAGAACGGCAGGCGGCGATGCTCTGCCCTCATCATTTTCTTAAAGAATCGTTTTGCCGCGGAAACATCGCGTTTGGCGCTGAGCATAAACTCAATGGTTTGTCCTTCTTTATCCACAGCGCGATACAAATACTTGCACTGCTTCCCGACTTTGATGTAAGTCTCATCCACTCGATAAGATGTGCCACTCATCTTCAAATGTTGACGCAGGTGCTTATTGATTTCCGGAGCTTACGTCTGTACCCACCTGTAAACAGTGGAGTGGTCAACAGCGAGTCCACGCTCATGCATCATCTCTTCAACATCACGATAAGAAAGTTGAAAGCGGCAGTACCATCTGACGCATAAGAGGATGACTTCGGGCGGGTAGTGCCGCCACTTAAAGGGTGAAGAGTTATGCTTCATGAGTTGGACCCGAGATGAAGGATGCGGAGAACGTGAGGACGGATTATAACTGAGAAGTTATTCCTGCAACAGAACCCTCCAATCTACGCCTCTGGCAGGATACGAACCACAATGGCTTTTCTGAAGCCGACGAACTGCATACCCTGAAGTCTCTCGGCTTAAAGTCCATTGACCTCGACTACAAGGAGTCGAAGCGGGTCGATGCGCATGGCAACCAGTTCAAATATCGGGTGAAGGTGAAAGATAATCAGGGCTCACAACTCGGACACTGGGCATGGGATGTGTTTCTCGTCATAGCTCAATAGCAGTACTATCAAGGGTGGTGTTGCAAAAATTTCCATCCAACACAATATATTGTGTTGGATGAATCTCCTCACTCGCTGCATATTGCGGCCAAAATATTTTTTAGCAACACTACCATCCGGTGCGCTTCATTGAGGCGTTCGTTATGAGCCTCGACTTAGTTGAACTCGGCTTCGCGACATCCGGTGCATAGTATCGCCACTTGAAAGGAGGGCGGGATCAAACCTGAATCGCTATTCTTGCAACACTACCTTAAAAATTTCCTCCGGTAGAGCTTTTCGGTTACCATCTGCACACTTGTTGGTTAGCAGAGTTTTCAACTGACCCTCCTCGCGGTCCCCGCCTGCGTTGCGAGAGGCGGAAATAGACCGGACGATAACTGCCAAACTATTGCCAGCACGCTCACTATGCGGAACCCGCAGTCCGCCCCGTCCCTGCGCGGCGTCGATGCCGTCTCACAGAAAGCCGAGGATGTTATGAAATCTCACCACACAATAGCTACATGCAGTCTCAGCCTCACGCTCGTCCTATCATGCTTACTGAACCAGACATCCCCGCCCGCCGCGCCTGCCGGTGGAAACTTGTCGAAGCGCGCCCTCACCGGCCAACCACCGGCGACTTCGCCGACGGAAACCACGCCACCGCAAATCCATCTCACGCGCGAGCAAGCGCGCGAAGCATATGGGAAGTTGGAGTTACAATTCGAGGCCAATCAGGGACAGACCGACGCGTCGGTCAACTTCCTCGCGCGCGGCGCGGGCTACACAATGTTTCTGAAACCGGCGGAAGCCGTCTTTCAACTACGGAACGCGAATTCCGGCACGCCCCGCGAAACGGCGGGAGAGTCTTTCGTCAAAACTGACGACACGCAAGCGGAGCGGCCTACTTCCCGTTCGGCTGTGCTGCGCATGAAGCTCGTCGGCGCGGACGCGGGTGCAGCCGTCGAAGGCGCGGGCGAGTTGGCGGGCAAGGTCAACTATTTTATCGGCGACGACCCGGCGGGGTGGCGCGCGAATGTCCCGACCTTCGGGCAGGTGCGTTACCGCGAAATCTATCCGGGCATTGACGTGGTTTACTACGGCAACCAGCAACAGTTGGAATACGACTTCATCGTCGCCCCCGGCCACGACGCGCGCGCCGTCAAACTGGAGTTTGAGGGCGCGGACGAAATAAAACTCGACGCTGCGGGCGACCTGCTGTTGACGATCGGAGAAGGCACGCTCCGGCAGCCAAAGCCGTTCGTCTATCAGGGAGCGGGGGGGGGTCTGCGGGCGGTGGAAGCCGCTTACGTTGTCAGCGTTGATGGGCGCGTCGGGTTCTCGCTTGGCGCATACGACGCCGCGCTTCCGCTCGTCATTGATCCGTCGCTCATCTATTCCACCTATCTCGGCGGCAGCAACTTAGACCAGAGCAATGCCATCGCGGTTGATTCCTTCGGCAACGCTTACGTGTGCGGCATCAGCAACTCGCGCGACTTCCCCACGGCCAACCCTTTTCAGGCCACATTCAGAGCTCAGCCAAGCGCCGCCCTCCATGATACGTTCGTCACGAAACTCGCCGCATCCGGCTCTGCGCTCGTCTATTCTACTTACCTCGGCGGCGACGGCGATGACAGGTGTAATAAACTCACGGCGGATGATTCCGGTAACGCCTACGTAGTAGGGACAACCGATTCGACCGACTTCCCTCTAGCCAATCCGTTCCAAGCAACCTATGGGAGCGCGCAGTCCACCAATCCCTCCGACCGTCTCGACGGTTTCGTCACGAAACTCGCCCCATCCGGCTCTGCGCTCGTCTACTCGACCTATCTCGGCGGCAGTGGCTCGGACAAGCCGATGGGTGTCGCGCTCGATTCCTCTGCCAACGTCTACGTCGTGGGTGACACCAACTCGCCGAACTTTCCCGTCGCCAATCCCTTTCAGGCCACGCGCAACGGCGGTACGGACGCCTTCGTGACGAAATTCAACGCGACGGGCAGCGCGTTAACTTATTCAACTTATCTCGGCGGCAGCAGGGGAGCGATAGCCGCAGACATCAAGGTAGATGCCTTCGGCAATGCTTATCTCACCGGAAGTACAAGCTCGTTAGATTTTCCCACGGTCAATCCTATCCAGAGCACCCTTGCCGGCTCGTCCACGAATCCCACGTTTGATGCCTTTATTACCAAGATCAACGCATCCGGCTCTGCGCTCCTCTACTCGACCTATCTCGGCGGCAGCGCCACAGAAGTCTCCACGGCCATCGCGCTCGATTCTTCCGCCAACGCCTACGTCATCGGGATGACACTTTCGACCGACTTCCCGACGACTAATCCATTTCAACCCACCACTCACGGCGCGACAGAGTTTTTCGTCACGAAACTCAACGCGACCGGCTCCGCACACGTCTATTCAACTTATCTCGGCGGCACGGAGCGAGATAGTCCCGCTGGCATTGCCGTAGACTCCGCCGGTCACGCATATGTCACCGGGAGCACCTTCTCAACCGATTTCCCCACCGTCAATCCCATCCAGCCCTCGAAGGCGCGGCCAAACGAAGCACAGGATTGCGTCGTGGCGAAGTTCAATGCGGCGGGCACGAGTCTGATCTATTCAACTTACTTTGGTGGCACAATCACCGAAATATGCACGGGCATTGCGGTGGACTCCGCCAACAACGCTTACATCACTGGAATTACCAACTCGACCGACGTACCCGTGCTCGTTCCCTTTCAGAATATAAACAGAGGCGATAGCGATGGCTTCGTGACCAAGATCGGCGAAACGTCCGGCGCGGGCGGCTCGATGCAGTTCGCACGTGCGAACTATTCCGTGCTTGAGGGGCTTGAGATATCCGCCGCTCCCCTCTCGCTCGTCATCAACGTCTCGCGCACGGGCGACACCTCCGCGCCCGCCACGGTAGAGTACCGCACGCTCGATCTGCCAAACGGCGTGCCCTGCGACACGGCGAATGGCACGGCCTACCATCGTTGCGACTACGCGACCACGCTCGGCACTCTCTCTTTCGCCGCAGGCGAAACCGAAAAGAGCTTCGGCGTCTCCATCAAAGACGATGGGTACGTCGAGGGCAACGAGACGTTCCAACTCGTCCTCGCCAACCCGTCGCCGGGCGCGAGCCTTAACGCACGGGTCGGAACGACCGTGACGATTCAAGACAACGACACGCAGCCGCCCGACACGAACCCCGTTGACGAGCATGAGGCTTTCGTCCGCGCACACTATATTGATTTTTTGATCCGCACGCCCGACATACAGGGATACTCGGATTGGGTGAATGTGCTGCGGTCTTGCGGCGCGGGCAACGGCGACCGCGGGCGCGACCCGTCGTGCGACCGCCTCATCGTCTCGTCCAGCTTCTTCCGCTCGGACGAGTTCTTACAAGTCAAAGGCTACTTCGCCTACCGCTTCTACGAGGTGGCGTTCGCCCGCCGCCCGACCTACCAGGAGTTCGTCCGCGACCTGCAACGCTTGACCGGTGCGACGCCCGAAGATACGGCGGCGCGGCGGGCAGCCTTCACCGTCGAGTTCACCGAACGACTGCCGTTCCGCGATGGTTTTCCAGCCGAGATGACCCCGAGCGCATACGTCGATGCCCTCTTCAACACCGCCGAGATCGGCGACCGCCAATCCATCACGCGGCAAGACGGAACAACGCTCACACGCGCACAACTTGCCAGCCGCGCGCGCGCCGACATCCTGCGCGAAATAGTCGAGAGTCGCGAGGTGGCGGCCATCTTCTACATCCGCGCGTTCGTCTCTGCGCAATACTTCGGCTACCTGCGCCGCGACCCCGAAAGTCCCGGCTATGACATGTGGCTCGCCTATCTGAACGCGCACCCGGACGACTTCCGCACGATGGTTAATGGCTTCGTCAACTCGGTTGAATACCGGCTCAGGTTTGGCCATCCCACTAGGTGAAAGGATGAAGTCGAGGATCTGCTCGACCGGTTCCTTTAAATGGTTCTGGTGCAAATAGGAGAGACAGAGCGCACTAGTGTCTCAGCATGAACGGCCTCATGCAGCCAGCAGTGCTTCCCACATATACTGTTCGCTCGTCCTATCTACCGCTATTAGCGAGGATGTGTCGAACTGCCGCTTCCTTATCTTCTGCACTAGCTCTATCCCGTTGATTGTTACGGTCGCATTTCTGAAGTTCTTGAACCCTA
>Ga0307513_10004182_pt1 | contig 19312 bp, 13 predicted proteins | sample 15_EM_MG_FD_202174 | JGI IMG/M metagenome (GOLD analysis project Ga0307513, IMG submission 202174) | Populus trichocarpa ectomycorrhiza microbial communities from riparian zone in the Pacific Northwest, United States - 15_EM | ecosystem: Host-associated > Plants > Roots > Unclassified | place...
GGTATAAAGGAGTCTCGCGAGGAGGGTTGGAGGGCGGCTGACCGCCCACACGGAAATTCCCGCCGCAGTGATCGCCGCAGTGATCGCCGCAGTATTCCAATTCACGAATGCACTCGGTCTCGGTTAGGTGCCCAGGGACCAAAAAACCGGACCGGACCGGACTTTTAAACACTAACAATATCAGACTTTGCCATATCTTCCTATACACCCACCGTCCGAGCGCTGGTTCATAATGTAAAAACTCCTCAAGAATTTGACAAAGGAAGATCAGGACTTTTTATGATCAGCCAGCCCGATACACCACATTTACCGTATATCCCTGCGACCACAGAAGAAGTCCGCCGGGTAGAGCAAAAACTGAAGTCTCGGGACATACAAGTTTTATGCTTGGACAGCACAGCTGCTACAGTGGATCGTGGCATTGCAAACATGAAATCCCATAGTTGCATTCATTTTGCGTGTCATGCAAAGCAAAACACCGAGCAACCCCTCAAGAGCGGATTTTCCCTCTATGATGGACAATTAGAACTGTCCTCGATCATCCAGCAACGCTTGGTTGGTGCAGATTTTGTTTTTTTATCTGCATGTCAAACAAGCGCTGGAGATGAGCGGCTCTCCGAAGAAGCTGTACACCTGGCAGCTGGAATGTTAGCAGCTGGATATCGGGGTGCAGTGGCGACGATGTGGTCAATCCGTGATGAACATGGGCCAATAATCGCAGAGGACTTCTATTCGAACCTCATCCAGGATACGGAACACTTAAGCGGTGAATATGCTGCACGCGCTCTTCATCATGCGACACAGAACCTTCGAAAGTCACTTGGTGATTCAGAATCAGCCTTACTTACGTGGGTTCCTTATGTCCACTTTGGTCTTTAAATTAATTACTCTCCATAATCATATTAGGGGTCTCGTAGTATAATTACTGTCGTCACTGGGAGTAGTGTACAATGAGGTCGGGCTTTTTCGAGAAAGAAAATACTTACTACTTAGCCCAAATGTAGCTATGTCATATAGTAACTTTCAGTCCAGAAACAACCTATTTCCGAGTCGCTCCCCCAAATTGACTCATGAGCCTCACCCGTTCCCCGAGTCAACCCCAACGGTATTCGACTTGGAAGATTAGTTCTGGGGTGCCATTAGAATTAATTCTTTGATTCCATTCTTTTTCGGCAGGAGGTTTGTATGGTGATATTGGGAGAGCCTGGAGAGGTGTTTCATACTTACCCTCGAAGCACGAGAGTGTTGGCTAAGCCACCCAAATCACGAAGTCAGCGTTCGGACGAGATCGCAGTGACCAACTCATCGAATTTCGGTTCCATGTTTCTCGCCAAATATTGTCGCTGGGATGCTTTCCTGGTGAGTTCTCCGGCAGTATCCTGGACTCAGCGCTCAGAAATTCCCACGAAAGACTAATGCGTTTTTCTTTTCCGACCCGATTTGTACTTTCTGGTCACCCTTCTCGAGTCGATGCCTCCGATACAAAGATATATCCACCCACCGTATCGCCTCTCAGATCTCAATAATGACAATCCCGCCTCTGCCGTGTAACCGGTTAACCCGTCATGTCCTTACGCGCAAGCCCGTCACCCACCCACGCGAGTCTGCAATACGTAGAAAGCCCATCTATCCACAAACTGTATCTAACAGGTACGCGAGTTTATAAATATGGTTAGTTTATACAGTGTCTTGAATAACTACTTTTCCGTCACTCTATACGTCACCATCTCCTCGTCATTTTCGACATTGCTCATGGCCTTTGCTCTCACAGGATCGGCCTCTATCGTCGTTGCCTACCTATGAAGACCGCTCTTCCCTCGTCAATATTGAATCCACATTAACCGCGGTCTTCTCGCGTCCTACTCTCTCGTCTCTTGTCAGTGAGTCATCGACTACCTCCTTACGACTCGGAGGCAAATAACCGCAGCACTGGCTAAATCTTCTCGTTAAATTGGCAGGGTCTCTACCTCGGCTGCAGTTTTTTCATAGCTCAATTATGGCCCTCAATATCGCGTTTTATCGCATTTTCTCCCGGTTGAGAGCCGCCAGGTCGCCTTTGATTTTCGACAAATGTGTCGAATCACCTCCCAGAGGAATAGCCACCAGAATGGATGGAGGGATTGTTCACCAGGAGTGGACTCAGTATCCTACCAGGTCAGTGCTGTCCCTCGTCGCTGTAGTGGATCCTCACACTTCCAACAGCGGTGACATGTCTATCCTGGAGGAGTTTGGGACGTGGCGATATTAACCGTCGTGTAACACCACAAACCCCGAATTGGGAGGAGCAGACGGGCGAGGAAGGAGGGTCATCGAAAGCGGCTCTGATGATGTACAATGAATGAACGGCAAGATTGCACTCACATCGTCAGTAGTTTTTCTCGTCAATGTACCCAATCTCTTCACCGACGATACGTTCTATGCAAGGAAAAGGCATGTTTATTCACGAAGCGCACGACCGTCCTAGCTTCTACATGACGACAGGAGCGCCATTCTGTGTCGATGTACTCCTGAGTAGTCGTTGAGCGTACCAATGGCGACCTCGATACATTGTGCGGCCTAAGTGAGTAAATTTGACATTTCTATTATCATGGAACGGCGATCATAATGAACTTGAACAGTTGGATGCTTCATCTTATACGAGCTATCTGTGAACGAACGTCATTCCCACTCAAACGCTACATATTCTTGAAGGCGTTAGATCCTTTGAGATCGAAATTGATGGCCACATACACCATGTCGAGCGGTGTGAAGACGAACAGGAGGGTGGGATGGGATAGGAGATGAGCCGGAAACTTGGTTAGTGAATCCATGGAGAGCTCGCATAGGAGGGTGCGTACCGAGTCCGAGTTACTTCTTACTTCGATTTCCTCACGCGCCTCCAATAGCGATCGTGTGCCTTATATACCCCGGGATTGTTCGATATTAACTGGACGGAAATCGAAATCACGACAAGGCGATTTACCGGACTCTAATGTTCACACATGTTCTTCTAAGCTAGGATCCGACCCTTCCTGAAGGCGATCGGGATACCTTTGGGCGACGACCCACACTCAGCCGGTCGTGTTTCTGTCGATTCTGAATGGTTAGCACGATGGCCAGGCGATGGGTAATGTACACGAGCTCAGTGCTCGCATTACTCAAGCGAAACTGCAACCCAACGAGGTTGAATGGTGAAGAGTGGTGGATTACTAACACACGATTACTTAGGATGGGGACAAGCAAGCACCAGGAAGTAGCGGAAGGAACGAAGAGACGAGAAGAGGAATTCTCTTCCCCTTATTTGCGCCCTGATTTCCTTAGGTCGGTTCACTGTCTGCTTGGCACTAGCGCTTTCTCGAACACACATAACCCGCTAGACGACAACGATTGGGGAGATCCTCCTCTCTCAACTTGCTCTGGCTGGGTTCTTGGTGCGCTCCCTCTCTCCTTGATCCCTCTACCCATGCCACCCTCAGATGTCATACTTCCACTCGAACACTGCACACACGTGCTTCGTGAAATGAACTAGTTGGAACTCCAATCATGTTACCCTTGATGACTATTTGGCGATGTCGAGTTGTTGGAAATATATTGGGGTATGGCATGGCATGAGAAATGTGGATGAACCGTTCGGATTAGCGAATTTATGACGGCGAGTGGCATGGGAAAGTATGCTCCTGACCCATGTTAGTACCATCGGTTCAATCTTTCCCTGCAGATCGCCAATGGTGGGGGCGCGTTTTATTCCCTGACTTTTTCTTCGTCAACAGGAAAGAACTGGAATAATAGCACGGCTCTCCTACACCAATAATCTGTGTCTGTTCATGATCACACGCTCATATGTTTTCTTACAAAAATAATAATCCACGCCTTTTAGGCCATGGCCAGAGCTCCTTTGCGCGGAAACCTACGCTCTGAATCTGCCAGCCGTGTTCGTGTTAATCGCAGTATGACGATTACAACTTGTATCGAATTTCGATCGATAGCTTCACCCACACCACGGAGAGCTGCAAATGACCTCGTAGGTCCCACATTACACCTAACACAGATGCCGCTCGTTGGACTGTTGCGAGGATCCGGCAACTCTGAATATTTGACGCAGCTACACATCGGCGAGATTGCTCAAAGTGAACTGGTTATCACTTCGGAAGGTTTCGTCTCTGCCCTACTTTTCTTTTTGGAACCACATCTCGCGCACGCACGAAACCAGGAGCAACATCCACCAGACATAATATTCCGCCCGCATCTTGATCGGCTCTTTACCCTGGAGTCGGGACGGCGCTGTCCTTTGAGTGAAAAAAAGCATATGTACTCCCGTCCCATTCGCGTTCGCGGCTCTCGACATCGACATCATGAGACAGTCGTCAAGATCCATTTGGTGCAGGTTCCAGGTGCAGCATATAGGGTCTTTACGGGCAAGTTGTGTTCGAGAGGGCATGAGAGATTAGTTCACGCAACCGTGGGCTCAACAAGAGAAGTATCCGTTTCTGTTCGAGTTGGTAGTTAACGCCGTTCCCTAGGAAGCGGATTCACCATCCGTCTTTCCACCCAGACCGTGCGCAGTCGTGAGCTCGTCGAAGATACACACGTCAACTTTAACACGACTCGTCAAGTGTACGTCGGCTCATAATGGTGCTCCTGGTTATCGAAACTATCTTCCACCTCACCGTTAATGAAGACGGCTTTGGTTAACCCACTCGTCGTCTGTCTGGTCCTCACAATCCGGGGGTCCTCAACATTGTTGAATCTTGTACATGACGCACGATTATCGAAGCCGTTTCATGGATGTCCCAGTTGTTATCAACGCGGATGAGGGGAAAGCAAGCACGTAGACAGGTGCGAGCGAGTCCTGAACCACGACGGGTGTAAGATAGCCGTTGTCGTTGTTGGAGACGGCGATTGTGGATCTATGGTGAGCTGGCCGCCTAGTACCTATATCGCCTCTTCCCGCTAATTGAAGCTGCCTAAGCCGCCGGTGCGAGAATTTCAATGATAGGTATCGGCCTCCCTTTCTCGCTTAGAGGCTTTGCTAACCTCTTCATCTTATCATAGGTTATCTTATTCCCACTAAGTGCCTTCAGGTAGGGGGTCTTAGGGCAGAATTTTGAACAGAGTTTGGCAGACGATCACAAAAATGGGCCAGTCCATTTGCATGTATTTGCGCCGTCTTACACCAGGGTTGAAATTGAATCACATTCGTCTTCTTCATATTCCTAAACCTCACTCTTTGCTTGCATGTCCTTCAAAAATAATTATACACCTTGATTCTTCTTGAATTCTGAGCCATCCGTGGAGGTTTCTGATACAAATAAGTGGATTACAAAGTACGGGGTGAGTACGTCAAGGATCACAGCAATCGGTGGCGGCACAGCAGGTTTGGGTGCGTCATGTACCGATGTCGTTTCCCGAATCTATGTTGAGACATGAAGCAGGGTGGCATTATCTTAACAGACCCCCAACACGTGGCAGAAGTAACGGCGGCCACAGCTTCTTTTTCTTCAAGTAACACTGACCCGAAGGCCTGTAATCAAACCTCTTATAATTTTCCCGTCGGCAAGTGCATTCCTCTACAAAATTTATAATGCAAACGACTGACTCATTTTGATGCAGCCGCAAAATGTTATAATGTTTTTCTACGACGGTCCCAGCCCGCCTCCTGGGACATTTGACGACATTCTAGCAATTCCCTACTACGTGATAAAAAATGTTGCGACGCAGAGTTTCCTTTCTCTCATTAAGACTTATCTTGGTGATCCTGGAACACCTAGTACTCGGTATGTATTATAATTATTTCTTCGTTGTTCTTTTGCATTATTAACTACCTCTCAGCGGAATATTCAACATTGTTCCAGTTCTTTTACTTACCCCTTCATATCTCGCCGCTGTATTGAATGAAAGTATGGTTTGTCTTCAAGAACCTCACTATTTTTTATTGGCTAATATGCCTCCAACAGTTTTTGAAAAACAAACTCACTCCCAAAGGTGACATCTTCACCTCATATCAGGTCCCGCCCTTCCTTCCTTCAATCTACACACACAACTCAGATTTGACTACATTCCCACCAGTATGGTCAAATCCCTTCCTTTGGGTTGCAACATGCTACTCATGGACAAACGAAATGTTGGATGAAGATGTTCATAATGCAGTTCGGTCCAGTGCCAAAGCCCTATTCAATGTTGCGATGTCTGTCTGTGCAGGATGTGCTGTTGTATCCGAATTATTCTATCTATGATACACCTTTGGCGAATATTTACGGGAGCAACCTTCTGAGGTTATGGGTGCTCCACTTGAAGGTGGACCCACACAATGTTATGGCACTTGCGGGTGGTTGGAAATTCTGAAATTTCCCTTTCTCTTGCAAGTAAATTTTCATTATTTCGCCTTGCATAGTGTACCTAATTTCCCTCGTCTTCACAACGTGCGATCCCGAGCCGGAGGATATTCTACTTAAGCCAGCGATAATGAATCTCCCTTCCGCATTCTGGTCTGGTCTGTTTGCTGCCACATGTTCGGTACCACAATAAACGTCGGTTTTATCACAACAGCCATGCGGGATGAATTTGAAGAAGTTGAAAGCCTTCAACACTCAACGTTCAACTCCGACTTGGAAGCAATGGGGTAGTTCTTCAGCTCCTGAACTTCCTATCGTGACTAGAAATCCTAGTGGGCCGCCGGGCCGTACCTTTTAGCCACTTATGTGATCATGATGGCTCCACCGGACGGCATTCCTATATACTCCATGCCGCTGGAGCCTCACGCACAATATCCAATATTTTAATCCTGAAAAGACCTCGAGCGAATCACTGGCAGTTTCCAAGCAGCTGCAGCTGCGCATAGATATAAAACCATTCCCACATACCACCTTACGTTAACATCAAGGGGTTTTCACTAAAAAAAATATGGATATCACGTCGAAATTTTTTTTAAGGGCTCGAGGGAGGGACTAACTAACTGAGTGTGGGAATATACTTCTAAATAAGGATAAATGAAATTATTCAGTCCATGCAAAGCTTCGATTTCATCTCTTTCTTATCTCCTCTGCCATTTCTTACGACTATCAGATGCTGCACATGATTCGCAAACCCAATTCTGTATCTTGAAGTCAAGACGCATGGCCGCCCACTTCATATGAAACTATCCCATGGATGGTGAGTAATGGCCATGGACCAAAAAATGACATTGCCATCAACTTGGTTCACTTCACAATTTCGTTCTCCTTCCATTTTTTCTTATTCTTTGTGCATTGCGCACTTCCCTGGTGACATTCATAATAATTAGGCAAGCCAACCTTCCCAACATTGATTAAGGTATTGCATTGAGGGCAAAGAACACGCCCGTCGTCACAAAGTGTAAGGTTATCAGGGTTCTATTGCAAGGTGGTTAATTGAGGATCAATGCAGTGAATAAATGAATGCCTACCTTGGGTATCTTCTTCATTGAAATTTCTGGTGTTTTCTGGCAGGGAAAGGTTCTAGGAATTATGAATGCAATGACAAAATTCAACATTGGTATATATTTTTATTTCTGTGGCCTGAACGGATGGGCCAACAGATGGGCCAGCATCACAAGGACATAATTATCTATATCGGGGAGTGGAGAAAAATGTGAGAAAGGTCTCAATCTGGAAAACATGTCGCCTGTTTGGGAATGGGCCTGATGGGAACTTTTTCTGGCCCCAAATCCTTGGCTGTGCAAATTTTTTTTAATGCCCTTTGGGCGGGACTAACTAACCCACGTGATATCTCGGACTCTTTTAATGAAAACCCCTTGGTTAACATCCACTGACTGCCGTTGCTAGGGACATGGTCGTCGGCCACCACACACCATTCGTTGTGCAGTTACTTTTTGAAGCTTTTTGTGGAAGACTTCTTCCCCCCTTCACTGCTCTTAGTTGAGCATTTATCTCCTATTTCGCTGCTCTCAGTTGGAGAAGGCTTGCTCCCCGCTTCAGTGCTCTTGATTGAAGGCCTTCCCTTCCATTGATCGCTCTTAGAAAAGGTTTTGCTGCTCCCACCACCGAAACCACAGACCGTGGACGTTATACGGGCAGGGCGGAAACTAGAGAATCCAACGCAGATAGGTGGCGATAAAGCGATGGAAGTGTAGAGCCGAGATTGTTGTATGGCGAAGCAGATGCGGAGGATCGAGATGCAGATAATCAATGATTTGAGATGGATAAGGGAGATAGACGGTACACTGACGCGCTAGGGCGAAACATAGTACTCTGACTTTCTGGGGCTGTAAGAATTGATAACATGCTTATAGATATGGAGGTTCTTACCCGGCGAGGAGTCGACGTGCAGTGATGAGAGTGGAGGAGACGAAACCGCCTTTGTTTATATATGTGTGCAAATAAACCTTAAGCTAAATCAGGTATACTATCATGGTTATCTAAGGCTGTAAAAAGTCGGGCACTACACAACACTTTCTGCAGTGAGTTCCAGGTCTTCAGGCTTCCGATAATTCGAATTTAGGTGATTTGTTACGCCAGAGGCGCAACTATCAAAGTTGACTCTGACAACCAAGAAAATGTTACAACTACTTAGTGCCGTGTAATTTTGTGCGAGAAGGTAATGGAAAAGGGAGAGGAGGACAGTGGGTATCCATATCCCACGGAGAAGTAAGTAGAAGTGGAACCACGGAATATACGGGGTGAGCAACACTCAAAATTTCGATCTCGCCGTGCAACCTCATCGCTCACCGCTCAACACCCACTTGTCCGTTCATTCACAACTAGTACCGCTTGCTTTTCGGATGTAACTCGAAGCAAGCGGAGGAGATTAGACATGGGTGGAGAGGGGGTGGTAGAGGTTGTTCCATATGGGAGAAGCGAAGGACAGGGGGGGGAGAGGAATAGAGGGAGATAAGTGTGGAGGCTTCAAGTTAACGTAACATTTTTAACGGCGAACCGTTTTTTTTTCCTGGAACTCCAAACAAAGAATGGATCCACCCGCAATGAGAAACTGGTTGAATCCGATATCCAATTGAGATATACACACGCAAGTCACCCCACTTGATATGCAGGAAATACGCTTGCTCTTCGTTCATTGGGAATAACCTCATACCATTCGTCTGTATCTCGATTAGAGTCGAAACAATGGACGGAGGTATGGTAGTTATACAGAACTCTAGGCAAACGACGGTGCACAGTACGTGGGGTGGCGGGCATCAACATAATGTGGGAAGCGGAGGATTGGGATGGGGAAGGAATCGCTAGATGGGCGAATCCGATATCCGATCCCGACTGTATGGTTTAAAACGTTGAACGCTAAAGCATACCTCAAGGCTCAGCGCTTGACACCCATTGAAAGACGCTAAGCACTATCGCTTGCCCTTCGCAAGATAACAACACAACTGTCGTCCCTCGCCATCCAAACACGATGATGGATGGAACGAGGTGAGTTGTGTTTGCGAGGATATAAACAAGCGAAACGCGGCAGTTGGACATGGGTGGCGAGCGGTGGGGGCCGTTAGATGTAGGAGGATGACTCTGAGGTGAGGGTGGTGGGTTTCAGCAGTGTTATATAACGGAGTTCGTGGAACGGTCTCCCGAGGGGTACCACGATACTCAAGCGCTCAGCGCTCAGCAACCCACAATTGCGATCGAAATACATTGCGCTTGCTCATCACAAAGCGGTATATCACACCCTCCGTCTTCGTCTCAACCAGAGGTTTCAAAACGGCAGACGAGGGGGTTGCATTACGGATGAATGAGCAAGCGAAGTGTGCTTACACACGTAGGTGACGAGCGGTGGGGGGCCGTTAGACGTGGAAGGATGACTCGGAGGTGAAGGTGGGTTTTGAGCAGTGTTACATGATGGAATTTTTGGAACGGTCTCCCGATGGATACCATGACAACACTCAAGCGCTCAGCGCTCAGCAACCCACACAAGCGCAACCAAAACACATGGCGCTTGCTCATCGGAATCGTTACTTTCCATACCCTCCGTCTTCGTCTCAACCAGAGGTTTCAAAAACGGCGGACGGAGGGTTGCATTACGGGCGAATGAGCAAGCGAAGTGTGGGTACCTACGTAGGTGACGAGCGGTGGTGGGGGGGTGTTGGATATGAGAGGATAGCGACTGTGAGGATGGGGTTAAAGCAGTGTTGAAACGAGGTCCTCCCAATGGTGCACTCCACACGATCCTCCCGCGCTCAGCGCTCGGCACCGGAATATGTGACAGAGCGTGACGCTTGCTCATCGTAACTGCAAATACCCGACACCTTCGTCTTTTGGAGGTTTTAAACGAGCGGACGGAGGGATGCATTACGAACTAATGAGCAAGGGAAGTTGTGGCACACGTAAGGTGACGAGCGGTGGAAGTGCGTTGGATGTGGAAGGATGACTCGGAGGTGGAAGGTGGGGTTTGAAGCAGTGTCTCATATAACAGAATTCGGCGGAACGGTCCTCCCGATGGATACCACGACTTGACCTGAAGCGCTCAGCGCTCAGCAACCCAATCAATGTCCTACGGCAGAACGCTTGCTCTTCGTACCGCCAATATTTTCTTCTAGCACCCTTCGTGTCCTCAACCAGAGGTTTGAGCGGCGGACGAGGGATGCATCATGGACTACGAGCAAGCGAACGGTGGTTGGGTGACGAGCGGTGGAGGTTGCTGGAAGTGGGGAGAATGAGGTGGGAGGTAGGGATGAATTGAGTGAGTTTGTTAACGGAATAGGACCTTCAGAAGGTACACATAAGATGGCGAGCGGTAGAACTCGGAGGTTTCTAATTGGATGTGGGAGGAGGAAATTGAACACGATAAGTATGAAGATCCGGACGCCCAAACAAACACCCACTTTTTTTTTGGTCCGCTCAGTCGCATACCCTTCGTATCCATCTCAATCCAGAGTTGAAACCAGATTTTGAGATGATGGGTTCGAAGGGTTCACTGACTTTCTGGGGGCACTAAACAAGCGGGAGAAAAGTGGGGTGAACCTCTGAGTGCTCCGGGGGGGCGTTGAAGGTGGATGCGAGATGGGTGTGGTGGGGGTTTAACAGAACGGAAGCGTTTAGTGTAAATCGTCACTGCACGACCTCAAACCCCAAGAACGATCATCGCCGAAATTACCCCAACCCTTGCCTTTATGAGTACGAAATGACGTGCGCTTCCAACTTTGAGAGTTGATGGATATGTGCACGTAAACCATCTGGGCAAGAGAAAAAGGGTAAGAAGTAGATGGATGCCAAGCGGTAGAGGGCGAGGAGGATGGAAGACAAACTCGAATATCGAACGCCGGCGTATGTTATCATACCTACCTCAACGCTCAGCATCCCTGGCCACATTTTATCACGATAAGCTTGCCTTTCGTGAGCACTGCATCAACTATCGTCTTCGTTATCGAAACGATGGACGAAGAAGGTGTGCGTTTACGAGGTCAAAGCAAGCGGGAGGTAGTGCACGTGGCTGGCGAGCGGTGGGGAAGTTGTCGATAGTGTGAGGATGGGGCGGGAGGTGTACTGAGCGACTCGTAATATAAGGAGAAGCCGTTCGATATAGCCAATCCTGAACATGTTAAATAAACAACCCCAGACCTCAAAGCGCTCGACACCCATTGAAATCGTACACTGGATTACGCTTGCCTTTCGGACATACGACATCATAACCCCTTCCGGCTTCGTCTCAACTTCTCGTCAAGATGATGGATGGGCGTGTACGCAAAAAAAAAAAAAAAAATCCGAGCGAGAGCAAACGGAAAGACGCACATGGGTGGCGAGCGGTCGAGGGTGAGGAAGAAGTTTGTTGGAAGGATGAAAAAAAAAACAAAAAAATTATACCCAACCGGGTTATACAGTGATACACCAACCACAACGTTAGCATCCACACGATGTGAACTCGAGGGAGGACACTGGAGCACGCTTGCCCCTCATACGGATTCCATCATGTCGTCTTTGTTTCGATTTGAGTGGAAACGATAGACGAGATGTATGGGTGTGACGGACTCTGAGCAAGCGGAAGAGCTTGGAGGGCACCCGCGTGGGTTGGCGAGTTGTTAAGGGAACATTCTGGTCTGACCCGCAAGGAGGTCAGATACGATATCCAATCGGGACGCATACACGACCTCAAAGCTCGGCGCTCAGCGCTCAACACCCAGCCACCCGTCACAAAGGGAACGCTTGCTCTTGGAAGTTTTATCCATTTACCAAACCTTCCACTTCTGTCTTTCAACGATGAATTAAAGCGACAGATGAATGAGAGGGGGTAGACACTCCGGACAGACAAGCGACAGTGGGGCCGTGGGTGGTGAGCGATAGAAGGCGTCGATGTGGGAGGAAGATGCAAGGCACGAATTTAAAAAGTCAGCTTAACGCTCTAAGGTTAAGTACGAAGGAAGCCAAGAGTGTTCTGGAGCGTTCTAGTCGCGCTCCCGGGTGCTTGAGAAGAATTTGCTGCACAGGTCGTATCAACTCGGGAAAATCTAAATAATCGATGGGCTATGATAGTGGCGATAGAGCGCCGACGTTTTAATTAAGAACTCGAAGCTCGTCCTCTACAGGCTGTACCTCTTCAAAATAAGTAAAGACAACCCAACACAGGAAGAGTTCCCATAGACACCCAAAATTTCCGAATCCACCCCGTCCTTGAGAGTGTCAGTCGCGGAGACACGGAGAAATACCTCGAGATCACTCTCGGGAACTCCTCGAAAGGAACAAGAGCACAAGGAACCATCCAAATGCGGGTAGGCTGGCAGAAGGACGACGTTCGAAAGAGAAAATCAACCTTCACGCTGTGCGGACACGTACCCCGAGATCAGAACAAGGTAGTGCCCTAATTAGGCAGTGCAGGTAGACAGGTGACAAGGAAGGGAAGCGAGTGGGACCCCAAGTGTGGGTTACCGTTGAGTGAACACTTGGGGAGTGTAGGCGCTTGCGAATGGAGGAGAGGGTAAAAGGGAGTCGAGGAGAAGAAGGGGATTTACCTGTGCGGTATGGCGCAGTGATGGTTTAGAGTAGAAAAGGATGCGGTGTGTCGTGGGGGAGGCGGTGACGTAAAGTCAGGGACTGGTTCCGGGGTCCCTTAATTGGGGGACGAGAGCGGCGGAACATGTGTTCTTTTATAAAAGAGATAGAACAATGGTATCGATTGCCCCTCCTATTGTTCTTTCTCCCTTCCATAGATAGATACCCAAAATGCCCATCCAACGATCCACTCGTACGAGACGGAGATCCTCCCATGCAGTCTGTAAGTTTGCCCTTCCGACTTCCTTGTCCCCAACTCACCCATCGATACAGTCACCCCAGCCAGACCAGGTGTATATGGCCAACAACAACAACAACCGCAACAACAACAACAACAACGACCCGTCACGTTCGCCCCCAATGTCACCCCCGTCACCTTTATCGACACCGACGACCTCTTCCCACTATCTAATCCTACTGCCTCATCACCCACCGCCACCCTCTTCCCGCCTTCAGAAGAACCAGCGCCCGCACCTACACGCAAACGATGCCCACCTGGCAAACGGAGGAGTCAAGGATACATCCCCCGCCCACCCAACGCCTTCATGCTGTTCCGCGCCGACTTTGTGCGCCAAAAGCATGTCCCAGGATCCATCGAGACGAATCATGGCTCTTTATCCAAGATCATCGGTGTGTTTTCTGCGCTCTGCTTTGCTTTCATTCTTATCGGACTCGATCTGATCGTTTTTCTCTAACCCAGGTCAATGTTGGCGCCAGCTCCCATTCGATGAGAAACGTTTCTGGGAGGTGAAGGCGAGAGCAGAAAAGGCGAAACATAAAGCCATGTACCCGCTCTACCGTTTCCGCCCTGTGCACAAAAAGAAGCAAGGCGTCGCGGACGATACTACCCCACCTCTCGACGACCCCGCCAACAAGCGGAAGGAAAAGCAGCCGACGACGGAGGAGGACGAACGTCGATGCGACGCCGTTGCACAGCTGCTTCTGGAAGGCAAAAAGGGCGAGGAGCTAGCGCAGGCCGTGCGGAACCTCGACCGCGAACGCGAGCTTCATCGGGAGATGGAGATGGGCTATCTCGGGTTCGACCCCGCGAGTCGGCGGACCTCGTATGACATGGAGCTTGGGTACGATAGCCGTGGTCCTAGCCCCATGCTCTCTGCTGCGTCTTCCTCTTCTGCAGCGCCTTCGCTCTTGCACATGCCACTGCCGGTGTACGTTCCCCCGTCCAACTTTTATGGGATGAACATGGACTTCCCTCGCCGTCCGTCGTCTGTACCGCTCCCCATTCCGGATTTTTTTTCTTCGTATTCCGCTCCGGGTATTGCCCTCCCTTCGTTACCCTCGCTCTCTCGCCCCGTCTCACCAGTCGGCAGCATCGCTCGACACACCCAGCAGCAGCAGCAGCAACACCAAGGTTTCCTGCACCCCTTCCACAACCCCTTTGACAACACCACCCCCACCACAAACGACTTTTCATTCAACGCTCCGCTCGCCCCCTCCCCACAATACGCCCAACAAGCGTTCGCTCCTTTCGTCCAACCCAGCACATACCCTTCCTCCACATTACCCTTTGGATTGGGCGGGATGTACACCAATACTCCCAACTCGCAGCGTTCCTCGTTGGGGCTGGGACATCGCCGTGCGTCGTCGGCGCAGGCTATGCTGATGAGGAACTGGACGATGCCCATGATGGGCGGAAGTCCAGGCGTCCCGGTGCAGCTGGAGAGGGATCATTCACCGTTGCCGGACGTGGAGGCGGGGTTGTTTGATGATTTCTCGTTTGGAGGTGCTGTTTCTGGCTCGGGGTCGTCGCCCAGTGGTGTTGTGGAGGGAGAGGTGATGAACCACGGAGGAGAGGGTGTAGACCCGATGGGGGCCGTCGTCCCCCCGGTGGGTGTTGATCCTGTTACGTCTTCGTCGACGCCCTCTACGCACACGTCGTTGTACTCTGGTTCGCCCCCGCAGGGTGCGGTTGGGTTGCCGGATGGGATGCATTTTGGGGATCATGCGCATCATGCGCTGCAAGATCAGCACCAGCACCAGCAGCACCAGCACCAGCACCAGCATCAACATCAGCATCATCACTTGGGGATGGAGGATATGCTTGATATGGGGATGAGCACGTATGGGATGTATGCGGATGTGGACCCGATTGAGAGGTCGATTGGGGTGGAAGGGCCGATGAAGGATGGGTATTTTGAGGGTGTTGGTGTTGGAGGGGGTTATGAAGTTTGATTCGCTTGGCTTCGTGTCGCTTCCTCGTCGTCGTCGTCGGCTGTGCCTACACCCGCCCGCTCTACTCGTCATCCTTCACCACCTACCCCGACCCTATTCTTTCGTCGCCGACATCTCACGTTCTCGTTATGATTCTACTTTCTCTCTTTTGCTCTGATGGTTTTATTTTCTATTCCTATCTTATTCGATTCCCCCCATACATGAACCTTGTCACTCTCCTCATGGAACCTGCTGTAGCCTTATCACCCCTGCTCTTCTTTCCTCTCTCTTTGCATTTTCTCTCTTTCCTTTCTTCCTCTGCTTCGCGCTGCTTCTTTTTTCTGTCGGCGTTCTTACACGATACTGATAACGATTACGATCATGATATATCCTTCCCGGTTCTCGCCAAAAAATCCTGTAGCCCTATACTAAAGCCTCCCCCCAGTCTCGTTCTCCGTATGTTATTGCATGTGTTCTTAATTATCAATGTAGCCTTATTTTGTGTTGTTTGATGTGCTGTTTCTCGAGTTGGTTGAAATAAAATTTCTGTTGGAGTTTGAACTGTGAAAAGGGAGTTTTGATATACGGTAAGTATATGGGAAGGTGATTCATGCAAGTCTGAACGAAGGCTTTCTTTTGATTTGGATGTAATATCCTTGAACGCGGCGCCGGGCGATAGTTACTTTGGAAAAGTATGCGAGGTTATGTATGGATCGAGAAACTATGTACAAGAACTAAGAAATAAAGTAATGCACGACTACGTATCAACATCTTGTCCTTTGAACTGGATGTTCTATCGCCACTCCCTCTTGAATCAGGTTCAACGTCATGGATTGCAACACCCCGCCTGGATGTAAACAGAAAAAAAAAAAAATACAACCGAGGCAATCCAAGAAACCGCTATCAACGAGAGGGAGACGTGATAAAAACCAAGCTTCCAGTTGGGATTATTGTAGTGAAAACGAGAATGGGGTGGAGATGGTGGATGGTTGGGCAATCCGCGGAGGGCCCATGACGAACCACAAAGGATTGGCCTCGACACACCCAGACGAAATCATAATATTTGGCCACCATGAAGAAATCCGAAATTGAGCCCATGGCCACATGGCGGGGAAAATATCGTCTGATGAAATGGGGTAAAGAGGGGGTGAAGAGTTGACAACTCAAGATATTCGGCTATTTGAGATAAAAGGAAACTTGGTCAAACATGGATGAATGGTCTAGGCACCCACCTGTGGACCAAAGTAATCCACGGAGGCCAAGTGGAGCCATTCATGATGGGTTGGTTCAACTACGGGCTTGAGCATCAGCGTGAACATGGAACAGAGGTAAAGCCCAATCACGTCATCCCAAACTTGTTGATCCATTTTTGTATGTAGATGGATGGCAGAATGAAGGCCATGAGATTGTCAATATCTGGATGGTACAGTTGATAAGAACGGTCATATGTGCACTGGGTTCAAGTTGAAGAGGAGAACGAGAAAAAAAAGGAACTACAGTCCGTGCAGTCGGTCACGTTTTCTTGTTGACGCTACCCTCCTTTTAGCGCCCAAATGAGTTTTCCAAGAGAAAAGATTTAATTATTTAATGAATAAAAGTATGACGATGGAAAAACACGGAGACGAATATTATACAGTCAAAAATGCAAGAGACATCACAGAAAACTCTCACTTGGAGCACTGGTTACTGGTAAGCTCTACAATCTCCGTGGTGAAGCTCACCCCACTTCCGATGGACAAGGAACACCGACATATTAATCCCGGAGTCGCTCCACATATTTGGATTGCCTCCCTTTAGTGTGCTTGATAAACAACTTTTTTATGACCTCAAGACATATACGCATGCGTGCGTGAATATATGAGCAACGACACTCTATTTCGCCTTCCTGTACCCCAAAGCGTATAAGTGATAGTTAATTAGACCATTGAGTTCACAACACTGCCCACAGTTAAATATATTCCATGAACGACATCATGGTCTTTGATGATCGGCCCCTGTTGTCAACACTAATTCTGGCTGGGCACCACCAAAAAGGCATGTCAGGCCGTTTGTCAAAAGTGGCAACACCAGTTACCCTTCCTGTTCGTGACCATATTACCAAAAATCTTGTTCTTAGTAGGTCACTGCAGGGATGGATGGCGAGAGCATCGGAATTTGGAGGCTTACAGAAAGTGCGAGGTGAGATGAGAGCAAATATGTGGTGCAGGTCCATTATGTTTCATCAAATATTGGAGGAGCTATTAAAAATGTACTCCAAGCTCAAATAGTTAATGAGAAATGAGGATGCAATTATGAAGTCTGTGCGATGTTCGGAAATGCCATCGTCCCAAGTATAAAAGCTCAGCTAGGCCGCTGCTGTTGGGAATTATCTACGAGTTCAACCAATCCTCTCAGATAAAATCATGCAGCTCTTCTTCTCATCTCTCATTGGCATGCTTGCCTTGGGCTCCAGCGCCGTTCATGCTACGGCATGGGTAGCTGGGTACCAGTCTTCCGGTTACACTGGTTGGAACATCCGTCAGGTTAGCTCCATTGTTTCGCATTTTAAATTTATTTTAACTCTCAAGTTCCCTCCGTCAGTATGATCAACTCTACATTGGAAACCCTCGTGAGGTTGCCTACCTCTTTGGATCTGACTCCAGCACCACCGTCGGCGCCATCTGTGATGGTTCCTGGATTGCATGGAACATTATCACCAACCCTAGCCCAGAGAGATATTCCTTTAACTGTATCCACAACGCGGACGACATCGACAGAAATGCCCGCAACATCGGGTATGAAATTGGGGGAATTAATCGCGATGGGGTTACAGTTGCGACCTGCTATATCGAATACTCGGGAAACGAGCTGTGCGACTCTGACACGGCGGATGCCGATGCGAGAGATTGTGATGTTTGGGTTGTTTGTCAAAACTAGGTGTGTGCTATCTGGTGTCTGGATATAAATATTTAAAGGTTGACAATTGTCTATGAAGAATCGACCCTCTCCCCTTCATTCCTTGAAGAGGCACATGTACAGGCGTGGGTTAAACGACTTAGTTACATTTACATACACTTCGTAGAGTGGAATTCCAGAGCCGGAAAATTGACAGTGAGTTTCGACTCCCAATGTCCTATTCCGTATCAGATGTATTTTGTTCAACTACTTACATAACAATCTCGATGCACTGTGGCAATCTTTAGTCATTCTGTACACCAGCGATTTTTTGTGGATCGTGAGGAAGGGGATGAGACTGGCCTCACACAAGTGTCTTTTTAGCGCGCCGGGACGTCGCTTTGTTTGAAGGGGGCACATGGAGTGTCGCGTACTACCGCTGGCACGTCGGGCTTGGCGATGTTTAGCCGCCTTTGACGCCATCCGGCGCTTAGTAATCCTTACGTTAGCGTTTGTCGCATCTCGCGTTCATTCCATCTACCACACATCCACCAGGCTGGTGCATTGCCCGCTGTGGTTGTATTCAATCATACTGCAGTTTCCAGCACACTCGGAAGGTTACGGAGCATGGAACACAAACCTGTTCCTGTGCGGCCCAAAATCGCCACTATGGATCCCTTCTAACCACGCAGCCATTGTATTGGGACACCTCAGTGGTGTGTAAATAAATGTTTCTTTCTTAGGTTTCTTGTGCTTGAAATAGTTACGTCTGTAGAGTAGGGCGGGCTTTGGAATCTTTGACGGACTACCGCTTCCATAGAATCTCACGACGCGCGCGAACCATTTCTTTCTTTCTTTCTTTCCATTGTTCCTCATCTTTTCTTCGCGTGCTTTTTAGCGTACCCCGCTGAACTAGAATAATTTTTCTAATTCCACTTTTTCAAAGGTTCCTGGATGCTCCGCTCGCAGCTTAGAATCAACCACCGACGTCCATCATAAACTTCCTCTTCATATGGACTTCCTTATCCCACATCAACTCGCTCACCACACATATGTATCCTTACAATTTTCTCTTCATCAGGACAAAAACTTTTCATCATCTATCGCTTCAACTCCTTAAGATGAGAACGGAAAGACATGTAGTACGTCCGAAGAGCAAGCCTATTCAAATCCTGGGTGCACCTCTGTCTACCCCACGTTCACCCTCTTCTGCTTACTTCGACTTCACAATGCTCTTCTGCTTACTTCTACTTCACAATGCACCCCTCATTCATCGTTTCACCTCTGGTCGAGACAACTTCGTGGGCGAGTATACAACAGGGTTA
>Ga0307513_10004183_pt1 | contig 19309 bp, 18 predicted proteins | sample 15_EM_MG_FD_202174 | JGI IMG/M metagenome (GOLD analysis project Ga0307513, IMG submission 202174) | Populus trichocarpa ectomycorrhiza microbial communities from riparian zone in the Pacific Northwest, United States - 15_EM | ecosystem: Host-associated > Plants > Roots > Unclassified | place...
AATAGTTTACCACAGTTTCTTTGCTTTAACTTGAGCTTTGACTTTGGTTTCAGTATTAAACACAGCATTATCAGATCAAATGCTGATTGCTAGGAAAGAATTTTGAGCCAAATATTTTTAGCAGCCAGAATTTAAAAATTGATATTTTAGTCATATTCATGCATTGCTGAATAAAGAATGTCTGTATGAACTGCTGCACCAAGTTTTGGCTTTATTATATAAGTGGTTGGCCCAGGACAGTCTATTCTTTAGCAGGACTTCTGGCACTGTGTGACATAGAAAAAATTTACTGGACTTTCTAGAAAATATTGTCAAATATATCAAACATATTTCTAAACAGGAAATATATTTTAAAGAAAAGAAAATAAATATGCATGTTTATTTTATTTACTAACTTATTTCTGGCCAGGCCTTTTAGGTTAGAAAATACCCTGGAATGTTACAACCTAAGAGGGGGTCAGGGAGGGTCCACTGAAGTATTGAATTGCAAGCTGAATACTGGCCACATTCACAAGATCAAATATTCGTCTGGAAGGTATAATTTACATCTTTTAAATGAGCCCAGGAACACTAGAATTGGATAAAAACTGGTAAATAGACTAAGTGATTAGTTGTACCTCTCCTTCTGTATGATTGCCCAAAAACCCGAAATTGAAGTGTATGCTGGATACTGACCACATTCATATGATCAGGGGTTCGTCTGAAAGGTATGATTTACAGCTTTTAAACAAGCCCAAGAACACTAGGATTGAACAAGAATTGGTAAATAGATGAACTGATTAGTTCTACCCCTCCTCTTGCATGATTGCTCAAAAACCCAAAATTGAATTGCAAGCTCAATACTAGGCACATTCACAAAGTAAAACATGTTTCTAAAAGGTATGATTTATATCTTTTGAACAAGCCCAGGAATGCTAAGATTGGGCAAAAATTGGTAAATAGGCAAACTGATTAGTTCTACACCTCCTCTTGCATGATTGTTCAAAAACTCACAATTGAATCTGAATACTGGCCATATTCACAAGATCAAATATTCGTCTAAAAGGTATGATTTACATCTTTTAAATGAGCCCAAAAACACTAGGGATAGACTAAGTGATTAGTTGTACCCCCCTCCTGTATGATTACCCAAAAGCCCGAAATTGAATTGCAACTTTAATACTGGATGTATTAATGAGATCAAATATGCTCCTGAAAGCTATCATCTATTGCTTTCAGACAAGCCCAAGAATGCTGTGAATAGGCAAGAATTGGTGAATATATAAACTGATCAGAGCTTCGCTCCTTGACTCTCTACATTATGATCAAAATTCTGAAATTGAATTGCAAGACAAATACTGGACACAAAAATCAGGTGAAGAATTGTACTACAAAGTATAATTACTAGCTTTGAAATACATTCAACAACACTGAGAATAGGCCAGAATTAATGAAGAAACAACATTATTAGATCTGCCTCAGGGTGTGGGAATTAAATCAGAATCATTAGTTTATCTATTTACCAATTCTTGCCCATTCATAGCATTCTTGGGCTTGTTTGAAAGCTATAAATTATACCTTTCAGGCAAACACTTGATTATATGAATATGGCCAGTATCCAGCATGCAATTCAATTTCGGGTTTCTGGGCAATCATACAAAAGGAGGAGAAGAATTAATCAGGTCATCTATTTACCAATTCTTGCCCAATCTTAGCATTCCTGGGCTCATTTGAAAGATATAAATCATACCTTTCAGAAATATGTTTTACTTTGTGAATTTGCCCAGTATTGAGCTTGCAATTCAATTTCAGCTTTTGAGCAATCATGCAGAAGGAGGGGTAAAGCTAATCTGTTCGTCTATTTACCAATTCTTGTTCAATCATAGTGTTCCTGGGCTTGTTTGAAAGCTATGAATTATATCTTTTAGACGAACCTCTTAACATATTTTTATCTGCTATTTGTCTTGCAATTCATGTTTGAGTTTTGAGATATAATTTTACCAGAGAAGTACATCTCATACCTTCACTTCCTGCTTTTTTTGGGCTTGCATAAAATATAATATATATTCCATTATCATGTACTACATATTTTGCAAATTTTTTTAATTTTTTTTTGAGGCAATTCCATTAAGAATTGACTGTATAACTTAACAAGTAAATTGAAGCGCTCACAGGCTCAACTTGAAATTGTACCCCAAGTATTCCTAGAGCACTCTAAGGCACCCTAGGACAAAAGTATTTTTCCTGATAAGTTAAACCAATTAATACGTTCTTCTATGTGTTTAAAATTTAAAGGGTATTTAAAGGGCTACAAAATACCAGTCTTTTTGTGGTTTTTATATTTCAACAATAAAAAGACTGGAACCTTTGCAGTCTTGGTTTGGTCTGGGTATGATTTTTTTCCAGGTCTGAGACCAGACTTCCAAACACTATATACAAAACCAAAAAGGACTCATATCTGCCATGCGCAGCAATGGCCCACTAACACCAAGTCCCAAATGTCCTCCGTTCTCTGTTCCTCCCGGAAGAAGCCTTCTCGTGACGAATCGGAATCCGCTGACCTGCACTGTCTTGTTGGAAGCTGTGTTCTCTCATTCTGTGTCAAATAGTCTCATTTTCACCCGTGTCCTCGACTCCATGTGTAAAGCCAGCGTCAACCCAACTCCCCTGCCGCTCTCGAGGAGACATCTCGAGGTGTGTCCATTCGGAAGAAAGAAGAATTATCTCTCTCGTTTGCATTCGATTTTATCAATTGCCCAGGTCTGACACCTCCACCCTTTGGTGCATGTATTTTCAACTCAACCCTCAGCGTCCCACACAGAATCATATTTGCCAGCAAGAACAATGCTTCCTTCTCAACCTCCTGCCTCCACCTACTGCTAACATCCACCACTTTGCCCGTCGTACTATAACCGTAACCTTCAGCAGCAGGATGCATCCAGCCCTGACCAGCAGAGCTTATTGAGCTCGATGTACACCAGCTCCTATTCCTCTGTTAGTCACTCTTTTCATTCCTGATCATTTAACAACGGCTTACTGTGATAATTTCAGGAACAATGCATAACTGGAGCCCAACAGCAGACCCTCATGCGCTTGATGCCCCCTAGCTCCACAACCTTTGTGAGTTTTTCTGCTTGTTTCAGTCCAGAAAACACCTGACAACTGCCGCCTTTCTAGACACCTTGGCAGTCCAAATATCCCACAGAAGCTGTTCAACCCAACTGCCCACCTCTTGGAATTGGCCCCCTGTTGACCCCAGCGTTGCAACTACATTAGCCGTGTATAATTTCTGGGGCTCGGCGCTAGCTGCAGTTTGCAGACAAGATCCTCCAGCTATACCTTTCGACTCTACCCCTGTTCCAACTGTCGCCTCTTCAGAAAATTTCTGGTACCAATCGAAAGTCGATCCCAGTATTGCGGCACTTCAAGCTGCATATAATTCTGATGCATTAACATCCACGTTTGTAAACTTGGCATCATGAATCTCCACAATATCACCTGGCATCATCTCGCTCACCTGCCTCTGCATCGACGCTCTGTTCTGCACATACACGACGTAGCCGTAATCACCCGATGTTATAGGGACAGCGGCAGTGGCGTTGGGCGCAGTGGCGACTGCTGCTTGGACGAATCCTGCGTAGGCGCCATCTCCGATCAAGGTCTTCTTCAATTTTTCGAACATTGATGTCGCGGTCTCGCACACTTGCACGCCAACTTTGCCCCAGAGGATAATCAAATCATCAGCAGAGAGTTGATGCTCAGCATCGCTCGCTTCAACAGAGGTGCAAGTGCAGAAGACTGTGACAATGCAGTCGACGAAGTCAGCTCACCGGCATCAATCCAGGACAACGGCAGATCCACACCTTCTCCAAAGTCAAATGTCAATGTAGGAATGGAAGACAGTTCCCATTCCGCACTCAATCTTTGCCATGCCGGACCTGAGGTCAGAACAGGTGGTCACGGTGGAAGAATAGGCAGTGAGGTCAGCTGATCCATTGAACTTTGACGGTGGGTACGGCGTAGAGCAGCTGGAATAGAAGGTCCAGGGCGCAATCGTCAGTGAGGCATGGCAAAGGAAGAAGGAGGAGGCGAAATTCAAGGCTACGCGAGGGTTCGGATACGACATGGACCCGGCCAACCAAGATGATGAACCTCATAACTTTTCCCCAGATGGATCAAAGTTCGGTGGTCCCTCTCATGCGTTCACTTTCTTCCCTATGGCCGTGAGCCTGGATCCTATCACCAACAGCGACATTAATCTTCTTTTCCTTTCGGAGCATACTGCGATATCCCAACTGCTGTCTAAGTGTACAAGAGGTGGGACATGCGTCGTTCATCCTGATTTTGCTGACAATGCTCAGATGAGTTGGACCATGACGACAACAAGCCACAATCCCATCAGCGATGCATAGTGTTTGAAAGTCCGGTCCGGTCCGGTTATTTGACGCTCGTGGCGCTAACCGAGACCGAGACCGGTTAGTTTTATTTTTAAATCTTAAAATAACCGGACCGAACCGACGCTAACCGGTTAGCGTCGGTTTTTATCGGTTACATAACCAGTTTTAACCGGTTACGGTTACAACCAGTTAGTAACTGGTTGTAACCGGTTAATTATGTGTATAATACTAACTAAACAATCTGATTCTAATACAAAGCAAATGCGAAATCAGCTGCGTGGCGTACCCACTGCCTCGCTGTGGTTTGGGGCCATGTTCGAGGATACAAGAGGCAGCATGTTGGGCGAAATGCCGCCTCACATCATTTGGCCCATAGCCAATACGCCCGCCCTGCTGTCAATACGCTGCGGTTGATACGCCCACCCGGCTGTCGATATGCCCGGCTGTCGATATGCCCCCCTGCAGTCGATATGCCCGCCCGGCTGTCAATACACCCGCCCTGCTGTCAATACGCCTCCCCTCCTGTCAATACACCTGCGTTATCTGCCCTGCAGTCGATACACCCGCCTCCTGTCGATACACCTGTGCCCCTGTCGTTGTTGTGGGCTGTGCATAATTGTCGATGGACAGTTGGAATTGGCTGTCGATGTGGACTTGCATGTGTACGTGGCAGTCGTGGGGCGCATTGGGTTTTAACATGGCACGGCTGTCAGCTGGTGGTGGTGGAGACTCTGACGAGCTCGCACCTGGCTGGGTCTCCCACATCATGGGTCTCCCCTTGCTATTTCCTATGCCACCTCTAAGCCCCCCGACCCCGAACTCTCAGAAACATGAAAAAAAGAGGCCTACATCCCTCGTTGGAGGGGAGAGGCCAGGTGGCAGCTGCAGGCAAGAACTTGGGGCCTGCAGTGACATGAATAGATAGGATAGATATGATACATGTAGTTGTCAAGCCCCAGCTCGGCCCAGCATGGGCATTCACCAAGGGCTCGACGACGCAGATGATGGTGAGGAGTGAAGAACAAGAACGGCTGACGTGGCTGTCACATATGTGACGAATAACGTCACATAGATTTCAGTTGACCGTAAACCAACCATAAACTTGTTAATTCTGCACCAAAAAATATGATTTTGGGGTCGTTAAAAAGCCTGTAAACAGGGGAATATTTAGGTATAATTTTAGGACACAAAGACCGGTTATAACTGGTCCTAACCGGTTTTGTTCGGTCTTGAATTTCCTGAGATGGTGACTAACCGCTAACCGGACCGCGGTTACGGTTAGGATCGGTTAGTTAATTTTTGCGGTTATGATCGGTTACGGTCTGGTCCGGTCTCGGTTATTTTGCAGTTAACTAACCTAACTTTCAAACACTAGCGATGCATTTCCGCTCTATTGACAAGATCCTCTTTAATGATGTTCTGCAAGGATCGACTCCGGATATTGGTATTCCAAGCATCATTTCATCCACAAGGAAGCGGACCCTGGGTATGACACCCGCTCTGCGTTTAATCGCACATGCTTTAGCCATCCATGTGGCCATGGCGTGTTGTTCTCACTCTATATGCCTCCCTATACCTCCTGTTCAAAGCAACTCTTGCAATCAACTTATGTTGGCACCTCTAACCCTTTGGGTGACTAGACGCAGAACTCGAGCTTGATGCAGAAACCACTGCCTTTGCACTTCAAGTTGGCATGACATTAGCCAATTTGCTGTGCCACCATCTCTGTCTCCTCCTTCTCGTATTTCCAGCCTATGACACTCGGATGAGTTGAACCACCATGACATCGCTCAAAATGCCAACGGCCTCTAGTCACTCTCGACATCGTGTCTCAAACCTCAGTCAACGACAACTGTCTAGCCCACCAAGTTCATCCACTCTACCGGATGGGATCCCATAATGCCTTCTCAATGCTGTTGACACAATGATTGATCAAGACCAGTTCTTGCATATTGTATTCATTATTTTTATTTCCTCTGCCTGGACTTCTGTTGCCTTCATTTTTATCATCTGTATTTATACCATACATATCTCGTGCATCTGTCTACCAAAAAAACATGCACAGAATTCTTTGAAGGCAATAAAACAGCATCAACAGCCTGTTCAACCATGCTGGGTGTGAAGGACGTTGCGGGGATGGTAGGCTCATGCCAACCAGTTGAGGTGGTGCCATACGGTCATCGAACTCGGGGCTGTTGGGTGTTGGGGTGAACACTGAGAGCTGTACACACATAACGCGATCTCTGAGCTGGCAATTCTCCAGCAATGAGTCTTAAGCAGTGTGTACTGTTTCGCTTGCGTCTTGCCAAGCGCAACCAGATTGACAGCCTCTGAGAGTAGCAAATCATAATAAGCAACTACATATCCCACAATCCCGAGAACTACGGGTATGCACCAAGGTGAGACGGGTTCGGCAACAGTGACGCTTTGAGATCGTTATTCATTCCTGGGTACTTGAGGGTGGGAGACGTAACTGAAGGTTTGGATAAGGTGGTTAGCGGAAAGGTGGTTAGCGGAAATTGTTATTGGGGGAAAGTTCTGATTTACACAAATGACTAAGTACTTCTCCTTCAGCACCCAGCTCCTCGGGTATTTTATATCTGCCTTTGATTTTGTAAAACAAAATGCAAAATTCAAATTTTGAGAGGGTTATCGTCGGCTGGTTGCTCTGACTTACTGGGCACTGTGGCACCACCTGCCACAGTCCTATTTACAGCTGATTTCATTTCGATAGGCCGAAATCAATTTTTTACTCACACTGCAGTCATTTATATTACATAAAGACATGATTTAAACGTGTGGTAGTAGGCCATTGCATATGCATGGCAGGTACGAGTCTAAACTTGGTGTTAGTGGGCCTAGTGTTTGAAGGTCCAGTTTCAAGACTGAAAAATATTGCAACTTGACTGGATCAAGACCAGAAAAGACTAGACATTCTGCATGCAGTTATGAGTTCTTTGATTTATCAAAGGCTCATTCTTTATGGGCCCAGAACTTAGTCACAATTTTCATTGATTGATTTATCATGCTATGATCATGTATAATATACCCAAAAATTGTTAAAAATAAATAGAATCCAAATGAGAAAAAATTGAAAGACTTGGCATTGTGCCTGGCATATGATGTGGCAAAAGGTTGGATGTCAAATTTTCAAACATTTTTTTTCATAACATATTATATATGGTGAATTTTGTAAAAATGAGGAGAATCCAATGGTACTATTTTCATTATGTAAAGCATACTCACAGAGATATGAATATTTTACATGTTTTTGTAAATATAAAAACAGCTGCACAATTTTTAACTCAACAAGTTTTGCTTGTAAAATATGATCTTGCTACTGTTAGAACCAGAATTTTATTCACTTTAAGGCAGTGTATTGATTATGTCAGCACATTGCATGTATACAGCACTTCCTTAATAAGGTGTTCACAACCACACACTTATGTAATCGGTGTATAAGGTTGAAGAACAGAAAATCAGAATAAGTAATGGCATAAAAATTAGGCAAATCCAATAAAAACTAAATAAGTTATGAACTTTTTAAGAAAAAGCCATGCAGCAGCAACTGGACTGACTGTTAACAGGCACACACTTACATAATCAATGCAGAAATTTAAAGAGCAAAAAGCAGAGAAAGCAATGGCACAAGAATCAGGTGAATTAGATAAGAACTTGCAGAGTTATGAATTTTTTAGTATTTGATGTACAATAGTAGGCATATATTGCTTATACATCACTGTATATCAATTGTACAACACATATAAATCATTGATATTGTCTCTAAATTACTTGTCTATTGTATACATAACTTAGATGTTCTCTATATATGTATATTTTTTGAATGTTTTTTCAATATCTTTTTAAAAAACATTAAAGAAAAAAATCTAGTATTTTATCAATATTTTAAATAAAATATGAGATCTTGCACCCTGTGTAATAAACAAAAAATAGCAAAAATATTAGATCAGGGATTTGTTTGTTTTTGGGCTTGAAAGAAAAAAAAGATAATTACAAATATGTGCAGCTTAAAATAATTTGTGTAGCTAGCTAGTACAAAGAAATATATTTTAATATAAAAAAAATAACAAAAATAATTAAATCAGAAATTTGTCTGTTTTTGGGCTTTGGTGGAAAAGAAAATAATAACAAGTATATGCAGCTTGATAATAGATTATGTAGCTGTTTTTGTAGCCCCAAAAAGACTAGAGAATTGTTGAAACCCCTAATAAAAAGCTTTTGATATCTTTAAATAATATATAAAATACAAATGAAACAAATATATTTACTAAAATAGTTGAATAAAACATTTAGAAAACATTTTAATATACAATATATAATAATATATAATAATATTTTAAGCTTGCATTTAGCAAAGTTTGATTTAGAAGTTAAACATTGCTAATTTGCACCAAAAACACAAGTCCCAAGTGTTTAAACAACTTTCAAGTATCAATTTATATATACTCTGTTTAAGGTGTTATAGGTGTAAAACTAAAATATGATTTTATAAAATATACAAAAATTATAAAATCAGATAATAAATAAATAAATATTTTTATATTTTTATAAAATTCCAGAAAAAATTATTTAAAAAAATGTAAAAGTTATTATAAATTCTGAAATTATTGAATAAATATTAAATTATTTACAATAATTTATATATAGATTTATATATATATATATATATTTTAAAAAAACTTTGTTTATGTTTTTTTTTAAAAAATACATAAATTTTTTAAATATAATTTAGTTAAAATTAAGAGTTCATATTATTTGAGGATGTTTATAAGCCTTAATTAAGGGATATATACATTTTAAAAATGATATTTTAAGTGCTGATCATATTTTTGCTTTGTAACTTTGCCCAGAAAATACCTGTTTTTGGTGGTGACTGAATTAATAATTTTGGTCATATCCTGAGAAAAAAAAGAAATGTCCCAATAAATTTATTGCAAAAAAAAAAACTCCTATTATTAAATGATGTTTTTTCCCAAGATTTTGGAATTAAAAGTTGGTTTGATCTATTTTATACTACTTTTAGTTGTCTTAGTGTCTAGTTGTAGAAAAAAAAACAATTAATTGTATATGAAAAAGCCAACTTTATTTTTCTTGTGCACCTTTAGTTTGTTATAAAAAGATATCAGCCAGATCAAGTCCATATTACATATACTAAAAATTTCATAACAATGAAATTTTAATAGTATTGTTTATTAAAATTGTTATTCAAATCAACCAACCATGGAGGTTTTTACTTTTCCTCCACATTTCACATAAAACTCATATAAAATCTATATCATTTTAGGTATAATTCCACCTATTTCACATTTTAAATTTGGTGATTTTATTCCACCTATATTTCATATGAATTTCACTATTTCATATGCAATGTTGATTACCACTGCCCACAACCAAGGTAAGTACCCCATTTGTACCCCCCTTTCACATTCAGAACATGGCTACTATATCACTAGTAGTGATGAGCACCAACAATACAAGCACCTGCAGGTTCAACCTATTGTCTAATGACTAATCCCTTCACCAGCACTATATCACCAGCATTCACAAGCATTACCAGCACCACAAGTACTTCCAAAACAGTGTACATAGGACCAAACACTGATGATAAGACATAGAAAATGTCTAATACAAATAATCATGAAAAAAGAACTGAGGTAAGCTCTTCTAGCCTATTTTGTCTATATCCAGAATGCTAACACCCCAACTAGTATCCAGACCATGATCCCAGCCTCCCATCATGTACATAGCCAGTCTGCCAAAAGAAGAATAAATACTACAAATACAAAACAGCAGCAATAATAGTCATATATTGTGACAATTTTATTTTTTCTTTTACTATCACTATTAAATTGTTTATATTTGGGCCAATCCAAGGTGGGCTTTGTCAATACCACTATCATTTAATAACATTATGTTATTGGCCTAATGACAAGCTATTTAATGACACTAGCTTATTGCCTCCAATAACAACATCTGTTCTTAATAATAACAGCTCACTGCTTCAACAAAATAGTGTGAATTTTATATACTGTTTTGTTTTGCTTTTTATTATTTTTGTAATTATAAATTTCATTTTATGTAATTTTTTTTTAGTAAATAAAACTTCAATATTTTAATTAAAATATGCTTGTAATAATCCATTTTATAAAACACTTTTAGAAATGTATTTTTTTGTTTTATCAAACAAATTTGTGAAAATGGTTTTACAAAAATAATTTTGTATAATACTATAATAGGTTTATTGTTTGTTAGAAATTCTAGAAAATTTTAAATTTAAAAAACTATTTTGGCTTATCCAAAGTATTTATATAAATGATTTTTGTATAACATAGCATCACACTAAGCTAGGCTTTTAAACTAGTCAGATATTGCTTTTTGTTAATATTTATTTATTTATTTAAAAATATTTCCAAAAAAGGAAAATTTGAATATAAGCAATAATACTATTAATAAACAATATAAATTTCATAAATTTCATTTTAAATATATTTGAATTATATAAATAGTTTATTTCTGTATTGAGAAAAATGCAAAAAACTTGTCTAGAGCCAATGATTAATTGATTTGGCTTATAGGATAAAATATTGATATGTAAAATAAAATACTCTAATTTTATTTTAAATATAAAATTATTTGATAAAATTTTTTTACAATTTATATATAAATTATGAGGTTAAATTATATTAATAAAAAAGTGTTGTTTTTCTCACTTTGTTATAATTTTTTTTTTAAAAAAATATATATATATATATAATAAATAAAGCTCCAATATTTTTATATTTAAAAAAATATATATTTAAAAGTTTTTTGAGTAATATTAAAAAAAGAAATATTTGACAAATTCCCTTTTGAATTCAAGTATAATTAATGGGTGTTTCATTGAATTGTTTTTCATCAAGTATGTGGACATTAGCCACAATAATATTAAAATTGTTTACCAAAGCCCTGGCCCAAATATTGTGTAACAAATGCAGCTAAAACTTTTATACAATGCTTTTTAAATTGGCCAGGCAATTTGAAAGCAATTTGATAACAACATTGGTGACTAAGCATAGCAACCAAGAGTACTGTTATATGATGTCCTTGATTTAGAAGTCCTGGGCCAGCTACTACAATCTTTAGTAGTAATGCTTCTTATTGTGGGTGTTTACTATTTTTTTTATATGGTGAACTGGGATTATTATTTATACTTTCAAATTTTGAATGACCACCCTAACATATACTTTAAATACCAACCAAAAAAAACAAGTGAGTGGATAAAACAATTATAATGCCAAAAAAATTTTTTTTTTTCAATGACTTAGTCTTTTCCAGCAAATTCAAACTGCTGCACAGACAAAACATCTTTTCTGACTCAACACCAAAGTGAAGGAAAGTGTGACCTGATTGTCACACTGGTTGCTCCTTTGCCAACATTACCAAGCCACTTCCATCCACCTTCATATGCTATGTTCAACCAATGTATGCAATGTTCAACCTATGTATAATTGATGTTCAATACATATATGTGATACATGACTAAATATTTTATGTATATAGATGGAAGTAAGCCCAATGTACACAATATATAACCAATGTATGCCATATGACCAATGTACACCCACACAAAGTCAACAAGTAGGCTATTATATCCAGCCCTCTTCTTGTGTGCACAATCAGTAGTTGTGGATTGAACATGATGGCAAGATAGAAAGACATGAGTGATTACATCGCATGTGGCAAACCGCTGGTGCATTGCCAATGCATTGCCCATAACTTAATGAGTTTTGCTTGGATTCACATAATACTGGTGCCAACACGACTGCATTTTTGAAATCTCAAAAGAAAGATTGTCTATTTCAAGTCTATTCGATCAAAATAATGCTGTGCGCGCACGTGATATTTTTTGTAAATCATACTGTTCCACTAAACCTTTACCCGGCTGATATCTGGCATCTTTACATCTTCTTCTTCGCTTTCATCCTGATATCCAATTTTGCATTTCAAGAAGTTTGCCTATGGTGGTAAATTCACCCATGTCTTGGCCTTTGCAATTGATGCGTTCTGGATAATACACTGGTTAGCATTCTACAATTGTTTGAGAAATTTGACTTACAATTCGTGCCCCCTTATCTAATAAGGTTATTGCCCTCAATTTAATAATCATCTTCTGTCGGTTCCCTTTCATTCGTATAGCTTCGAATGATATCTGTGCTTCAACAATGTCGTCTATGCATATGGAATCCGGTTCAACTTCAGAGTGTCTATCATAATATTATTGTTCTTGTCGACTAAATTACAAGTCTAAATTTATTTTAAACTTGTTTATTAGTGTGTGTCTACAGCCAAAAAATTAAGACGCCTGGCCGCTATCATTGATTTATTCCCACGGTTATATCTTTTGTAATGCTAAAACCCTTCCATTACACTTGTTACTGATTTTTGTGATTTTTTGGGTTGACCATGGGATTGTTCCACTCCAGCACGTGGATTTTGAGTTTTTATGGAAGGTGTGACTTGATTGTCGCACCAGTTGCTGCGTTGCCAACATTACTGAGCCACCTCCATCCACCTTCATATACAATATATAACCAATTGTACAACCTATTTAGCTGACATTCATTATGAGTCTGAATGAGAAGAATCCAACGGTAACATTTTCATTATATAATTTGTGTGGGAAAACAATCTCTGCAGACAAATACCATATTTTTACACTAGGTTAATAATGCTGGAGTTACATCATTGCACTAGCTTTTGAAAGAATATGAAATTCTAAATTTAACAGTACCAGTTTCATGTCAATTTGAGTAGAACTGATGGAGGAATGAATATTTTACTTGTTTTTTTAAATATAAACAAGGGTAAAATATTCATATCTCTGTAGATTTTCCTTAGAAAAATATGATCTTGGTACTGTTATATTCAGAATTTTATTCTTATTAATGCTATGTAAATATATCCCCTCTGTGCAAGGTAGAACATTGTATTTCATAGTATTTCGAAAATTGCAACATATAAACAGGGGCATGATTATATAATCAGACCATAGAGTAAAAGTGGAAAACATTCTGAATCTGACAGTACCAAGAAAATGTCAATTCAAGCAAAACCCATCACGTTATGATGTTTTTGAGAAAAGGTGTTCTGGTCCTTGGTGCAATCACATGACCTGATGCATCACACATAACTTGATGAGTTTTTCTCAGCCTTATAAGCTAGAATTATATATGAAATGTAGCTAGTTTGCCAACTAAGAGCATACTTTTACAAGGCAAACAACCTACCTGGGAAGTTTTCCAAGGGCCATATATAGATGCTCCACAGAGGTTATTTGTTTATGCTTTGATGGGATCATTTTGCAACATGTGACTTTAGATTTGGCTCTATTTATATCATTGTCGCACACACATATCATATTATGGCCTCTGAGCCAAACATATATACAAATATGGTGGCAGTGCATAATGTTTGTCTATAAAAGAAAAACTGTTTATGTTATCAAAATAAACATTTTGTTTTAAACTTAATAGTAAAATTCTTTTTATCAATATTCTTTTTATCAATAGCTCTAGAAAAGTATTTTGCATTTTACTTAATAAGAAAGTGAGATACAAACAAAAATTTAACATATTCAGGGTCCTACTAATAGAATCTATGCTTTAGAAAAAAGTTTCCTTTTTTGGAAAAAATTCCCATCAGCCAAATTCCACAAACCACCGGCTCTGGGAAAGTATTTTGTGTTTTGCTCAATAAGGAAATAACATACTGATGTAATTGAAATGGATTCAGGGTCCAATTGGTGCAAACTACATTTTCTGTTTATAGCACAGCCACCAAAAATGACTTTTTTCTTATTTGGGAAGTCCATCTAGCTATATAGATATAGCATTATATATGGCCCTTGGGAAACTTGCCAGGTAGGTTGTTTGCCTTGTAGAAGTATGCTCTTAGTTGGCAAACTAGGGACATGTCATATATGAGAAAGGCTTATACAAAATGAAAGCCCTTGGGTGGCCATGAATGCGGCTTTTTCTGTGGATACAGCTCTATCTGGTTCCAGTTTTCCAGGAAGGTCAAGGCAGTTTAGGATGGAACCATCAACATTTTGCGAGTGGTGATAAACAATGGCCATGTTGCCTTGCTTAGCCCGTCTCTGAAAACCAGAAATTGAAAGGTCTGTGCAATAGAATGAGAGCCAAAACTTCTATATCCCTTTGAAACGTATTGTGTACCATGAAAATGCTTGTCATACTTTCCATAATCCTCAGGAGGGCATCTTCATTGAATGATGTCGCCTTTGCTTCAGGGTCGTATATGAGAACATCCTTGCTTTTAAGCAGTTCCTGTTTGGCAGCATAGTTGAGCCCACTCCACTCGACCAGACTAACCTCTTTCACACAGGATGTCTTAGGTGCATCCAGTCGTTGAGCCAGTGTGTAGAACCATGCGAGTTCTGACTTGAACTAAAGATGGTCAATGACAAAAGGTCTTAGAGGGTTGAAAAAATAGAACGCCTCTTACGTGTGCTTCCAGAGTGTAGGTAATGTGCCCATCTACTGAACCAGGAGTTGAAAATTTAACAGAGGTATCACCCTTGTGTCGTCAATGATTGTACAGGGTGGATGCTAGGAAGCAGTGCTGAACTTACAACTATTTCCAACATCTTGTGACAGTGTCGGTGTAGACCAGCTCATCAAATCCCGATGACAAGCTTCATATTGTACGCTCTCCTGCTTGATGGCCACAGGTTGCGAGCTAGATGGTGAGGGACCTATCTTGCGAGGAGTAAAACGCTCCTGGGTGTGGACAGATGCAATGGCAGGCTTTTGCTTGCTACCTGGCGCCAGTGGCTTGGAAGTTGTGCCTGCCTTTACTGGGTCTGTCGTAGGCTCATGTTATCGAAGCTTTGTGTGCTATAGCGACTGCGAGGATCTGTCCAGATTGGCACCTGGGGTCTTCTTCATCACAGCTCACATTGCTTTGGCAGCTTGTGGTGGCTTATGCACTCTCGGACTACTGGGTAGCAGGTTTGTTGCTGTTGGGTTCGCCATCTGCTGGGTACTTTCCTGAGGTAGAGGAATGACTTCCTCTTCCGAACTTGACAAGTCCATTGAGACTTCTCCCCCTTCTGAATTTGACGACTTCATAGACGCTTCTCTCCCTTCCAAACTTGATAAGTCTGACGACATTTCTTCATCATCTGAATTTGACAAATCAACATCCATTGATGCTTCGCTCCCGTTTCCTTTCCATTGAGGGCTTCTTGGTTGCGATTTCATTTCTGCTGCGTTTAATATGGGTTTAAGTCAGAAATCAGATGACTTCGGTTCTTGGCACTTAAAAGCACATCTTTGTACTCACCAACCACTGCCATTGGATCTGGCGGGTCCCCATCTGCGAGACTGACCTCTTTCATGGCAACATCGAGGTTGGTTCCATTGTTGTTTTCAATTACTTTCAACCTTTTTGTTTTGGGTGGGCTTGACAGGGTATCAGGCGGCCTTTTATTGCCACCAGATTTAGTGAGCACTACCAAAATTGTATATGTTAGAGAGGAGAAAATTTTAAACTAAAATGCATACCATTAGATGATGAGCCCTGTATATTTCTTCTGCCAGTGTCAAGCTGTCCTGCTAAATAAATGAATGGCATTCTTAGTTTATGATTGTACACTGGAGGTGACAACACTTACAGAGAGTGGGGAAAAATAAGTCTGCACCCATAGCCGGCAGCGGGTGACCAACACTTGCTGCTTCTGTAAAAAAAATGTGGAGGCAGTCCCTGAGAGGTTTTCCTAACACGTGATCAAACAATGCCCTCCACAATGCTCTGTTCGCCCTCTGAAACTCTAGGCTTGTCTGGATCTCTTTTGAGGTGAATAGCTCATTAAAGGGGATATTGGTTAGTGGGTCAACATCGCAGTAAATGTCTTACCTCGAAAGGGGCCACCTTGGAAATATTTTTCTTATAAAGAAAAGTATCGTAGAGAAGCATTAATGGTGACCCTGCCAATGCTATGAATAGGGTTCTTTCGAATTCAGCCTTCTTATACGTTGCATCTAACTTTCGCTGCTCCCAATCGGGCAATTCCCTAACAATCGGCTTGTAAGTAAGAAGGGCCAACCATCCCAAAGAGATCACGAAGCTTACACTCCAACTACACAAGCAATGTCCAACATGGTCGGGCTTTTTATCTGGCCTTTTAATTACCAAAACATCACATAATCTGACCTTGTCGTAAAAGTTCAAAAACACTCACATTTGTAATCAGAACGTGCAAATGCAAACTTGCCATCTCCAGATTTGCTAGGATTGAGTGTCCTTTGGCCAGGTTACTTGTGTGTATAGCTAAGCGGGAGAGTTGAGCACCGAAAGGCTCTTGTTGAGCCACGCTGGCACCCTTGCCAGTGGCACTAGCAGACTCTGCCCACATAGAGTAGAGGGTGTCCGCTGAATCTTGTACAATAGATGCCCAATCTTGGGATCCAGACTTCCCGCAGACCTTCAAGTAGACCGCATCAGCTCTCTGTGGTAGCCCTAGCAACTCCACCTCCACCTACCGAGTTCTTGAAGGACACTAACGAGCTTCTAACCTCATTGGATTTCAAGGCTCCTGAGAGCACAGTTGAGTGGCTGCTGGTTTGCAGCGGTGGGTCTTCATGGAGAAAACACATGATGTCCAGTACACAGTGACCGAATATGGCTTCTATAGTGCTAGCACACCCTTGTCTGAAGAAACCTTTGGACACTTGCAGAATTTTGGTCTCTTCCTCTCCAACACCTGCCATGACCTCGTGGAAGACCCTCTGTTGCATGTCAGAGCTCAGTTTCATCATCCGTTCTTCAAATTCGAGAATTGAAAAAACAAGTCGCTTATAATGGAAGAGATTTAAAAAAAAAATCGTTTAAGTCATTGGCCATACCTGGAATTTGTGCTCCTTTTCACTGAACTCCTTCATACTTTGGTCAGGCCCCAGCAAAATACTTGTGTGCCATGGAAGCGACCGAAATAGAGCTGAGGTTTGTCGATAGGACGGCAGAGAAAGTGTGACAACCAGTGGAATAACCACTGAAGACATAGTAAACAGAAGGTTAGATAGTTGCTCTGGAGTCGCAATGCCAATATTAGATGTGCACACCTTCCACAGGACCAGACTTCATATCCGGTGGGTCACCATCAGCCAGACACATTCCATTGTTGACTGTAAAGAATTCCTCAGTGCTCTTGAAAGGTCAAAGCATTGAGTTTACATACCTCCTTGGGTCAAACGTTGGGGGAATACTCTTATCAATGTTTCGATTTCTTGACATGGATTGTTCGCCTGGGAAACCCAGGAATGGTTGTTTCCATTTGAAAACTCCTGCAGGCCTGTGTTGACATTGTCTAAAGCACCTGGAATCTCCGCTACTTGCTCATAGGCATTGAGGCTTTCAACCGTTTGACATCAACCACATACGCACCTGTAGGCTCTTCTCCTTGACCGACCATCCAGCCTTCCTCAGCAGTTGGATCGAATACTGTGTAACGTGCTGATGAGGCGTAACTTCCGAGAACAATTGCCATGTCCATGAGTCACTGTCGTGGAGAGCAGTTTATGAGTTTGTGATTTTCAACATGACCATAAAGGTGCCGATATTCACAAGACGTTGCAACAAGGGAGCTATCCGTAGCCCGGGCCTGAGAGTGAAGGGAACCCCTGAGGGAGACTTTGGTGAGATTGCAAGCGGTGACATCTGTTTGCCGAAGTTGATACATACCTTATCAATTATTTGCAAATGTCTTTTGAAATTTCCGGCTCGATAGCAGTGTCTGTGGCATGAAGATAATAAAATGAAGAAAAAAGAAAGATAATGCAGGAAAGCCTTTGATCACCAAGCTTAGTCATCTGCATGATCGATAAACATGAGATTTACGTGTTTGCTCGAGTAAGTAGCTAGGTTATAGACTACAAAATGAAGATAGAGCAACAAAAAATAGGGCCTACATCCCGAAGGATGAAAGGAAAGAATATAAATGTGGAATGTACCTAAAAAGGGTGATCCCTGTCCACTGTCGAGTGAAACGGTAACCAGTCTCAGCCCTTGTGAAAGCTCTCCACCAGCATGGACGATAATCCTAGCTGCCTGATTTGTAACGTAACACGCTCGGATATTTTCAAATATGTCTGCTTAAAACACGCTGAGAAAATGACGAACCTGTATTGGTAACACATTTATACCAATGATGGTTGGTAATGAGGACAAAAGAGAGAGAGAAAGTAAAGCATACAGAAGCATACATGATGTCATGGAGCGATAACAAAGCCACGTCCGACACAAAGGAGATTGCTGTCTTCTGGGTTTGTTTTCATGCTATCCACAACAACCTACTCGCCTGTGCTCCGCAACTCGCACCCTGGAGCCTCTTCCAATGGACATCCATTATCATGAAAGTGAGAGATCAGCCAACAAATAACTTTGTGCACTTCATCGGAACACCAGCAAATAAAAAGAAACGGTCAACAAAGGGATCTCTTTGATTCAAAAGCACAGATACGCACTTTCTATGAAAGCAGAAGCCTGGCGCGGGAAGCATTACACACATCATCATTCCACCAATACCAGCCAGATATGAAGTTCCTCTTGTCCAATTTATCGCACCAAAAGAGAATGTCTTGATAGGAAGATGCGCTACCTCCTCTGAACACCTGTATAAGCCCTTCTCATATATGACATGTCCCTAGTTTGCCAACTAAGAGCATACTTCTACAAGGCAAACAACCTACCTGGCAAGTTTCCCAAGGGCCATATATAATGCTATATTTATATAGCTAGATGGACTTCCCAAATAAGAAAAAAGTCATTTTTGGTGGCTGTGCTATAAACAGAAAATGTAGTTTGCACCAATTGGACCCTGAATCCATTTCAATTACATCAGTATGTTATTTCCT
>Ga0307513_10004184_pt1 | contig 19300 bp, 26 predicted proteins | sample 15_EM_MG_FD_202174 | JGI IMG/M metagenome (GOLD analysis project Ga0307513, IMG submission 202174) | Populus trichocarpa ectomycorrhiza microbial communities from riparian zone in the Pacific Northwest, United States - 15_EM | ecosystem: Host-associated > Plants > Roots > Unclassified | place...
AAACCGGAATCTAAATCCGATAGTAAGACAGTGACTGAAAGACGTGGTCTGGCGAGAAACTGTACCTTGGAAGGATTCCTCAGATGAGAGATCGAGGAATGAGTTTGGTTCTAGGATTCAAAGGTAAGTTGTACGCCTAAATCTATTACCGCATCGGCTCGCACCTTGTTCATCTGGGTGCGGAGTGGGAGGAGTGCATGTGATTGTAGACGGGGATGGCGAGAGTGCCTGCGAAGCGTCGGGGGCCCTGGTAGCGGTAGTGGGGGATGACGCGCAGCTATTAATTAAAGCTGTGAAGAAGATTTGGCAGATTGCGTTGCATATGTCGATGAGATGGAAACTGGGGATACACTTAGTGGTAAAAGAAAGGATAACGATGGTAAGGCAAAAGAGTGAGATAGGATTGGAGACTATGAATGTCACGAGAGGCGACATTAGATGGCGGTACATCGTAGGGTCACCCGGAGAGAGCGGCAACGGCCAGGACCAACAGTTCCCCTCCTTATAATCCTTGGAAAGGTGAACATGATCACGAGGTTTATGAACCAGAATCCCCAGAAGGACGTGGCAGTTGTTCACCGTTCTAGCACACGGCCAGTCCTAGGTCACAACGACGGCACAGGCTTTTTACGCTGCAGATATTCCCTCAAATTTGGGGTGCCTGAGTCCGGGCGGGAGCGAGTCAGCCATGAGCAGGACATCGGATATTCCGATTTTTGTGAAGATTGAGACCGAGGCCAAGTCGATCATTGACCACGTGGGAAATTGCGACGCGTAATCTCATCTCTCAACTCAACTCCCCCGTCCTCGTCATGGCCGACGTAAAGAAACAAGAAAAGGACTACACCAAGGAAGTAGACCAACTGATTCCCGAAGCAGAGTCTATCGCACAAGTGAGTTTCTGCGGGTTGTCGAACCTCGAACTTGCCTTCTGATCAAAGATCGGGCTCGCCGGCTTGACCGTCCTTCATGTAGTCAGGAAAGCTTCAGGAAAGTCTGGACAAACTTTTTGCACTGGAGAAACAAACACGAAATGTATGTGCCCACCTTTATGTGCCTGTGTTCATTGGGTTCGGAACCTGATATTAGGTGGAGTAGGCTTCGGACTTGTCATCTACCACAAGGCTGGTCAAGGCCGTCTGCCAGCTAACTTACGATGCTCGGGACTACGTGTTACTGAATTCGGGTATTAACACCCTGAGTAAGAAGCACGGCCAGCTGAAAGGCGCCGTACAAGCGATGGTCGAACTCTCGATCGGGTGGCTGGACGAGATCAAACAGCGAGATGGCACTGAGAAGTGGTTAGAGCTTGTAGAAACACTTCGAGCTGTTACTGAAGGCAAGGTATGTTTATCCGTGCTTCTGTCATGTCTCAAAGAGTCTGGATGTCTACGTGCATAGATCTTCCTGGAAACCCCACGAGCTCGCGTGACGCTCCTGCTTTCGAAATACCACGAACAACTCGCCGATTCACCCAACGCCAAAACTCCAAAGGAACCCCTCCAGACTGCCTCGGATCTCCTTTCAGACCTACAAGTCGAAACGTACTCCTCAATGGAACGGAAAGAGAAGACCGAGTTCATTCTCGAGCAGATGCGGCTGTTGATTGCCGTAGCCAAGATGAAGGACGAGTCCGCCGCTAAGGACGGGAAAGACTCGTTGGCTGATGGTGATCCGGAGTGGACGAAGGTTAGGGTAGGAAGCAGGAAGATAAACGAAGATTTCCTGAAGGATCCTGAAAATAAGGTATGTTCCCTCCCGCGTTGCAAAACCTTCGGAACATTAAATACGGTCTAGGAATTGAAACTCCGGTATTACGATATGTTAATCCAACACGCTTTGCACTCAAGCGCATATCTCGATGTGGCCAAATATTACCACAAGATTTGGGAAACACCCTCCGTGAAGGAGGACGAGAGTGACAAGGGTCGGGTGGTATGTTCCAAGTTCATAACTTATTCCCGTACCACTGATTCTACTTCCAGGCTCTGGAGCACATAGTATACTACGTCGTCCTTGCCCCGCACGATAATGAGCAATCAGATATGCTCCATCGGTTGTACAATGATCCAGCACTCCAGAAACTGGAACTTCACTAGTGCGTAGATGCCTCCTAATGGTCTCCGTCCTGACTAGACGACTTCATTGCTAGCAACTTGGCAAAATGTTTCGTCACCAAAGAACTTATGCGGTGGCCCGGTATCGAATCGCTGTATGGTCCACACCTGCGACCGACGTCGATCTTCAGCGGTGACAAGATTTGGGAAGATCTCCATACTCGTGTGATAGAGCACGTACGTTGTTGTTCTTCCCCATCCACCCAACAATCCCTTACGTTTGTCCATTCTGCTTTCCTAGAACATTCGAGTCATTGCCGAATACTACACCCGAATCACCCTCCCCCGCCTCACCTCCCTCCTCGATCTCACCCCTCAGCAAGCCGAAGAAGTCCTCTCGCGGCTGGTCGTGTCGGGCACTGTCTGGGCACGAATAGACCGACCTGCTGGGATCATAAACTTCAGGCAAGCGAGGAGTGCGGAGGACGTGATGAACGACTGGAGTTCAGACATGCAGAAGTTGTTAAGCTTGGTGGAGAAGGCGTGGATGGGAGTGAACGCCGCTCAAGCAGCGGTTGGCAAGACTAAAGCGTGATAAACCAAGATGTTGAGTGCGTGTTTATATTCTCCAGTATAGAAAACAGAGAACTTCTATGCGGTCGAGTGCGAGCGCATTGAACTAGGCATCCGTGAGGTCGATGACTTCAGGAGTAAACGGTAGCCTCGTTGACTCTCTCTCAGTCTTGAGCTTAGGCCGAGGAGATCCAGTGTCACTTTCAGCTTTTGGGACCCGGAAGATGGCCATTTTCTCCCGAATAGCCTCTTTCTTCTTCCTGAGCTCGGCCATTTGCTCCTCCAACTCCTTCTCCTCTTTCTAGGGAGCAAATCAGCGGAGGAAACAGCGTCCAAGTTGTTGACACACCTTGAGTTCCTTCATCTCGCTAAACTTGACCTCTCCCACTTCCTCCTTGACCTCCCTCGCTTCCTCCTTGACCTCCTTCGCTTCCTCCTTGATCTTCGGCATTGCCTTTGGCACCGGACCGCTCTCTGCCCCCACGTCGGACACCGAACCACCCCCCTCTACCTGGACGTTGGACCCCGAACCCCCCTCTGCGGGAGACTGGCGAACAGGGCGCGCCTCGGTGGTCGTCGATCGGGTTTCGTCATCAATGGTGAACGTAAATTTCCCTGAACGCCTGGCAATTTCATGTGGCGGTTCGAGGGTGATGGGATCAGGTGGAGTAAGTGTTGGGCGTAAGGTGGGGTCTGCCCTCTCCCCATGCCGAGCTACTGATTCTTCGCCGGCGTAGCTCAGCGGTGTTGCGGACAGAGGCCGAGGTGGGAAACCAGTAGCAGGCATCGTTTCTGCTCCACCCGCAGGAACACCATCGGCAGGGGCCAATTCCTCCACGGGTTCGGGCTTTGGCAGAGGTGATCCCTCCGAATCCTCCGCCGGTTTCGGTCTGCCCTCTCGGCGGGGACGCTTGCGCATGATGCCTTTTTCTCTCAACCACTCCTCCGAGCGGCATCGGAACACGAATGATAGGGTATCCTCGTCCCCCAGTTCCGTACACGTGAATGCCGTCTCTCTGGATCTCTTCGGCGATCCTTTCAGCCTGTTGAACAAGATGAATACAGTGTTAAACCTTGTCGCTCAAAACCCACACTACACAGTGAGCTCCCTGTACTTTGTCTTTCTCATTCACGTTCACCCTGGTTAGACTGGGACCCACGATAACCTTGCCCCTTGTCCTGGTGCGTTCGGCCTCAGCACCAACCGTGAACCCCAGTTCCACCCCAATATCCCCAACTAGGTCTGGATCTACGGAACTTGGGGTTTCCCCCTCTGGGCAGTATTGTTGTCAGCCAGGTAACACCGTCACTTGAGCTTGTTGGGACGCACCGATGATTTCAGGATTAGCAAACATAAAGGAGTAGAGCTTCCCTCCACGTTCAGAGCCCTTGATTTCCCCAGTAACCTTTTTTTTTCGGAGCCGACGGCCAGTCTTGTTAGCTGCAACCCACCTACCACTATACTCGCTGCCGAAGTACAGCTCTGCTGTGAGGTACGTGTCTGAGGGACCGTAGTCGGGGTCGCGGCTGTATTCAATCCGAAACTCCCATTCGTGGTGGTTCCCGTTAGTTTTGTCATGGTGCAATGATAACTTGAATTACACCACACTCACTTTTCCAGGCTTGCTCCCAATCCAGCAAGAAATTTCGTCACCATCCTCACTTGGCACCGGATCATACTCTTGCATGATCGTTCCACCGCATCTGATAACCACCTGACACCCGCCGAATTTCATGACGTGAAGAGAGGTGCGGTTGGGAGAGAGGGTTTGTTGTCGACTGGTGATTGAATACCGGGGGTAATCACCGTAGGCTGCACGGTGAAACAGATTCGGCCGGGGTTTGACCAGCTCAGTCAGTAGTTGACTAAAGTTCGTGCGGTGTCCTTTTACTGAGCGAACGGCGAGTCAGGGTGGGGGTCAACTTGAGTGTCCACGGCCAAGGTTATGAAGACGTCACACAGCTTGGGTGGGTCGCAGTCGATCACCGTCCCGCGCCCGGGTCCATAGCGAATGCACGAACGGCTAGGTGCGAGCAACGGTCCCTTTCCTCCACCCCAGCTTGCAGACGGGTTGTATTTACCCTATACCCACTGGCTATAACTTCGGGCACGTCTGTGTTTGTTAGGCAAGATCTCATGACAAAAACCCCGGACCGCTCGCCCAGGCGCTAGTCGTAGGTGATATCCCAAACTACTAGGCGGCCGACGAAACCATTCGGCACGCGAACCCTCAGCGTCGCGCGTTCGTGTTCCCTACGCCAACCTCTCATCATAGCATCCGGAGAATCCGGAGTGTCCAGGTTTGGTATCAACGACAATCACAATGTGTCCCGGGCCCCTCCCTCTGGCTCGAGGTCATACATTCACCGGTACGTCACTCGTTTCCCATCGCTGAGCTTCTACTCTGCTCTTCGACGTTGACGGCAAAGATCCCAAGCCTTCATGGACGTGTGAACTGATCGTGGGCTCGTTCGTTTCACGTAACCGAGCCACTGGTCTCGGACACCAGCGTGTGCTAGATACTAGTCGGAACTCGTTGTATGCTCGTTTATCCAATTTACAGTGTTTGCTCAATCACGCCGTGTCAATACGTCAGGCTCTGAGGTGAATCCTCTTCTTGTGTTGCCAAGGTTCGGCTCGATTTTCCCACAAGGGACCACATATACATTAGTCTATTGACTGTAACATAGAACCAGTAATGACAAGGTGCACGTCACCCTAGAACGAGTATAAGCTAAATCACGGAGGTGCGTCCGAAGGCGGAAAAGACAAAGAACATGTAAGGCCAGCATCATTTACGTGGAGTCCATGTTTGTGGGTGGTTGCGGTCTCAAACCTCCCACCCTGGCGGCCTCTTCAAGTGCTTGCAGCCGATTTCGTTCCTTTTGAAGCCACGAGAGCGTCTTGAAATCTTCAACCCCTCCTGGGCGAGTTGACAACCTTCGGTAGGCCTCGTCGATACTGGAGAGGAAGGATAAATTGGGTTATAAGTGATGAATAAAATCAGATCGGATGCGTCGCTCACTTCTCAATCCCGCCCTTTGGGACAAGACAATCGCGCAACCTGTGCTTCAGCCCACCGCACAACGGACACAGGCTACCTCCGGTAGAGGGAAGGGTAGAGGGCGTAGATATCTTGGCCTTCTTCACTGGCCGCAGCGGACCCGATGGCCCGGGTCCTTTCGAGCCGCCAGCCACCGTAGTAGCGTCAACCGCAGGGAGGGGTGCAGGGATGGTCGGGATTGTCGAAGTCAAAGGATCAACAAAGGCGTTACTACCGAGAGCCCTCCATGACATATTGGATTTCCGGGGCTTCTTAAGCTTCTCCACGCGCTCGGTTGTGTTCTCGCCCTGACCTTGCTCATGTGGCTTCTTGCGTTTCTTTGACTTATCGGCAAGGTAAGCGGGTTGGCCCTTGATTAAGTCAAGCTTTCCCATTTTCAAGAGCTTCTCGTCGATGGCTTGGATTGCTTCACGCTGTATAGCTCATGAGCACAGAAACAGGGAGGCCTCGGGCCAAGCCACTCACGCGAATGCCAACGGACTCTTCATTAGTGACCTCCATCAACATTGCCCTGTACTCTGCAAGGTTGTCGGCATTCTGGATCATGTGGCAGGTCTTCGGCTCGTGAATGGTTCCACACAGCCCGCAGTAGTTCTCGTCAAGTTTCTCTGCATATTCGTGAACCAGGGTGGACACGAGACTGTTCTTTGCCTTTCTGACCGCCCCCACCAGAAGTTCATCGGGAACCACTGAGCCAGTTCCACTCTCACTTCCATCATCAGAAGAGTGAACGGAAGCGTTATAGTCTTCGCGATCCAAGAGCTTCTTCTTTCCCTTCCGTTTCTTGGGTTTCTCCGGGCTGTTCTCGGCACTCGACCCATCCGATCCGATGACAGTGTCAAGACTTTGCTGTACTCACCATGAGTTCAGACCAATCGTAGGCAAGCAAACACTAACCTTAGGGAGAAACGAGGGTGCAGCTTTTCGCTTAGCCCCTCGACCGGTCACTTCCTGGGCACGAACCTTGTTTCGTTCTGCCTCGAGCTTCGCAAGGACCTGACCCCACGAATCGCCGACTTCGCCTGCGTGTTCCGGAGCCACATCGCTCATCTCCATCAATGTATCTTTTTCGGCAGCCCAGACTTTAGCAAACGAGAACGCCGAATTTTGGTTTTGGTCAGTATCTTCGAGCCGCTCTCCTTCCTTCTCGGTCTTCTCGATCAGTGATTGAACATCGACTTCAGAATCTGCGGTGGCGACTCAGCTTGAAAAGAAATTTATGACAGCAAGTCCACGTACAAGTAATTCCACGATCCGTATCTTCATCCTGGAATAATTGCTGCGCCCCGAAGGTCAGGATCGATTGAACGTCTTCACCCAGCTCGTCATCCATCTTTTGCACGATAACGTGGTCAAGGGCGAGCTTCTTCTTCCCGACCTGCACGATGCGTTCTAGGATCGCTGCATTAGCGGACGATGGTCAAGGGTTAGGTTTGGTGGGCTGACCTTCTGCCGAGTTCCCGACCATGAGCTTGAACACCAGACAAGTCTTCTTTTGCCCATATCGATGTGCTCGAGCGATGGCCTGGTGGTCGTCAGAAGGACCATAAAACGCGAATTCATGAAAAAACGTACTTGGAGATCCTGAGGGAAGGAGAGGGTCAGTGACCGTCATGGTCGCGGATGGAGTGGATCTACCTGATGTGGGTTGAAGTCCGGGTCGAAAATGATAACAGTATCCGCGGTGTAGAGGTTGATACCGACACCGCCAGCCCTCGTGCTCAAAAGGTAGATAAAGACATCTGAGTTGGGCTTATTGAATTCATCGATGCCCTTCTGACGGAGTGCACTTGGTGTATCACCGTCCTACAAGAAGCGATCAGCGATCAACAAGACCAGTAACCTCTGCCCCTCACCAGTCTAAGATGCTTAATCCCCTCTCCGTCCAAGAAATCCTCGACGATATCAAGAACAAGTTTGAACTAGGTTCAGTATGTGAGTGATTTGTTTGTGCTGGCTCCCAAGAAACGCACTTGACTGAACAGGAGAACGCGATGCCCCCTCTCCCTGAGTTTAGGTAGCATCATTCTGAGCAAGATCAATTTCGCACTTGCAGAAACCAACTTTTCGTGGACTTCTGTGGGAGCCAAGCCCTTCGGTTCGATACCTTCGTTCACAAGGTATGGATGCTGCAAACACCTTTGTAACAATTTGAGAAGCCGGTTATATCGGATTAGCGAGCATCTTACTTCCTCAATTGCATCAACATGTTGTTCATATTAGACTTCGTGATGTTCTTCCCCGATCTTGTCCCGACAGTGGGTTGGCTCAGGAACTTGAGAACATCTAAATTCTGGCTAAGGATGGAACGGTAGATCTCCTTCTGCAGTGGTGTCATAGAGAGAGGTACAATGACTTCATTCTTTAACAGGAGGGTTGGCTCAGCGCACGATGGTATTACGGGTGACCAGAAAGCGTACCTTCGGAGGGAGTTGTAAGACCTCCGTCTTGATTCTGCGCAAGAAATAAGGTCGAAGTCGCGTGTGAAGGCTTTTTACAAGTTCCTCTGTAAGTTCTTCGTATTGCTTCTCCAGGGCCTTCAAGTCTCCCCACTGGTCGGGGTCCAAGAAATTGAGGAGGTTGAATAACTCCCTAATGTTGTTGTTCAGCGGGGTCTACGGAAGTAGGTAAGTGGGTCAAGAAAATACACCTGCGGGTGGGGCAAGCTTACCCCGGTCATGATGATGCGGTGGATTGAATTGAGTTCGGTGAGCTTCTTGAAGATCAAGCTGCCGTCACTCTTGACTGGAACAGGTTGAGAAATTGAGATTCAGGACAGCAGCTGAACAACACATACGTCTCTGGCCTTCATCAACGATCAGGGCCTCCCACCGCGGAACTTGCTTGAAGACAGGACCAAAGTCGCGAGAATTCGTGATGGTCTCGTAGGTGGTAATGAGGACGTGGTACTTCAGTTTCGTATACCCAGTTTCCGTTTCGTCATGCATCAGTTCATATCGCCGGACGATCTCGCGACTCTTGGCTTCGCCATGGTAAGGAACCACTCGTAAACAGGGAGCCCATCGTTCGAATTCCCGGACCCATGATGTTATCGTCGAGTTTGGGACGACAACGAGACAAGGGGCGGCCTTCTTCTTCTCGATAATGAGACCGATGAATGTGACAATCTGGATGGTTTTGCCTCTACGGAGCGGAGATCAGATATCAATCGTAGAGGTGCCTCATTAACTCACAGTCCCATCTCGTCTGCGAGAATACAATGCTGGTGATCCCACCAATTGTGGAAGAGCCATTTCAGCCCCTCGACCTTGAAGATCATTCAGTTTTAAGTGTCTTACAGAACGTGCAATACGATACGGACCTGGAAAGGCATAAGTTTCAGGTCTGAATTCTGGCCGAGATCTGGGGTTCCTTTGATCACGAAAGGACGTGTCCCTTTCTTTCGTTCATCAAACGTCTTTGCCTCCTGCTTGCTACGCCTAGGAATCCGAACACTCCTTGAGGTGAGGAAACGTTTGAAGGCGTTCTGGAACGACTGAAATCCGAACTCGCCGGGCTGAGGCGGGGTGTCCCACGAGCCTACGTACGTCAGGAGGTCACTCCGGGGCGATACAAATAAAAATGTGCCTACAATCTTCGTACCCAAGATCGTTCCACTTAAAGAACGCATATGCGACATGAGAGATATCCTTCTCAGCGATATCAATATTCTTTGCCCTCTCCCACGAATCGAGGCTCAAGACGTAGTCGTCACTCGGCTGTTCGCAAAACTCGAATGCTATTTTGCGTTGGTGCTCCATGGCCGTATTGTCACTACCCTTGTTTGGCCGCCAGAGAAGGATATCAAGGACACGGTCGACGGTCTTCCATGCGGGGGGAATCCTCAGGTGAGCATTCGGCATCGCTTCCGCCGGCCCAATGTCTGCGGATGGCAGAGGCGCATCCTCGATGACGTCGCCGAAAGTTACTGGGGGAGCACTATCTCTTGCGTCTCCGACGGGTGCGGTGGGTTCGGGATCTTGGACTTCTTCGAGTACTGAGTGTTCCATGAGGGTAACCTTTGGACCGGTCCCGAGTGTGAAATTTCGTAGCATTAGACCGTGGGTTGCCAGAATCCACATATGAGGGACCCAGGTGACTCTCCTGTAGCTCCTATCCTTCCATTTGACAAGGTATTCACGGGGAAGCGCATCCTTATAGTTTGGTTGTTCCGGTTGGGCGGCGCCTTCGGGAGATGGTCGCCAAGCGATGATCTTCTCAACCTTGTAGGTGAACGACGCACAGTCCCCGCAAAGCCAATCTTCGGAGTAGTGCTTCGCGAGTGATGCTGCGTCCCATTCGTTTCCATCGGAATGGTCGGGAGGGGGGAGATGTTCGTAGTGAGATAGTCGCTTGCAGGTAATACAGCGGAAGAAGAGTTCCTTCGGGATCTCAAGCTCCGGACGGGGTTGTGCCTCCTCCATTGCGACGTCTCCGCCCGCGCTTTTGTTGTCCTGGGATCTGAGGCGGGGGTCGGGCTCGAGGGCGACCTCCCCACATCCAATACAGGAGCCACCTTTCATACACGCTGTACAGATGAACTCCGTCGTCTCATGAGGGTCAAGCTCCGCCCTACGAGAGGGTTTACGGACACCTTCTGGCCGTGTTCCATCGGGACCGAGGGGATACTTGCTCTCAAACTCTTCCATGTCCCTGTCCAATGCCGCTCTGCGGATCTCACTGCGTTGTTCCACGTTGAGACACTTCCAGTGCATAACAATGGGACACTTCAGGCTGGGAACAGTCGACTTAGAAAGTGCGAAAATCCGGGAGACGGGCACTTACCATCGGACCCATCCACCCAAACCTTCCAAACTATCTCTTTCATCCTCCTCCTCGTCATCTTCGTCACGTTCACTGGATCTTCTGTTTTTGCGCCGCCGATCCAGTTTCTTCAAGAGTATATGTGAAGGGGGGTGATGACACTTTTCGCATTCACCGCGGTGTGCTCGCAGAGGCAAGGTCTCGTCGTCAGATTGGTCATCTAGTTCGAGATCGGCTACCTCGCGGAAGTGGCCATATGCGGGGCGGGAAGCCTTGGTGCGTGTCCTCTTCTTCTTCTTCGGAAGGGATTGGGCATTGTCGGATCCATCGGGCCCCTCGTCCTCATATTCGTCATCGTCACGATAAGACTTCGTATTTCGCGTCGATCGGGTAGAACGGCGGGTGGCGGCGATTTCATCATCACTGTCACTAGATTGGACGCGTCTCCGAATTCTGCGTTTCGTTGGCGCCTTTGCGGGACTGAAGGGAAGCCGCGTGGTGGATCGTAGCCGACGAACGGGAGCGGAAGGAACGAATTCATCCAAGTCAGACTCCGATTCCTCAAGCTGATCCGATTCGTCAGAGTCCTCTGACGCGTATTCGACCCCAGAAGATTCGCTCGGGTCCTCGGAGCGTGGGACAGAGAGTGGGTGCACCGACGAGCCGTAGGGGTCAAATCTCCCGATCAGCCCTTTCCTCTCCTGCCGTTCTGGGTGGGCGTTGAGTCCATGCTCACATTAAGTAGAATTATGGATAAGTGACGTACTAAAGGCATCCAGAAGATCTGGGTATTTCTCCCTAACGACTTTCGCCTTGATCTAAGCCCTCGGCATGTTAGTGGATGGGTTCAATGTAACCGGTCCACGCGTCGGAAGCACGCACCTTATGGTGCTTGTTATCGCCAAGAAGCACGTAGTAAAACTCCTCCGAGCCTTCGGCATGCTCTGCTACGATCTGACGGAGGTTGAGGTGGAAGTCTCTGTAGTTCCTTTCCTCTGCAGTTGGATGACGGAGTTCGACCCAGAAGTTACGTTCCGGCACCCGGTTGAACGGCTCTGGTGTAGGGGTGCTACTCGACGGAACGGTCAGCGGCGACTCCGCCAGTCTATAAGGGGAAGATGGGCCAACCTCGGACATATTGTCCTGAGGTGCAGCACACGGTGGGCGGCGGGAATTGTGAAAGGAAGACGGTGAACGCGACCGTGGCAAAGACGTACTAAGCGCCTGCGAAGATAGTGTCACGTGTGTCATTGCCCGACGCGTCGCCGCGTAGCTAAACTCCAACATTGCTGGCAGATACGTGTCTACAATTAGACCACCTTTCACAGAAATCCACCCTCTTGCAGCCAAACGAGTGATTGTTGCGCGACGGTCTTGCCATGATCTTCGGTTTCAAACCAAGGGTCAGTTGCGTATGAAACCCTGCGATCATACGCCCAACTTACTGATACAGAAGGCATGGGGAATATCGGCCTCGCCATGAACAATTCGCACCGCTTCATGATCGGGATGGAAAGCTTTGATGATTTCCTCCCTGCCTTCCCCAACCCAATCATCGTGCTCGGCAAAATATAACCAGAGCTTATGCTGGTGCTCGTTCATCAATCCTTCATCGAGCTTCGTGATCCTTTTCATTTCTTCGTCGGCCAACATCAAGCATGCATATATCGCAGCAGGTGACCGTAGCAAATCGCGCAGAACGTCGATCTGTGCAGCCGGCCAGTTGCGGTATACAGCTGTGTACACAAAGTTGGGAAGAATTCGCAGAAGAGGAGAAAGCAGAGCAGCGGCGAAAGGTATTGGCGGGCGGAAGAAACCCTGGTTTCAAGGTAAGCTTGTTGTCGAGTTTGAGCCTTTTTCGGACACTCACCGATAGTTTCCTGCCATTTGGCGTTGTTGCCATGTTGCATAGGGAAGGGAAGAGTAGGAATGCGCCAGAAACCTCTTCGGGGCGTGCTTTAAGTATCTGTAAAACTTGAACACCACGTGGTAAAGAACGATTCCGGGCGAACGTACCTGCAAACACAACCATCCACCCAAGCTATGTCCGACAAGAACAATATTTTTTGGCTGTAAGGTTTGTTTGATAGCGTCAAGCGCCTCAATGGCACTCTTCAGCTGCACCGAAAGGCCGACTGAACCAGGACTTGTGAAGACAGACTGATCAATGACTTTGGGTGTATGCGCCAAGTGCGAATGTGCAAGGATCGCAAGATTTGGACTCCTGGAGTGTAATTCAGACAAGTACTCCGTGTAGAACGTCGCAAGCCCTGGATTTCCAGGAACGAAGAGAATGACGGTGGACTCTACCGATGGCACTGTTGGGTGCCACCAGATTGAATGTGCAGAACCAAGCCCGTTGGAGTGTGTGAAGACAGCTTCTGTATAGACCCCATTGTCCATTGTAGAAGGGCCGATCTTGCGCAAAAATGGAGGCAACATTGAGCATCCGACGACCATCGCGTGTTGGTCTGCTGTCGCTCAGCACCGTCAAGTCAGCCCCGCCGAACACTGGTTTATAGAGGCTGAGTGCGGTTCAGGGCTCTACGTCCGATGTACCTGTCGGAACTTGGGTATCCTTGAAAGCTGTCTGTCGGAGTTTCAAATACAATCCCGAGTTTGCATTTGCGGTCCTCACGTGGCACACTCACGAAGCCTCGGAGATTTGGGGCGCAGCAGCAGCAGGTACTGGCACAACTGGCAAGTCATACGCCACATACCATGCAAAATAAATGGATTGTCAATTAAATCCTGACGATTCTAGGGATGATGGAGCAACGTTGAAAGCTTCCGGTGTTGTAAGTCAGGACGAACCAAAAAAAAACCAATTTATTATGTCCGCCGATGATGAAGCGTGGGAATCTTACGACCTGGGCCATACCGTTCGTCAAGAGCGCTTGGAACTTCAACTTGGAGAAAGGTGAGGGGGAGAAGGCCAAAGTGGTCTCACGCTGCGAGGAGTCACTTTTTCACAGAAAAGAAACCCGAAATCCCACCACGGCCCATTTTCTCTCTCCTCATTGTTTCAACATCGCGGGGGCTGGGACATCGATTGGCTTTGACGGTACGTAAAGAGGTAGATACGGATGAGGAGGGCTAGGGGGTGTCGTACTTATGGGAGGGATGAAGGTCAGCGTTTTGCTCCCGGCCGAAGAAATCCGAGGTCGGATCGAGCATTGGCGGGTATAATATCAATGGCTGGCATCGCCAGTCGGCATTCGCTGCACTGTTGGGTTTCATCGTGACCACCACTATCTACGGGTCCTCGTAGCCCTCCATTCCGACTGTCCAGGAGTCGATCTTCACGCATATCTTCAAAACACCGAGAGACAAGATCGTCTCGCATTCATCGACGCAGCCTCTGGCAGAAATTCCACTCAAGGGGCCATCAGGGGCCGCGCTCTCTCCCTTGGTCATGGTCTCTTACACGAGGTCTACAAGAATGGGTCTGGTGCTCAGCTCCGGAGAGGGGACACTATCATGGCGTTCAGCCAGAACCACTTCCTCTTCCACGTTTTGATTTTCGGAGCGTTCGCAGTTGGACTACGCGCTTCCCTTACGCCGAGCAGTAGTTCGCCGAACGAACTGTTGAACCAATGAAAGGATAGTATGTCGAAGTACATCATTCATTTCTTCGAGTTCGTTGGTTCCCGTCGCGTCGAAGATGTTGGAGTTGGCTGGAATCCGTCCGGAAGACGCTGCCAAGAGGATTCCCGTGTTCGTGGGTGGATTCCTACGGAGTCACCGTCAACGTTGCCGTTCATGCATTATGAGGGTACCACGGACAAGGGGGTACTGAAGGAGGAAGAGGAAATCCCTGGAGGACAGGTCAACGAAATCACACCTCTCTGCCACTCCTTCGAAACGAGCGGGCCGGTGCCGAAGGGAGTCGAGGCACGAACCATTCAATCGTTCGTGGGATCGTGAGTTGACGTCGACCAAATCAGCTCTCCCACAGATCTCTTTCCGCAGGAATGGAGTGGCGAAAGCTAATAACTGGAGTTATGAGAACATACGAGTTCTCTCACCTTATCGCCACCGTCGTCGCCCTTTTCCAGTTCCCAGATTCACCGGGAGTAGCAAGCGGAGTGGTGTATGCACACCTTCGCAAGGGGTACGATGCCCAGGAACGAGACCGGAGGGCCGAATATCTCTGACGTCAAGTGGCATTGGAGAAGATCACTCACAGATAATCACAAGAGCGTATTTGTGAGCTTTGGCGAAGTTTCCTCTGTGAACCGACGTGATACGCCAATCAGTTCGCGTGTAAAGTCGGCGAAGGGGTACACAGGCGAGGAAAGCTGCATTATAAGGCATTCACTGGGGTGAGACTACATCGATAGCGACACTATGGTAGTAGGGACTTCAAAAATTCTAGCTGCATAAAACGAGAAAAAAGGCAGGAGACTACAAGATCCTTACCGTAACGATGCAAACGTAACCTCGTGTCCCAGCCGAACCTAGTGAAGATAGCTATTGTGACTTTTCTGGTTTCACTCCTCTCCACCATTGACGCCACCGCCACCGTCCTCCCCAGAGTAGTGGCCGGGAACCAGCGTGGTGGGGGTGGCCAGCACACCATGGTCTGCAGACTACAAATCGGATCCTGGTGGAGGACCGGTCCTTGCCTCCCTCTTCGCCAGAGCCTTCTCAAGAAGGTTAGGCTATCAGGAGATGTAGTCAGCAGCTGTATGACAAATGGACAGTGCTCACACACCACACAGCTGAGCTCCACCTCAAAGAACTCCTCGATCAGCCCATAAACGATTGTAAAGACCTCAGCCTCATTAAACGGAGGGACACCTGGGACGCATGGGGGTGGTGAGTTCTTCAGTACGTTCATAAGGTCGATTTGGTTATATATTGTGCAGTTGAAATCCTCTATGCTCCTGACATCAGCCTTTCCCATCAGAATCGCCAAGTGCCACCTTGCCTCACGGATGTAGACCAGATTACGCCGGTAGGATGGAATGTGGATAGGATCAAGGGGGTCAAGCCCCAGGTAGAATGAGGTGACCTGGGAGATTGTGGGTTTGGCGTCATGTGGAGCTATCGCATTTCGAATGAACCGAGCACAGTCGTCAGGAACACCCTTAAGCTGGCGTTGGAGGACAGGAGTAAGGCTCTCCGAGCGGAACTGTGCCTCTGTCCCTTCAAACGCATCAAGCTCCTTGCCAAATTCATCAAGCATCTTTTGTGCATATGTCCAGCGACGGAGAGATTCGTGTCCTGTGTCTACCTTGCCGTGTTGATCCTCGAGTAGAAATTGATGGACAATCCGCGCATATGGGACAGGGATCCTTGTGGTCTTCACGTTCCAGATCAACCTCTGCTTCTTTCGCGACTTCCTGGTCCTCCCATACTTGATTTCATGTAGTTGGCCATTTGTCCAGTTCATGAACGACTCCAATGTTACGTCGCACTGAAAACGAAAGCTAGGGCTAGAGACCCCACAGATCAGTGTGAGCGAGACAGTGGGGTTAGTGAATTGTACGTACGTGTAGTTCTCCGGCATGTATGGTTGAAGAGGTCCCTCCGAGTCCGATTCTGTGATATCTGCGACATTCGGAGAGCCATAGGAGGGATATGATTCGTCGACGTTGAACACAGTTCCCCTCTTGTACAGCCTGACCGGACTAACGGCATCAAAGAGAGTGTGCATCCGGGAATCCTCATAGATCGCCCAGGCCTCAGACATGGCGTCGTGGATGTGCGAGTCGACCGGTCTGTCGATCAGTGAACGGTCCGTCGTGTCTTCGTAACGAATGGGAGTGGGGGGCCGCCGTGCGCGTGAGGAGCTGGTGGTGGGAGCGGGGAGTCGGCGTACGCGTGAGGAGCGGGTGGTAGGTCCCTCCGCAGGGGCCTTGCGTTTCGTTCCCTTTGGGGGCATGGTAGTTTGAGACAGCGGGGATACAATCCAGTCGGGTTGTCTGAATGGCATTTAGCGTTTACCTCCGCGTCCCAAATGCTCTCACAATCACTTGGGGTACTTACTGTATATGTAATAAAGAACGAACCCTACGGGCTCCGTAATACCAAGAGTCACCGTGACCGAGGGTGCAGATTCGAAGACTTTTAGTGAATGCTGGTTTTGGTGGGGGAGAGCACCGTAACGTTGAAGATGATCGATGATCGACGATGGTGTAACGGAGGGATGGAGAGACCTCTTGCCCAATTTCGTCCGGCTCCGAGAGTCAAGGACACGGATCCTCCCCCCCGCACCGCAGACCTAACACTCACCTACTCGGGAGTCGTGAAAGAGCTAGCCCTAACCTCCCTCTCCGAATGACCCCTTTAGAGGAAGAGACGGATCTTCCGTAGAGTGACACTAGAACAGATCATCCACAAACAGACGGGATATTATTTTTGTATGCTTATCTCATTAACTCCAAAACATGGGATGTAGTACCAGGAGAAACGGCAGCTGTAGAATGTATGGAGACAATGGTGAAACATCTGCTCTACGAAAGGGAAGCACCGACAAAAGTAGGCGCGATGCACACACCGTCCTTAGTCCGAATTCTATGTACAGACTTTGTAACGGGGTTTACCCAGGCAGCCTCGTGTGTATCCAAGGTGGTAAAACCAGGCTGAATGGTCTCGAAAATCTTTTTCTTTGGGTTCAGCTGAGACAAGGGAGCCGCATCTGAAACAAAAAACGCGTGTTTAAATACCGTGTATATCATACCAGGGAGGAGGAACGTTCTCACTTTCGTATTCGGATCCCTCAAAGTAGACTTTGTCACCGATCTTGGAGTTTTCAGGCGGTTTAATGAGTTCAATCCCACCGTCTTTACCCTCACTTGAAGTGGCCTGGAACAATCACTGAGAACTGATGCGAAATGTGGTACAAAGGAGACACATACGCAAAGAACCATGGCGAAGCTCTTTACACCGCGCATGTTGGCGGGTTTCAGGTTGCACTGCGTCAAGTAAGTATCGTGAGGTAGAAGACTCGACAACGTATGGCATACTCACCACGCCGACGAGGTACCGATCTCTCATCTGGTCAATTGGAACGTAATTTACGAGACCAGAGACGACAGTTCGCGGACCCGCCTCTTCGCCAAAGTCGATTTTCTGGGTAACGCAATTTCAGTTGGTATCGCCGCGTGGAAGGACATCGAAACTTACTTCTACGTAGAGAGTGTCAGCTTCTGGATGTTTGGCAATTTCGACGATCTTTCCAACCCGCAGGTCAATCATCGACGGTCGAGGTTCCCCAGCGTCTTCAGCGGCGGCTTGTTTTGGTGGTGACACTCCCTTCTTCTTTCCTCCCTCCTCATTTGTACCAGCGACGGGTTTCTTGTCAGACTTCTCCTTCTTCTCCTTCTTCGAAGCAACCTTGTCGGAAGCAGCGGCAACTTTCTCCTTGACGGCACCCTTGACCTCGGACACCTTCTCTTTCACAGCCTCAGTTACAGGCTTTTTCTCCTTCTTTTTTGGAGGTTCAGCTTTACGTTCCTGCACAGGAGCGTTATCCAGGTCAAACGTCACGAGGGAGAAGGCGGGTGCGAGCTTTTCGGCGGATGCACGGACGGCGGGTCGGTTTTGTATGTGATCGAAGTAACGCGTGAGGGCGGGGTGAGAGTAGTATTGAGCTGGTTGCCATTGAGACTGCACCAGAAACAGAGGTTAGTTCGAGAGCGGCGATAGCTGTATTTTCCTAGGACACACGATAGTCGGGTGAAGAGCGCCGTAGACGGCAACGTCGGCCGGGGTCAGGACGTTATCCACGATATAAGTTCGCGGTGTCAGTTGACCATCAAGGTCCTAAAGTCAAAGCAAGAATTATTAACCGTGAATACACCCCAAACCACGACGAAGACGCACCTTGAGAGATTCGGCCTTCCCAACGTGACCGCCTGCGACCTTTTCAATCCATTCGTTAACCTCCGGCTTCGTCTCGGAGCTAACTGAGCTGTCTGCAACCGAAGCCGCTACGAGGTCTTTCAGAGGGGAGGGCAGTTTCGCAATTGCGTCGGAGGACATTGGTCGTAGATGGGAAAAGAGAGATGGACACGGAGATCTCGACTTGCCACACCTCTGCAATCGATAAACTGATCTGCTGACTCGGATCGTCATCATCGTGGACAACTCCGGAAACCATCAATTTTTCGATTCTGTTGCATGGTTGGCTCGTTTCTGTCCAGAATGCTACCTCACATTTTATATAACACTATCTTGTCTTCTCGTCGCGTTCACACCACATGAGGCCGACCCTGCAACTAACTCAAGAAGGCGGGTACTCCGTCGCACCCAGCGCGGGAGGGATCCCAAACACAACGTGCGAAGAAGGGTGTTTCCCCCGCTGACACGTTCTGATTGTAAGGATGTCTTGCCTCATAACATAGACACACCCTAAGTATGTAAACATGCTGTGATCTCAGAGCAGACATTCAAATTCCACGTCTTTCTGTGCTTCAAGGTGCCTTTGTCACAGAACGGGGCAACTAGGGAGGAATTGTTCCAAAGTGGCGCCAAAGAATGCTGGGAGGTCCAACTAGAAACATATTTTGGGCGACCGGCAACAACACCCCTCGTGAGGACACTGTTCCCTACGCCTTCGGCACAACCCTGCTAGAGCCAGAGATCTGATCCGTAATGCATAAACCGTAATCAAATGTGGAGAGAAGTCCCCTTGTATTCGTTACAAACCGCCCTGCGTATAAATACGAATGCACCCCAACGAGAACTACACAAGCGTGATATGGCGTGAGAGGATTCATGAGAAGGAGACCAAAAGGTACGGAATAAGCGAGAGCACCCCTAGGGTGTGCAGATATCGGTGAAATTTATCCACCCCTTCCCATGGCAAGCATCACTATCACGTATACGTTG
>Ga0307513_10004185_pt1 | contig 19297 bp, 25 predicted proteins | sample 15_EM_MG_FD_202174 | JGI IMG/M metagenome (GOLD analysis project Ga0307513, IMG submission 202174) | Populus trichocarpa ectomycorrhiza microbial communities from riparian zone in the Pacific Northwest, United States - 15_EM | ecosystem: Host-associated > Plants > Roots > Unclassified | place...
GCGCAGAAACATCATACACCTCGCTGAGCGTCCTGAACTTTTTCGTCTCGGTACGCATCCAAGTCGAGGGCTCAACGCTCACGACACCATCCTTGATCCCTACGCAAGGCGCATCGAACCAAAACCCACGGCCTTTATACCACTCGACCTCGGAATTGAAAGCACCTCCTTCGCACATATCCATCGCACCGATCGTGTCACCGTGATAGCTCCCCGCAATGCCCAGCACACCGAGCTCCCCAGGCGAGTTCCCGAGCGCGTCCCACCCGTACCGCGCGGTCACGGCCCGCAACGCCATCTTGACTGCAACCTCCATCCCCGTGCTCCCGTTGTCCGAGAAGAACACCCGCGATGCCCAGCCTGCGCCAATTCCGTGGGTAGCGAGCAGCCGTTCGGCAAGGACCGTCGAGGGGGTGGTCGCGGTCTGAGCGGAGATGACGTGCCCATAGCGTCCTGCTGCGTTGGACGCGGTGAGGACGAGCGCCGGGTGAGCATGCCCGATGCCTTGTGTCCACCAGGAAGCTGAGCCGTCAAAATACGGGACTAGGTCGGAGGTTGGCGGGCAGGAGGGAGACTTCGGTGCAGACGGAGAAGATAAAGATGGGGATGGTGACGAGGATGGGGATGAGGATGGGGTTGGGGTTGGGGCGGACTGTAGGGACGCGAAAGGACGGTAGACAGTGAACGCGTCGCGATACGCGCTGTCCACCACCGTGATGTCCTTGGGCGACCGGACGTTCTTGTGCTGAACGAATGGGTACCATATCGTTCCCAGTGCACGTCGTGGTAGGTCCTCCAGCTCTTTGTACCGCTTTTGATGTGTTTCGTCCAGGGAGACCAACAAGTCCCGAACCACCGTACTACCCGCGATCTCCGTGTACCAATCCCGTAGCGTTTGTTCGTCTTTTCTCACATTCGCTGTGTCCCTCGGTGGAGGAGCGGGTATCAGAGTAAGACCAATATTAAAGGGTGCAAAGTGCTCAGCGAGGTAGTCGTGATTCTGGTATCGAGCATTGTGGAAGAGGAGGACGCGGTCGATCGTATAACCTCTGGTATAAAGCGATTCGTATGCGGCAATCGTAGAGGAAATGCCGCCGAGTCTGCTGTCTCCCACTAGGAGAATCGGCAGGCGTAGCGGGCGATACGCTTGGGCTTGTGAAGTGCCTGCAGGTGTCGGACTGTGTACGCCTTGGTAGTTTGAATAGAGGAAAAGTCTAAGAGTAAGTAAATAAAAGCCGGAAAACGCGGGACGAACCTCCAGCGGTCTCGATAAACATAGATGCCAAAGGAGAAGCAGCGGGCCGTTGCAAGAGAGACCGAGCGCATTCTTGGATGTGGTGTCGAATCCCTTGGACGAGTCTATCGTCAGAGGGAGGTACCTATGTCGCTTCGATCGTTGATTGAGTACCATCGAGAAACGGGGAAAAGCGTACCTGGGACGCGTTTTTCACGGCCAGATGAGGACTCGTCGGGTCTTGGAATTGGTACAAACATTTTGAAGTTACGTATGAGGACGGTTTGGTAGGCAAGTAGCAGGCGATGTGCCTGCAGCAAGTCGATTGAATATTCGGACGAGGAAGAGGGCAGGAATACCTGCACACCGATCATCTGCATCGGTGAGAGGACCAGTGCTGACTGGTTTGAGATAGAAAGTGCTCCTATCCGCTGCTACGCTCGCGAGGGTGAGGAGGGCCGAAAACACCGTCTTTCCAACGTCCGTGTTCGCCCCAAAGACGTGATGTATTCTCAAATTCCGGTATAAAACCATGTTGGTTGCGGTGCAGAGGCCCGCAGCGGGCGCCGCTCTAATTCCTAGAGAGCTCAAGATAAACAAACAGCGCGCAGCAACCAAAGTTGAACTTCTTCGTCCCCCGAGCTATCCACAAGGAACACCATTGGCGAGCAAGGATGCCGCTAGTAGATCGTATTAAGGATACAATCGCCAAAGTGGCCGCTCCACAGTCACAGAACGAGCAGATTCCGCTCCCGAATGCCTCGGGCGGCATCGGCGTCCATTATGGAGGAGAAGACGTACGTTACTACGAATTATGTACACTAGACGGTGCATACTGACCGTCACGGCTAGCTCATCCTCTCAAAACCCTTTATCGTTAGCCCAATTTTCGCAGCAGCGTGACGCGCACTCACTCACAACCCACGTATTCAGGTCGCGGCCAGTCTCCAGATATTCTTTAGCTTCGTGGCAATGTGCTGTTTTGCCTCAGTTGCCTCTTTTCAGGCCAAGTTCAACGTCGGGCCGTGTATGTGTATCTGCGTATCTCCAGCTGGCAGTAGTGTTGACAAGTGGCACCACAGCGGGTTTGTCCGGATTAGCGATATTCGTCGCGGTTTCGACATTCCTCTTATCATCCTTCCTCCTTGCTGTCCCAGTCATTTACGATAAGTACGACAAGTTTCACGGAGTCGCGCGAGCGCTGCGTGAACTCCGCGTGGCCTTCATTGTTAATGGTGCTGGTGCCATCCTCGGCTTCCTTGCTGCGTACGTATTTTGCCTTGCCTTGCCCGGTCTTGCGACAAGGACATTGCGTCGGGGCACCACCCCCGCAAGTCAAACGATAATCTAAACCAGTTCATCTCAGGTTCGCGACGACCATATCTGCTTGGACCCAGGCCGGGTGCAAGGATGCATCGACAGACCCCTCTGCCAAGACAGCGGGCAAGCAATTCGTGACAGAGCTCCCAGACTGGTGCCGTACAAAGAAAGCTGGGGCCATGTTCTTCTGGTTCTGTACCAGTACGTTTCGTTTCATCCCCCCGGCATATACCAAACCCTCACCTCGATTCCTCCAGTCGCCTGGCTAGCAGCAATTGGCCTCACCTTCCAAGAATGGCGTACAGGCAAGAAGATATATCGTCCACAAGACCTGCCCTTCACTCGACCTGTCGAGGTTCCAGCGCACGATGATGCGCACGATGATGAGGACGATGAGCCCTTCTCGCCCCCCCACCGACGACAAACCGAGGACGACCCCTCGTATGACAACCGCCCACCCGTCGCTTCCCCCTTCACCGATAACAATCGGTACACAGGCGCTGCAGGCCGACCAAGCATGGACGCTTATGGTGCCTTTGACGACCCCACTCCGAGTGGGTACGACCAACCTTACCAGCCCCCCGTTTCGAGGACGATGCAAATCGCCGACCCCTACGCTGCTGTCAGGGCGAGCATCCATAACGGGGGCGGCGTCGGTCAGAACCCACCGGTTTTGCCCCCTCTACCTAGTTACAATGATACCGGCTACTCGGGCTACCGACCGTGATGCATCCCAACGTTTTAATATCTCTTCATGCTCGACTCGCGCGTAGTTGTATGGCCTTGTATTTCTCCACGCGGATATTTTCTCTTTTTCATCTGCTCGTCCTGTTACAAAATCCGATACGACTATTTACAGAATACATGTGTCTAGACTAGGTGACGTGTACGTGCATGTGCGAATGCGAATACGCATATAGTTCAAAGTGTACGTCAAGCCCGCCAGTATCTAGAGGACAGGTTGATTAGGTTCTGGGGGACAAGAAATCGCAGATGAAGACGAAAACTTACTGTGCCCAGTGATGCATTATATCAAGAACAAGCGTAAAGTAAGACGTCTCGTTGAGAAGGGCCTCAAAGTGCTTAATCGCCTCTTCCTCGCTCAAGTCGAGTCGGAATTTGTCCAAAAGATGTTCGTGCACGTCACGGTGTTTGATGTCTGGGATGTTCGCGTCGACCATGAGCGAAACAAGGTTGAGGATGAGGTTAGCTGATTTCCGCAGGATGGTAAATGCTGTGAAGCAAAGCTTATTAAAGCGCTTGTAGTGCATTGACTGGGCTCCACCCATTGCTTGCACCATCTCTTGACAAACTTTGACTGGGGGCGGGAAGGGTTTGGGATCGCGGCCTAGGATATAGCCAAAGTCGACTGAAAGAAGGTAAGTGAACAGACTATTAGAGAAGAAGGTCTCACTGACCGTGGAAGAAGTGCCCTGTAAGATGTGGGTTAGTAATTGATGTCCCCAAGGATGGTTCTCCTTACCGTCAGGAGCTAACAGAAGGTTGTCCAGGTGCCGATCACCAACTCCCAGGATGTAGGTTACTACACAGTAGCCAGCTGGAAGGGAATGCTCGTTAAAATGTGACCAGAGCGATCGTATGACGTACCACAACTCCTAATGAAAGTATCAAGGACACTAGGTGCGACCCCAAATGTTCCAACACTACCTTCGTCCGGATTATGAGCTCGTAGGTAGCTCAGGAGATCCTTGTGCTCGTCCACGATCGTCGCAATCGCTTTGCTGTGGATAAACTGGGCCATTCCCTCTAGGGAGCCAGTTGCAAGGACATGGTAGGGGGTCAACTTGAGGTCCAGATTTTCCTTTCGGAGCAGAAGGTCCATCAATGTGAAGAGTTGGATAACAAGCTGATCCTGTCGCATGTCGTCTCCGTTCTTGAAAATAACTGGATACTCGGTAGCATCAGAGCATTGAAGATAGAGAAGAAGGGGAAATAGGTTAGATTTGAAGATCGAGGATTTCTCCACGGTGATGCCCACAACTTCTTTGCGTGCGTCGAGAGGGAGAGGAACTGGAAGAATATGTGAAAAGTTCTTTGCGTCACTAAGCCAGGAGCGAAGCTTGTCGATCTTCTTGGGTCGGGCGTCCTTGGATGTTCGAAGTTCCTTCGCCTTGCTGGAGAGCAATGCGATAAACTCAGCTTGTCGCCGTAGTTGGTCTCGACGCTCTGATCCATCCGGTTGCTGGGCGCAGCGTCAGTATAGCTCATAAACACCTAACAGGGTTTCTTTTGCCGACCTTTGATATCTGCTCTTGGAATTTATACGCCACTCGTCCGAACATCTTGCCCATGACCTTGTCTTCCACCTCCACCATCAAATACCAATGAAAGCGGTTCCCTAGAACAGGGTTTTTGACTGCTCGCTCGATCAAGAAGTCCGCCAATCCACTATCTTCGTGTGAGATGGCAGTCGCTGCGGACCGAGATGCACGAGGGTCACTGGAAGTGCTTTCAAATTTCAGAGCTTGTACAAGCTGTAGTAGATACAGGGTGAGTTCCTGTCTCCAAAGCGTGAGCGTGGGTAAACGTGAAGATGAGGGAAGTACGCACGTCGTCGTCTGCTCGCCGAAGTTGTTTGACAGCAAAGCTCCGTACTCGAGAATCGACAGTATTTGGACCTAGGAGTTCCAATGCGTCATCCGTGTCGATCTCCGTCCACAGCGGGAGTAGGACCTCGACGGCTTGTTTCACTTCACTCGGATCCTTCCATGTGACCGACTTGAGAAACTTGGTCAACCCACGCTTGTCACGGGTGAGGTAAAATCGGAACTTCCAGATTAGGTCCTTCTCCTCTGATGTTAGGGTTTGGGTAGGCGCGTAGTTGAGGATGTCCTAAATCAAAATCAAGATACGTTCGCAAATCTACAGTTCATGCACGATTGAGGGGCTTACATTCAGCTCGTCCCTAATGGCTGCATTTGGCTTCATCTCCCTGTCGAGTGGACCGCTGCGGTGACTTCGGACCAAACGCCGGTGTTTGTCTTCGACAGGGTTTTCCAAAATCATGTCAGGGTCCAATATTTGCCATAAATGTGGATCAGTATTGATGTTGACAAGGGGTTGAGGTGGGGGCTGTGTCGCATTCGGCGCATTGGTTGTGAAAGGATAAATTGGAAGAGAGGCTTCCTGGGATACTTCAGAACAAAGTACAGAAATCGACGGGCAAGCTCTCACCTGTTCGTTAAATATCACTGGAAAATCGAAACGAGGTAGGTCGATATACAGATACAAATTCTCCGACTTCGCTTCTTCAGCCTGACGTATAGAGTGAGTGATCAGGCCAGCAAATAGGCTACGCTCAACTAACGGCGTGTATCTCTTCGATGCGACGAAAGGCCATCTTGTCAAGCCATTCGTTCTTGGGAAGATCGCCGCGCTCAAACTTCTTCATGAGCTGAGGTGGAGATTAGCGCATGGTGAGTAAGTTGTGACATGGATAGCACCTTCTCCAATCTTCCCATCTCGTCGTGCAAGCCAATCTTGCTAGGTGTTTTGGTATCGACGGACCCATCTGCTTCTTGACCTTGCCACAATAGAAGTCGATGCTTTCCTCTCCTCAACGTCCTATAAATAGCACTCATGATAACGCCGAGATACTCAAATGGGCTCGGAACGCACCATTTCTTTCCGAATAAACGAAAGGTGGACCCTCCTACTGGAACTGCAGACCTAGAGCCGCCAATATCCCAAACCGAAAATGTGACCTGTGAGTTTAATGGAAGATCACAATACTGTATGGGCAGTGTGATCCATTCGTTCCAGCTGCGGAGTCTAAACGATAAGTGGCACTGGTGTAAGGACAAATAACTCACATGTAGCTCTTCTTGAATGATTTGAATGGTGTGCGGAATGGAATTGTAAGCGGTTTGTTATCCGCAACAAGTTGGCAGGTCACATAGAGGTCTGAGAGGGCCCTATGAACTGGAGAGGTTAGTGTGTGTATAGGCGCAGGACATTTCAAGTGCCGTATGTAGGAATGTTTTACACACGTGCCACGGCTACCCCCCGCGGGTCTCAAGCAAGAACGGAGTCTGAGGCACGTACGGGAGTCGTTGTAGTCCAGAGAAACGCAGCTCAGGATTATCTAGAATATGCGTGTATGGCAATGGCTTGCGTGTTCCTTCGAGTTGAGAGCTACTAGAAGCGTTAGACCTGGTCCATTCGGGCTACAGCGCTAGCTTACATGCGGAAAGTCACAGGTAATTTGAGATCACTAAGCCTTGCAAAGTTGAATTCCTTCGCATTTGCGTCCTTGTCCATCTAGAATGATTCGTCCCGGAGATGTTGGCGACTAACAAGATCCACTTGTCTCCAACCACTGCTGCTTAATATGCAGGTTCGTGAAACAGGCTCGAGGGACGCTGTACCAATCTCATCTAACGCTAATTTAGGGCTTCAATCGCTACTATCCACCAGATTACGATCCCAAGAAGCACCACACCCTCAATGACTATCATGGGAAGCATGCCCTTGGGGACCGGGCTCGCAAAATAGACCAGGGAATTCTGATCACCCGTTTTGAACTCCCCTTTAACATATGGTGGTACGTCTGCCACGTTCGCGATACAAATTCGTCCCTCAAGCCACGATACAGCGGGACATGCAACAACCACATCGGAATGGGTGTACGGTACAATGCGGAGAAGCGAAAGGTTGGAGACTACTATAGCACCCCTATTTATGCCTTCCGATGCAAATGCCATCTATGTGATGGGTGGTTTGAGATACGAACAGACCCAAAAGTGCGTTTTTATACTCTTGAGAAAGCACAATAGATGCTCATATATACTCAGAACACAAGATATATCGTAGTAAGCGGCGCCCGGCAAAAGGACGAGGATTGGGACCCAGAGGAAAACGGAGGATTCGCGATACATGGTGAGCATATTACTTAGGCTTCCATTTCAGTGCTCTGAAAGCCGTGTGTGCAGAGAACGACCCCTCGAAGGCTGAACCGACCGATCCCCTTGCCCAACTTGAAAAGACTGCCAACCAGGAGCAACGAGCGAACGAAGTTGGTGCTCCTCGTCTCAACGCTCTACAAGAACTCTCGGAACACTATGGCGCAGATCCATATGAGTTGTCCAGCAAAGTTCGGAAAAAGTTTCGGGAAGTGAAAAAGGCCGAGAAACGGAAGCGTGACGTAGATGAAGCAGTAAAGGAGAAATACGCCTTACCAACCGATCTGAAATTAGTCGACAACGCTGAGGTTGAGGAAGAAGCTAGTCGCTGGAAAGGCGAGCGGAGGGATTGGGAGGCGCGGGAGACCGCTAAACGCAGGAGGCTGTCCGCAGAGGTGGGAAGTAATCTATCGATAAGCTTCAAGAGCACGAAGACGACATCCCTTGCTTCGGCACTACTGCGCAATACAGCTCGGAAGAACGACCCCTTCTTTGCTTCAAAGAAACCCCAGCGGCTTTCGATCAATGGCGTCTCCCACAAACCAAAATAGGTCCAGCGTCACTTCCTATACTGATTTACAGAGATTCGTGTCGCATCCTCGACGGTTCTCTCCATACACTCGGAATGCCTTACGTGTTTCACTCAAATGTGTTGTATGACCGAACAAAAGAGGGCAGTACGGTGAAAACCGTCCCACTGAGGCGTAGGGGTGGCTAAGGACCCGGTCTAAGGGAGCTCCATTCGAGTCCCCACAGCATCCATAGCGTCCAGTGGCAAACCACTAAATAAATTGATGTCTATAGGGTCTCTTAACAAGGATAGTGCACTTAGGCATTCAAGAATCGGTTTAACCCAAATCGGTTATTCCTTTTGATCGTGACTATTTTTTGAGGCGTGATCTCGTAACTCGTTTCGATGGAGCTTCCAGTATTACTCCCTGGAGCTGCTCTCTGATAGAGGTGACGTCTGGGGTCTCTTTTGGTGCTTTCTTCTTGCCTCCTTGCTTCGTTGGAGAGGCAACTAAATCTAACTCGTCCTCACTATCTTCCACTACCCTCCCTTTCCTCTTGTTCTTGCTGGCCTCCACCTCGTATTCCGCGCTCCAAGTGGGCGAAGATGAGACGAAAGATGCGTGAGTCGGGAGAGAGAGGTTAGGCCCATCGTCTTCTTCGTCTTCTTGCTGGACAGAATGGCTAGCGCCCTCTCCACTTGATATTGGGCCTGGCTTATCCCCGTCGTCGTCGTCATCTTCATCCTCATCAGTTATGACCGCTTCGTCTTCCGGCTCCATGTCCATAATAGGATTGACTGCCAGGTCTGGAGACCTGGGGGCTGGAGACTCCGTGGCTGATCTTGCAACAAAACTAGAGAGGTCTTCGTCCACACCAGCATCGTCAGGAGAAAGAGATACTGAACGATCAGAATCCGTTTTGTCATCGTCCCCATCGGAATCATCAACACTTGCCTCACCGGGCTACAGGGCCGTCAAGATGAAGTCACCATCAACGTTGGTCCAACACTCACTGTCCTCAAGCGGGACGTCTGAGAGGGACCAGTGATCACCCCCGTCCGTCGAAGGAGGTCCAATTTTCTGTCCGCCTTTGACTCAGTCGCCTCGACCTGTAGTAGAGTGAGTTGGTGATAAGCGTGGTAGGGCGATGAGCTGACCTCTCGCAGAAGCCTTTGCGAGTACATCTTCTCCATCTTCTCCATGTGAGCTTCCATCTCCTGTGCAACCTCTTCTCGCGTTTCTGATTCAATCATTGCACATCGTAGCTCGGCTTCGTATATCTAGAAGGAGTTCAATATGGGGCTAACATGCTGACCACAATGCCAACCTTAAGTTCTAGCTCTTCAATGTACGAGAATAGTTGTTCCACGAGTGGGTATCCATCGGCATCATCTGGATCCTGCTCCTCCTGACCTTCCTCTGGGATCGGTGAGCGATTGAAGGCAAGGGTCAAGTTCGGCGTACCTTCCTCCATCACTTCCACCACTGTCGTTCCATACTGCCTCTGCTTGTCTCCCAAGGAAACCATAACTCTACGCGGGGGAGGCTTGATCGGCGTTGCCCTCGGAGAATATACATTGAGTGGCAGGATCGATTTGGCTCGAGGAGCCACAACATTGGTCGTAATCTCCCTCGCGATTGCTGCAAACTTCATTACATTTGAGTTCTCCTCGAATCCTGTATCGTACGGGTTGACATTGACGATCATTACCTGCCCAACGCATCAATAGAGTCGAATCCATGACGAAGCGTACTCACAACGCGTCCGTCTCCAACAAAAAAGTCCTGGAAAAGCTCTGTGATCTTGGAGTGGCGGAAAGGGACCACCGCGAGTCTCGGGGAATTGAGCGCGACCCGTTTCTGATTGGTACGCATGGCAGAGAGACATTGCCCCAGGACCATGAGAGACTTGTTGATATTACCTGCTTCCCTTATCCTATCACTCTCCCCGCTAGTACCAGCATTGGCTACCCGTTCCGATCCGGCTAGATCGCAAATGGATAAGCGGGCACATGAGACCTGGTCGAGCTCGTGATCTGTCGATGCACGATGCACCCGGACCAGTTTGATCGTAAAAACGCTATGACTGCGGGAGGATCGACTGTTCGCAAGCGTTCCGAACACTCGTCGATTCAATATACCAATTTGCATCACCGCTTTGGCTTCAGAAGCATTATAAACACGTATTTCACGCAGGCTCGCAACGTATTTTCCACCCTCTGGATCATTCTTCAGAGGGAGCGCCTTGCGGATGATCGTGAGGCCAGGGGGTGGACAAACAACCGCGGCTGAGATAACAGCGAGTGAGCTGATTCCCGCCGCTGTTTGTAGTCGGGAATTATTTGACGTGGTTGGGGAAACCGCTGAGAGCAGGTCGTAAATCTTTTCGTTATATACTTCTGTGTAGCTGACCCAGACTGCATACTCGTGATTCCTATCGACATCAAGAGTGGTGTCGTCATGCGTGCCTTCATTGGCAGTATCTGTATCGAAGCTGTCGAGGATTCCCGCTCGAGACTGCTCTGAAGCGGTGTGATCAATCTCGACTGACGCGACACCGGTCGGTCTCAACGGTCGGTCACTCTGCAAACCGGATATCGAGTTGAAAATCACATCGATCGATCGTGGAAGGAGACCAGCATCTCCCTCCTCTACCCCACCCTGAATTGTGTATGTCTTGCCCGAATTCGTGACACCATACGCGTAAAGTAAAGCAGATTCTCCTGAGAGTAGATCGCGAATGAGGGGGAGTGTTGAACGCTGAAAAAACGCGTCTTGTTGCGTGTCGGGTTTGAATATCTGGGTGAAGGTATAATTGGCAGTAGTTGCAGCCGGTGTAGGACGATATCGGACAGTGCTCGGAGGAGGAAAGACCGCAGAAGGGTCTATCATTTGCACGACGGTATCCGAGAGCGCCGTCAAATACGGGGACGGCGTGTCGTGTTCATCTTGTGGATGCGGCCGAATGCGAAGATAGGCCTATGCTCAGGAAGATTAAATAACATACTATACTTGTCCCTGACGGCATACTTTGATTGGTTCGCGGTCATTGTCGTCCAATGTCCTAGAACGCTTATTGAGTGCTGTTGTCGCTTTCGAGGCTGCTTTCGGCACTGTCCTCTTGATGTATGACGCGTTTTCCAGAGCCTTGCTACTTTTGGATTCACCTCCTTGGCTTCCGCTGAGCTGATCGACCGGCTTCTTGTTTGTTGTGGTGGCACGCGTCGATCTCGTCGCTGTTGGCGGTGTGGATGTTGAAGCTGATGCCATATCCTTGCGCTCCTTCGTGGCAGATCGGAGCTCTCTTGTCCCAGCTGTTTTCTTTCCGCGTGTTTCCATGGCCGGTGGTGGTTGAGTCCAACGTGTTGAGAAAGCCGAGGGAGGCTCTCTTCACGCGTCCAAAGGTCCAATAGTGAGTTGCGGTAGGGATACTTTTGCTGAGCACTTTTGGACCTTGAACCTTTTTCACCTTTCACCACGCTTTCGCGACCGCCATGAGGACCGCCTTTCTTTTCATTTTACTTCATCTCGACAACAATATCGGTGGCAATAAATTCAGAGTCGACTATACCAAGAGGAGCTCATCACATCGAATCCACCACAACCCCTGTCACGGCCCACAAATCCAATTATTTGGTCTGGCCATGTACTTTCTCAACAAGTCGGCGTCTGCGACACTGACATTCCCACCAATTCCCACCGTCTTTGAGATGTACTACTTGCTCTGCGGGACCAATATCCAGGCTTCCGAAAGGACTGAGAATGGTAGCAAGAGATGCAATGCGAGCGCATATAATGAGGGCCTCTGTCTCAACTATGCGTATCCTACCATCGAATTCGTATCCCTCTTCTACGAACAGATATTCAGCTCGGGCGAGCAGCTTTAAACCCAGATGGAGACATGGGCTAGATATTCGTTGCATACCGGTTTCCAAATGGGTTGGAACCCTCCTTCACTCATCCAATCGCTCATCCAGGAATGCGACACCGAAACCGCGAATGGGGTAATTGCGTTCCATTGCGACCGATTGTAGACACCATTGCTCGTGATGCATATCAGCAATATCTCGATGACTCTGACCTAATGGATGATGTGGGTTTCTTTGCGGGAATGGAAAGCCTCACTTGAATTAGCCCTCTTTGGCAAGAGGGTCTAAACAAGCTTATTTCTTGTGGGGACAGTACAACCAGGATGGTAGTCTGTATGACGGAGCTCGGAGACCTTGGCTGGCCCGGAATGCATGTTCCCGAAGGAAATGGCCTCCTCGAATGTACAAGTACGAGGTTGTATCGACGAAGGTGGTCAAAGCGAGCCATGAAAAGTCTCAAGACGGTTGATGAAGGTGGACTAATGATGACCTGAAACATTGTGCCGCGTTATGCGACAATTCCGGCCACGACATTACTGTACTTGGGTCTATTCGGTGGAACCTTTCGTTCATGGGCGCCGTGCTAAGCTGAGTGATTCAGAGAGGGTGTGTCACTGCCACCACAACGGTACGACTCCTGATCTGACCAAGGACAAGCTTTGTGGAACTCCATACGAGAAATGACTCTCGCCATATTTGCCAAACAGTGCGCTGTATTATCAACGACTTTCCGTGCTCGGCTACTTCGGCTATGATCCAGTGTTGTGGGTAACCATATGGCCATTGACGAAGCTTCATCGGGGTATTACCCCAAGAGAACTCAGTAAGCAAGTCCGTCTGATTCTCAACGCCACGTACAGTGACCCATCAGCTCCTACGGTCTGGGAGAATAAGGGCGATATACCAGATACAATGAACGAGGTCAACAGGTTTAAGTTTTCGTGCTAATCGTACGCGTAATCTATATACTCCGAGTCTGGTACGGTGGTTCCGATAGCACTTAGCAACCCGCGCGCTGCCCACGCGGGCGGATAATATCAGTTGCCACCCAGCCTCCTGGAGCCCACGAGTGCATGGCGTGTGAGTGACCAGATCGGGATAGCGACCGAATAGAGGTCGGTACTAGCTCAGGTGACCACCGAGAGGCGATCAAGGTCGGCGTGGTAGGACGCGCGCTGGACCCGCAGGAAGATGGCAAGCGACGGGGGTTATGTCGGTGCAGTATGGTAGTCGTAATCCAACGCGACGGTAGTGTAGATGTACAGGGCACGAGCGCGGGTGGCCTAGGAATGGGATTGAGAAGTAGAGAGCGGAGGGTGAATGGGCATGTGACAGTCCAGAGATCGTGTCTCGAGTGGAACAGCGTAAATTGAATGGAGTTAGGAATACGGGAATACTTGAGAGGTGCTGCATCGTTTAGGAGAACGGGAATACTTGCAGCATACTAACGCTCCAGAATACCCACCAAAAAGAGACTGACAATCGTCTTGACTAGTGTACTAAAGAGTCGTGCAAAGGCACAGAGAAAATGAGGGGAGCCCGCGTGATGGGTGATGGCGCAGATATACCTGTTATTCGGGTAGTCGCGGAAAGGGAAGTCCCCGGCCTCGATTTTTCGGGCGGGTCGAGAATACCCCCGTCAACTCGATTGAAGCAGGTCTAGCCGCTTACCGTTTGAAGGGTTTATAGGAAAGGATATTTGGATCATAAGTCGGGGATGAGATGTGACAAACACTTTTACGTAGTAAACACCGCAATCAGCCGACCTGTGACATGGTCTCGACACTTGATTAAAAATAAAAATAAAGGATAAAAGATAAAAGATAAAAGATACTTGTTATTGGCTAATATACGCTCCCACGACTGAAGTCGAGAACTATGAATAGGAACACTACCAAATCGAGAGGTCACGATAAACGGTGAGTTTGCACTAGGCGTCAAATGTGGGCAGTTTCACGGACACCCTGGTTGTTGTGATTTGACCAATAAGTTTGATGTCATATTTGGGCTCTTCGAATGTTCGTTCCCTCTTGCGTCAAATTGCAAAGTACGATGGGCTTGCTATTTCGTCGAATCACCGTCTTCGGGACCGAGGGAGCCGTTAGCGGTATTCCGCTTCGTCGCCATATTGTGGGGAGTCCCGGAAGTCGCACCTTGACGTGAGGTAACCCGAGGACCGGGGTGCAGCTATCCCAGAAAAGGGGACAAGAGAGTTTATAAGGTGAGTGTACGATTTCTTAGGAATTCGTCCATCCATGGCGACCTTCCGACTCCCCTTTAGTCTAATCCAGGCAGGGATACTCGTCCTATTCTCGGTTCTAACACGAGGATTTGATATCGATAGGAATGATAACCTTGTTGTGTACTGGGGTCAAGTGTGTGCATTGCCCTTCTACTCATGGTAATTGCTCATTACCGTCAGAATTCGTATGGGGCGAGCCACAACGATAAAGCAAACTCTCAGCAACGATTAGACTTTTATTGTAGCCAGGGCCAAGTGGATGTATTCCCCATTGCTTTTCTCAACGTCATGTTCTCCACGGGAGGACTGCCTGCATTGGACCTTTCTAATGTGTGCTCCGTCGGCACGAACGGGCCTTTTAACGATACAGCCCTCCCCGATTGCTCGTTCCTTGCCTCGGACATCGCCAGTTGCCAGAAACGCGGGCATATTGTCACTTTATCCATAGGTGAGAACCTTCGACGAAATAAAGCAAGGGTACTAATATGGATGCAGGCGGCGCTATTGCATCTTGTGGATTCGATTCCGAGTCTCAGGCTATTGGCTTTGCGGACACCCTTTGGAATCTCTTTTTTGAGGGCTCTTCGCCAATTCGACCCTTTGGTTCGGCTGTTCTTGATGGGTGAGTCGACTCAGCTGAAGGGACTGTTTACACCCTCCTGACACACCATTAGTATCGATCTTGATATTGAAGGCGGGTTGTTGGGAGACTGGCCGGCTTTTATCCAACGATTCAGAACATTGAGTAGCGCGGGGTCGAAAAAGTACGTTGCCTTGCACAGATATATAGTATAGGAAACCCTCATCTTTGTATTGAGGTACTACGTGTCTGCTGCTCCACAGTGTCCCTATCCGGATAGTAACTTGGGGGCATTACTCAGCGAGGTGCCCTTTGATATGGTATATATACAATTCTGTGAGATGGCGTCTAGGCGTTGCAGCGCTCGGCTTTTGACACTCCTCAGATGATAACCCATGTGGCCTAGATCATTGGGGTCCAGCTCAAAGCCAGACCTTCGGGTTGTGGGACTACTGGGCGAGAAATACCAGCCTTAACAAGTAAGTTACTTTGTGAATAGCGTTCCTCGGCATTGATTCCATCGTTAGGAATGTGAAACTCTTTGTAGGCGGCTCTGCCTCTCCTACCGCTTCGCATTCTGGTTACGTGCCTCCTCACGATTTGGAGAAAATCATTCAAGATACAAGGTGCTCGTTCCCTAGCTTTGGGGGTATCATGCTGTGGGACGCGAGTCAAGCGTTCGGTACGTGCGCAATTTTAAGGGGAAATTTACAGTTTAACGCGTTCTGTAGTTAATGAGCAGTACGATCAGTCTGCGAAAGCCATTTTGAAAAACGGCGGGGGAACAGACTTTGTTTACCCGGCTTGCGACGCACCGACATTTGTCTCTGGGACTGCCTACACTGCGGGTCAGCGCGTTGCGTTTAACGAATACATTTGGGAGGCAAAGTGGTGGGCTGCCGGTACGCCAGCTGCCACTACGGGTGGCGAATGGTTGCCAGTTTCCGCATGCAGAGAACGTTAAACTTGCAATTCGGCCACAGCTCGTAAATTTAGACCTTACAACGGTCAATTGGACGGCGCACCATCGTCGTGAGTCTTTTTGTGGCTGGTGGAAGGCATGTACAAAAACTCCTCCTTTCGTTCTACAATCAATTCTGGCGGTTGGGCTAGGCTGCATCGAATAAACTCTAGCCATCACCAGGGTGGAAGTCGAGCCCTCAACAAACGTACCGGTCATGCGGCTGCTCCGTGGATTCCGTTTCCGTTCTGCCTGGCTTTGTGCTGCTGGAATCGTCGAAATCTAGCGATTGCAGAGTCAGCCTAAGAAACTTAGTAGAACACGTAGGTGCTAGCGTTGAGTCAAGTCTGAGATGTTACTGCGAACATGGAACGTAGCTGGACATGTCCAGTAGACTGAGGCCAGAATCCCTAAACACCGCAAAGACTCGCAACGGTGGAGCTCATGGATGATTGAGAGCGCAAGACAGTGTATCTATCCTCTCATCTAATTTAGCTTGAGACGTAAAAATCATACTGGGCCCACATCCAAATCAGGCTCGAAGCTGAGTGGTGATTAGATTGATAAGGATTTGATATGTGTAGGAGTACTCACTAGCGACAACGAAGGGCGAGATGACCCCCCCTCCAAGCTTAGCGGTTTTGAATATGAGCCATTCGGAAGAAAAATGGAAAAGAGCAAACAAGTAAGTCCACATAGCCGCATGATATAGGCTTTTGATTGAACAATTGCGAAGGTCAATGGCGTTTCAGAATGAGTTCCAGGCTGAAACGCACCCCTTGTTGGAGATATTGTAGGCACATAAGATGCGAATAGTCGCGACCGACACTGTCCATATGCCGGATGTGCGACCAGATAGTCCCGATACTATCCGGTTCAAGTGCAACCAACAAAACGCGTCGTGTCAGCATCGTTCGATGCGTTGAGGCACGAGCAGCAACCCTTCGTACCTTCATGGGGTTTTGCGGTGTATATGATGCGATTATGGAGAGGATGCAGAATGTTCGCAACACCCATGTAGATACCGGCTGCCGCTGCTGTGAGCATCCAATAAGGCAGGTAGCCTGGGGTTTGTGGAAGGTCTGCGAAAGTCGTTCAGAGCAGAGATATGCGCCGTTCACGCTCTTTATACTTACAAGTCGCAAGTGTTGACATAGTAGAAGACCAAGTGTATTTGTTTGTTTTCCGACTTGACGCCACCTGCAATGTACTAGAAGGACGAGATCATTATCCCGAAATCAGCACACCTTCAATACTGTGGAAGGTAAGTGCACCAACAACTGCACGGACAAAAAACGCTGGTAAAATGTGGGCCTATTGGGCAGAAGCACCCTCTTTGTTCACATCCTTTTATATACCGTCGACGAGGTTTGACCTGGGCAAAATTTCCATCATCGATTGCTGCTTTGTTGGAATGAGTGATAGTGTTGCTTTTTTTCTTCCTTCAGATGATGGTGTTCACAAAGGTTCGAGCGGCTATAGGCTGTTTCCTGAGGCGAACATAATTAACATCTTAGTCCAATCATCGTGTCTGCAGTACCTAAGCCTAATATTCTGGTTGTATCACGTGACAGAGTCGTAATTAATCGCGTTTGGCCATGGACCCCAGACTACATACAAATTCCGGGAGTTGGACATTTCACAAACACCAATATACCAAGGTGGTGAGCTAGATCCTCACGGTGCGACTGGGAATGGGAACCTCGTCGCTCCGCGAATGTTTGGAACGGTGGATCTGGTTTGGGCCAACAAGCGAGCACCTCTATCGTTCTTCTAACCTGATTAATTGATTTAAACCAGATTCATGAGTGGTGGTGGATGAATTCGCATCCGGATATGCAAACAAGGACCAAACGCTGCGATGCGGTGTCGGCATATATGACACTTTGGGGTAGGCATATTACACAATTTGGGCGTATACTTTCGATTCGTTGCAGGTGTCGGTGAGTCATGCCAGGCAATTATGACGTCGGCTTCAATAGCTACCAAGGCCCCTGCAATATACCTTTGCACGTATTGACGCTTACTTCGACCAGCCCCATGGGTCTCTATTCTCAATCAGGTGGGGGTACAAGTAAAGTCCAATCGGCTACTCCCTCCGGCGAGGCGGCGCCAGTCACGAGCGATGCACAATCTTCACGTCAGCCTCAATCTTCACTGCTCTGCCCGCTTTATTAGAGCCCTCAGTCACGATCACTGATAGCGCTACCATACCTCAATTTCTGCAACCGACTGGCTCTTGGATGTCACTGTGAGGGCGGGATGCCCTATTCGCATGCCTGGCGGTCTTCTTTATATCTCTTTCTATCGTTGCTTGAGATACATTCGGACTTCTTGTATATTTACTCATCACTCGCGCTCATTCAAGTCACGTGCAGACCACTCTCCCTTCTTGTTCTCAGGGCGATCGGCCGCTTCTTCGGTCCTCATGACTGGACATTCACTAATATATAATAGCCACCATATATTGAAATATGAAGTACCAGAGCAAGTGACGGATTCGCACTTAATATCTTTGGCGAAAAACGAAATTAGCCCAACCATCAAATTACTGTTCCGACTTTCAAGAAGACATGAACACCTCCGGAACGTTTAAAGCTCAGTATGTTTGGGTGGCGTTTCTGAGGTCTCTTCATAAAGGCGAGACGTAATAGGGTTGACGATTGTCTTCAAGGCTGCACGGAGAGTTCAGTTGGAAAGTATTTTCCTTAAAAGTTTGAGCACAAACCTGCAAGTCGGTCCTCAACCTCCTCGTCTGTAGCCTCCGACGCGGCTTTGTCAAGCCAGTCAGATGCGTTAGCTACCGCCTCCAGGATCGTCGACTTGTCCCTGTCGCCGAGCTAATTGAATCTAGCATCAGTGACAGAGTGTAACAGCGGGTTTTTGGAGACGAACCTTTCCACCCCAACCGTCCTTGTCCACAATCTGCGTCTTCATATCATAGACAAGGGTCGCCAGTTCATTGATGGCTGCGACCTTCTTTCTCGACGCTTCGTCCTTCGCTGTGAATTCCTCTGCTCGCTTAATCATGTCGTTGATCTCCTCTTCAGATAGACGCGCATCTTGAGTAATCGTGATCGCTTTCGACGTGCCCGTACCCTTGTCCATTGCGCTTACTGTCAGGATGCCATTCTGGTCGATCCCGAATGTCACCTCGATCTGTGGAACACCTCGTGGTGCGAGTGGGATGCCAGATAACTCGAAGGCACCCAATAAGTTGTTATCTTTGGTAAGGGCCCGTTCCCCTTCGAATACCTGGTAATCGTTAGAGATTGCTCGAGAATTAACAAGTTGTGATCACACCTGAATCTGAACGCGCTCCTGGTTATCCACCGCTGTCGAGAAAATCTGTGACTTTTTGGTCGGGATATTGGTGTTACGCGAGATTATTTTAGAGAAGATACCACCTGGACTGAATCAATAAGGAGGGAAAAGAAGCAGATGGACCAGACAAACCGGTGGTCTCAATACCAAGTGTCAAAGGGGTAACGTCCACAACTGCAACTTGCTGTTCGACACCAGAAAGGATTCCACCTATATTCGCTTAGTTTTTGTGGTTCTAGATGTTGAAAGAGTTCTACCTTGAATAGCCGCCCCGTAGGCAACTGCCTCATCTGGATTGATACCCTGCTGTGGCTCCTTGCCAAAGTAATCTCG
>Ga0307513_10004186_pt1 | contig 19297 bp, 9 predicted proteins | sample 15_EM_MG_FD_202174 | JGI IMG/M metagenome (GOLD analysis project Ga0307513, IMG submission 202174) | Populus trichocarpa ectomycorrhiza microbial communities from riparian zone in the Pacific Northwest, United States - 15_EM | ecosystem: Host-associated > Plants > Roots > Unclassified | place...
AAGTAGAGAAACAAAGAATTTAACGAATTGAATTAATCTGTGGGCTTAACAGAGAATCGTTTTAAGATTTCAAGAATTGTTTTATATTTCTCTTTAACAACATAAACACAGAGATATTATTGAAAACAGAAACTCATTCATGCATCGAGATATTGATAATAATGACACGAAAATATATGCTACTTGACTATAAATAAATAAAAAATGCTGATTAATCCTATGCCACAAAATGTGATGATTTGTAATTGCTGATCCACTAAATTTTCATCTCACTAAAATGAAAAATCTATGAATCACTTTTTAAAGGTGGGGGTAGCATCTCTCATATCTCTTATCCAATTAGGTTTGGTATCACAATACGTGGTGGCATCAAACACAACCATATAACTAGCCACATATTGGATTTGAACGTCTTACTAATGGACCTTGAAGTACACTCCTTTAGCTAGCCGCATATTGGTCATCTGGAGGTCATATTGAAAAGAGTAGAATAACTTGAGAGAGACAGCTTCTTCAAATGACAAAAAAAAAAAAATTCATAATATTGTGTTACATGTCCATTATTTTTAGTCCCTAATCACAGTAGTCTCTTTTTCTTTCTTTCTTTCCTCTAATTTTGAACCATAAACTCCTTTTTCTTTCTTTTTTCATTATCAACATAATTAAATTAAATATAAAAATATAATTTTTTAAAAAATATAATTTTGAAAACACATAGAGAAATTGAAGTTAAAAAAGGGGTTGTAACACCATGCATGTCTATACATTGACTTGTTGGCTCAGGAAATCTTTACGACGGTGTAACTTTCTAGAATTTATAAACCGACAAGCTATGCCTGTGATATCATGGATAGATCTGATGGAAGTTGTTTTCATGCTCGGCAAAGTTTGAATAGTACTATAGAGTAATATAAAATTATTTTAAAAAATTTATATGATAATTTAATGGTTTTTTTGGTTGAAATAATTTTTTGATATGATATCAAGGTTTTGATTATCAAATAATTATGAGTTCGAATTTTAATATTTTTATTCTAATTGAAATGATACTTAAAAAAATACATCACTAGTGTTGCATCAGTCAAGAAATTAATGTCACAACTTGTCATATAGCTTAACTTGTTAGATCCTGAGTTTATTCCTTAGAGATTACCAGGTCGAGTGCAACAAATCTCAGGGCCACTGGAGGCTTACATGGTCGTTAACTTCAGGGTCTCGGAGAACTAATTAAGGTGTGTGTAAGTTGTTCCTGATACCCACAATTAACAAAAAAAAAAAAAAAATTGCTTATAGTACGTCCACAACATTATTCCATGAAAGCCTCACCGGCCAATAACCTGTTTATCGTGCTCATTGGGTTTAAACTTACGAATGAACTAGATGCATCATGAAGTTGGAAATCCAATAGCCAATCAAAAGTTTAGAATATCAGAAATTTGTTGCTTGTCTTTATTCTCCAATTTATATAGCCCATAAATTTATCATAAATACCTGGTCATGATTTTGATTGCTTTGTTCTTTTCAATATATTCTGGATGATTATTCAAGATATTAAATTTATCAACCAATATAAAACCTATAATTGCTTCATGGTACATTTACGTGATCATGCAATGAAAGCTTCACCAACCAATAAACTGTTATCGTGCTCCTTAGGGTTGAATTTTCAAATGGACTGATGCATCATGAAGTTGGGATTTTTGTAGTTAGTATACTCACTTAGATTATTGGATATAGATATGATTATGATATGGTGTCTCAATATACAACTTGTTGCCCTGCTGCTCCTTGTGGCTGATAATTTGTCAACAATGTCAACTAGATTATTTTAAATCCCTGATAAGTTTTTTTATATATATATAATCAGATCTGCAAAATTATATATGTATACACATCCAAGACTATAACTTTTATAAAGAATATTAAGTCAGATAAAATCATTTTGAAAATGAAAATCTAGACATAATCTGAAGGACGAGATTAGTCTCTTAATCTGATGAGAAAACTAACAGTGTGGAGCATTCCACTATGGTCGAGAGTCTAACATAAAAATAATAGGTCTTAGGATCCAAAAAAGATACAAATCAATCCTATAATATTCCATGACCGTGAGAATACAGCTAGAATGATTGGATATTGTAAGAAACTAAGTCAAAAACAAAATTTAAGTTACAATAGATTTTAAATCTCAGCTTCACCTAACAATAACCTGTTTATGGTGTTCTTTGGAGTTGAAATTACTAATGGACTGAAATCCTAAGCAAAATCGGGCCGAAATCCTACTTGCAAAGGAATTCTTTGCTTTCACACTACAGATTTAAATGAGTACATCTTGAGTTTTAGACATCAAAATCGTACGATTTAAAAATCTAAAATCATCTACACATTTAGGACTACAACTTTTATGAAGAATACTAGGTCAGATAAAATCATTTTAAATGCGAAAATCCAAACACAATCTGAAAGACGAGATTGATCTCCTATCTGATGATGAAACTAATGATGCTTGGTATCTCACTATTACTGAAAGTCTAACATAAAAATAGTGGGCTTTAGGATCCAAGAAATGTGCAAATCAATCCTATAACATTCCATGAATAGAAAAATACAACTAGAATGATCAGATATTATAAAAAACTAAATTTAAAATAAAATTTAAATTGCAGCAGATTCTAAATTACAGCTTAACCAAACAATAACCTTTTTATCATGCTCATTGGAGTTAAACTTTGGGAGTGTGGTTGCGGTTGCTTTTCAAAGTGTTTTTTGTGCCGAAATGCATCAAATTGATTTTTTTTTTTAAATTATTTTTAAAATCAGCACATTAAAATGATCCAAAATATATTCTTCCTTTTAGAATATATCGATTAAATTATTTCTATGTTTTTATTTTAGTAATTTGTATTTTATTTAAAGAATCCTATATAAATTCATCGATCATATTAAAAAAAAAAAAATAGATTGGTGTGGATTCCAACTTGGACTTTCCATTGGGATACACATTTGTCTGCCTTGATTCAGTTATTTTTATATCCTTTTATTTTATTAACTTTTCTTTGCTTTAAAGAATCTTATATAAATTCATCAATTATATTAAAGAAATAAATAGATAGATAGATTGGATGTCGGAGAAGATTTGTTGTTCTTGAAAAAACACATTTCAAAGCAATACATACTCATTTAAAATAGTTTAAAAATAATATATAAAAGTTTGAGGAATAGTTTAAATTCGAGTAGAGGGGTGTTTATTTTTACAAGTTGAAAATTATATTTCATGTTTTTTTGAAAAAACAATTTACTGAAAAATAATATTTTCATGTTTTTAAATAGTTTTAATGTTTTGATATTAAAATTATTATTTTTATATATTTTTAAATAAAAACATATTTAAAAAAATAATAACTTTCACATTCACACTACCTAAAAGAAAAGGTAAGCTAAGCTAAGCAAAAATCCTTGACGAGGCATATCATTAGTGGGTACCAGTACTAGAGAAATGACACCTACATGGATTGTTTTTGTTTGGCAATGAGATTATGATTATTAAAATTATGTTTGTTAGCGTGGTTATAATTGTTTTTTAAATAATTCTTTGTATTGAAATGCATGTTAATAATATTTTTTTATTTTTTAAAAATTATTTTTAATATCAGCAAATTAAAACGATACAAAACATATAAAACATATTAAATTTAAATTTTTTTTTTTTTAAAAAAATGCAGTGCAAACGGTTTCTAACTGATTCCATTCCATGTCTGTTACAAAAATGGCGGGAATATGCTCTCTGAATCCAACAACCTTAATGACTTTTAAGGTAACAAAGCAAGGGACCCGCCCTTCAAATTATTCATACTGTCGAAGTTTCAATTTTCAAGTTGAATTTCTCTCTTCTTTCTAGCCAATTTACTAGCATTCATTTTGCAGAGAATTCATGGAATTAGATTGTTCTCAGGAGCAATAGATAATGAAAATAAAAGCCAAACTAGAACTAAAACCAGGATCGTATTGCTTTCTATTATCTCACATAGATTGTATTTCTAATTTTGTTTTAAATTATTAAAAATTTATTATATTATATTATACTACCAATAATTTGCTATAATATTCCTGATTTTAGTGTCAGTAAATATTCAACTACAAATATTTTTAATTCTGGCATTACTAAATATTACGCAGCCAAAAACAAAATGTATGGTATTTCTAACTCTAGCGCTAATGACTAAACCGGTAAAATAAATTTAAATCAATGCATGCATATATATATATATATATATATATATATATATATATGTGTGTGTGTGTGTGTGTGTGTGTGTTTTAAATTTATTTTATTGTTTTTAAATCAACAGGAATTCAGGGGTTTTATCTCAATTTGGACAAGATCAATATTTTTACTGATATCATAAAAGAGATAAAACATAGTAAAAATAAAAGAAGAACACAGTACATGGCGTTGTTATATCTGAGAATGATTTTTAGATCGGATCACAGGTTTCCAGCCGATATATTGAGTTTGAAATAAGAAACAAATTTTTTATGCGAATGAACAAATTTCTGATACGAATGAATAAGACAAGACCAACAATGTCAGGATCCTTAATCAAATACAGATCATATTTAATTTCCAATATTAATTAAAGAAATATAAATACTAAATACAAACATGTATAGATTCAAAAGTTTAAAGCGGAGGTGGACTGGGAAGGAGATTGATTTATGTAAGGGTTGACCCCAATATTTTATTAAAAAAAATATTAAAAGTTAGATTTGCATTTCACAGTAAAAATTCATAGATTAATTATACAGTGAAATATATATATATATAAAACAAAAAACATGAGTGACCTACAAATAAATTTAAAAAGGTCTATGAATTTTTTTGAAATTTTCTGATATCCAGAAATGCTATTTTGCCAGATATCAAAATAAAAAAAGGTGTCAATAAAACAGTAAGACATAAGGGTGTATTTTGTCAAACACATTCTTATCCCAAAACAGATTAGGCCTGATGGGCTGAGGCCCAGGCCCAGGCCGGCCTCAGCTTTTTTCTTTTTTGAGCCGGGTCTAAGCCAGCCTGTATAGGCTGGGCTGAACCCATCAGGCCCGACCAGGTCACTGGCCCAAGCCAGTGACCCGGCTGGGCAGGGAAAACACACGCTCAGCACAGTACAAGAGTAATTAAAATTACAAGTGTATGAATTATATTTGTATGCACAGCTAGTGAATTAAAATACAAAAGGTGAGGGAAAACGAGAGCTAGTCTGGTGCAGCTGCGGGGTAAAGACGAAGAAGATGGTGACGACCGGTTAGCTCTGGCCGGACGATGTCTTCTCCCTCCTCGTTTCCTGTCTGTCTCTTACCTTTTTTTCCTGGGTTTTCTTCTGGTCTTCTTCCCTGTGTGGCCGTGTTGCTGCTATTCTTCCGTCCCCTGCGTCTGTCCTCTAGTGTTTTCTATTCTCCCTGTTTCCCTGGTCCGCTCCCCTGTTTCCTCTGTTTTTTTATCTCCTTCGTTCCCCCCTGGTTCGTGGCCTTTCTCTGGCTTTTATAAGGCCAGAGAATGCCATGCGGTGGTAACGGCCGGCTTGGTAACGGCATGCAGCGAGGGAGAGTAGCCGTGAGACGTGCCCCATAACTGAAACAATTTTAATGCCTTCACTGCTGAAACGTCTCCAATGTCTTTACTGCTCGAACAGTTTCTGAGGAAGAAGACAATGAATGGTTTTTCTACAATGGCTCCGTTTTCCCAATTCAAATGGCTACTTTTGATTTGGTCATTGGAGTTTCGCAATTTTGTAATCAAGCCCCTTAGATAAATTGTAACTGGACCCCTGGAGTTTAGCGCCATTTACAACACAGTCCTTGGTTTTCTAAATTATTCACTTCAGTCCTTAATTGGTTCTAAACTTTGATATTTCTTCAATTAAGCCCCTGATTTCATTAATTAAACTAATTTTTTTTTATCAAGTCCCAAAATTTATCAATTCTACAATTAAGCTCTTAATTTGATTAATTAAATTAATCTAGAGTTCAAACAAGTTCTCAATCTTTTAATTTATATTGTCTTAACCCAAATTTCAATTTATTCTCCATTCATTTCATTTTGTTTTCAATTTTTTCATCATTATTTTTATTATTTTTATAAAGTAAGAATAAAAATGGTCAAAAATTAGATTATGATAAATATTATTTTAAAATAAAATTTAAAAATTTTTTGATTGAGTTTTTTCTATATTGATTGAGTCAAGGGCCTATTAAGGTTTTTATTCAGATCATATTGAATTAATTCTCTTTCTATTTTTATTGAAACCTAACTTAGTCTAAATTCTAAATCACCTGAGTCACGAGTAAATCTACCCAATCATGTTTCATTTTAAAATAATATGCACACCTTATTAGTTGATTTAAAAGAGTAAAATCATTATATTTTTATGGGTTTTTTTTTTTTTAAATCAGTCCCTTGTTTGGTTTAAAAATCACAAGTAAGAGTCTACCGGCCGGGAAGCAACGAGGAGGACAAGCCTCAAAGAAAAAAAATCATTTTAGGAGTTGGTTTCAGTGATGCGTAGTTTCTTGGAAGCATCTTATTAACAAGTTATCTGCTTCGTACATAAAAAAAAAAAAAAAGTTTGAAAATTGTTATGTTAGTGAGGAATTTTATGCAAAGTTTTAAAACAGGTTAATTTTGTATTATATGATAGTTTAATTAATTGAATCTCACTACTACTAATTTCATAAACTAAGTCGTTTACTTTTCATTTTGTTTACATTAATTAACATTAGCACTAACTTGTTGTCAAGCTCGCATGGCTCGTACGTTTATATTGAATAAATCTAACTTAGCGTTCAATTAGTAAAAGAAGATAATGCTTAGAAAATGAAATTTGATTTTTTTTAATTAAGAAAGATAAATGATAAATTTATCCCGTAAGCTCCATTAAAGTAATCAAGCAAAAGAAATATAATTAGCTAAGAAAAACAAATAATATATTTTTTTTATGAAAAAGAAAAATAATTTTGAAATGGGTTGTGTTCTTAGTACAGGACTTATGGGATCATTTGTGGGTTTTCAAGATCTTTGTTATATGAATATTTTTTTTAAATAATTCAAAGTATAAAAAATCGAATACAATTTGCCGAGTATTGTTTCATTTACAGATTGAAGACGAAGCCTGGTTCAGTCAACATGAATTATTAATACCAGCAAATTAATGTATGCATGAACCTTGCAAGAAACAGTGTCAGGCATTAAAGAGTTAATAATCTATTAAAGAAAGTGACAGTAAGCCAATATGGGGAAGTGGGGGTATTGTTTAGACTTTATAGTTGGCCTGCGAAATTTTTGCTGTTCAGATAAATTTTTCTTTAAATTGTTTTTTAAGGTTATTAATATTATTTTTAGTAGAAAAAAAAATCTAAAACATGCTATGTTGACCTGACATGACCTATCAATGTTTCAAAAGCAATAAAAATAATCGGTAAAAAAAATAATTTAATTAAAAAAATTAAGGGCAACATTTAGAAAACATTATTCTGAAAGTTAGTAATACATAAAACTCTACCGAAAAATAACATACTAATTGGTCATATAGTAGCGAAAACCAACCTAGTCTATATAGAAAAAAAAAATTGAAAGTAGAAAGATTAATTGAAATTCTAATATAGCTTGTAGGAAAATAAAGATAAATAAAAAACAGCATCTTCCAGGTCTAATTTCTAATTTGAAGGACTTCGTGATTTCAGTTAGTGCAAGTGAGCTATCCCATAGAAAACATGGCCTCCGGAACCTGTCATCAAATTTCAGTACGATTTCACGGTTGTATCTGGCTGTTTTTTGTGACACTGCACCTTCGAAGCGTCTGAACAACTTCTTGAAATTTGCCATTTCAATCTATCTATAAACGCATCCACAAAACGTTCCACATCAGCTACTCTCACTGTTCAAATTGTAATAAGCTTCTAATTACTGTTCAAGAACAACTAGATAGTCCAGTTTGAAATTAGGGCCGTTTATTCGAATGAAAAGTAATTTTTATTAAAAGTTAATTTTGGAAAAGTGAATTATTTTTTGATATTTGATAGTGTAATGAAAAATAAGTTAGAAAACACTTTCCAATGTTTAGTTATGTAATGAAAAATAAGCTGAAAAATAACTTATTAGTGTTTTATTTTTTTTTCAAGTTTATTAAAATAATGAGGAACAAATCTTACAAATTAAAATGTTGAATGAGAATGAAATTGAAAAAAAATATAATTTCATAAATTATCTCAAATAAAATAAATAATAATCAAAATAATAGAGATCAAATCTAAAAAATAAAAAAATTGAAAGATGATGAAATTAAAATAATAATAGTTAACATTTCATAAATTATTTCAAACAAAATAAGTAACAATCAAAAGAATGAAGACCAAATTTGATAGATAAAAAATTTCAATTAAAAAATGATAAGGGAAAAGCAAATAACAATTATAAAAATGAGGACCAAAATTAATATAAAAATTAAATTATAAGGGATGAAATTGAAAAACAAATATTCAAAACAAAATATATATACTAATCAAAAGTTTGAGGACCAAATTTGATATAATCAACAAATAATATGATATTTCTAAATTTTTCACAACTTCCGGAAAGTGTTTTCCGCCCAAAATAAAAGGAAAACACTTTCTTAGAAACCAAGCCAAATTTTCCTTTGACTTGAAAGTGTTTTCCATTGACCGGAAAATATTTTTCGTTGATCAACTTTTCTAATAGCAAACAAACACAGGAAAGTTTGAAAAGTAATTTTTTAGAAATCATTTTCCGGAAAACAAACACAACCCAGATAAAAAAGATTTCAAAGAGAAAAATTTATCAGTTTTAGGAAGATGTCTGTAGTATCTGTTGAAAAATTTATCAGTTTTAGATCCCCAAAAAAAAAGAAAAATTTATCGACTCATCGAGAAAATTGATAATTTTAAAAATGATGCTTATAACAATTTTTAAAATTAAATTTTTTTTGATATACGACTAAAAATGCTAAAACGATATAAATATATTAAGAATATATTTTTTAGGTTTTTGTTGTTATTTTACTATTTTTGATTTAAAAATAAATTATCAAAAAGACTTTAATAACAACAAGAATAATAATATTTATTTTATCATTCAGTCAAGTTTGGATAAAGTATAACAAGGTCAATCAAATTACTAAAAAATTACTCAAATTAAATGAATTTATTCAAATTAATAATCAGTTTGATTCTAAATTTTTTAGATTAATCTATGAAATTAAACTAAATTTAACAACTATGATTTAAATCACATCCTGCGATACTGTGAAGATCGAACCCAGTTAATCTTCCAGCCTCCACAAGAGCTTTTCTCCACTTTTGGACCTTCTCCATTTCTTCCTTAAAACGTTCTTCATGTCTATCAAAGGCTTCAGCAAAACTCCTTTTCTGTTTTCTAATATCAGAAGGATCAATATCATAGAAAAAACCGGTAGAACAATCTGACCAGCTGTTTGTCTGCAATCAAGAATCTCTGAAAGTTCATCAAGACACCAAGTGGAGGAAGCATAGCCCTTAGAGAAAACCACTATCGAAATCTTGGATTCTTGAATTGCTTTGAGGAGGTGTGAGGAGATTTCTTCTCCTTTACGAAGTTCGTTATCATCTCGAAATGTATGGATTCCTGCATTTTGTAAAGCAGTGTAAAGATGATCCATTTCTTGCGAGTATCTTCACCTCTAAAACTTAGAAACACATCATAATGCCATCCAAGTCTAGAGAAAGAAGAAGAGGAAGAGGAAGAGGAAGAGGAAGAAGACATGAACATCTAGCAGTGGTTTCTGCAGGTCAGAGATAGAGATGGGGCAGTGTGGTTGCTTGTTACTGGTGTGGAAGAGAGAGACACCGACGATGGTGATGATTCGATCGTTCTGAGGTTGCTGGTTTGGCCTGAAAGGGAGCTGACGCTGTGTTTTAGAGTGTGATAGTCATCTGGTAATAAAAAGAAGCAGTGGCGGAATTAGGGAGATACATCTATAAATTAGAAAGACTGTTGAAAGAACCCAAACGGAGGCGGCTGAAATTTGAATTTAAAAAAAAATTAATTTTTTTTAGATTATTTTATTATAATGATTATATTAAAAATAAATTTTAAAACGTAAAAAGATATATTTTTTTGAATATATATTTTTTAAAAAAATTAAATTACAATAGCAACCACCCCCCATCGTAATTAAAAAAAATAAAAAAAAAATAAACTGTTACACAAACAAGCTAGACAGTAGACACAACAATTATTTTGCTCCTGATTATTTTTAAACTAATGTGGTTCCATGTTCAGAAGTTATGAATTCCAGAGAACTTATCAAATGAATTATGTACATGATAAAATTACAGCTAGTTTAATAAAATAATAAAAATAAGATTTTAATGTTGCATTGTTGTAAATATGATATATTAATAATTCAATGCACCATAATGAAATTCAAAACTATAAAAGCATATTTATCATTTTATTATCAAAATCATTTTTAAAATTTTTTTTAATCAAAAAATTTTGAACTACTTTCTATTTAACAATAATTTTTATTATAATTTAAAACAGACACGTATTTTAAATCAATCACCTATAACTAAAAATAATTTTTTAAAAACTTACTTTTTTAAATGCAAGATTAAAAACTGCCATAATTTGAAACATTTTTTTTTTATTAACGTGGGTATCCGGGTTAGTTTGCACGTACCTCGACTAATTCTACGGGTCCTGAGGTTAAGGACCATATAAGTCTCTAGTGACTCTAAGGTTTGTAAGATTCGAACTGATAACTTTTAAAAAACAAATTTAAAATCTAACAAATTTAGCTAAATCTCTTAATGTTTTATATCACACTTTTAATTTGCTGAGAGAGAGAGAGAGCAGTGATCATTTTGTTAAAACTTCAAATCATTACAACCAGCTTGACTATGAGGGGTTAGCAAATGGTAGCTTCCACAATGTAAACAAAGGCACTATTAAATTTATCAACCCGATCAAGATTAAATTTGATTTTTATTTTTTAAAAAACCAAATTTGTTTTATTTTTTTTCAAAAAAATCTTAAATCAATATTATAATTTAATTGACCTGGTCAGCCATATATTCTTATGGTCGTTTTTTTTTAAATTCAGTACCTTTTTTGGCTTTAAAAATCATAGGTTAGAGTCTAGAGGCCATGAAGTGTGGGGTGGGAGGAGGACCTTAATCGTCAAGGTAAAAATCATTTAGGAGTTGTTTTTAGCGATACGTACGTAATTTCATGGAAGCGTCTTCTTAAGAAAACATCGCTTCGTGTACCCCAAAAAAATAGTATTGTCGATCACATAATATTTTTTTGATAATTTGTTAAGAATATGTCTCATGTAGTAGTTAGGAATTTATGATCTTTTCTATTATAAGTGATACAATTATTAGTATTGATATCACCATAAAAATATAAAATTCTTAAATTATAGATATTTTATCAAACAACACAACAAAATACAATTCTAATTTATTAATATTTTGGGGTTAATCAAAATACATCAATTATCAACTAAAAATACAATTAAAAAAAGAGAGAAAGAGATGGGTGATGCAAGGAGAGATGAGTGTTTTAGGGCTATTTGAGGTGTTTGTGGGGGGAGAGTTATAAGACAGATATAAAGCCAAATATCAACAGCTCCTCTGTCACGTGAATATTGCTATGCATGTATTTGTTATAACTGACTTTCAGTTATAACAGATATTCAGTTACATCAGCTGTAACTAGTAACTGACATTCAGTTACAACAACTGTGCAGTGTAATATATATTTATATATATATATATATATCGTAGCTCCCATGTAATTCTTTAATAAGAAAAGTGAGAAGCTGTGTTTGCTTCCTCAGTTTATCTTGGTATCAGAGCCTATTCAATCAAAGATCCAGTAATGGCTTCTGCTTCCACTCAGTCTTCTTCAGCTGCTGGTTCTCTTGGTTCTACACAAACCACAACAATGGCATCCTTTCCTTCTTATCAAATGCTTAATAACACACTGCCTGTAAAGCTTGATCGCACCAATTACATTCTGTGGAGGTCTCAAGTTGACAATGTGATCTTTGCCAATGGATTTGAAGATTTCATAGATGGATCTTCTGTTTGTCCAGAGAAGGAACTAAGTCCAGGGGTGCTTAATCCAGCCTTTATTGCCTGGAGACGGCAGGATCGCACAATGCTTAGCTAGATATACTCTTCTCTCACCCCAGCAATCATGACGCAGATCATAGGTCACAATTCTTCTCACTGTGCATGGAAAGCATTGGAGAAAACCTTCTCATCATCCTCAAGAGCCAGGATAATGCAATTAAGATTGGAACTACAGTCCACAAAGAAAGGATCAATGACTATGATAGATTACATCATGAAAGTTAAAGCAGCTGCAGACAGTTTAGCTGCTATTGGAGAACCTGTCTCTGAGCAGGACCAAGTTATGAACCTCCTTGGAGGTCTTGGATCAAACTACAATGCAGTTGTTACTGCAATTAACATTAGAGATGACAAAATCTCTATTGAAGCTGTTCACAGCATGCTTCTGGCCTTTGAACATCGCCTTGAGCAACAAAGCTCAATTGAACAAATTTCAACTATGACTGCCAATTATGCATCCTCCTCTAATAACAGAGGTGGTGGGAGAACATACACTAGCAATCGAGGCCAACACTACACCTCTAACATCAGTAACTACAGAGGTTGTAGTAGAGGAGGAAGATATCGACAAACTGGAAGGTATAATTCGAACAATTCTGAGAAACCACAATGCTAGTTATATGGCAAATTTGGTCATACAGCTCAGGCCTGCTACCACAGATTTGATATATCCTATCAGAGTCCTCAGAATAGTGGCACCTCTTCTTTGAATACTGGTAATCAAACTTCTATTCCTGCTATGGTGGCTTTTTCTAATAATGTTGCAGATGACACTTGGTATCTTGATTCTGGCGCAAGTCATCATCTAACTCAGAATGGAGATAACCTCACTGAGTCCTCACCTTACAATGGGAAAGATAAGATCACAATCGGGAATGGTAAGCATCTATCCATTTCCAACACTGGTTCCACCCGTCTGTTTTCTAATTCTCATACCTTTCAACTCAAGAAGGTGTTTCACGTTCCATTTATCTCTGCAAATTTAATCAGTGTTGCTAAGTTCTGCTCAGACAATAATGCTTTAATTGAGTTTCGATCTAATAGCTTCTTTGTGAAGGATCACATACGATGAAGGTGCTGGCTCGAGGCAGACTTGAGAATGGTCTTTACAGGTTTCCAGTATTGAAGAATAAGAAATTAGCTTATGTTGGTTTTCATAAGTCTTCTGCTGTTCATTCCTATAATTTTCGGCCTGTTGATAATAAGGTGGTTCTATGGCATCACAGACTAGGTCATGTTACTACTGAGATTGTAACCAAAGTCCTGCAAAGGTGTAATATCTCTTGTGGAAAGAATAAAGATACTGTTTGCTCTTCCTGTCAACTTGCTAAAAGTCATAGGTTACCCACTCATCTTTCAGCTTCATGTGCATCCAAACCACTGGAACTTGTTCACACTAACATCTGGGGACCTGCTTCTGTCAAAGCCACATCTGGTGCCAAATATTTCATCTTGTTTCTAAATGACTACTCCCGATACACTTGGTTCTATCCTTTACACACAAAGGATCAAGCCCTATCTACCTTCAAGCAGTTCAAACTACAAGTTGAAAATCAGTTTGATATTAGGATCAAATGCATACAGTCTGATAATGGTGGTGAGTTCAGGTGTTTTATGTCATTTCTTCAGCAGTGTGGCATACTCCATCGCTTTTCTTGTCCTTACAACTCAGCTCAGAATGGACGAGTTGAGAGAAAGCATAGACACGTTGTTGAGACTGGGTTGGCTCTGTTGGCTCATGCTTCCTTACCAATGCCATTTTGGCATTATGCTTTCCAGACAGCTACGTTTCTCATCAACAGAATGCCTAACCAGGTACTTAATCATGCCTCACCATATTTCACTCTTTTTCACAGAGAACCTGACTACGTATTTCTTAGAGTCTTTGGCTGTTTGTGTTATCCATTCATCCGTCCTTACAACAATCACAAGTTGCAGTATCGATCTGTCCAGTGCACTTTTCTTGGCTATAGTTCCAATCACAAAGGCTACTTATGTCTTGATTCTGCCACTGGACGAGTCTATATTACTCCTCATGTTGTGTTTGATGAACATAAATTCCCTCTTGCTAAATCTTCTCCTTCAACAAATGACATCTCAGACGAGGTTTTTCCCCCAGTAATTATCAATGCTTCTATTTCTTCTCCTTCCTGTTCTGCTGATCCCCCTGCACCTCCATCATCTACTTTGCCAAACATAAATACCAGTTCCCATTCTACAAGCAGTCCTGAGCTAACTCCTGACTCTAGTATTCTCCCTGAATTGTTTCATACCACTCCTCCTTCATCTTCTTCCCCATCTCCACGCATGACAACAAGATTGATGCATGGTATCACCAAGAAAAAACCAATTTTTGATCTCTCTGCTGTAAAAATCTCAGAACCTTCCACTCTCAAACAAGCTCTCAATGATCCAAACTGGACTCAAGCTATGGACCTGGAGATGCCTTACATCACAATCAAACTTGGGATCTTGTCCAACAACCTTCAGGGGTTAATGTCATTGGCTGTAAATGGGTGTATAAGCTGAAACACAAATATGATAGGAGCATAGACAGGTATAAAGCTAGGCTTGTGGCTAAAGGGTATAATCAAACACATGGTCTTGATTATTTTGAAACTTTTAGTCCTGTTGTTAAAGCTGCCACTATTAGAATTATCTTGACTATTGCTCTAAGTTTTAAGTGGGAACTGCACCAACTTGATGTGCACAATGCGTTCCTAAATGGTGACCTTCAGGAGCAGGTCTACATGACTCAGCCTCCTGGATACATAGACACTGCATTCCCTACCAAAGTGTGTAAATTGAACAAAGCTTTATATGGTCTGAAACAAGCCCCACGGGCGTGGTTTCAACGTTTGAGTTCTGCCCTTCTCCAATGGGGTTTTAGTAGTTCCAAAACTGATAGTTCCATGTTTATTCATTTTGGTCAATCCTCAACTCTAATTATGCTTATCTATGTTGATGATATCATCCTCACCGGCAGTTCATCCTCACAGCTCTCGTCTCTCATTGCTAAGCTTAATTCTGTCTTTGCGTTGAGAGATTTAGGAAAGCTATCCTACTTTCTTGGTATTGAGGTTACTTATCATGATGGCTATATGACTCTCAGTCAAAGCAAATATGTTTCTGATCTACTCCATCGAACTACCATGTTTGATACTAAACCAGCACACACACCTGGTGCTGTTGGACAGAACTTATCCAAGTTTGATGGTGATCCTTTGACAGATGTTACTCAATATCAGAGTGTAGTGGGGGCCCTTCAGTATCTTACAATGACCAGGCCTGACATTGCCTTTGCTGTTAACAAGGCGTGTCAATTCATGCAACATCCCACTTCTGCACACTGGCTAACATCCCACTTCTGCACACTGGCTTTCTGTCAAACAAATTCTTCATTATCTTAAGGGTACTCTGCATGATGGGTTATTATTGAGTCCTTCAAGTAACTTGACACTAGAAGGCTTCACTGATGCCGATTGGGGTGGTCAACCTGATGATAGGCGCAGTACCAGTGGCTATCTGGTTTATCTAGGGGGCAACTTAGTCTCGTGGTCCTCATCCAAACAAAATGTGGTATCATGTAGCAGTGCAGAGTCAGAATATCGTGGTCTTGCCTTTGCTACAGCTGAAATGATTTGGATACAAGCCCTGTTAAAAGAACTCTGCGTGTCCATTCCTGCCATTCCTCTTCTTTGGTATGATAATATCAGTGCTTATCATATGGCAAAGAATCCTGTGTTTCATGTTAGAACGAAACACATAGAAATCGATCTTCATTTCATCCGTGATCAAGTTACCAGAGGCAAGATTCAGTTGCAGTTCATCCCTACTGCAGAGCAACCTACTGATCTGTTGACAAAGCATCTCACAAGTTCAAAGTTTTTGTCTCTCAAAAATCAACTTTGTATAGTTCCCAGACCTTTTCACTTGAGGGGGGATGATAAGACAAATATAAAGCCAAATATCAACAGCTCCTCTGTCACGTGAATATTGCTATGCATGTATCTGTTATAACTGACTTTCAGTTATAACAGATATTCAGTTACAACAGCTGTAACTAGTAATTGACATTCAGTTACAACAACTGTACAGTATAATATATATATATATATATATATATATATATATATATATATATAGTAGCTCCCCTGTAATTCTTTAATAAAAAAAGTGAGAAGCTGTGTTTGCTTCCTCAGTTTATCTAGAGAAAGATCTAGTCAGGGGGTCTAAGAACTTAAAATTTATGACTTGTGAAAGTATGCTAGTTTTTCAATTATTTTTTAACTATATTACTATAACTTTTGTTTTACTGTTTTTAAAAACAAAAAATCTGCAATTGAACTCTAGTTTTCGTGTAATGACCGGCTGTAATTTAGTCAACATGATTTAAAGAAAAACAGCCTTTTCCTCGACGTTTGAATTGGAGCAGCGAAAGACTTTGTTCATGAGCTCATAATTGAGTTGAAGAGGAGAAATTTGAGGAGATTAAATTAATTGTTGGATTAAAGTACAAGGGAAACATAATGGAAATTAGAAATTGAGTGAGGGATAATGAATAAAAAATAAAGTAGTACGTAGACTTAGCTTTTTTGGCTCAAATTCTGCAAGACCACAAACTATATATATGCAAAATAATTCAGCACTCATGACTTTGCCTATTAATTATATCTATATTTTCATGATCCAAAAGTCTTCATTGACGAGGCTAGGAAATGGGAACACCACAGTAGTGATTTACATCATAGTTAATTGGTTTTTTAAGGGGTACTAATTTTTCTTATTATGAAGAAAATTAATTAATCATATTAAAAAAAAATAGTCATTTGACAAGTGTTGATCAGAGTACAAATAATCGAGAATAATTAGGTCATAAATACGATTAAAATTATAGAGATTTAATGTATAGTTTGCAAAATTAACAATGTACTAGGATTAAGTTATAATTAACTCAAATAAAAACGATATTTATGCAAAGGCTCTGGTCCCCTAGGTTTCAAGGATGAAGAAGTGCTTCTTAGGACCGTTGATAGAAAACTTGTATAAAAGTGATTAGAATTACAGAGAAAAAAAAATAGTAAGATTTTAGAAGAATGAGTGAATTAAAAATAGTGAGAAATGGTGGATTGGTATTTTAGAAGACTTAAATGCTTTAATCGAGATTAAGTCTCGTCCTTGGGAGGATGCAAAACCCGTATTGGTCTGGTGTGTTTAGAGAAATTGAGACGGATAATGAATTTAATCAAATTAGAATTTGAAGATAATGGAAGACATAAAAAAAACTTCAATAATTGAACTTTAGCATTCGTATAATGACCGACCGGCTGTAATTTTGGTCAAAAAGATAAAAAGAAAAACAGCCTTTTCCTCGACGTTTGAATTCGAGGAGAAGGATCGATGATTAAATCGTTGGATTAAAATGCGAGAGAAACAAAATGGAAATGAGAAATTGAGTGTGTGTCGCTAGGCCGCTAGCTCTGGTCATCACGACTCAATCATAGATTTTTAAAAATATATTTAATCATTTTGTTGCCCAAACTCAATATATTTCTTAAAAAATATACAAAAACAGATAAAGAAGAACTTTTTGTAATTTTGAAGAAGAAAAAAGATACAAAAAAGAAAAAGCAAAGAAGAAAAAAAAATTACGAAAACAGAAAGCAGATAAAAAAAATATACTTCTTCAAGCTATCCGGGAAAATAACATAATGAATTATAGCAAATGTTGAGATGCTATCCGGGAAAATGATAATCTTATATGAATTAAATTAAAGTGCATCATGAATATTAATTCATAATAAATCAAATGCACAAAGATTAAATTAAAAAAAAATCCAAAAAAAAAAAAGAATTCCCAAAATCCAAGAAGGATGAAGAAAAAAAACAAAGAATTAAATATATCTTTAATTGTTAATTTTTGGTTTTGCTCACATATATATTAGATTATGTATTTTGTTACAATTGTTTTTTTTAAATAATAAATTTTGATTAACAATGCGAATATCTAATGAAATAAAATTCATATGCCATTTTTTATTTTGATGAAAATGCCCTTTGAATTATCAAAGGAGAAAAAAGCCAAATGATTTCTCGAGACTCGAATCTGCGCCAAATTAAATACTGATTGCCAAAAATTTATATTTAACCAAAAGGATTAAAAAAACAACAACACAGCACATTGCCTACTATTACCAAATAAAAGTTTTAGGCAGCACTCGAATCTGGACAACAATGTGGTGGCAGAACAATTAAGAAAGAAGATTTTTGGCTTTTAAAACTTGTTTTCAATTATTTTTATACAAAATAACATATAAAACATTATAGGGACCCAAATAAAATTATTTTTAGCTTAAAAACACCAAAAAAACCATAAATCCGAAACCCAACCCAATTCTCAAAATCTTTACTAGGCAAGATCTAGTTTTTTAGGCATGATGAACCTAAATAATATTTTAATAGAACTCTTTATCTAAAAAACTTTTTGACATTATTACTAGAATTGATTCTAATTAAGAATTTTATCGCTTTAATAGCATTTTTCTCTTAATCTTTTTCATTCAAGTACTGAAAAATATATATAAAAAAAAATTTTGAATTAAAATAACCTCATCTTATAAATATGAGATTGGTCATTTGTTTTCTTCGTGTTTTTAAATGTAGTAACCATTCATTGAATTCTTTCAATTCATTTAACCAATTGGTCATTAATTAAAGCATATAAGAGGGCAATTAAAAAAAATAAGGATGAAAAAGAAAATTGCTACAAAGCATATCCAGTAGATGTGATAATTTTTTTATTTTTCTGAATGTTATGCTTCAAAGGAAAGAGGAATAATGGTACTGGCAAATTAATTAAAAACGTGAATTTTGATATCATTTCTGTTTTTGTTTTAAAAATATTAAAATACCAACATTGGTTGTCAAAGATTTAAGGAAATTGGATTCTAACCGTTTGATTTGTCGCGGGTGCGCGGCGTCGTGGCGAAAATTCCACTTTTAAAATCTAGGAGGTGTGTATGGTATCTATCTGGCAAATGTGGGGAGACAAGAAAATATTGTCTTTTGTTGGTAGAAAATGGAATGGGAGTCGCCACCT
>Ga0307513_10004187_pt1 | contig 19296 bp, 23 predicted proteins | sample 15_EM_MG_FD_202174 | JGI IMG/M metagenome (GOLD analysis project Ga0307513, IMG submission 202174) | Populus trichocarpa ectomycorrhiza microbial communities from riparian zone in the Pacific Northwest, United States - 15_EM | ecosystem: Host-associated > Plants > Roots > Unclassified | place...
GTTACCTAGCTTAATTTCCAGATCTAGCTCTCTGTGGATATGACCTCGATCTTACCGAGTTAATTGCTACATCGCACACTCGTGCACTTGCGAGTTAAAACAAGCCGAACATAAAAAGCGGTCAAGTAGTGACCACGTACAAAAGTATAAGAAACTTGAGTGCTTGTGTTGAGAAGAGGGGGGAGAGTTAGGATGGGTGGTTGGCTGTAGTTTGGGAGGGGAGAGGTGGGATGGGGAAGAAGAAGGGGAAGAAGAAGGAGAAATAAAGTGTCGGCAGAGTGGGTATATATCGACTGTTATCGATGGAATCACCAACGAACACGTTCCATCGGCATACCCGTCGGTGAGTTCGCCGGTGACTGTGTCACGTCACTGTACGGAGATCCCGGTTTGAATTCCTCGGTCATTCCGTCGGTAAAATCGTCTGTAAAAAATCCACGTCATCACACCATTGCAACTTTCCAAAAAAAACTATATAATCCGTCGGTGATACGGTCGATATATACCGACGGATCCGTCGGTATATATCGACCGTATCACCGACGGGTATTTTCTGTCGGTATATACCGACAGAATTGGAGACGGAATTATGTCCGTTGGTAAAAATTACCGACGAAAAAATTCTGTTGGTTTTCGCCGATTTTCTGGTAGTGAATATTTATTAAAAAAATCTCATCTTGAATGTTTATTTTGAGTAACTATATTTTTCCCAGTTATTTGAGTTGTATTTGGACTTGCAAAGTTGATTGGGTCATATCAGATCAATCTCCATACAATTTAAAAAAAATTCTACTAAAAAAAATATTAATAATATCTGAATATTTTCTTACTTATTTTTTTTATCCTACCTACAATATATAGCACGTACCAAGTAACCATTAGTTTCCAAAAATTCAAGTTTAGCTAATTCAAGATAGCAATCTATATATACTTAATTTAGGTCCACAAGTTAATTCTCAAATTACTACTGATGGAATCCACCATTGAGCTCCCTCCCATAAAAGACTCAATCAATGGTGGATAGAATTTGGGGAAGTTTGAATTACCCTTACAGATTTAATTGTAATGCTTGCCCTCGAGGGGAAAAACTGATGTAGTTTCTTTGTTTAATAGCTAGGTCATACGGGCATTAGCGACTAGATATTTAATGCAATAAAATAATTCGTACGATCTAAAATACATTTTAATTTCTTGTTCTGGGATTGGGAAATGCAGGATCTCAAGAAGTGCAGCCCGCTAGTGAGAATAATGATAAGATATGTGACAATCATGAAGACTGCAGTACACGTCCTGCTCAAATCAAGTTGACCAAAGGTTTCACAGCCAAGGAGCATTGCAAAGGGCATACGGCGAGTTCTTTCTTCCTAAATTTAGAAAAAAAAAAATTGTTTCCTTAAGAGAATCTGGAATTTACAAATATAAAAATGCTGCTGGCTGTTTTTAATTGAGAGATACTACACCTGGCAGGTGAATGTTGTGAAGGGTTTGAAGTTATATGACGACCTATTCACTGATTCTGAGCTGTCTAAGTTGACTGCTTTTGTCAACGAGCTCCGGGTTGCTGGCCAGAAGGGTGAACTCTCAGGTGACCGAACATAAATTTTAGCTGCATTCAGTTTTATAATAAAATGTGCCCTAAGGACATGCTAGGATCGTTTTGAATTTTTGCGAAAATTCTCATACACCGGCTGTTTCATCTTTTTTATCTAATGGCCGGAATGGGATAACCAACTGCTCTCTTAAAAGAACATGTTAAAAAGTTGGTTAAATATGCATTTCGAGTATGGAAAAGCATGTCTTTGCTAACAACCAAACTGAGTGAATCTACTTGCCTGTTGGATACAGGCGAGACTTTTATTTTATTCAACAAACGGATGCAGGGAAACAAGAGGGAGCTGCTTCAGCTTGGTGTTCCAATTTTCGGACACATAAAAGAGGAAGCTGCAAGAAACAGTCATCAAACATATACTATTTCTTTTCTTAACTGTGCAGAAAATTACATTGGAGCAACTTGTAATCGTGTGTTTTTAATTTTTCATAGGTAATATAGAGCCAATTCCAGCACTTCTCCAAGGTGTCATTGATCACCTGGTAATATAGGTCTTCTATCTTGTTCTGAATCATCACGTTCTCAGTATGGAGATTATGGTGAGAAAGGTAGTCGGAGATATATAATGCTTTTTCTGATGTAGGAGGAATATTCGCAACCTTTTCTAAAACCACCTCATTTAGACCAACCAATCTCTACTCTTATCCTCTCAGAATCAACAATGGCCTTTGGCCGTATTCTTGGGAGTGATAGTGATGGGAATTACAGAGGATCGCTCCCTTTTGCTGAAAAATGGGTACATATCCTAAACTTGTACAAACAGTTTGACATTTGTCAGTTACATATTGATTAGCCTCGAACTCATAATATGGAGATTCAGGAATGACATTTTGATAAAACATAAGCAACTTCATAAGCAAAGTTACTCCAAAGAATGCTTACTCCAACTTCATAAGCATAGAAGGTACATCATGATGCAATAGCTTTTCTTTTTCCTATGTCACAACGCATGGTGTCACCTAACTTTATCGTGGTTTAGGCTTCTGGTTTCTGGAAATATGTTGTCATTTCTGTTAATTAGAAAAGGTGCTGGTTCAAAATAACATGCATTTGTTTCCTTCTCTGAACTCGTGTTGATTATTCATTCAAATTAATCCGAACCTTAGAAACTTAAGAAGTCTTGGTGTTTCTAAGTTTTGTTAGTAACCAGGCTCTTTATATATATGCTCTCAAATCTCAATGCCTCTCATAAAGTCCATCAGTAACCTCTGCCTTAGCTCTTCACTTTATTGTGAACTCATTTGAGTGTCTTGCTCCAATCTTAAACAAATTTGCTAATTGCCATCAGTATGTGCTAATGGACAAACGGACAAGTTTGGATCATGAAATGAATTTTTTGGAAATATTGCAGGTCGCTTTTAGTGATGAGGGGTGTAGAAGATCAAGTAATGGTTACTGAATTCAAGGGTGAAGATACTGATCCACCCGCGAATGCAGTAACAGGAACTGCAAAGGATCACACCAAACAATCCTATGAAGATCAGGAATCTGATCCACCCGTGATTGCAGCAGCAGCAGATAAATGATTTGAAGATATGATCCTATGCATTCAAAATCAACAGCTGTTACCAGCTACACCAATATATACGTTAGAAGTTGTTAATGTAATACTTTATATATATATATATATATATATATATTATAGGATATGTACAGAACTTAACTAGTGAGAAGAAGTGTAATTCTGAAATACACGATTTGTTTGTATTTTCCTATATGGTATCAGAGCCTCAAAAGACTAACGTCTAAATGTCTTCCTCAAATTCTCCTGCAACTCCACCCCACTCTTTTGTCATCTCCATGCCTTTTGTTGCTACTGTCAAACTCAACCATGACAACTTCCTTCTCTGGAAAGCACAGCTTGTACCATATTTCAGAGGACAAGATCTCTTCGGTTATATAGATGGTAGCATTTCCAAACCACCTAAAATCATCTCTGTTACTCACCCTGAAACTTCTGTTGTCTCTGAACGTCTAAACCCAGCCTACTCTCAATGGGTTCGTCAGGATAATCTCATTCTCAGCACTCTTATGACTTCTCTGTCTGAGCCAATTCTTGCTCAAGTTGTAACTTATACATCTTCCAAGGTTGTATGGAATGCGTTGGATGATACCTTCTCCTCTCGGTCTCGTGCGCGCATTCTGCAAATCCGCACACAACTTGCAACTGATGAATTACTTCCATTACATCAAAAGACTCACTGATGAATTAGCTGTTGCTGGACAACCACTGAATTATGATGATATTATAACATATATTCTTGCAGGACTCAGCCATAAATATGACAGCTTTGTGGCCTCCATATCAGCACGTACTGATGACATTACTCTTGAGGAAATTTATTCTTTATTACTGACTTCTGAAGCTCGCCTGTCAAGGCATCAACTCACCCCTGTCATCCAGCAACCTTCTGCCAATATTGCATATCGACAATACAACCCTCCAAGGCGTGGTGGTTTTCGTGACAGGGGGCGTGCTAATCGTGGTGGTTATAATTCCAGCAACAAGAATCATGATCAACCATCTGTTGTTTGCCAAATATGTGGTAAGATCGGACACTCTGCTAAGAAATGCTATTTTCGTTTTGATTTATCTTACCAGGAAGCACCTCCTCTACCAACAAAACACGGCTTGGTCGCTATACATAATAAGTCCAACCATACATGGGACTCTGCATGGCATGCAGATACAGGAGCCACACATCATTTTACCAATGATGTTAATAATTTGACTCTTCAGCAATCCGACTATGCTGGTGCAAACAGTGTGCAAGTTGGAAATGGCCAAGGTTTGCAAATCTCAAAAACTGGGACTTCCAAAATTTCCACTCCCTCTTCTACCTTTGTTCTTAATAATGTTCTTCTTGTTCCTGAAATAAATAAAAATCTACTGTCAGTGCACCAGTTTTGTGTTGACAATAACGTGTATTTTGAGTTTCACTCATATTATTTTCTTGTGAAGGATTACTCGGGGAATGTCCTTCATCGAGGCTATCTTCATGATGAACTCTATCAATTCACCAATAATTCCAGTCTTCCTCAAGCCTTTTCTTGTGTTCGTTCCTATAAGTGGCATCGTAGATTTGGCCATGCCTCTGCTCTAGTGGTCAATTAAGTTTTATCCCTACTTTCTTTTCCCGTAGAGAAAAATAAAACACACAATGTGTGCCCTGAATGTCAAATGGAAAAAAGCCATGATTTGCCTTTTAAAAATTCTGCTTCTATTTTGTTGCACCCTTTGGATTTAATTTTCACTGATGTGTGGGGACCTGCATCAGTGCCTTCCACAACCGGTGCTAAATATTATGTTAGCTTTCTTGATGATTATTCCAAGTTTCTTTGGTTATTTCCTATTCAACTTAAATCTGATGTTGAACATGTCTTTTTAAATTTTCAGACCTATGTTGAAAAATAGTTTGACAGGAAAATAAAAGCAATTCAATCAGACTGGGGTGAGGAGTATCAATGACTAAACACTTATTTTCACCAAAATGGTATTAATCATCGCCTAGCTTGCCCACACACTCACCAACAAAATAGCTATATTGAACGCAAACATCGACACATTGTCGAAGTTGGTTTGAGCTTGTTAGCTCATTCGCATTTACCTATGATATATTAGGAATATGCGTTTCAAACCGCTACCTATATCATAAACAGACTTCCAACACTTGTTTTACACCACAAGTCTCCCTTTGAAATTCTTCATAATAGGATCCCTGATTATCGTTTTCTGCGTGTGTTTGGTTGTGCCTGTTGGCCAAACTTAAGACCATATAACAGAAATAAACTCAATTTCAGATCCAAAACCTGTATTTTCATTGGTTATAGTCTTTGTCATCAAGGGTACAAGTGTCTAGATCTCTCTATGGGTAAAATCTATGTTTCTCGCAATGTTATATTCGATGAAACTCACAAACCATTGTCTCCGTGAGTGATAAACTTTCTCCTTCCACGTCTGTTTCTCTTCCTCACCAAATCACTGTGCCACAATTCCCATGTCCCATAGAGTTGCAACCTAACCATATTACTACATGCACACCACCTGCACCTCTTATGTTGATTCCTGCAGAAACAGATCAGGCTCCGCCTCCAACACACTCTACAGAAACAGAACCAGCTCTGTCTACCACTGTTTCTCCAGCTACGACTCCAGTTCCACATGCTGATACACTGCCTGTTCCTACCAACATTCACTATATGGTCACAAGGTCCAAAAATAATATTCATCGCCCTAGACAATCAAGTGATGACTTCATTCGCTATCCATTACCGAAAGCATTAACAGCAGCACTTGTTCCCACAACAATAGAACCAACATCATACAATCAAGCCTCCAAATCTGTGCATTGGCGAGAGGCCATGAATCAAGAATTCTTAGCATTAATTCATAATGGCACCTGGTCTTTGGTCTCACCTCCCACACATGCAAATATTGTTGGATGCCGATGGATTTACAAAATCAAAAGAAAGGCAGATGGAGCTATTGAGCGTTATAAGGCTCGCTTAGTAGCTAAAGGATTTCACCAGCAAGAGGGGGTTGATTTCTCTGAAACATTCAGCCCAGTCATCAAACATGCCACCATTCAGTTAGTCATTTCTATTGCAGTAACATATAAATGGCCTATCAAATAGTTGGATGTGCAAAATGCTTTCTTGCATGGTGACTTGCATGAAAATGTGTTTATGATTCAACCACAAGGCTATGTTCATCCTCAGTATCCCAACCATGTGTGCAAACTGCACAAATCACTTTATGGTTTACGCCAAGCTCCTTGCTCTTGGTTCTCCAAACTTTCAACCAAGCTCCTGTCCGTAGGGTTCAGTGAAAGTAAGGCAGATACATCTCTCTTCATGCTACAGAAATTTAATTATGTGATCTACATTCTTTTCTATGTTGATGATATATTAATTACTGGCTCAAGTGCATCTGTCATCAACAATATCATTCATTATCTACAAACCACCTTTGTTGTCAAAGATTTAGGTAGTCTCACTTATTTTCTTGGTGTTGAAGCACTTTGGTGCACAGATGGCATGTACTTGACTCAACGCAAATATATTGTTGATTTGCTTAAAAGAAGCAAGATGGAGAATGCTAAACCCTGCACCAGTCCAATGGCCTCCAACTGTCGACTTACTTCTACTGATGGTACTCCATTTGAAGACATCAGCCTTTATCGCAGTATAGTATGTAGTATGTAGTATTTGGCTTTTACAAGACCTGATTTAGCATTTGTTGTTCATAAAGTGAGCAAGTTTATGCACAATCCTCTGGACACTCATTGGCTGGCTGTCAAGCGTATCCTTCGCTACCTCAAGCACTCTATTTCAACAGGTTTGTTCATCACCGGCAATGTTAATTTCACCTTCCAGGCATTCTCTGATTCTGACTGGGCCGTCGACAGAGATGATCGCAGATCAGTTGGTGTTTACTGTATTTACATGGGTTCCAACTTAGTTTCTTGGAGTTGCAAACAACAACCTACAGTAGCACGCAACAGCACAGAAGCTGAGTACAAAGCAATTGCCAATGCTGCTGCAGAACTCATCTGGTTTAAATCCATACTTCGTGAACTAGGTCTGCCCCCGCGGCATAGCCCAACTTTGTGGTGTGATAATATTGGTGCAACTTACCTCACGTCCAATCCTAAATTTCATGCAAGAACCAAACACATCGAGATTGATGTTCATTTCGTCCGTGACCAAGTTTACAACAAAGAACTTGTGGTTCAATTTATCTCCAGCAAAGATCAGTTAGCCGACGCACTTACCAAGCCTTTGCCACCAATTAAATTCAGAGAGGTTCAACGCAATCTGAATGTTCGTGACCTACCCTTCAGATTGAGGGGGCGTGTAGAAGATCAAGTAATGGTTACTGAATTCAAGGGTGAAGATACTAATCCACCCGCGAATGCAATAACAGGAACTGCAAAGGATCACACCAAACAATCCTATGAAGATCAGGAATCTGATCCACCTGTGATTGCAGCAGCAGCAACTTATCCTCCTTGAAAGCAGCAGCAGATAAATGATTTAAAGATATGATCCTATACATTCAAAATCAACAGCTTTTTACCAGCTACACCAATATATACGTTAGAAGCTGTTAATGTAATACTCTATATATATCAGGATATGTACAGAACTTAACTAGTAAGAAGAAGTGTAATTCTGAAATACACGATTTGTTTGTATTTTCCTATAAGGGGAAATAGTGCTGACATGGCTGGACATGCCATGTGCCCGTCTTTAAACAAAAGGGTCAGCATTACTTTCTTCAGGGTGCGTCTTGAATCCAACCAAGGCCAGTCACCACCAACAAGTCCCACGGTCGGTGCCATGACCCTATGGCAACCTAGCATCCCTGGCCCGTTTCCAGTGCCAAATGGACCTCTTAATGGCTATGACGCAATGGATTCAATGCCTAACTGGGGAGTTCTTCGTTCTCCAGTGGTCGTGCTTTCTCCGGTGCGCCTAATGGTCTTGAGTTCCAAAACAATGTCCAATGGTGGTACATGGGTTTTCTTGCCCTTGGCTGTAGGATCTAGAAAACCTGCAAAGCATCTTCCACCCCGTGCCCAGAAAGGACGCCTTCTTGTACTATCCTCTCTTAGCCAAAACAAATGAAACAGGTTCTGCTTCTGATAATTGTTGGCATTGAAGGGAAATCGGCTTGAAGTTATCCGGAGGCAGCCCTGGGGCCAAGCCATATGAATTGAATACGAGCATGGCGCATATTCGCCAATCACCTCTCACTCCGAAGGAAGGAGCTTCTCTTCTGTACAAAGAGGCTCAAGTGCTGCTATAAGAGCTAGTTTTTCAATTCATTTTCCTTTTATTCTCAGTAAGAATAGGTTCTAATATTAGTCAGAGCACAAATCTTTGTTGCCGATCCAGTAGGGCTCTGGGGTTAGCTAAGCTTCAAGTTTGAGCGGTGTGCATTAGCTCTCGTAGAGGGTAGAATTTTGTATTTACTAAAGTTATTCAAAATTAATCTTTTATATAGATAAATTATTTGCTCTCTGTTGGCTCGCGTTTAGTTCCCCTAATAATAATTTAGAATATGTGAATCCGTAAGAATGAGTTATATAAAGAGAAGTCACCAGTTATTGCCCTTTAATCATAGCAATTTCAGTATAGAAGACTTCTTCTTTTTTTTAATAAAATAAGTAAATTAACGAAGGCTCACAGGCATAGACAAGACCCGCCTAACCAAACTCCAAAAGACATAAACCGCCCCCCCCAAAAAAAATCACCCTAAAACCTATACATCAAAACCCAAAAATCTAAGAAAACAAAACAAACACAAGGAAAATGCTAAGTACATGCCCTCAAAACAAAAAAAAAACAAGAGAAATCATCTAGAGTTGAAAATGTCATCAGCAAACCTTCATGCAAAATGAAACCTTTAATTAGTGTCTGAAGAGGCCATATTACAACATGACGAGGATCAGTCAAACACCAAGCGTAATTATGCCAACGACTCATTAGAGGTGTCAATTGGATCAATTACAAGAGCTAGGGCAAAAAAACTTAAAGAAGCATTGAATGGGCTTGTACAGAATATATGGAGCAAGATGGACCTAGAGAAGCTTGAGATATTAAAGGAGCATGAATGATGTGGACCAGCCCAGAAACACCAGCAAGGACCCATTACATGTTCCAAATGGTCCAATGACTCGGTCCAAGACAAATGCATTGAAAGAGGCATTGAATGCATTGGTTTTAAATGTTTCAACCAAGTCAGAATTGAAAGGTCCATTAGAGTATCAAGAGGAGACCCTAGTACATCTTATCCATGTGCAAGAGGGGTCCAAGACAACCTTATTTGGGCCATGAGGTGAGGACAGCAAAGGAAACAAAAAAATCCTACAACTTGGAAACAACATGGGTGGCTACCTCTTCCTTTTGTTTCTAGGATTAAGGGGCTGCATGGAAGGCTATAAATAATCCTTGAATTACTTATGTAATATTTTACTTCCTTCTCTTCTTCTCATGGCAGAACAAGGATTTAATATTAGGTGCTTTATTTTGTTAGCTACAACCCAAGGTCTGTTTAGGTTTAATTAATACTTTGTTTTCAGTTAGGATCCAAGGCTTGCATGGGGTTAATTAATACTTTGTTTTCAGTTAGGATCCAAGGCTTGCTTGGGCTTAATTAATACTTTGTTTTCAGTTAGGATCCAAGGCTTGCTTGGGCTTAATTACTTCTGAATTTTTTAGTTTTAACGTTTGAGAGTGATTCTTGTGTTCTTCAGTTCTTGAACGAACTGAATCTGACAGCTGTAAATCAGGTTTGATAGGAGTGTGACACAAAGATAACTTGTACCTAGGCACCAGCACTATTGGAAACGAAAACCCCCACCCAACGAATATTGATTCGCGAACGAGAAGTATAAGGATGACGCCACGAAGACAGTTGTTCTTTGATAAGTCATTTTCAGTTCTTTAGAGAACCAAAGAAGGGAGATTATCCCACCAACACACAATTTTCAGATCAATAAACTTCTTTGCTGCACTTATTGTTAAAACTGAAGAACTGAAGAATGCAAGAATCACTCTCACACATTAAAACTGAAAAATTCAGAAGTAATTATCATCAAAGCTGCTGAAATTTTGGCTTACATGAGTTTAAATAGTTCTTGAAAAATTAACCCTAATGGACCCCTTATGTGGACTTATATGAGGTCCACTCAAAACTGATCCAAAAACCCTAAACTAAAAAGCCCATAACTTGATCCAAACAAGCCTTGGATCCTAGCTCAAAACAAAGTTTTAATTAAGCCCAAACATGAAAGAAAATAATAAAAATAGCTAATTTATCATTAAATACCACTAGTTTTTCTTTCCTTGTGTAGCTATGATGAATAAGGAATCCTTATAAGAAAAGGATTCTGAAACATTAATGAATCCTGCCACACTTGGAGATTATACTGCAGCTCATTAAAGATCCTAGTGGAACTAGGAAATTTCCAAAACCAGCTGCCACATCCTTGTAGGAAAAGAATCCTAACCAAATAGGAAGTCCACAAGTCAAATGGAAGTAAATAACAAAATTCGTACAGCCTATGTTGACCAGTATTGTGGTGCCTTTTAGAAGTCCGATTGACCTGCAATTTTAACCCCAAGTAGGAAAACATATCTGGAGAGTCCACATAAAATTGTAGCCCGATCCAACGGTTGGATTGATAATTATAACGGTTTCCGTAAACCTGGAATGTTGCGCTTTTTACGCAAAAATCCGAATCTGACCTTACTTGGGCCGTATCACAAGGCTGAACCGTATCAATTGGTGCAGTGGATTTTGTTACTTCAAGAATTTGATATCACAATCAAAGATAAGAAAGGCACCGAAAATGTTGTCGTAGATCATTTGTCAAGATTGACAACAGATTCAAGATCTGACATCACATCAATCGATGACTACTTTCCTAATGAATCTTTATTTTCTATCTCTACAATGCCTTGGTTTGCTAATATTGTTAATTTTCTTGTTTCAGGACAATTGCCAGCTCATTTGAGTGCCCAAGACAAAAGAAAGTTCTTGAACGAAGTGAAGAATTTTTTTGTATCTTCTTCTTTTAATACATACGTCAACTTAAAAAAAAAAGAATTTTTATTGAGATGACCCTTATTTATTCAAATATTGTCCTGATCAAATATTTCGAAGATGCATTCCTGACAATGAGGCATGTGGGGGTCATTTCTCATCAAGAAAAACAACTGCAAAAATCTTACAGAGTGGATTTTACTAGCCCACCATGTTCAAGGACTCACATGCATTCTGCAAGACTTGTGAAAATTGTCAAAAGTTGGGATCTGTTTCAAAACATCACATGATGCCTTTAAATCCTATTCTTGTAATTGAAATCTTTGACTGTTGGGGTATAGATTTCATGGGTCCATTTCCTCCATCATTTGGTTTCTTGTATATATTAGTCGCAGTAGATTATGTTTCAAAATGGATAGAGGCAATTCTAAGTCGAAACAATGATCATAAAACAGTGATAAAGTTTTTAAAAGAAAATATTTTGAGTCGATTTGGAATCCCTCGAGCCATGATAATTGATGGTGGAACACATTTCTGCAATAAGCCATTTGAGTCTTTAATGAAGAAATATGGAATCACACACAAAGTTGCAACCCCTTATCACCCTCAGACGAGTGGACAGGTAGAACTTGCTAATAGGGAGATCAAACAGATCTTTGGAGAAAACAGTGAACCCTAATCGGAAAGACTGGTCTTTAAGACTTAATGATGCACTTTGGGCTTATCGAACTGCTTATAAAACATCATTAGGTATGTCACCATATAGACTAGTCTATGGAAAACCTTGTCACTTGCCTGTAGAACTTGAACATAAAGCTTATTGGGTTATTAAAGCTTTCAATTCAAACCTTCATAATGTTAGTCAGCTGCGAATATTACAAATAAATGAGCTTGAGGAAATAAGAAATGATGCATATTAAAATTCAAAAATTCATAAAGCAAGAATTAAAGAGTTTCATGACAAGAAAATACTGAGAAAAACATTCAATGTTGGTCAAAACGTCTTGCTTTATAATTCTCGACTCCATTTATTTCCTGGAAAACTAAGATCAAGATGGAGCGGTCCTTTTATTGTAAAACATGTGTATCCATATGGAGCCTGTGATATCGAGAATCCAAAGAATGACAATGTTTTCAAGGTAAATGGACATCGTTTCAAAGTTTACTTTGACAATTTTTCAGTTGAAAATGACTCTATTAAATTGAGTGATCCTGTATATAAAGATTGATTCTTTTTCTCACATTGTTTTGTGTTTCGTTTTGGTGTGAATTTTGTGTTGCAAGTCTCTCTCACCCCGGTCAAATGGCGGATAACGGTACTCCATGACTCTTAAGTCGGTTCTTTCAGTTTCCCATGATAACTGATATATGTGTATATATTTTGTGTAATTCTTTGCTCTTTCTCCTTTCTTTGAATCTCTTCTCCAATTCTCATTTGAAAATGGACACCACTCTTGAAAAATTGAAAAAGTATTTTCCCGCTCTGCCTTAGAATGCGATTACAAAAATTTACCGTGCTAGATATGCAAGATTGAAGTTGTTAGTGAATCATGAAATTCCTGAAGATGTTCGCTGGCTAATTGAACCAAAGGTCCGATTATTAGGTGAGTCCTCAAATTCTTTCATTTCATATATGCCTGGAACATGTAAAAGCACTTTTGCAAAGGAACGTCGTGCAAAACGACTGAAAGTCTGTCACAGATGTGCCAGATGGACTTGTAATGCAACTATCGTTCTTTATGAATGGTATCTGTAAACCGTGAAGATAAAATACAATTCATTAAGGATGGCCTGAGTAAGGGGTCTTTAGATAATCTTCTATTGACTCTTGAGACGCATCCTAGTGGAGATGTGCATCGTGCAATTCATGATTTATGGCCACAATTCCATAAAGAACATGTTCTACATAGTCTTGAGAATCTGACTAAAAAATACCATGTTTGCTAGTTTTTAAGAAAACTGGATGGGAAGCCTATCCCCGACCCATAGAGGGCGTTTAAGCCGTTCTTGGATGTAAAACCAAGGGAAGATGTGAGCCACAATCACAACTACCTGTACATACACATGCTTTTTCAAAATAAATAAATAAAGAGAGAGAGAGAGAGTGTGTGTGAGACCCAAGCTAGCCTACATATAGATGGTGTGATTGCATTTTCAATTTCTCATCTATAAAATCTTCTCTTCCTTCCCTTCATTTTTACTCAACCCATACATTCAACAAATATAGAAGTGTGTAGAAATGGCAGGTTCCTCAAGTCATCATATAAGAAATATTTGTGTTTTCGGTGGATCCAGTCCTGGGACAGAAAAAGAGTTTTTAGAATCAGCAAATCATCTTGGTCAGGTACTAGCTGAGAGAAAGATTCATTTAGTGTATGGAGGAGGCAGCCTTGGGTTAATGAGGGGTGTGTCAATATCTGCATTTTTAGGAGGTAGTCAGGTTTTGGAGGTCGTCCCCAAAGCTTTAGCAAAAGGGGACATCATTAGCAAAACAATTGGAGAGGAAACAGGTCCCCACAATGTCTGATCGACTGAATGCAATGTTTAACCATGCTGATGCCTTCATTGCTTTACCAGGTGGTCTGGGCACATTGGAAGAGATCTTTCATATTTCCTCTTGGGCCCAACTGGACATTCACCATAAACCCATAGGTCTGTTAAATGTTAATGGTTTTTATGATAAGTTGTTGTCTTTTCTTGATCATGCCGTGGAACAGGAATTTCTAACATCTTCGGCATGACAAATCATAATCTCTGCTGCTACTGCTGAACAATTGATTGACCAACTACAATCTTTCATCCCTGTAATTGATCTCTCTATGAGTCGCATAAATTAGTCAACTAAGGAAAGCTGTAAAAAGCTTATATTGGATTTGAGCCTTCGTTGTAAAAACTTTGTGTCTTTTGGTTTTATTATTGTGTTTTATTGTTTCTTATATTTGTTTAAGTGTGTTTCAGGTTTGTCCGTGTTCGTTGTTTCAGGTGATGTCTTCTATACTCTATCTTTCTACCTTAGGACATTGAGGACAATGTCTCGTTTTGGTTGGGGGGAAAGGGTAGTAGTTGATATATATATAAAAAAAAATTTAACTAACTGTGTTTTCTAGTTCATAAACCATTTGTAAAAATTGTTGTTACTAGGATGGCAGAGTAAAGGAGTTCTTTTACTCTTGAGACGCATCTTAGTAAACATTCTTAACAAGGTCTATCAGAATACTTCTTGAAATATTCAGGTTTACAAACCCTCGCATTGTTATCACTTAATTCCGCTCATATACTCATTTAACAAGTATTCTTAAACCTTCATTCACACACACTTTAACATATGATTGTGGGTTGCACATTTGATTATTATATTATTTATGTTCTTTTGTTAAAGGTAACAACTAAGGGAAAGCGATAGTATATAAAAAAACAAAAAAAAATGATGATAATAAAAACGTAGAGAAGTTTGGTTTCGTAGCCTCTCTAACCTAAGCAATTAAGCCCAAAGGGGTGTTTTAACACCTAATACCCTAAAGTCAACTGACTTGGGAGCTATTGGCTCAACGCTTGTTACATGGGTTGAGGAGAAAAGCTTAAGGGAATCTACATATTAGCATCTGCAACTCGAGTTACTGAGCTCGTAGGGGTGTCTCAACATCTAATGCCCGAAGACCAACTGGTCTGGGAGTCATTAGCCGAAAGCTCGTTACATGGGTTAAATATGCATTGTGTTTTAAGTTAAATGTATATATATTAAAAAAAAAAACAAGAAGAAAAAAGGAAGTTAACCTTAAACATTAAAACAAAAATAAAAAATTTCTTCCAAGTAAAGCCTCATAACTATGTGCTGATATATTGAGCACAAAAGAAAGGTTTATTAATATCTTGTTTAAGAGGTATTAAGCATATATATAAATTTAATGAGAGTTTGTTTATCTGGATAGATTAATGGAAGTTGAATGATGAATGCCTTGCTTTATGGAATTTGCAAATTGTTTTTCTATTTTAACGCTTTGATTACTAGGGACTAGTAATAAGCTGGTTGGGGGGTGTGATTAGTACTTAAACGTGCATTTTTATCAAGGTTTTATATCATCATTTTGCACTTGAAGTATCAATAACTCCTTAACTAAAGCATGTCTTATAATAACAAGTCTGATACCATAAGATACCTTTAATTTATAGTAAATGTTCATCTTAAATGCAGGTCTATCATATAAATGAAAGGATTGATTGATGAGTTTAAGTACTGACATTGAAAGGACAAAGGGAGGGCCAAACTTAGAAAAGAGATGCTGGTTTAGTCCAAACTGGAATATTGTTCGGTCATTAGGTCATATCTGGAGCTGTAGATCTTGGATTTAGGTCTGCTTTATATGGATGGAAAGCTAAGACATAGGCCTAAAACTTTCATGTGGAGTCCAAGATTTAAAAAGGCCGTTTTCAAGTCCAAATTATAGCAACAACGGAGAAGTCCGAATCTGTCCTTCAACCTAGACACTGTTCAGTGTTCAGCCCATATCTCGAGTTCTAGAAGTCCAAATGACCTCAATTTTTTTTTCTTGGAAAGCTGAGACAATTTCCTAGAACTTTAATGATTCAAGTCTGTTCAAATTCTGACGTTAGCAATGACGTTTTGTTTAGACAAAAAGATAAGGATTGTCACCAAGTTAAGATGTGGCCACCCACTCAACAATTAGTCATCAAATCAATAGTTTCAAATTTTGGCCTATAAAAGGAGGCATTTGCCATGCATTTAGGGGCTTGGTTGTTCATATCAAGATTTGCTCTTGCTCTCTCTCTCTCTCTCTTTATATTTTTGTAATGCTTAAGTTTTGCTTTCATTAATATTATGTTTATGCTTTTCATTTTCTTTCCTTTACTTAGTTAACTTGTATCTTATTTATGTTCTTATCTTGTTTATTTATGTTTCTCTTCTTCATTATGTGTAGCTAAGTTTATTATGTCAAGGTGAAAAGGTTACACTAATGGTGTAAAAATAAGTATAATATAAACTCAATATGGACTTCAATGCTTATATCCTAAACAACTTGCTATTAACATATCTTATCATTTTTATCTTATTAATTCTTAATACCTTGCTTGTTAAATGGTTAATCTAGATCTGTGTTGTATAACACTTGGTACAACAAATGCTTGGCACTCTCATAGCCCAACCGTATGGTATAACCTACACCTATGCTATGAAAGGAACTTGATTTGTTGTTAACATAAGTTAGCATCATAAATTCCTGACAATATTTAAAAGTTTGGTGTTACTTAAATAAGATAATTAATATGATCATGTTAACAATTTATAATGAGCTATTAATGACAAATCATCCAATTAGAACCTCCTTTGTGTGTGGTTTCCAGTTGAGTAATAAAAAGAGTTTATACTATACTTGTTTGAAATACCATTAGTGGATCCTCTAGCCTTGATATTTGTTTTTATCAGTGTTTAATCCTCACATTAATCTTACATCTCAAAGTCCTCTTGAACTTATTATTATTATTATTATTATTTATAATTTATATAGTTAACCTCCATCTGATTCGACCCCGGTCTTGCGAGGTTATTTATTACTTCGACACTCATACACTTGGAAGAAGACATCAATCTTTTGGTCGTGTCAGTCATATTATTCTTTCTGTCCAGAATTTCTTTTTAGAGTGAAAATATTTCAGAAAACCTTATTTAGAACAAAGGGGTTTGTTTCACTTCTATTTTACGTCCACTTATCAAATCATATTCTAATTGTGTCAAAATTTATATTCTTGTTATTTAAAGTTAAATCGCACAGTACACCAATTTGGAACTCATTTGGACATCGTTTGATTTAGGTTCCAAATTCGGGGTTTTAAAGGGGCTGATTCGCGTCAGTTTCACATCCATATATCAACTCAATTCAGACTTAAATCAAACTTGATATTCTGGTTTTTTGGGGTGAATTCGCTCTAAATATCAATTTTGAGACCATTTGGAAGTTGTTTGATATAGGGTCAATATTTAGGTTAAACTCTAAATGGGTTTGTCATGTTTGTCAATTGAAAGTCGATGTAATTTTTGGTTAGTTTTCAGTCCTTTACTGTCATTTGCTTTTGTTTTAGGTTTTGATATAAAAAAAAAACAATGGGAGTATTACAATCAGGATTTCAAGTATTCTGATGAGGTATTATGGCAAAAGAAGAGGAGGATTCAAAAGAAGAGGCGGTATCAAAGGGAGAGAAATAAAGAGATTAGTGTTCTTAAAAAGGAAACCAAGAGTCTATCTCGTATTTTAGGGGAGATTCAACAAGAACTTGTTGTGTCAACGACATTAGTCGATGCCCGGCAAGCTTCAGAAAGAGAGGAGCAAAAACGCCGCAATGATTATAGACGAAAGAGGGGGGCTACTACCTTCATCCAAAGTTCTTGGTGACGATGATGATAAACCTAAATTATATACGTTGTGCATCATATGCTTATGATTATTGTTAGTGATTAATTTATAATGGATTGATGACTAAACAACTTAAGTAGAAAGAGTATCTAATTTTCAAATCCATATTTGATTATTTGTTACTTGGAAATATAAGTCTTCTTAAGTAGAAAGAGTATCTAATTTTCAAATCCATATTTGATTATTTGTTACTTGGAAATATAAGTCTTGATTAAATTAACTTCCCATGCGTATTTAATTATCATGAATCAATTGCACCTATCTTGATCTCAATGTTGTCACGTCATTAAATCTTGCATGCTTAATAAAGATTATTTTGTGATTAGGATTAATTGACGCATAGATGATGGGTTAACAAAAAAGTAATAATAAGTAGAAAAACTTTTTTTTATAATTGATTTATTTATTATCGCAAATCCTATTAGAAAACATATCTAAATTCATTGATTGATGTTTAATTATCTTTGAGAAATACTTCTTATAAAAATATTTTTTATATTTTGCTGATTTTCATTTTATTTTTTAGAATTTATTTCTTTTGTTTTATTAGCTTTTAAGTTGTTATTATTTAGTTTAGATTATAAATAAAATCTCCCTTTTAAATTACTTATTATTTTAATTTCATATTAGTTAATTCTTTCATATTTTTATTTAAAGCATCTTTACTTGGCTTACTCATATCTAAACTTAAATAGTTTGTTTTATTTGAGTAATTAATCTCTAATACTTTTATTTTTGTGGGAAGATACCTTTACTTTCCATACTATAAATCATTAATAGACCCCTCTTTGGTGGATTTGTATGAGATCCACTTCTAATTGACCCAAATAAGTAATAATAACCTAAAGACTAAGAAGAAAATAATAAAAATCTGAAAATTACTATCCTAAATATGCTAGAATCAAATTTGTGACCATTAAGAAGTCCCAAATAGACTACGAATTCTGATCTTAAGGTAAAATTAATTCTGAAGTCTTCTTTCCTTATCGTAGCTAGGATGGATATGGAATCTTTGTAAGAAAAGGATTCTGAAACATTTATGAATCCTTGCCTCACATTAAAACTATGTTGTAGCGCATTAAAGATCTTTGTAGAACTAGGAGATTCCAAAAACAAGCTGTCACATCGTTTTAGGAAAAGAATCATAGCCAAATAGGAAGTAAATAACAAAATTCGTACAACCTCTGTTGACCAGTATTGCGGTGCCTTCCTGAACTATGATTGACCTAACATTTTAACCCAAACTAGGACAACATGTCAGGAGACTCCACGTGAAATTTCAACATGATCCAACGATCGGATTGAGAATTATGATTGTTGTCGTAAAATTAAATAGTTGCGCATTTTACATCAGAATCCGAATCTAATTGTTTTTTCGTTGCTCGGATCGTATCAGGAATGATGTGAATCAGCCTACAACATCAAATGATCTATTAGTGATGCGAACCTCGTGATCACGTGGTCACGCAACCCACGCGCAAAGACACCAATTCCCAGAAAAGCCAAGTAAATCAGGTTTGATAGGAGTGTGACACAAAGATAACTTGTACCAAGTTACCAGCATTATTGGAAACGGAAAACCCCCACCCAACGAATATTGATTCGCGAACGAGAAGTATAAGGATGACGCCACGAAGACAGTTGTTATTCGATAAGTCGTTTTTCAGTTCTTTAGAGAACCATGGAAGGGAGATTATCTCACCAAC
>Ga0307513_10004188_pt1 | contig 19292 bp, 29 predicted proteins | sample 15_EM_MG_FD_202174 | JGI IMG/M metagenome (GOLD analysis project Ga0307513, IMG submission 202174) | Populus trichocarpa ectomycorrhiza microbial communities from riparian zone in the Pacific Northwest, United States - 15_EM | ecosystem: Host-associated > Plants > Roots > Unclassified | place...
GCTGAAGGGTTTGGGTCTCTCTACCTGTACGTTTCTATGTATTGTTTCCTTACGTGTCTGGGGTATATTATCTTAGGTGCTAGGCGGGGGAGACTTTTCCTATGGATTCGGGGTGTTTGATTTTTCCCATGACGAGGTGAAGCGGGCGGGATGACGTTTGCTTATAGGTTTTTTATCTCCATAGCTAGCGCTGCATGAGTCTTTTGTACCTTTAAACATAATAACGAATTGATTACAAAAAAAAAAGAAAAAAAACAACCAAGAGATAGGCCACGAAGCATCTCTCCTCCACCTCCGGCGATTGAAATCTCAACACCACGGGAAATGATCGTCACTTTCCCTCACCCACCTCTCTTCCCCTATCATGGCTTCTGCCTCGGGGTTGAGGTTAAGCCATCTTCCCTCCTCTCCTGGGGCACACAAGCCTCGCCTGCTTTGGGTTCTTGTTCCTGTTCATCGTTGACACCCGCTCATGGAGTTCGGTTCTCCCCCTTACCCCGCACTTGCTTTGCACCTCGCTTAGCATTTTGCACGGTCGGAAAGCTTCTCGCTTCGTTCACCGTCGGCGATATGGCGTCCGGACTCTCTCTCGAAGTAAGGCATTGGTTCTGCTGGGCTTGTACCTCAGATGGGGAAAGCTTCGGTTAGTAACATCACGGTCCCGCTCGGTTTCGCTGTCGCCCCAAATGCCCTTGCTATGGCCCGTTAGTCGGTTGTGGCTAGCCCGGTCACGATCCTGCCTCTACCCCTCTCCCGGTTCGGTTCGGTCGCACCGTACTGCCCCATAAGCTGGCACATTACTGCTAATCCTCCGCACCGGCTGGCACCCTACTGCTCCTCACCGGCTGGCACCCTACTGCTACTGACCGGCTGGCACCCTACTGCTCATCATCGTTAGCTGGCACCCCCTCTGCCCTGTTGCTCCGCTCGCCCACCTACCTCTCTCCCTCCTGCGATTTACTCTATGGTCGCAAACCTCGCTTAGATTACGGTTGATCATGGTATTGCACTGCCTCCTTGGTCTCTCCTAAACGCCGACGCGTCGCCACCCTCCGGTCAGTCCCGACAGTGAACCGGCCTGCTCCTTACGGCAACTAGCCGCGGGGCCTTTTGGTTAGGCATATTGGCAATAGCAGTTATATCTAGGCGTTGCTTTGATTCTTTTCTTAGTGTTACCTGGGGGCCTGCTGAAGGGTTTGGGTCTCTCGCCTGTACGTTTCTATGAGTTGTTTCCCTACGTGTCTGAGGTGGGAGTCTTAGGTGCTAGGCGGGGGAGGTTTCTTCTATGGTCTCGGGGGGTTTGATTTGTCCTATGACGAGGTGAAGCGGGCGGGATGACGCTTGCTTATAGGTTTTTTATCTCCATGGCTAGCGCTGCATGAGTAAAGTTCGTTACGGGGCGGACGGGGCCCCGAAAAACGTGGGCCCCCGGCCCTTTTCCCCGCCCCGCCCCACTCAACGGCCTGGGGCGGGGTGTCTTTTTCGGCATTCCCTGCCCCTGTCCCCGCTCAGGCCCCCGCCCCACCCATACCCCAGACGGGTCTCCGTTAAAAATAGGTGGTAACAACCGGGGCCCCGTCCAGGGAATGAGGGCGGGTGGGCCCCTGACGGGGGCAGGGCGGTGATTACCCAAAACTTACCCCCCCCGGCCCCGTGTAAAGGCGGGGTCTGGCCAGTGAAAACCCGTCCCGCCCCGGCCCGTAACGAACACTATGCATGAGTCTTTTGTACCTTTAAACATAATAACGATTTGATTACAAAAAAAAAAAAGAAAAAAAAAAAACAACCAAGAGATAGGCCTCGCTTCGTTCAGGGTCGGCGATATGGCGTCCGGACTCTCGGTCGAAGTAACACTTCGGTTCTGCTGGGCTTGTACCTCTGATGGGGAAAGCTTCGGTTCGTAACATCACGGTCCCGCTCGGTTTCGCGGTCGTCCCAAAAGCCCCTGCTATGGCCTGTTAGTCGGTTGTGGCTACCCCGCTCGCGATCCTGCCTCTACCCCTCTCCCGGTTCTGTCCGCTGGCACCCTACTGCCCCATAAGCTGGCACCTTACTGCTAATCCTCCTCCCAGGCTAGCACCCTACTGCTCCCCACCGGCTGGCACCCTACTTCTACTTATCGGCTGGCACCCTACTGCTCATCGTCGTTGGCTGGCATCCCCTCTCCTGGGTGGCTCCGCTCGCCTACCTATCTCTCTCCCTCCTGCAATTTACTCTACGGCCGCAAACCTCCCTTAGGTTACGGTTGATCATGGTATTGCACTGCCTCCTTGGTCTCTCCTAAACGCCGACGCGTCGCCACTCTCCGGTCAGTCGCGACCGTGAACCGGCCTGCCCCTTACGGCGACTAGCCGTGGGGCCTTTTGGTTAGGCATTTTGGCAATAGTAGTTGTATCTAGGCGTTTCATTGATTCTTTTCTTAGTGTTACCTGGGGGCTTGCTGAAGGGGTTGGGTCTCTCTCCTGTACGTTTCTATGAGTTGTTTCCCCACGTGTCTGAGGTGCGAGTCTTAGGTGCTAGGCGGGGGAAGTTTCTTCTATGGTCTCGGGGGGTAGGATTTTTCCTATCACAAGGTGAAGCGCGCGGGATAACGTTTGCTTATAGGTTTTTTATCTCCATAGCTAGCGCTGCATGAGTCTTTTGTACCTTTAAACATAATGCCAATTTGATTACAAAAAAAAAAAAAAAAAACAACAACCAAGAGATAGGCACGAACCATCTCTCCTCCACCTCCGGCGATGGAAATCTCAACACCACGGGAAATCATCGTCACTTTCCCCCCACCCACCTCTCTTCTCCCACGATGGCTCCTGCCTAGGAGTTGACGTTAAGCCATCTACACTCCTCCCCCTGGCCTCGGCCTCACCTCGTTGGGGTTCTCGTTCCTGTTCATCGTTGACTCCCGCTCATGATGTTCGGTTCTCCCCCTTACCCCGCACTTGCTTTGCACCTCGCTTAGCATTTTGCACGGTCGGAAAGCTTCTCGCTTCGCTCACGGTCGGCGTTACGGTGTCGGACTTTCGGTCTAAGTAAGGCTTCGGTTCTGCTGGGCTTGTACCTCTGATGGGGAAAGCTTCGGTTAGTAACATCACGGTCTCGCTCGGTCTCGCTGTCGCCCCAAAAGCCCTTGCTGTGGCGCGTTGGTCGGTTGTGGCTAGCCCACTCGGGATCCTTCCTCTACCCCCCTCCCGGTTCCGTCCGCTGGCACCGTACTGCCCCTTAAGCTGGCACCTTACTGCGAATAACTCCTCCCCCGGCTGGCACCCTACTGCTCACCCCCCTCTCGCTGGCACCCTACTGCTACTCACCGGCTGGCACCCTACTGCTCACCTTCCTGGCTGGCATCCCCTCTGCTCAGTGGCCCCGCTCGCCCTTCTCTCCCCCTCCGATCGTTCGGCCTTCCTCGATCACGCCTAGTGGTGGTATAGCACTGCCTCCGTGGCTTTGTCCAACGCTTGCGAACGATGTAATGACCTTCCCGACCGTACATCATGGTTTTTGGTGGGCCCTCAACCTATGAGTTTTCCCGTGTCGGCGATCATCTATCCTCTCCATCAGGCCCCGAAAGGGCCTTAGCGCACCCGTCGTTTCTTTTGTTGGGGGGAGCCTGCCGAAGGGTTTGGGTCTTTCTACCTGTACGTTTCGATGTATTGTTTCCTTACGTGTCTGGGGTATATTATCTTAGGTGCTAGGCGGGGGAGACTTTTCCTATGGACTCAGGGTGTTTGATTTTTCCCGTCAAGAGGTGAAGCGGGCGGTGGGATTGCATTTATAGGTTTTTTTCTCTTCATAGCTAGCGCTGCATAAGGCTTTTTGTACCTAGAAACAAATAACACATGATTAAAAAAAAAACAAAAAAAGAAAACGACCAAGAGATAGGCCACGAACCATCTCTCCTCCACCTCCGGCCATTGAAATCTCAACACCACGACAAATCATCGTCCCTTTCCCCCACCCACCTCTCTTCTTCCATGATGGCTACTGCCTAGGAGTTGACGTTCAGCCACCTATCTTCCTGTTCTGAGGCCTGTCGGCCTCGCCTCCTCGGGGTTCTCGTTCTCGTTCGTCGTTGACACCCCCTCATGAAGTTTGGTTCTCCCTCTTACCCCGCACTTGCTCTGCACTTCGCTTAGCATTTGCACAGTCGGCAACCCTCCTTCCATCGTCAATACACGGTCGCTAGTTTCAGGCTATCAGTGAAGGAGTTGCCCTGGTGGCCCTGCTCTCTCGTATTGCACTCTCTCTTGAGGCGCTCGGTCGGTACGGTCGGCTTTCGCAAAATCGTGACCCTGTCTCTGTCCTCCGTGTTCGTACTTCCTGGTCGTTGGCGAGCCTTCCTCTCTCCCCCTCCCGGTTCCGTCCGCTGGCATCATACTGCCGCGTTCTCCCCAGCTGGCGCCTTACTGCCACATCTGCTCCACTGCCCTTCGGTTCCCATCACGTCTGGAATCCCTTCCAGTAGTGACTGGTTCGCTCCTATAACAAGGGACCACATGAGAGAACCGGTAACCTCGTCCTGGGTTACTGGAATGCACCCCCCCCCTCTAGCTGGCACCTTTACTGCTGAGTGGCTCTCCTCGCCGGGTGGCTCCCCTCGCCTCTATCCTCTCCCGCGATTTACTCTACGGTCGCACTCGCATTAGGTTACGCTGTGTCATGCGATAGCACCACCTCCTTGGCCCATGCTAATGTCCGAAGCGCCGTCTACGTCCGGGCTCCCGCCCGTGAACCCGCCTGCCCTTATGCCGATAGGCTTGGGGTTTTTGCTTAGGCTGCAGACAACAGTAGTTTTACTACCCCCCTCCCGTTGGCGCATGAGGTGCCCAGCAAACCTTTTTCCTTTGTTTAGGGGGGCCTGCGGAAGGCTTTCTTTGCTTCTGTACATCTTTATGCTGCTTTCCTCTTGCAAGTTCTTTCCTATGCTTTCCTCCCCATTAACGTATATTGGTGGCTGGTGTGCGGTTTGGCCTATACCAGAGGGTGGTGCAGGTACGGTGAGTCTTTCTTGTTTGATTGTTTTCCTACCTGTGGGGGGTATTTGTTTGTCCCATGACGAGGTGAAGCCGGCCGTTGGATTACTTGTTGGTTATGTTTTTGCCATAGCTCGCGCTGCACGCAGTTTCTTGTACCTTAACACAGAATACATGATGACAAAAAAAAAAAAAAAAAAAAAGAAGAAAAAAACGACCAAGAGATAGGCCAGGAACCATCTCTCCTCCACCTCCGGCCATTGAAATCTCAACACCACGAGAAATCATCTTCACTTTCCCCCACCCACCTCTCGTCTCCCATAATGGCCACTGCCTAGGAGTTGACGTTAAGCCATCTATCCTTCTCTTCTGGGGCCCGGCGCCCCCCCTCCATGGGGTTCTTGTTCTCCTCTTCGTTGACACCCGCTCATGAAGTTTGGTTCTCCCCCTTACCCAGCACTTGCTTTGCACCTCGCTTAGCATTTTGCATGGTCGGAAAGCTTCTTGCTACCCTCACGGTCGGCGCTATGGTATCCGGACACTCGGTCGAAGTAGGCCTCTGCCTGCTGGGCTTGTACCCTGGATGGGGAAAGCTTCGGTTAGTAACATCTCGGCCTCCCTGGGTTTCGCCCTCGTCGAAAAGCCGTGCCTACTGACAATTAGTCGGTTGTGGATAGCCCGCTCGCGATCCTTCCTCTCTCCTCCTCCCCGTTCTGTCCGCTGGCACCGTTACTGCCCCTTTCCGCTCCCTGGCTTGTACCCTACTGCCACATCCGCTTTCCCGCCATTCGGTTCCCATCGCGTCTGGAATCCCCTCCAGTAGTAACGGTTTCTCTCCTATAACAAGGGACCACATGAGCGAACCGGTAATCTCGTCCTAGGTTACTGGAGTGCGCATACCCCCCCCCCCCACAGCTGGCACCATCTACTGCCGAGTGGCTCTCCTCGCCGGGGCGCTCCCCTCGCTTCAATCCTCTCCAGCTGGCACCTTACTGCCCCTATCCTCTCCGATCGTCTGACCCTTCCTCGGCTACGCCTAGTCGTGGTATAGCACTGCCTCCGTGGCTCTGTCCAACACCTTGGATCGATGTAATCCTATGTCGATGATCAACTATCCTCCCCCTCAGGCCAGGGTTTCTGGCCTTCGAACAGGCGGTTTGTTTTGTTTTGGGGAGCCTGCTGAAGGGTTTGGGTCTCTCTACCTGTAGGTCTCTATGAATTGTTTCCTTACGTGTCTGGGGTATATTATCTTAGGTGCTAGGTGGGGGGGACTTTTCCTATGGACTCGGGGTGTTTGATTTTGCTCATGAAGAGGTCAAGCAGGTGGTGGGTTTGCATTTATAGGTTTTTTTCTCTTCATAGCTCACGCTGCATAAGGCTTTTTGTACCTAGAAACAAATAACGCATGGTAACAGAAAAAAAAAAAAGTAAACGACCAAGAGATAGGCCAAGCTTCTCGCATGCTCTTCCCCCCCCCCTACATTTCACATACAACTCAACACCTTGCCCCGCCTTGCTTCCGTGACAAACCCCTCGCCCACCCTTCCTCGCCCTCTCGCCCTCATGGCGTCCTCCCCGCAGATCCCCCCAGGGAACCTCGCCTTCGGCAGGTTATCAGCCCAAAACTCCCCCATCCCCTCACAGTCGTCCTCCCCGTTTCCTGACCGCCCCATCGCCTGCATGGCAGACCAACTGGCCGAGGCAAGAGCCGCCCTCCGCCTCGATCCTCAGGATCTCCTGGACCTCGGTCGGGAAGCCTTGGAAGGACTCATCCCGCCCGAACTCACCTCCATCACCCTCCTCTCCCAACTCGTCAAAGGGCTGGTGACCGTCTCCCACAAGCTTAGCGCGGTAACCCAAAAACTCGCAACCATCTCCCTGGAGTACCACGTCGTCAGCCAGGAGCTCCATAACCTATCCTCGCAAATCTCAAATCTCCCTGGTCAGGATGTGCCCCCCAGCCAGGGGCTTGCAGACCTACGGGTATCAATTCGCGACCTGTCACATCGTGTGTTAGCTCATGCCCCCCAACCCCTCCAAGCGCCGGCCCCCGCCCGCCAAGCACCCCCTTCCCCCCCCTCAAGGAAGGGGAAAGAAAGGGCCAGAGCACCCCCCACCCCCCCTGCGGCTGAGGACCCTAAATACCTCATACCTTTTTAGGATACGAGACTTGGCAAGCCTTTCGGTGACTCCAGGAAGTATGCCGAGCTGTGCCCCCACTCCTACGAAGCCGGGGAGTTCCGGAGAGGCCCGTATGACCTCGCCTCTTTCACTCCTGGCCAGCTCCACCCTGACAACAACACCCCCTCCACTTGATATGCACAGGCTGCCTCTGGTTGTGGCCCGGGTGGCAAGGCAAAAAAAAAAGGGAAGGCCCCCTCCCCCCAACAAGTTGCGAGTACGGCGGCTCCCCCAGTTAAGAAGGGGCCGCCCTCACTCCCTGGTGCCCAACGAACATTTTGTGCCCCCGCCAGTCGCCTGCCGCTCATCCAGACGCCCCCGCCATAGCTGCCACCTTCCCCGACATGGCTGCTCGCGTCCTTCGCCAATCCAACTCCCTCCTGCCCCTCGGTTTCTCGGCCACGGTCAACCCCCGAGGTTCAATCTCACTAACTGTCACCGACAAGGCCACTCCAGCTGCATCATACGCCCCCTACTTCGACGCTCTCACAAGGGCCCTAAACCAGTCATTCCCGGTTGGTGAAAACCCCTGGTGTTCTCTTGTCCTCGCCCCCACTGCCGTACAACTAGCGATCCACAGCCTCCCACTAAGGTTCCTCCCTCAAGATGCAGAGGAACTCTTCCCATATATCCGGCAAGCAATCCGCAACGACAGAGTGACCCCAATTCTCTCAGCGAGGTAGCTTAACCCGAGCCGAGATTCTCGAGCAACCAAGCAGGCCACTTCGGTGGTTGTCACCGTCGACCCCTAGCACGTTTCCACTCTCACAGCGTCGGTTTTCATCCTTTCCCAGAAGGGCAAGGTCGAACTTGCCTACTCCGCCAACCGAACCTCCCAGTGTAAGAACTGCTGGAGATACAGACACGCCCATCAGCGATCCACCGCCACCCACCTGACGTGCCCACTCTGTGCGCTTCATCATACTTGCCCGGCTCACAGATGTCAGAATCCCACCTGCCCCAGGAGCGGAAACAATAAGCCAGTCCCATTCTGTTGCCCGACCTGGCCCCCCCATTGCTGCAACTGGGGTAACGACCACACTGCCACATTCAAAGAATGTCCGGCTAGACATCTCCCAGCTCTCCAGTCCCGAGCACCCACCCCCGTCCAGCCTCGTCAAGACCCCATGGATCTCGCAGTCGATGGGGGCCCGTCATCCACTACTCCCCCGCTCAGGGATGGTCCCCTTGAGGTGGACCTAGAGACCCCCAGGCAACTCCCACCGGCAAGGCCTCTGCGCCCCGGTACCATCCAAGGCTTTGGTGGCCCTCTCCCAATGGAGGGACCAAGCCCTTCCCCCGCCCCCAGAAATCAATGGGCCCGTCCCGGCGATGATTAATTGTCCCCCCGCTTCAGGGAAAAGGCCGGCCCCTACTTCCTCCCTTCTTTCCGTCGTACAACATAACTGCGTTGGGAGCTGGGATGTTTTTCTTTCCTTATTCGAGTCGTTCAAAGAAGCAATGACATACCCTTCAATCGTCCTTCTACAGCATCCACCTGTCAGCAAGGCTCGCCTCCCCTCGTTCAATGGGTTCACGCCCTTTTTTCCCCCTGTTAGGAAGCCCCGAGTGGCGGCCTATGTGCATAGGTCTTTCCTTTCTAGTTTTTCGGTGCTGCCCAAGTTCGGTGATGGGGATAGCGTCATTACTCTGGACGTGTCCTCCGAAGAACCGCTTTTTGGCACCAACCTCCACTCCTTCAGGCTTATCAACGCCTACTCTACTGTTTCCCCCAACACCCATGCCCACTCTCGCGCCCCAGAAGCCCTCTTTTCGGACCTTGGGATCCCCCTCCTTGTGGTAGGGGACCTGAACATCCACAACCCCCTCTCGGACCCCCTTCGTTCCTTCTCATCGCGAGAACTTTCCTCCTCGTCCCTCTGCTTTGAACTGGCGGCTGACTTTGGCTTCACCTTACTTAATCCTCCTGGGGAGTACACAAGGTTTCCCCTGGTAGGCAGCGCCCGCCCCTCGGTACTCGACCTGTCCTTTGCCAACCCCCTCCTCCTGCCCATCGTCACGAGCTGAGAATCATCTCTCCCCTCAACTGGCTCTGACCACATTCCGATAACGATAAAGCTCTCCCCCCCCTCCCAGGCTCACGCCCCCCATCGCCCCCGATGGGCCGACACCGACTGGGAATCCCTCTCCCCTGTGGTCAAGACCTTCAGGATACCCTCCGACCCCCAAAGCCCCTTTCCTGCACGACTGGATCAGTGGCTCACGGCTTCGCTCGACCGCCTCGTGGCGCTCCTCAAAGCCCACACCCCAGTCTCGAGACCCTCGCCCTACTCCAAACCATGGTGGACGCCTCACATGACCACCCTCCGTCGGGAGTTTCATAAGGCAGCAAGAGCAGCAAGAAAACTGCAAACGTCCGCCTCGCAGGAGGCCGCGAACACCTCGAAGCAGGGGTACTTCAAGGCTATCAAAGCTGCGAAATCAAAGCACTGGTCCTCTTTTCTCCTGGGGGCCGCACCCCAAACCCTATCGACGGCTAAGAGGTTCGCCTTTGGTCGTGCACAACCACGTTTCCCCTCCCTCGCTGGCGCAGAGACCCCTCAGCAAATCAACAAGGTCCTGCTGGATCACTTCTTCCCCCCAAGACCCGCCTTCTCCCCCCCTCCCCGGCTTAGGCCCCACGATTGCACTTGGCCACTGACGTCGGAGGAAATAGCAACAGCCCTGTCCAAATCCTCCCCCACCTCAGCCCCTGGACCAGACCGGGTCCCCCACTCTACCTGGAAACAGGTCAACAAAACCAACCCCGCTATCCTCGTCGACCTCCTCTCCCCGTTTGTCAGCCTAGGGTACCATCCAGCCTCACTTAAGGGGTCCAATGGCATCGTCCTGGATAAACCGGGAAAACCATCATACGAATCCCCCTCCTCTTTCAGGATAATCGTCCTCATACGCACTTTCTCCAAGATGCTTGAGAGAATAGTTGCAGCTCGCCTCCTGATGGCAGCCCGGTCGAGAGGGCTCCTCCACCCCAACCAATGCGGCTCCCTGCCTGGCCTTGGCACTTACGATGCCTGCCTCACCTTTGCCAACGACGTCAAAACCCTACAAAGGACCCGCCTCAAGGTCTCCTCCTTGTTCCTAGACATAAAGACAGGTTTCGACAACGTTGACAACAAGACCCTGGCTCGCTTCCTGAGGCAACGCGGGATCTCCCCATACCTCACCTCTTGGGTCTCATCCTTCCTCGAAGAAAGGAGCTGCACACTGGTTTTCCAGGGAGCTCCGGGCACTCCGGCACCCATAAACGTCGGGGCCCCCCAGGGCCCCCCAATATCCCCTCTCCTCTTCCTACTCTACGTCGCCACACTGAACTTCAGTATCCCCCGGGGACTGATGATTTCGTATGTGGATGACTTCTGCCTGACGGTGGCCTCCTTGTCGTATAGGGGCAACATCTGCCGACTCCAGGAGCTCTTCAGGATTCTCCAGAACACGGCTCCCTGGTTGGGGGTTTCCTTCTCGGTACCCAAAACAGAGCTTATACACTGGAGGACATCTAGCCAGAGGGGGTCCCCGAGGTGCCTCTCGCCTATCCACATCAATGAAGTAATGCTTCATTCTCGCAACTCAGTAAGGTGGCTCGGGTACTGGATCACGCCGTCCCTTGACACTTCCGCCCACTTCTCCCGCTGCCTGGCCCTTGCCCAGGGTGCCCTTGCCCAGGGTGCCTTTGCGCTCATAAGACGGTTGAGCCCCCCGGGGGCGGGACTCACTCCTCACCTTTGCCACAGGCAGGCCACTTCCCTAATCGCCCCGATCCTCCTTTACGGTGCCGACCTCTTCTCACCAAGTGTGGGCACAACGGCTCGCCTCAACACCTTCTGGCACAAGGTCCAGAGATGGACGACAAACTGCTTCTCTGCAACCCCCCTAGGAATCCTCTCGGTTGAATCCTGCCTACCCCCAATCGCCCTCCTCGTCACCCAGCACCAGAGGCTGGCTGCCCTCAGAGTGGTGTGTTCCCCACCCAGCGTTAACACGGCCACGGCCCGGCTCCACCGGTCCGTCCCCTCCCTTTCTGCCCACCGGGCGGCCCACTCGTCTCGCGCCTTGACCAGGGGCCTCTCTTCGGTGTACGTTCCTCTGAACTGGAAGACCCCCAGGCCCGTCCCCCACATAAGGAACCACCTGCCAATAGATGCGGTGGCCTACAGAACCATACCCTTCACCCACGGGCTGTCTAAGATGCCCATGATCAATTCTCACCTTGTCGCCCCAACCCCGATTCTCCCCCCCCGTTCGATAATGGACCCCACATACTCCGCCCTGAAGAAGACAGTTATGGAGGCCCTCCTCGAGGACTGGGCCACCCTCTTCCTGACACCAGGTTACTACAACCACCCCCCCGCGCTAAACCCCAGACCGTTCATGGGACTCGGCAAGTTCATAGCGGAACGCATCCACCAAAGGAGAGCTGGGAAAAGCTACCTGGCCGCCCATCCGACTTGGAAGACCCCCGAAGCGGATACTTCTTGCCCCCGCTGCTGCGGGGAGCCAGAAACAGTCGAGCACGCCATCCTCTCCTGCCCCTCGAGACAGGGTGCCAGGTCACGCCTGCTCCACGGCGTCTCCGGTGTCGGTCCTGGGGATCAAGTATGGTCCTCCCTCCCCCTCCTCAAAAGGCTCGCGTCCTTTATCACTGTCACCTCCACGGGATTCCCACGTACAATGTTCCCGCCCACCACGCCCTCTTGCTCCCCCCCTCTCCTCCTCTCTCCCCCCAGGGTTCCCCCGCCGGTTTTTCTTGTTTTTTCGTTGGCTGAGGTCTAGGGACGCTGGGATTTTTATTTTATTTTCACGTAGTGAAGGCTTTCCTTGCTTAAGCAGCTAGTTTTTTACTTGTACTTTCCTTATTGTTTAAAGAGGCCTATGGCCCAGCGGAGGAGAAACCTGCGCAATAGTGGATACTTACCGGTGTTTTGATTTTCTTTTGTTTTTGCTGTTTGATTTATAGGTTTTGTTTTCTCCATAGCTAGCGCTGCATGAGGCTTTTTGTACCTAAAAACAATGAACGCTTGATTACAAAAAAAAGAAAAAAAAAGGTGCGACCAAGAGATAGGCCAAGCTTCTCGCACTCTCCTTCCCCCCCCCTACATTTCACATGCAACTCAACACCTTACCTCGCTTTGCTTCTGGGACAAACCCCTCGCCCACTTTTTCTCTGTCTTTCGCTCGGTGCTATGGCGAATCCTCACAACCTTCCCCCAGGGAACGAGCCCTTCGGCAGGCTCTCAGCCTTGATACCCCCCTTTCCGTCTCGCTCGGGGACTCCCTCGACCGACCCACCCATCAACTTCATCATGGGGCAACTCGCTCAAGCGAGAAGTGCCCTCCATCTGAGTGCCCAAGACCTCCCAGACTTCAACTCTGAAACGCAGGCCGGCACCCTCCCCATTGAATCAACTACCATCGTCCTCCTCTCCCAGCTCGTCCAGGGCGTGGTGACCGTCTCACATGAGCTGAGCGGGGTAACCAAGGCACTCGCAACCATATCCGAGGAAAACGAATACCTCATGGAGGAGCTCCATGACCTCTCGTCCCAGGTCGCCAACCTTCCCCCCGCCCAAGAAGTACAACGCCCTCAGGGGATCGCCGATCTCCAAGCCTCCATACGTGACCTGTCACATCGTGTGTCAGCCCCTGTCCCCGCCCCCCCACCGCAAGCCCCACCACACAGGACACCCCTGCCAATACCCACTGCCGCCCCCCCCGTCCAAGCAGGGCAAAGACAGGGCCTGAGCACCACCCAAACCCCCCTCAGCCGCGGCTGGCGATCCTAAATACCTCATACCATTCTACGATACGAGACTTCGCAAGGCCTTCGGAGATCAAGAGAAGTACGCCAAGCTGTTCCCCAACTCCTTTTAAGCCGGCGAATTCCGGAAGGTGAGGTACGCCCTTGACTCCTTCACGCCTGACCACCTTCACCCAGACAATGTCGTCTCCCCCTCCTGCGCGCAAGCTGCTTCTGGCTCCGGCCTGGGCGGCAAGGGCAAAGGCAAAGCTGGGAAGCCTCCTTCCCCGCAACAGGTTGCGAGCACGGTGGCCCCTCCGGTTAAAAAGGGGCTCCCCTCCCTCCCAGGTGCCCAGCGTCGCTTTTTTGTTCCGCGCCAGTCCCCGTCCCCTCACCCAGACGCGCTCACGATTGCCGCTACCTTTCCTGACCTTGCCGCTCCTGTCCTTCACGACTCCAATTGTGTCCTTCCCCTAGGCTTCTCTGCCACTGTCAACCCACGTGGCTCCATCTCCCTGACCGTCACCAACAAAGCCACCCCGGCCGCCTCGTACGCCCCCTACTTCGTCTCCCTCACTAGGGCACTCAACCAGTCGTTCCCAGTAGGTAACAACCCCGGGTGTACCCTCGTCCTCGCCCCGACAGCAGTGCAACTAGCAATTCACGGGCTCCCACTACGTTTCCTCCCGCAAGATGAAGAGGAACACTTCCTATATATCCGGCACGCAATCCTCAAGGACAAAGCTACCCCGATTCGCTCAGCCAGGTCCCTTAACCCTACCCGAGATTCTAGGGGGACCATGCAGGCCACTTAGGTGGTTATCACCGTCGACCCCCAGAATGTATCGACCCTTACTGCAGGCGTCGTCATCCTCTCCCAGAAACGTAAGGTCAAGCTTGCCTTCTCCTCCTCGCGAACCTCCCAGTGTTGAAACTGCTGGAGATACGGACATGCCCATCAACGATGCCCCGCCAGCCACCCGAAGTGCCCCATTTGTGCGCTTCACCATACTCGCCCGGCTCACACATGTCAGAATCCCACCTGCCCCAGGGGCTGAAACCATAAGCCAGTCCCATCCTGTTGCCCGACCTCGCCCCCCCATTGCTGCAACTGCGGTAATGACCACACTGCCACCTTCAGGGAATGTCCGGCTCGACCTGTCCCAGCTGTCCCCTCCCGAACCAACTCTCCAGCCCCCACCCCGAGTGTCCAAGACCCCATAGACCTGGCCGCCGATGGCGGCCCAATATCGACTACTCCCCCACCCGGGGAGGGTCCCCTTGAGGTGGACCTACTAACCCCATGACAACAACCCCCAGCTAGACCCTCAAGGCGTCCCGGCACCACTCACGGGTTCGGCAGTCCTCTCCCCCTGGAGGAACCGAGCCCATCTCCTGCCCCTCGCGATTGTTGGGTTCGCCCCTGTAATGAATAATCAGCCCACACCTCCTCCTGGGGGGAAAGGGCCGGCCCCTGCCCCTAAGTTTCTTTCCCTCGATCAACATAACTGCCTTGGGAGCTGGGATTTTTTCCTTTCTTTGTTTGAGTTGTTTAAAGAGGCGAACACCTCCCCTTCGATAGTCCTCTTGCAGGATCCCCCTGTCAACAAGGCCCACCTTCCTTCCTTTAATCGTTTTAAATCTTTCTTTCCCCCGGTTAGGAGGCTGCGTGTTGCGGCCTTCATTCAGGTATCCTTTCTTTCAGAGTTCACGGTGCTCCGCAGGTTCAAGGGGGTCGACGATGTCCTTGCCCTCGACGTCTCCTCCGACAAACCGCTTTTCGGAACCAATTTTCACTCCTTCACAGTTATCAACGCCTACTCAAGCAACCCTGTCGACCACAGGGTCCACTCCATCCAACCAGACGCTCTCTTTCCCGACCTTGGGTTCCCCCTCCTAGTGGTTGGGGACCTCAACATCCACAACCCGCTGTCCGACCCTCTATGCTCGTTCTCACCAAGGGAAATCTCGTCGTCACCCCCTACTTCGAGACAGCCGCGGAGGCCGGCTTCGCTCTCCTCAACCCCCCTGGAGAATACGCCAGGTTCCCCCTAACGGGAAGGACTCGACCCTCAGTCATCGACCTCGCTTTCGCCAACCCCTCTCCTCTCCCACTGGTAAAGAGCTGGGAAGCCTCCCTCACCTCAACTGGCTCGGACCACATACCGCTTACAATCACTCTTGCCGTCCCCTCCTTGGACCATAAACCCCCCGGCCCACAATGGGCAGACACGGACTGGGACTCTCTCACTCCGGCCATCAGAGGCTTCAAGATCCCACCTGCTCCGGCATGCCCTACCCCTTCAAGGCTCGACAAGTGGCTGACGGAGTCACTCAACCGTCTAGTAGCTCTCCTGAAAGAGCACACGCCTATTTCCAGACCCTCCCACTATTCCAAACCGTGATGGACCCCCCACCTGACCATCCTCCGTAGGGAATACCACAAGGCCGCTAGGGCGGCTAGAATGGACAACACCCCGCACATGCGGGAGGTCGCCGGCACCTCAAACAGAGCGTATTTCAAAGCAATCAAAGCAGCAAAAAACAAGCATTGGTCCTCCTTCTTGTTGACCGCCACGCCTCAGAGCCTTTGGACGGCCAAGAGGTTCGCCTATGGCCGAGCACAACCGCGTTTTCCTTACATCCCTGGCGCAGACACCCCCCACCAGATGAACAGTGTCCTCCTGGACCACTTCTTCCCCCCCAAAGAACCCTTCACCCCGCCACCCTGGCTCAGGCCCCACAAGACAGCCCCCCGCCTGACGATGGAAGAGATTGCATCTGCTCTCTCCAAGTGCTCCCCCACCTCAGCCCCAGGTCCGGACTGGATACCCTACTCCACCTGGAAACAGGTCAACAAAACCAACCCTTTGATCCCCCTTGAAATCCTTGCCCCATTGTTTAGCTTGGGGTACCATCCTGCCTCGCTGAAGGGCTCGAACGGCGTGGTGCTGGACAAACCTGGGAAGCCCTCCTACGAGTCACCCTCCTCCTTCAGGATAATAGTCCTGATCCGCACAATCTCCAAAGTCCTCGATAGGATCATAGCAGCCCGCCTACTCACGGCAGCCCGGCTTAAAGGGCTGCTACACCCCAACCAATGCGGCTCGCTTTCTGGACTCAGTACCTATGATGCGTGCCTCACCCCCACCAATGACGTCAAGACCCTGCAGAGCCCGAGCCTCAAGGTCTCCTCCTTGTTCCTAGACATCAAGGCAGGGTTCGACAACGTCGACAACAACACTCTGGCCCGCATCCTGAGGGAACGCGGGATACCCCCCTATCTGGTCTCATGGGTTTCGTCATTCCTAGGGGAACGAAGCTGCACCCTCATCTTCCAAGGGGCCCCTGGGACCCCTGCCCCCGTCAACGTCGGTGCCCCCCAAGACTCCCCGATCTCCCCGCTTCTCTTCCTTCCCTATGTGGCCCCGCTACACTTCAGCATCCCTCGGGGTCTGATGATCTCGTACGTGGATGACTTCGCCCTCACAGTTTCTTCCCTTTCCTACCGCGGTAACATCCGCCGTCTCCAGGAACTCCTCGGCAGACTTGAAGTAAAAGGGTCCAACCTGGGCGTCTCCTTTTCGGTCGCTAAGACAGAGCTGATACAACGGAGGACCCCCAGCCAGAGGCACTCGCCTAAGTGTGTCTCCCCTATCCAGATCAAAGGGGAGGTGTTCCACCCAAGCACTTCCGTCCGTTGGCTCCGGTACTGGTTCACCCCGGCCCTCGACCCGGCCGCCCACTTCTCGCGCCGCCCGGCCCTCGCCCCAGGAGCGTTCGCCCTCATAAGACCCCTCAGCCCGCCCGGCGCACGCCTTCCACCCTACCTATGCCATAGACTGGCTACTTCCTTGGTTGCCCCCATTCTCCTCAATGGTGCGCACCTGTTCACGCCATGCGTGGGCACGACCACCCGCCTTGATACCTTCTAATGCAAGGTCCAAAGGTGGACGACGAACTGCTTCTCCGCCGCGCCCACCGGGATACTCTCGGTCGAGTCATGCCTCCCTCCCATTTCGCTCCTGATCGCACATCGGCAGAGGCTGGCCGCCCTCAGGGTTTTCTGCTCCCCCCGAAGTGTGAACCCCGCGACGGCCCACCTTCACCCCTCCTTCCCCTCACTCTTGGTGCACCGGGCACCCGACTCCTCAAGAACCCTTACAAGGGGGCTCACTTCAGTTTACCTTCCCTTACATTGGAAGACCCCCGCCCAGTTCCTCCGATAAGGAACCACCTGCCGTTGGACGCCGTGGCCTACCGCACGATACCCTTCACCCTCGGGCTGTCTAGAATGCTCATGATCAACTCTCACCTGGTTTCGCCAGCACTCACCCTTCCCCCCCAGTCGCTGATGGACAACACCTATTCAGCCCTAAACAAGAGGATAAGGGATGCCCTCCTTAGAGAATGGGCCACTCTCTTCCCAACTCCGGGGTACTACCGCCACCCTCCCGCCCTGCCACCGCGGCCGTTCATGGGCCTGGGCAAGTTTGTCGCTGGGAGGATCCACCAAATGAGGGCCGGAAAATGTTATCTGGCCGCCCACCCAACCTGGAGGTCCCCCAATGCCGATTCCTCCTGCCCCCGCTGCGGCTTCGAGCCACAAACCTTAGCGCACACCATCCTCTCCTGCCTTTCAAGACAGCACAGCAGGTCACGCCTCCTCCACGGCCTTACTGATGTCGGTCACAAGGCCCCTATCTGGATGTCACTCCCCTGGTTAAAAAGGCTCGCTACCTTCATAAGCGTCACCTCCACGGGATTCCCCCCCACTATTTTCCCACCCACCACTCCCCCGTCTTCCCCCCCTTTACCCCTCTCTCCCCCCACTGTGCCCCCCCCGGTCTTTGGTGTTTTTTCGCCAGCTGAGGTGTAGGGTCGTTGGGTTTTTTCTTCCTTTTTTCACCTTTGGCTTATATAGGGTTTCCTTTGTAGATGACAAAGTCGTTAGTTTGTACTTTCCTTACTTTGATGTGGCCATCGGCCCTGCGGAGGAGAACCCTGCGCGATAGTGGATATTTACTGGTGCCGTGACTTTCTTATGTTTATGTTTTTGATTTATAGGGTTTGTTTTCTCCATAGCTAGCGCTGCATGAGGCTTTTTGTACCTAAAAACAATGAACGCATGATTACAAAAAAGAAAAAAAGAAAAAAAAAAACGACCAAGAGATAGGCCAAGCTTCTCGCACTCTTGTTCCCCCCCCCTACATTTCACATACAACTCAACTCCTTACCCCGCTTTGCTTCCGGGACAAACCCCTCGCCCACTTTTCCTCGCTCTTCGCTAGCCTTCATGGCGAACCCTCACCAACTCCCCCCAAGGAACGAGGCCTTTGGCAGGCTCTCAGACCTCAACTCCCCCCTCCCTTCTCGCTCAGGTACTCCCTCGGCCGACCCACCCATTGACTTCATGATGAGGCAACTCACTCAGGCGAGAAGTGCCCTTCGTCTAAGCACCCATGACCTCCCGGACTTCAGCTCTGAAACACAGTCCGGCACCCTCCCTATAGAATCGACCACAATCGTCCTCCTCTCCCAGCTGGTCCAGGGCCTCGTGACCGTCTCACATGAGCTGAGCGGGGTAACCAAGGCACTCGAAACCATCTCCGAGGAAAGCGATTACCTCAGGCAGGAGCTCCATGACCTCTCCTCACAAGTCGCCAACCTCCCCTCCGCCCAAGAACAACAACCCCCTCAGGGGATCGCCGATCTCCAAGCCTCCATATGTGACCTGTCATATCGTGTGTCAGCCCCAATCCCTGCCCCCCCAGCGCCAGCCCCATAACATCAGGCGCCCTTGCCCAAACCAACTGCTGGCCCCCCCCCCTTCGAGCAGGGGAAGGAAAGGGCCCGAGCAACACCCACCCCCCCCTCTGCCGCGGCTGACGACCCTAAATCCCTCATACCATTCTATGATACGAGACTTGGCAAGGCCTTCAGAGACCCGGAGAAGTACGCCAAGCTGTTCCCCAACTCCTATGAAGCCAGCGAATTCCGGAAGTGGAGCTACGACCTCGATGCCTTCACCCTTGGCCACGTTCACCCAGCCAACGTCGTCTCCCCCTCATACGCACAAGCTGCCTCTGACTCCGGCTCGGGCGGCAAGGGCATAAGCAAAGCCGGGAAGCCTCCTTCCCCCTATTACCCTAGCGGGAATAGCTTGCATAAATCATGCGCCAGGTATATGCCACCATAGGGGAGAGCATATATCCGAACCCAACCTTCCTGAGTAGGGACTTCCCGGAGGCATCTGCGAGACTACTCAGGAACCTCAAAGAGTTCACGTTTCAAGATATGGCTAACTGATTGGAACGATGATTAGAGAACCAGTTCTCTACTCTTACTAATGCATACGCATTATGCATTGATAGATGAGTATC
>Ga0307513_10004190_pt1 | contig 19289 bp, 23 predicted proteins | sample 15_EM_MG_FD_202174 | JGI IMG/M metagenome (GOLD analysis project Ga0307513, IMG submission 202174) | Populus trichocarpa ectomycorrhiza microbial communities from riparian zone in the Pacific Northwest, United States - 15_EM | ecosystem: Host-associated > Plants > Roots > Unclassified | place...
GCACGAGCCGCAGTTCGGGTCTCCCGCCTTGAGCTCGACGCTGCTAAACAGACGTAAGTCCGTCGAGCTCGGCTTTATTCCTTAGTGCCTCACGGAGGTCTCGTGCTACAGGCTAAAAAACGCCGGTCCAGCGAAACAAGAACAGGCCAGGTGAATATATGCAGTGCCTGACCGCCGTTCGCTTCGTCTAATTGAAAAATTTCTCCCTCTCACGCAGGTTGAATTTGGAAAACTGCGAGGACGATCTTGTGCAGAAGACGGAGGTCGCCATCACGCTAATGAAGACAGTTCTGGACAATGTGGGTCCTTCGGCTCTTCTCCATGGCACTAGCTTACACCTGTATAATGCTTCTAGCCTGAGCCCTTGAAGAATATCAACGAACTCGTCAAAGCGCAGGTAAGCAGCGTCTCCGCGTCATACGGAGTTCGGTATTCTAACGCCTTCCGTTATGTAGCTCGTCTTTTTCGCTGCCGCCGCGGAGACTCTCTCTGCCGTTCAGGGTGAGATAGAGGAGTTGTCTGTTGCCGCAGAAGGTGAATATAGGTAAGCAAAACGGGACCCACGGCGGCCTTCCAACGGAGCTCCTGAGCGCTTTCCTTTCAGAAAGTCCCGCGATCACTGAAGTACCTCTGAACGATTGATTATGACGTCTCACCGCGAACGTACGGATTTTGCAATATTTACTGTGTTCTAGTGCTTAAACCGGTTTGGCGAGACCTGTGATGATCACGATGAGCACGCGTCACCCTCCTCGTGGCCACACATTGAAAATTTCCAATGGCTCTTTTAGGGTAACCCCATGCGAATCGCCAACGGAGCGCAGCCTCACAGAGGCTAGCACTGAAGCTAGAGACGAGCGAATTTAGAATGAATAGGTTTTGTCATCTCCCTCCTCCTAGGGACGACCGGCGCCGAACCATCTGGCCTTTGCGCCTCGACGATGGTTTCGCTGTGCTAGACGTCAGCTCCGCGGGCGCTTGGACAGGGCGGCTAAGGAACTGACTGAACTCTAGTTCAGTCAGTGCGGCACCGGCCAGTAGTGAGTGAGTCAAACGCGTGGTGCGGGATCCCTACGCGCGGTGAGGACTCCTATATAACTGGCAGCGCCAACCGTGCTCTCTCACCCATCCACCCTCAGTTACATCGTTTTCTACATTCTCGACCAAACCTCACATTTGTCTTCCACGATGAATACCCGTGCACAACCCCATCGTCCCCCTATTCCACAACTTGATACGAAGCATCTTACTGTATGTACGACGCCTTTTTTACCACGTCCCAACACTCACGTTCTCTCCACAAAGCCAATCTCACGGGCGTCGTCTCCATCAACCCCTCGATCGATCATCATAAACTTCCTACAAGTCGTCCATTATCGCCGCCCAGCGTACCTCCGCTCCAAAGAGCTCCAGCAGGCAGTTCGAGATGAGATTCTCTCTTGGGGCCTGGATATCCCGAATTGGGATACAATCATCCTACCTTCATGTGCAATGGCCGAAATGTCCTATTCTGGCCACTCGTTCGAACAGAAGTTGCTTATCTCGGTCCGTCTCTTCCACATGCTATAGAGTGCCATTGACCTGACTCGTCCGACAGCTCTTCACCTGGTTCATGATCTATGTTGACGACAAGGCTGCCCGAGAGGATCCCACTCCATTCTCTGTATTCCAGCAACGGTACCTCGCCTCTGAGAGGCAGCTCGATCCTGTCATGGATCGATTTGCCATTCATCTCCGAGACATGTGGAAGCACTACCCGCTCGGCTCGGCCAATGCGATTGTATCGTCTGCGTTTGACTTCGTCAACGGATGCTATCTCGAGCGCTTAACGGAAGGCATGAAGATCAACCCGAATGCAAGCCGGTATCCGTACTTCCTTCGATCGAAGACGGGTGTAGCACAAGCGTATGCATTCATGATCTTCCCATCCGCTCAGCATCCGGACCTTACCTCGTATATCCAAGCTGCGCCTTCGGTCGCGTACTTCATTGGTAAGCACGGCCCGCAGTGCTATGGACGCCACGTCGTGACGCGACCTGACCCATTTGAATAGATATCGTCAATGACATTCTCAGTTTCCATAAGGAAGAACTCGCCCACGAAACTGAGAACTACGTGCACCTGCGCGCGCTTGTGACAAACCGGAAGGACCCACTCGCAGTAGTCAACGACCTTGTCGAAGAGGCCATTACCAGTGCAGAAGGCATTGGTGCTACTCTCACGGGTGAGGCGAAGGAGGCGTGGATCCGCTTCAAACTCGGGTATATTACATTCCACGTTTCGCAAGAGCGGTACCGACTCTCCGACCTGGGCCTGCCAGGACTCAAGACACCAATCTGCTGAGCGTGGCTCCCTCTTTGCTGTGCAGGACAAGCTGGAGAAATAGGCGCGGTGCTGACTGTATCAGGTATCAGATGATATTTCATTAGAGTAGGAGATTATTAATACTGGCGGATCACTGCGCAGCCAGTCGATTGTATTCGTAGCCTTATATTAGTAGCCGTTTAGTTTTTAGGGTTTCGCTGATGTCCGGTTAATCTAATTTATATTTACTTATATTTACTTATATTTACTTATCTGAATACTGGCGCTCGGCTAAGCACGGCCCGGGTTGCTGAGTAACGTGTGAGTAAATATTTGGCTGTGCCCCTATTTCACAAATTTGCAGATCCAGATGCGACGACGCACACGCCACAGTTGGCGCGACTTCTCACGCAATTCACACAATTCGACCCGACCCTCCTCAGGCTCCGGAGCTCCGCAGGGCATGATGCGCAATGCGCAGCCCCGAGCAGGCTCAGCGGGCTCAGCGGGTGGCATCCCTTTGTCTGTCACACGGCCCCCCTAATGCGCATCCCAGAAGCTGCCCTTGAGATAGAATAACGTCCCTTTACTCTGTAGAGATTATGTCAGTGTCTATGGCCAGTGTTCTTCGGTGGCACCGCCTACCCCTCGACCACCTCGGACAGGCGCTGAGCCTTGCGCAAACCCACCCAACATCAGAACTTCTTCGACGAACCCGTCACGCCAGCGCCAAAGTGTGAGCCTCTTCCATGGATTTCCCGGTGGCCTGGCAGAGCGCTCGACTCTACCATCGCTATCCAAAACGGAGGTTTCCAGTTCGGAAGGGGTGACGACAGTCATCCTCCGGAGCCCCGAGTCATCTGCAACCCCGAACCCTGCTTCGGAGAGCATGGGTGGGATGAGCAAAGCTGGGGGCAATGAAGTTGCTTCCCCATACTTGTAGATGACAGTGATCGAATTCTTCGAGACACTGTCGATCTGCGAAATGGTGCATTAAAGTTGCATGGCATAAACCAGAAGACATACTAAGAGTTCTTTTTCAACGACTGTGCCAGTTGGGAACACTCTTCGATACACGAGTAAATCCCCCGCAGTGGTGAGATCGCCCAAGGAGATAAGGGTCGCTCTATATCCTGGTCAGTGAATGCAAGGTGTGTAAGTTAGAGTGCAACAACCCGCACTTGCTGCTGGGTTCTCCCTCATCAACCCGTTCCATCCAAGTTGAATCTTTCCATGGAGCATGCATGGAAGCATCTCGAACACCTTCCCGGTACTTCTCTATCTCGCCCAGATGCTTAGATGCAAACCAGCCAGAGATGAGGTGATCCTGAAGGATGCTCAATGGTGGCAGGCGAGTTGCTCCCAATAGGACCAACGTTACCTGAAATGTTTTGCCCGCAGACTCGAAGAAAGGACATCGTAGAAACGAAGAAGGTTCTACTGCAATGTCCTGGAACTCTGGGGGTATTTGTGGTTTGCTTAGAATTTGGTCGATGCCACGGATCGGGAGAGGTGGTTCGAAGAACGGAAAGGTGGTCGGAGGAAGCAAATTACTGAGTTCGACATGATCTTGTTCGGAGAGACACGCCCAGGTAGATTTGTTGATTATTCTCTATAACTGGGCCTTAAGGGACTGCCAACGGACGAGGTCAGACCGCCCACGCTCACGTCAAGGGGTAGGCTGGTCAAAGGACTCTTGTTACTAGTGAGTATCCACTCCAGAGAGCCGGGGTTTGTTGTCTTTGTGGCTCGCTTCTTGGACGACACGGCTGGGTTTTCGAGCTCAATTAGTTCCTCTGTTGCCTTTCGTTTTCTTGCGGAATTGGATGCCAAAGCATCCTCATCATAACTAGTAAGTGCAGCCGCTGCTCTCCGTGGTCGATTGGCCATGTCAAACAGACGGTGATCAACCGTGGAATTCTGGTTTGTTTGGCCAGCTCCATAGCTCTGCGTAATTTATGGCTCCTGGAAAGCCAACTCGCCGGGTATCATATGTGATTCCAGATCCAACTTCCAATCCCCCACGCCTTCAACTACCACGTCTCGGCGTCGACCGCCACGGTTCGACCACGCCGCTGCTCATTCCCGGTCAAAGTGACGACGCTGAGAGGCCACCAACACCTCTGACAGCTCCTAGCACTCCCACTGGCCATCCCCGACATCGTCTTGGTGTCAGTTCCCTTGCTCTCGATACAAGCACGCAGCTCGCGGGGAGACCAACGCCTGAAGGCATTCTCTATTCAGGCGGCCGCGATGGAATGGTCATTGCACATGAGCTCGGGATCATACACAAGAGTCGTGCACATATGGCCGCAGTCGACCCTCATCGATGGGAGACACTCGTCGGTTTTCACAACTCGCACACCGAAGAAGAACCTGGCCCGGTGGCGATCGAAGAGGTCCCCTATATCAACGCTTGGGAGATGGACGTGAACCGCTTCGAACCCGGCCACGTACGTTCGGCCTACTCTGACTGTTCCCACTAACTTTGCTGGCAGTCAGCTTCGTTCCGCCAATCAGTACAGACTCACTCAGATTGGATAAACGATATCCTCCTCTGTAATTACAACCGTACACGTACGTACTGGGCGCCGTGTCTATCTAGCCTTCTAATTATCTGTCCACCCTGCCAGTCGTATCGGCATCTTCCGACGGTACAATCAAAGCTTGGTACCCCCATGACCCTCAACTGTCCTCAAATCCTGCTATCATTGGTCGCCACGGTGATTACGTCCGCTGCGTAGTAAACCCTCGCCACCACAATTGGGTAGCTTCCGGGGGATTTGATCGGACGATCAAGATATGGGACGTCATGTCCGGGAAGCTGGAACCGACCCATACATTGACTCATCCAGACTCTTCGACTACAAAGGCATCTATCTATGCTCTCGCAACGGACCCTGCGGGATCGATCATCGCTTCTGGAAGTCCAGAACGAGTGGTCAGGCTTTGGGACCCTCGTGCTGGTTCCCGTCATTCCGGTGGCAAACTGGTCGGACATACTGACAACATTCGTTCCATCCTCATCTCGGACGATGCTCGATACGTGAGTATCTATTTCCTTATATGTACGGGTTTATATTGATCTCCGTATTAGCTACTTACAGCTTCTGCTGATGCGTCAATCAAGCTATGGTCCCTGGCAAACGCTCAACGGTGCCTATATACATTCTCCTACCATACAGACTCCGTATGGTCACTCTTTTCAAGTCACCCATCACTCGAGATATTCTACTCAGGTGATCGATCGGGCTCCGTGTGCCGCGTAGATATGGAGCGCTGTGCAGATGTCTCTGAAGGAGAGTGCATCCTTCTCTGTAAGGAAACCCCGAGTCCTGATGGAGGTAACGGCTCTGAGGGTATTAACAAGCTTGTCGTAATGGACGACAACCTCGTTTGGACCGCCACCGCGAGTTCGACTATCAAGCGCTGGAGAGTTCCCGGCCAAAGAACCGGGAGAATGAGCGATCTGGTCAGCCCTGGATTTGAGGCAGACCCCGAGAGTCCAGCCATGACACCGGTCCATGGCCGTCCGCCGGTGGCTTCTTTCGGCGGGTTCTCCCAGGACACACAACCAAGTGCCATCCTGACGCGGAAGCACGACTCTCTCACGAGCAAGGATACATGGTACCGTTCTGAATCCCCAGTTTCATTCTCCGATCCACCGTCACGGCGCGCCGAGTCCCCTTCAATATTCCCCTTGCGCTCTCCAATACGATCTAGCTACATACCGTACCCAGTTGCCATTCCAGGGCCGTTCGTCTCCGACGCTTCATTGCATAGTCCCATTCACCAGTGGGCGACGACTCCCCCTGGAATAGGGGCGGATTCAACGCTTTATGGAATCCCCCTTCAGAGCTTGATCAGGCTATCCTCCTCTTCAGACGCGTATTCCCTAGGCTCGCCAGTCCTTACTCGAGGAAGGGATCCCGATGTCGCTACGCTCTACTCTGCGGCGTCGATTCGTTCTGTGCCTGGTCCGTTAAGACACTTTTCTGCCCTGCAAACATCGAACGAGATAGCCAAAGTGCAGAATTTGCATCCTCCTCTCCGACAATCCCTTACGGCTCACGAGTCGGTGTCCGCGGCCGCAGTCCTTGCCAGTGCCAGCCACCACGCCGCGCGCTTCACCAATGGACCCCCAGAGGAGGTCGAGGGCACAGTGCGGGTCGCATACGAGAACCGAGAGGTCGCCGCCAGTGCAATCCCGCTCTATGAGAAGCCCGACGATGTTACCGAAGGGACTCGGGGAATAGTCCGGTCAGTCATGCTGAATGACAGATGGCACGCCTTGACTGTTGACACTCGCGGTCAAGTCGGTGTCTGGGACATCACCCGAGGGCAGTGTCTTGGAGTATTCGAACGGGGAGACGTCGAAACCATGATGCACGGATCTTTTACGGAAGGTCATGAACATGAGGAGCGAAGGTGGAGCCCGCGAGAGACGTTAGAGGCGGTGAGGGAACGAATCGAGGGGGAAGCGGTTGTCTCCTCCTGGTGCACCGTCGATAGCAGTATCGGAAATTTAATGGTACATATACAATATCCACAGTGCTTCGATGGGGAGATCTATGCGGACGACGCAGGTTATGGGAGTGAACGGCCTTTCGACGAAGATGCGAGATGTAAGTCCTACCAATATCAATAATGAATCGCTCATACTAAATTATTGCTTATAGTGAATATTGGTAAATGGATATTGGGCAACCTTTTTGCTCCGTTCGTGCAACAGCAAATTCAAACAATCTTACCTGGCCGGGCGACGTCACCCTCAGGCCTGTCAATGACGGTTCCTGGTACCACCTCCATGGCATCCCCTTCTCCGGGGCGAGTATATCGCCCATCGAACCTAGGATATCTGGCAAATGAAGTTCCTCAACGGGTTCGATCCATTTCCGAGGTCACAACATCGCAACCAACCACTGGTACTGTGGCGGCTCTAGCAACAGGGCCGCTCACTCCGGCCATATTGCCTGACTTGCACCAGAATGGAGTCATTAGAGGCTCCGCTGAAGACCCAACCCGCACCTCAGACGGCCCGTTAACACCTATACCCCAATCACCTCTACCATCCCCTTTGACGACCGCTGGAAGCCCGACACCCAAGGGGTTGCCTGGACCACCCCAGACCATAGATGACGGGGATTATTTCTCGGAAAAGAATCAAGGAAACGATAAGGAGAAGGAGAGAGCGGAAGGTGGTGAAGGGGCTCTAGCAAGTCTGGCAGCCACCTCTTCTACGACGCCGGGCAGTCCAGCACCTCCCATATCAAGTAGCGGCGGCGGCGGGTTCATAGGAAGATTGCGCGCCTTAGGTAAATCTTCTGGTAGTACTGCTCATCAGAAGAAGCCTACGTCAGAGGCCTGCGAACAGGAAGGGCCGACATCAGGCTCAACTATGGGAGATCAGGAAAAGGTTGCCGACGCAAGACCTCCAAGTCCAACAGCCCTAAGCATTCTGTTATCAAAGCCTTTAAACCGGCCACCTCCTAGCGACGTCCCACCCCTCTCTTTGTCGCCGTTGACTAATATCATACTCTCTGAGGCATACAACGAGGCTGCCAGTGGTTGGAAGACGACGTATCAAGGGCTTTATGGAATGCAAACTAGTGAAGAAGATATGATTGCCTTGGGACGCGATATGCCGGAGTGGGTTCTGGAGTTCCTCTTGGCCAATACGGTAAATGGCGTCGTTGGCGGAGGTGGTGTGGGTCATTCCCAAAAGTTTAGCTTCCTCGTTGTTCCTTGGAAGGGCGCTAAAGAGGGCGATCGCCAGCACCTGCCCGAACTACTCGCCGGGTATGTCCCAATGTCGCTCCAATTCACGCTACTAATCTCATTTCCCTTAGCCAAAACCGTTTGACTGCCAGTAAGCACCTGCGTGTCAGAAAGATACTCCTCTATGTAAGACGGGCGGAGTTGATGATCGCAGCGAGCTAAGCCATTACCCAGGTCAAAGACAAAGTCGACTTGATAGAAGCCAAACAGAATGAAAAACAGGAGCAACACGAGAAGCGTTCTTCGTCACACAACTCGAGGACGTCCCGGTCGTCGCGCGATGGTCCATCCACGCATGCGAACCAACAATCTCCGCCTGAGCCGCCTGGTCTCCCGCTGCCCACTTCTGCCCTCAATATGGTGTATACTGGAACGACGTCTCAAGTCCAATACCCTCGGGCTAAGAGTAGCTCCCGCACGCGACGGCCTTCATCATCGTCCTCAACCAAGAGCGGAGCGACACGAAATCGAAGGTCTTCGTCCACGAAAAGCCTCGCAGATGGCAAGGAAATGACACCAGCAAGGCGGGCTGCACAACTCTATGAGCTCCTTTGTAATGGGGTATTGATACCCAACGACATGACCCTCGCAGCGGTCAAGCAGTTCATGTGGAGGCAGGGAGGAGAGCTGGTAATGGAGTATAGAAGGAAGCAGCCGCAACATTCCTCTGGATGATTGCCTACAGTCCCTGTATTCGTTCCAAGCCTGGAGGTTAACTTATTTGAATCAATGTACATTGGAGTCGGAGAGTTATAGGAAGTCCTCTGCGATGAGACTATGGGAGTACACGAGCCTACATCAGGACAACGAGAACGGCATATGAGACGAGAACGGCCTAAGATGGTGGCACGTTCAGGGTGATAGAACCCCGGCACAGAATGCCGTCGCGGCTCCTTGCAAGGTGGACAAGTGTAAAGCAACAAAGTCATGGATGGTGCTTTCTTCTAAAAGTCATCCTCAGTCTCGCTTCCCGAGTCCAGGAAAGCTCGTGTTACCACTCTTCTGACCGCAGGCTGGTGAGTGGGCGCAATTGCACCGCCATTGAAAAGTGCTTCCAAGCTCTCCGGCTCGACAGGATCCTCTTCTTGCTGTTGGGCCTCTTCATCGTCGTCGGGAATGCCTAATGTGACGGTTCTCTAGTAGGGAATGAGTCGTACTTAGTACACCTTATAAGTCACCGATTCAATAAACTTACCTTCCAGTGCCCCATCCTTGCTTCATCCATGGACAAACCGCCTGCCATCTTGACCCACAAGGACCAGATTAGCCTATCATACCATCAGCGGCCGTGGTACAAATCCTAACTGTGATTCTCTTCCACTTACTTCAATTCGTCCAATCCGGTGCCAGAATCCGGTATTTCCAAACCAAATGCTTTACACCCATCCCTCGCTTGTTCAGGTAGATTTCCACTTCCTCTCACTGTTTTGTACATCCTTCGCGTCTCTACTACATAGAAGTCCGGCGTACGAACGGGCGAGGGCGATCGACGACGCATTGCGATGTTTAATGTATGCGTCGAGTTACGGTTATCTCCATAGTCCGGATATAGGTCTTGGTCCTTTCCTTTCATTGGACGGTTGAGACCTTGATATTTTCCTCCACTGTTTGTGCTGTAATCAAGCAGAGGGGCGAGTCCCCTCTGCCACCGGAGTCTCCCAAGTGTAGATTGTTCTTTTGATGCGAAGGGATGCGGATCTCCTGGCCTCCAGTGGGGTACATCGTTCGGTGGTAGGAGAACCTCGAGGACTTTGTTCCAGTCGTCCACTAGTACAATTATTTCCCCCGCGAACTTCCTGCTCAGTAGGTAGAGATAGTTTTCGATGCGTGGGAGGCACTGGTCTTTTTGCAGTGAGCACATTTTGCCTGTTGGTAGGTCCTGGGTCCATATCGTCAGCGTGGAATCAATCGCCTGGGTCAGATTGGATGGCAACCTTCAATTCATTATTGGCATAGAATAACTCGCGGCCAGCAATGCGGATGTGTTCAATATCGTCAGGGGTGATTTGTTCGATCAACAGGTCTTGGTCTCGCAGCTGATCGGCGCGCACAGTTCCGAAAACGATATCCTTTGCTGTTGGTCCAACTGTGGTGTTGTTGGTAAAGAGGACAACAAAACACGCTACTTGTGGATTAGGGACGTCGAAGAAAAGAGTGTCCTTGCGCAATATCCGAAGTAGTGTCCTGGTATCCAGTTGTAAAGTCCTTTGTCATGGCGGCATCAGGTGCAGCGAAATAGTTGACTCACCTTGTCCGCTCATAATTAATCCTCTCCCTCGCCTCAGCAGAGGTAGTGCAGAGGTGACTTTTCTTTCCCATTTTAGTGATCGACTTTAGCTTCGTTGAAAGTTCGCATTCCCCATTCCCCACAGGCGCACGGAAAGCAATTGGTGAAAGGGTGGCAAATTCCTGAGGGCGATATGGTTGGTTGAATTTGAGTCTTGGAAGATGTTGGGAGTGAGAGATACGGAGTTTCGTGTAGTGCCTGACCGGGATGAGGAGGTGTTGCGTCCCTTCTTCTCTGATTCCTGAGGGTTATGGTTAGTCCGACGTTGGCAGGCTCCGAAGCAGGGGGAAGATACCGAGGACGAGTTGGATGGCCCCGCTCGAGTGTCTTATGGGACTCGATTCGGAGAATAGAGCAGTGATAAGGCCTGAATCGTGTTGCTTTGAGTATGTTTGGTACCTTTCGTCATCGTTCTGCGGTCAGAGGGGTAGATGGGAGCGCGAGGGAGCGCGTACTCGGGAATATGACCAGATCTACCGCCTATCTCATAGAATCCGACGTCGTATTCGGCGCGGTCACGCCAGGAGGACGATGTAGGTACTCGCGAAAAGCGGCAAGAGGACAGGTTCTCGTCATGTGGGGACTCTGTGTAGCGTCCTGGGTTCCTACTGCGCGAGTAGTGGTGGCTCATTGGTGTTCAGAGCGGCGACGTCGTGACGGTGGACAAGAGGGAGTTCAAACACTGATCGAGTAACAACCGGAAGAATTTTTTGGCTTTTCTTTTTTTTGCGCATAGTGGGAATTTTTATTTTATTGGAAGCCACAGTACATCGATATGGCCCACTCCAAGTGAGTGCTTGGTTTGACCACCGACCACAAATTGCGATGAGCGAAGACGAGGAGGATATCGGCCTTGGCGACATTTTCACCGTCTGTACGATTCATCTTGCATATTTGGGATATCACTGATCAGTCTTGAACAGGAAGAAAGACCGCCTTCACCACCACCAACCTTTGCGGATCACATCCGAAATGCAAAAGGTAGAGGTGCATCTGAAGTTAAGATTCGGCTAGTTGGGAGCCATCCACTCTGGGCACATCATCTGTAAGCCATGATGTGCGAGTGCCTTCCGTATTTGAGCTACAAAGTGACTAGCAATCTCAAGATGGAACGCGGCACGATGCTTTGCCAACCTCCTGGACGATCGATGGGAAGATCTGTGTCTAAGGAGGCGGGTTCTTGAACTTGGAGCTGGTGGTGGGCTACCCGGCCTTATTTGCGCTCTCAATGGTGCAGAAACGGGGAGTGCCTTGACTTCCTTTCAACAACGAATAACCTACTGATAGTCTTTCTGCAAATAGGTGGTATTGACGGACTATCCTGATTCCGACCTCTTAGCCAATCTTGCAGAGAATGTCCGTTTGAATTTGGACACGCAAATTGCTCCGCGTGTCAAAGTCGAGGTTGGTCTATTGCAATGCTCCAGAGAAGCGTCAGCTGACGCTAGGGCTAGGGTCATATATGGGGATCGTCCACCACTGCATTAGTCCAAAACGGGCAATTCGACCTCATCCTATTGAGCGACCTGGTCTTTAACCATTCGCAGGTGCGCTATCCGCGTGGCTTCCTTCGGTCCACGCCCGCTCTCTGATGCACCATCTAACAGCACGACGCCCTTTTGAAGACATGTAGGGAAACCCTCCGCCGCGAGAAGTCACGGACGAGCAATAGTTCGCAGGGATCAAGCTGGCTGCCTTGTTTACTCGTGTTTTACACGCACCACCGCCCGCACCTGGCAGACAAGGATTTGGAATTCTTTACAAAGGCACGCGCGGGTGGCTGGGAGTGTGAAGAGGTCGTGACAGAGAAGGCAGGCGTGAGTGCGGCTGTTTGCAATACGATGGAATTAGGAACGAGTCGACTGACCCTGAGATGCCGGTATTGCAGGCTATGTTCGCTGGTGATCCCGGAGACGAGGAAATACGTGCCATGGTGCACGGCTGGCGTGTGTGGCGCGACGAGGACGAATGAGAGCAGGACATACCTTGTAGAAGCACCCATCTGAACATCTGAACACGGCCTATTGGCATCCTTTGACGCTGAGCGGTTGTTGGGACGCCGCTTGTGCCGTAGTGGGAGAGGACGGCGGGGGTTGACCTCCATATGCCGAGTTAAATTATAATCTTGTTGAATATAGTATTGTTACTTGCAGTCCGCGAGTTGTAGAGACGCCTTCCTAGTGGCAAGCCCCCGGTTTGATCCAGCTGTCGACATCTCTTGCACCTGTTCATTACCGCCCGCCGCTGCTTCCACCGACGACGAAGCGCCCTCCACCGCTCTTTTCGTCACCAGCGATACCTGGCACATCCGCCACCTTGTTCAGCGGGACAATTTGGGACTGTTGAGAGACCAATGGCCAAGCTGTTTACACGGAGCAGCAGCAAGACGGTCCCCACGCTCAGTCGTGCAGACTCGGACACGGATGAATTCGGTCGCACGCCGTCGAGAGGCTTCATTCCGGGCAGTGGCACCAAGAGGGATAAGGCCCACAAGCAGCTCGACAAGGCCACTCGTCAGCGCACAATCTCAAATCCAAACTTCTCAAACTCATTCCCCTCAGACCGCCCCAGCACTCCTAGGGACGTTTTCGAAGCTCAAGATGGCTTTCTCGCGACAAATCTCGACCCCCCCCTCCCTGCAACCGACGAATGGGGCCACCCAAAGCCAAACTCAGGCGATATCCAGCAGGAATATGGTTACATGTGCTGGGAGAAGCATGTCATCCTTGGAATCGACGAGGTTACCCGCCTCGTAGACGTCGTTGCTGAGGAGCTCCGGCTGCGGGGTAAGTATCTTCCCTCTCATGGCGCATGTTATGTCCTCCTGGGGTTGCTTCTATGAACCAAACGTCCATTGCTGCAAATTGTTCACTCCCCGGAATGAAAAATGCCAATCAATCGCTTCATTGACTGTCATTCCCTAGCGGACTTGTATTTGACAGCGGGCTAATACTTGTTCCTTTAGGCCTAACAACTCCGCTGCTCTTCTCCCCTATGGCGCTGGACATCAACGCTAACGTCATTCGGAAACTCGTTACTGCTTTTCTCAAAACCGTACCCCACCATAAGTGCCTCTCCATCACGGAAGTGGCATGGAGGGAAGAGGCGAAGTTTGCTGGTCCCCATGAACTTGCCATGCTTCTTCGTTGGGGATTGGCCCGTATCGTCCGGATCGAACGGAACGTCGAACTCCGAGGCTTTCTTTCGTTTGATCACTACCTTATCTGGAAACGATCTGAAGCAGGTAACACACGCCTCTGATGTTGTGATCCGATATGCGACTGAATGGTTACTACAGGCGCTGGATACCCGAGCAACCACTATGAGCAATTCCTTCAACCACTGGAAACGGGAGTCCGCTCCCTGCTCGCATCTCTCTTTGACTTGCTCTCTCGCCTTGCCGCCAACGCGGTCTCGTCTGGCCTCACACCCATTGTCATAGCGTCTTTGTTCGGCCCACTGCTTTTTGGCTTGGGATCGTCCGCATCAGCCTCTACCAATACATACACAGCATACCTCCGTTCCTCTCACGCATCGGAGCACCTCATTCTCGCCTTCGTTCGGTGGCAAGAAACCCACTCGCAATTCACAGGCGCTCTGCCCGGTCGACTGAAAGATTGGATACGGGGATACCCGAACATGCTCGCTCCCGTTGAGCGGATGGAGAAGCCTCGCAAGGCTGCACGGCTCGTCCGTATCGGCTCCGTCCGGCGGAATGTTCGCCTTTACAGTCCGGATCTTGTTCGCACTGCTGCGTCCTGGTCGATGGTCAAGGGCGATCTTCATGGGTCCAAAGACTGGTCCAGGATATGCCCTGCCAACCTCAAACTGCCTCCTCGATACGCGGACACATACCGCAAATTTTTGAATGTGCCCACCACCTTTCATCCCGAGATGGGTGCTAGTTCAACAGCCTCGACCCCTGTTTCGGAGGAAAAGGTGGAAATGGATTGGGGCACAATAGGTGGTCCCCTCAAAGATGAAAATCGTTTCAGGAGTTTGACCGATTGGAAATGGGGGGAATTCGAGTCGCTTGGGTTCTCAGATGCAGATAGCAATAAGCTGGCGTTCGACTTGACGGAAAGCGCTCGGAAGGTACGGCTTGGTCTTTGTTATAAAGTCACTACTGATTAAGCTTCTTTACAGTCTCGGACAGAGAAACGGCAGACACTCACCTGGGGTGACTTCTCCCAGGCTGGCTTTTCGCGCACCGACGCTCCGCTCTCCGCGACATTGCAATTCTCCACCCCTCTTGCTTCGTCTATCAGCACCTGGGGCAGTCAACAGGCAGACTTACACCGCAAGCTCAAGAAGACACAAAAGTCGCTACCCCCTTTTGGCTGGGATACCTCTCCTGTACTCGGACAGGAACAGGTAGTTGAAGAAGGGTTCATCGAGGTCTTTACCCAACTTGTATATGGCGGAGGATGGATGGAAAGATCAGAAACAACATTCCGTGATTGCAATTGGGCCCTTGTAGGAACCACCTCTCCAAGCCACGACTCCGCTGCGTGCTAATTTCTTCTATCAGGTCGAGTTTAAATCGCTGCCCACCCAACGTCCACCGGTGCCACCGGCCGGTGATCCACGAACATCGTCGGTTCTCCTCTTATTTGAAGAGTTTGTTCCGCGCGAGTATCGCGAACAGCTCACAGTGCCGAAGAAGAAACGGCTCTTCGCTCGGCCGGGGATTTTCAGTTCGGACTCTAGTTCGAGGAAACAGTGGAAACCCGCTCCTACACTCAACGGTCGCCCATATGTCATTGGGAGCACCCCACAGCCACCGCCTTCCGACCGAGCGGCAGATTTCGAGAGCATGCTCCTTAATTCAGACAGTGCCACAAAGGTTATTTCCCTGAGCCGGGGTGTCAGCACACGAGAACACCCCATACCGACCCCACTAGTCACTTCGTCGCAATTGCCAAAAGGAGATATTCCCCCAGTTCCACCCCTCCCCCACTCGATATCCTCCCCCGTCAAGTCCAGCCGCCCAAAGTTTCGTTTGACAACTAGCAAGCGGTCGCGCACGATGCCAGCTGAATACGATGACGTGGATTTTGAGATGCGGGAGACGTCAGACTCTGAGCTTTCCGGGGCGTCTACACCGCGAAACGGGACCGCAAACGGGAATGGACAACTCAAGAGCGAGCGTCGGCAGTCCAAGGACGACGCGTGGATCGACATCCTCGTTGGAGATTCTGCGAAGCGGCGGCTGGGGGGTCAAGATGCCGAGCTGAAGCCTCGCAGCGGCAAGCTGAAGAACAATCGCTCAGACCCTGAGCTTGCACAGAAGGAGATCGAAGAGGCACTCAGCCGGGCGGGTGCTCCGCCTCCTGATGATGATTTCTTCCATCAACAGAGCCAAGTTCTGCACAGGTATGCCGATGGAGTGGGGGAGATCCGCATCTCGGAGGAGGTGGCGCCCGAGCCGTACCCGTATAGCTTGCACCCGCTCGGCCGGCCGGACGTTGATGGGTCAGAGGGAGGGTACACGTCTGGTGGCGAGGGACCCATGATCCGTGTGCAGAGCCCGACGATTGCCAGCAGTGTGGCAAGTGCACCGTATGTCTCGCAGTACGTCGCACAAGATGATACCACGAGCGAGTTCGAGGCCATGAGTCCTGGTCCTGGGCAGGAGATGGAGATCCCAGACGTGGATAGCGCTGCATGGCCGCAGAGTGCGACGTTACCCGCTTCGCCTGGAGCTGTGCGACCTCTTCCAACCACGCCTGCTGAGCCGAAAGCGGCAAAGGGCAAAGTCGGCGGCCTGGTGGAGATGTACCAGCAGAAGGCTGAGAGTGATGCGGACAAAGTTCCCCCGTCGCGAGGAGTAAGCTTGAATGGACCGACTGCAAAGACTGTGCCTCCGCCCCTCGAACCTGTCACCGCTGAGCCGTCTCCGGAGCCCAATCCTGGGCGTGTGAGTCCCGGGCGGTACATCCATGGTGCGCCGTTGCACAACGTGTTGGAGGAGGAAGAGGATTAGGTTCTCATCTATCATCACCATCAGTTTGCAAGATTCTGTGATTATGCGTCGATTTTATGCGTTGAATATGGTGGGTAGACCCCCTTAGATCATCCGGTCCACTACATTTTCATTCCTTACTGTCCATTTTCCCCACCCATACCTTTCAACTACCTCTCTGTTTCTCTGTCCAGCAACAGAGCTGATTACATAGCGTTGCAGATTTTTCTTTTCGATGACCCTCTCGGTATTCGACTGGAGACAGACAGAGATACACCTAGTAGTACCTATGTTACCATCTACCTCTGGCGAGGAGGCTGCGATCCCAAATCTCTTATCTCTCCCTATCTACTTTCCTCCTGGGATATTTACCTTGCCTGGACGGTTACCTATTGACGTCGGGCGTCCACACTCGTTACCTATTTAGTTAGTCCGTAGCAGTAGACACGCGCGTACGACTGGAATGGAGTGCAATAGTATGTGAATTAGTATTAAATAGTGTGGTGGTTGTGACGGACGACTTGTCTTGGTTTCTAGTTACTGCTAGCCCTAAGGAGTGAGCTGAGGTGGTGCCGCCGCAGCTGGCTGGGCGCGCAAAAGGACCATTTCTGTCGCATTATCGCCCGACTGCCATTTGCGGGCCATTGAGCGAGCTGTAGCCACGACGACAAGCCCAGGAATGTAACAGTAAATACTGACCACTCTACTCGCTCCTTGGCCGTGGGGGGACCGTTTGGACCAACCTTGACCTCCGTCACTACAGCCTTCTGCTCGCCACTCCGCCTGTCCCCCACTCTTCGTAGCAGCAGCGACGCTAGAATTTAGAACGAGATGCAGACAATCAAGTGTGTCGTCGTCGGCGATGGTGCTGTCGGAAAGGCACGTACTCTTCCCGACTGAGAGACCTATTGTCACTCGACCCTCTCCTACCGCTTCTCTCTTCCGAGCCAGCTCGCACATGTAGTCCACCCTCGTAGTAAGTCGCCCATAGGGTGCGCCTGCGGTGTGGTACGCCCCCGACTAGGAGGGCGGGGGGAGGGCGCCTCAAGTGGATGGCTGAAAGCGTTTCAGATGTGCTGACGATGCGACTCTGTTGGTCTTTGTAGACGTGTCTGTTGATATCCTACACCACAAACAAGTTCCCGAGCGAATATGTCCCCACGGTAGGTCCCATGTCCTCCCCTTCTTTTTGAACCAACTGCCCCCGCTCTCTTGTTTCGCCATCTGAACCTCCGCTCACTCCATCGTATCGTGTATTCATGATATGTAACACGGGTGCTGATGTGGTTGTCTCGGCGTCGCAAGGTGTTCGACAACTATGCGGTTACGGTCATGATTGGCGAAGATCCTTATACCCTCGGTTTATTCGATACTGCTGGTATGTACATGAATCGTGTTCGGTTGATCCCATCTCACAAATTTGGTCCACAGGTCAGGAGGATTATGATCGTCTCCGTCCGCTCTCGTATCCACAAACAGACGTCTTCCTGGTGTGCTTCAGCGTCACCTCGCCCGCATCGTTTGAAAACGTCAAGGAGAAGTGGTTCCCCGAGGTGCACCACCACTGCCCGGGTGTTCCCTGCCTAATCGTAGGCACCCAGGTCGACTTGAAGGAAGATTCACAGGTTCGTCTACAGCGCCTTGCGCACGCACGCAGCGTGTCGAGTGAACGAATGAACGACAACAAACTGATGGCTCCGTATTATGGCTTAGGTGTTGGAAAAGTTGGCGCGGCAGAAGCAGCGGCCTGTTAGTACCGAGGCTGGGGAGCGACTTGCCAAGGAGCTCGGAGCAGTCAAATACGTCGAGTGTTCCGCGCTGACGCAAAAGGGGCTCAAGAATGTATTCGACGAGGTGGGTAGCGTTGCCTCGGCCTCTGTTCGCTTGGCTACAGTTCTTGGGTGATTGCTTACACCGGATTCAGGCGATTGTTGCTGCACTGGAACCGCCTGTTACGAAGAGGCCTGGACGAAAGTGCGTGATCGTGTAGAGATGGTCGTGATTAATAATATGAGTGGACGGGTGCTGTGTTAGATTAGTGCTCCTGAGCGGGGTCGGGAGGGTGCGAGAGGGAGCGCCTAGTGAGGGGTGGCTGCAGATGGTACTCTTCTGCGATTGAATCTCTTTCTCCTTCCACTTCCTCTCGTCGTAACTAGTTCTCTTGGATTGATTGTTATGCCCCATTTCATGATGATGATGCTGATGTTAATGATGTTGATGATGATGATGATGGACGACGGTGATAATCGTTTGGGTGGTAGGTGGTCGTGGTCGTGTCACCGTGTGGTTAACAAAGGGGCCGGCACTGGTTACGTGTTCGAGCACATGTGTCCATCATACGGCAGCCGCCCGCATTGTTGCTCTCCCTTCTTTCTCCCACCCTCTCTTCGACTACACCACCCTCGTCGTCGCCGTCTGTGGTGGCCATCAGCCCCCCCTCTTCTGTCGTCCTTGTCGTCGTTGTAGACGTCGTTCTCTGCACGTCGTCGTCGCCCTCCGGCACTCACAGTCGCTTGTATTATCCAACTTCACTCCCTACTTGAATCCTCGACTCCCCGCTCGACAAATAAGCACAATGGGCAAGCATACTTTCCACATCGGACATCCCGCTGCTCCCCACGACACCCGTGGTCTCCCGCTCAACAAACGCGGCGGTACGTTTCACCCCTCGCTAGCGACCGCCGGCCGCCCCTTCCCCTTCCTCTGACTGTGACTGACGACCCTTGCAGACTGCCAGATGGGTGGAATGTACAAGTCCCCGCTCGCTGGGGAACAGATCAAGGCTGAGGATGACTTTACGGTTTCGTGGGATACGAGCTGCATGGCACCCGCGGGTGATTCCGTCAACATCTCACTCTATAACATGAATACGACAGCAAACGAAGGTAGTGTCCACACCTGGGCCGAAATCTCCTGGTCCAGGGGCTCATTCACCGTACGCACTTTCCCGGCAGT
>Ga0307513_10004191_pt1 | contig 19287 bp, 10 predicted proteins | sample 15_EM_MG_FD_202174 | JGI IMG/M metagenome (GOLD analysis project Ga0307513, IMG submission 202174) | Populus trichocarpa ectomycorrhiza microbial communities from riparian zone in the Pacific Northwest, United States - 15_EM | ecosystem: Host-associated > Plants > Roots > Unclassified | place...
TTCAAAAATATAAGTAATGAGATTTAATAAAATATATAGACAGTGAAGTCAGATTAAATGTAATCAATGTTACGAGGAAAGTAATGAGAATTCTAAGCGAATTGCCTAGCTAGAAGTTGGTTTACGATTACGGGGAAAGGTTGACCTTCGAAGAAATTTTGTTTAAATTCTGAAAAAGGAAAGAAATTCTTGTTTCAAACAAGTTTAATCTTGTGAATCATATCACCTCTCCTGCGAATCAATAACTGAGAAAATCTTAGAACCAAGCAAGAAAAAGGTAGGAAGGAAAGTGCACAGCACCATAATATTTTTCTGTGTGTTGTTGCCTTGTTGTGAAAACTAGAGAATTCTCGGCCTGAGATGTTGGTATACCTGTAAAAGCAAGATTAGACCGGACTGGAAATTGATTTCTGATCACCTCTCCAACAATTAAGTCAGTTCTCTTTCTTAAGCTAATATGAGTATCTTATTATTATTATATCTTTTGTGTATTTATTATCGTATTTACCTTTTATACTTACCTCTTTCTTAAGCAAGATTATCGATTTTTTTTTTTAAATTGATTTGGATCTACCCGAAATAACTTATCCAACTCATGATCCTGCTTTTGGGTCGAGTCATATACCGATTGAGGTTTTATATCCATGGTTTTAATATACATTTACTAACCAGTGCTGCCCACATATTAAACATATTAAGCCATGTCAACACTTAACCTCTTAGATTGGATACAGTTTCTATTAATTTTTGGCCGCCCATGATGGAAAGGGATATTTAGACGGGACATGTACACACACACACACATATACGTTAAACTTTTTTACGGCCATGTTTATGTATAATTAATTGATGCGTATCTTAGATAAAAAATATATTGAGATTTAATTTCTAGCAATAATAAGATTTTAAAGAAGCATTTTCAAGAGAAAGGAAACACACAGGAAGCAATTCAGTTGACAACGCAGGTCTGGTGCTTTAGGGCTACCTATGACGAGTACATTATTCGTTTCAGTGAAAACGTAGAACTAGTTAGATTAACAATTAGCAGTTCCAGAAGCAATAGCAAGCATATCGAGTCATCTCAGCATTGGAAATGCATTTCCCATTTCCCCCCTTGTTCATGTACTTCTCGTAGCACTTCTTGCCGCAATCAAGGAGAGTGCGCGCAACCTTTTTTATACAGAATCTCTTCACATCTTCTCTGTTCTGTCTCCTTTCCAGGCACCACTGTTGCATTCACAGTAGGCGCCATTGTTGTAACTGCAAGAAATACATCAGCCCCAAGAATGATTACATTAATTCTCTATTGGCAGGAATACTACTCTGAAGTTATTTCTGGAAAAGTAAATCCTAGGGTTATGAAATATGGGCCGATTTACGTTTATCAAAAGAGATTTGCAAACAAACCCCTCACCCAATCTTTTTTGTTCTTTTCTCTTTCTGGACAATTTGTCCTGTTTGAGCTGGTTTGATTCGTAAAAGTTCTTTCATTTATAAGCAAAAAAAAAACTATTTTTAATTTCAATTAGTTCTCTATATGTCCCAGAAAGAAAGGAAAACTTTTTAAGGGCAATAAGATATAACTGAGGAATCTAAAATTATATTGGTAGAAATGGAATATTGACAAATCCATAAGAGAAAAAATATGGTTTACCCTAGAATTTCCTAGAAAATATACAATTATAAAGGATGACTGAACACACCTGAGAAAATGAGGACAAGGATGAAGAAAAGGGTGAAAGAAATCTTAGCCATCATAAGCAAGGCTCTACACACTAGAAGTCTTTATGTTCTTGATCAAGAAAGTGTGAACACACCTCGTTGGAAAGGGATTTATATAGGGTTAGAATGAGGATTTATAAAGTGAATTCATTAATAAAAAATGCAAGACAAAAGGAAAGGTGGCATAGGTGTTGCTAATATTTTTTCTGTAATTAAAACCCATATTTTTCTATATCTATCATAATATCCATATATTTACCAGATTTGGGGTGAACTTCCGCAAATGACTAAGGTGCCATGGGTGTTGCAAACTTCTTTTATATGAACTTCAGGAAATGAAAAATTGAAAATACTTTTATATGAATAAGAAGAATCACATAACCAATGTAATAAGAGAAATTATTAAGTAGATTTAATTAACTAATTAACTCGAAAACAAAACTTAACCAGTCTAGAAAAAACATTGTACACACATACCCATCTGCATTGTTCACTGGAATAATGTAATGACATCTTTTCCCTTCACATTCAAAAATATTATACTCAAGGGCGGAGCCAGGAATTTTTTCTGCCCTGGGCTATTAAATAAACATATAAATATTTTTTAAGATTAATTATTAACTTATATACATGAATTTTTAAAGTTAACAGTAAAGTTTTAATTCAAATACACTACCCAAAATATTAAAAAATAAATTTGAAAGTACATAAAATTAAAGTAAAAGTAAAAATAAACTCACTATTAAAGTTACATCCTTCGATATTTTATGGAATATATTTCATCTATAATCGAATCTGAGTCGATATTGTAACAACCCCTCAACCGGGATAAAATAACAATCTCATGCCAACTGGAAAATAAAGTAATTAAATTTTTTTCCTCTCTCAATTCCTCCTTCCTTCACTTAATTCTTTCTTATATTAGTGTTTTATAAGTTGGACTTTGTAAGTTTACAAAGTTATTCTCTCACTTTTTTTATTTTTTTTCTTAGATTTTTTTTTTATGTTTTTGCCTTACTTTTCTCTATTTCTCTCTAACCTTTTCTTTTCTTTCTTTTCCTATTCTGCTTCTACCCATTCGGCTACATATTAAAAGAAGGAAGAGCTGATTTGCTTTATTTTTTAATGGCAAATAACCATTTTACTCTTAATGAGTCATTTTGTTTTTATTTGACTTTTTTTTCGTTAGCACTACCAAGCTTCGTTCATCCTAAAATTTTAACCAGATTTTATTCAATATATTTTAAGATCCCTCGTAAAATTTCAGCTCAATCTAATGGTCGGATTGAAAATTACGCCCAATAACGTAAAACTGGTCAAATTGTGATTTTTCATAAAATTTCTGAATTTCTCAAAAAATTCTGAAATTTTAACCTAAGCTAAAGCATCATATTAGAAGACTTCACGCAAATTTTCAGAATTTTTTGATAACTCAATCCAGAATTACAAATTGTTTTTACATAAAACTAGTCAAAAAATATTGATAAAATCTTGACCTGGGCAAAAGCCCACCCTAGCCCTTAACATACCTCCGCCCCTGATTATACTAGTTATTGGAGGCAATGGTTTCAATTAACAAGGTGCATTAGTCATTACTAAATTGATCGATGACAAATAAATTTTTTTCATTTCAAACACTACCACAATCTTTATATTTACTGATGGAATTTTCTGTTGGTATTTGTACTATCATTCCGTTGCTAATTAATTTACCAACAAAATCACCTACAAAAATGCTCTGTCGGTGAATCTTTTGTCAGCAATTTTTTGTTAGTCGGTAAGTCCGTTGGTAATAAGAAAAAAATACTATTACCAATGGATTTACTGACGAAAAAAGCATGCAAAAAAAAAAATTACCTGCTTCATTCCGTCGGTATTTCCCTCGAAAAAATACCGAGTGTAATTTCATCGGTAATTATTTAAAAATATTAAAATATATATATTTTACAAAAATATAAAATAATTAAATTAATATAAATCAACACTCTATAATATTCAAAATGCTTGGAAAAAAGAAGAAGAAAATCAACTCAAACAAATTTGCAACAAATAAATAACACAAAAAAAAAATTCAACTAAAAAAATTCATATGAAAAAAATGAAGTTGTGATTTGCTAAAAATTTAAAAATCCTATAAATCAACTAAAAATTGATCTCATATGAAAAACAAATCCTACAATAATATTCATACAATTATTAAAAACAAAAACAATTAAAAATAAAATAAAAAACAAATATAGTGAAAAAAAACACGAAAAAGAAGAAAAAAGAAAAATCTTACCTTAATATAGTTGTAAGTGAAACTAAGAAGAGAAAAAAAAACAAATTCGTAAAGTATATTAATTAAAAAAAACTGAGAAGAAAAAAGAAGAAAGGAGAAGAATTCATACCTGAGCATGGAAGAGAAGAGAAGGAGTTGGGGAAAGAAGAGAAGAGAAAGAAATGGATATTGATGTTTTTTTACATATGGGGAAGATCGAAGAAGAAGAATAACAACAAAGGAGCCATGTCTGTTGTGAAATTAGGGATTCTAAACTTTTTATTAGGGTGTTTTATTGACAGTTTTACCGACGGATAATTAAATATTAATATTTTTAATCATTTTGTCGGTGATTCCGTCTGTAATATTTAATTTAAATTTTCAATTTAATCAAAAATTTTCAGAACCCGTCAAATATCACCGACAACTTTTCAATCTGCTGGTGATTCCGTCTGTAATATTTAATTTAATTGAAATTTTTCAAAAAACCGTCAAATAACACCAACGAATTTTCAATCCGTCGGTGATTTTGTCTGTGAAGAACATGAATTAACAATGCAATTAGGGAGTGAACAGTTCCAGAGCTCTTTGAAAAATACCGACGGAATTTTTCGTTGGTGATTCCCTTTGTAATTGACATGATGGAAAGTGTTCACAGTTTACCAACGATTTTACCGATGGAATAAATTCTGTCGGTAATTATGTTGGTATAAATGACACGTCATTATTTTTTTGCTTTGTTTTAATTATTTTTTTCCCACTGTAATTCCCTCTATATTTCCGTTTGTATTTATCAATTTTCTGGTAGTAAAAAGCATAGTGAAACATCCAAAATGCCTTTAAAAGGAAATATTTTAAGACCGGTTTCCAAGGTTTTTTTTTATATTTTCACAATATTGTTTATTATTATCATGTTAGATTAGGGGTAATTTAGTATTTTTCATAAATATAGAAAATTAAATAAAAAAAAACAAAAAGTACAATGAAATGACCAAAATACCATTAGAAGTTAAAAAAATTAAAATTGACCTCAAGGGAATATATTGTATTTTGACAATGTTTTTTTTTTTCATTATTTTCAGGTCAACAGAGGCGCAATTTGATAATTGTATAAATATTAAAAAAACAAAACAAAAAGTGGTTGGCTCATGTTACCAAGTGAGAGGCGTTCGCGCCTTTCAAGCAGTGCTTGTGGTGCCTCTCAATAGTCAAATACCCCTACTACATGTTATTGGAAATGTCGTTGTTTCCTCTTCCTTTTAGAACAGTGCATATAGTCGATGGTGGCATAGTTTTCCGTCGTCGGCATTTTTTTTTTTCCTCTTTTTTCTCTCTCATCCCCTTGAAATTCATGTTGGCCATTGTCCTCTGATTTAAGAGGATTTTCATTTTGGTCCTTCTTCACTTGATTTATAATTTTTGTTTTTGGCACTATTGTAAAACTTTGATTTTTTTTCAACTTCATCTTTCAATCTCAATTTGTGAGATGTTTTTTTTTCAATGTGATCCTTATTCTTTTGATTTTTTTCTTTTTTGGGCCTTTGGTTAAATTGATTTTTTTTTTCAATCTCTACATTCAATCAAAAAATTATTTGTATTTCATATTTCAATTCTGATCCTTATTCTTTTGATTGATATGCTTTGTTTTTAATACTTTTGTATAATTGAAATTTTTTTTTTTCAATTTCATCTTTCAAAATTTAATTTATTAGGAATTAAGTTTCATGACTTTCCAAGCAGGGCACTTTCAATCTAATAATCCAGGTCATGAGTTTCAAAAGTTAACACGAGTTGACATTAATTTTATTTTTAAATAAAAAAATACTTTCTGATTTTCTTTGTTTTCTTTTCTATCAAGTTATCCCCTTCTCATGACCTAAACCACAGGTTTGACGAGATGACCTGAGTCGGCTCAACTCTGATTAAAAGGGTTATAGGTTTGTCATGCTAACTCGAGTTGACTCGACCTAATTTTTTTAGGTTCTTTTTTTACCGAACTTCATCCTTTCGTATTTAAGGTGTTGAGAATTGAGCTACATCGTTTATTCTTGTTTGGAAAAATATTTTTTTTCTAGGTTATTGTGTGCCCTTTTATTTAATTTGATCCATCTACTATTGTTGTCTATTTTTTATCATCTAATTAAAATAAAATCAACTTATTTGATCCAGTCAGTTCTATGACCTAAGTCGCAGGAAAACAAATCAGGCTTCCGACATGGCAGGGGTCCACAACTAGTTTATATACTAAACTAATAAATACATACTACATAATATTTTTTCATGATCCATTAATTGTTATTGTCGCACCTTGGTGGATGTTGTGGCAGAGGTAAATATGTATATCGTGGAAAATTAGGAGTCGCCACCTAGTAATTAGAGGAAACTATGGATCATAAAATGTTCACTAGTTCCAAAGAATCAGGTAAGGGGTTAATTATGCTTAAGAGAAAAACGACGTTATTCTTATAGCATCCTTTCTTATGAAAGGCTATTTTTACTTATGTCATTTCTTCTAAATTTATCTTTTTGACTGTCATTGATTATCCTGATTCTTTGTAGTCCTTTTTTAAATTTTTATTTTTTGGTTATTTTTTAAAAACAAATTTGATATTGGTCCCTATAAAAAGATGTGTCGAAAATGACATACATCCTTTAAAAAGTAAGTTATGTCGAAATTGTCAAAAATAGGTATTGACCCATCTCGATGATGATAATTGAGTTTTGGACTCGTATTGATGATGATAATTGAGCTTTTGAAACTTGGATATGTCAGTTTAATGGGGTTTTTTATTTTATCTAAATTTTAATGCATAAATATGTTATTAAATTCAAATATGCATGTATAAATATTTCTTAAAAAATAAACAATAATATTTTTATTCAAAAGCTAACACGAAATAAAAATTCTAATTTTTATGCTCTGAAAAAAAAAATCAAATTCTTAAAACGTGAAATTTTTTTAGCTTTTTCTTCTTTAAAAAAACGAATAAGAAAGACAAATGTATGTTTTACAATGATAGAAAAAAAAAAAAAAAAAACTATTTTTTAGTCACAATGAATGTAATATTCTATTATTTAAGGCCAATAACTATATTTTTTAGATTTGGGAGAGTGAATTTTACCTAACCCTTAGTCACTGCTTTCTGAAAGGTTGAAAGATTAGGCACAAGGAAGGTAATATTCTTTCATTTAAGGCCAATAATTATGGTATTTTGCTTGGATTTGGGGGGAGAGAATCAAGGTTGAAAGCTGGATCTTGTATAAGAAATGAAAAATTAGGTTTAAGATATGGAAAAGATGTTGATTGAGTGAGTGTCTTTGGCTCGAGATCTGAAGTGGATTCGAAGGATTAAATCATGATATTTTAAGTCATAATTGCAGTTTGCATGCTGGAGCACATGTTTCTTGTGTTTTTGAGTGGTCAATAAAATCAATTAGTATCGAAAATTAAACTTGAAGATCACACGAGAGTCAGTTGTTTCTGCTGCCCAGAAAATCTCCAGATTAAGGAACAAAACGGTGTCGTTTTCCTTGAATGTTCAAATTGTGTTATTCCTCAATTTAAACAAAATGCACCATTTCATTTAATAGAAAACAATGTCGTTTTTGTTCCTTATTTAAAATTAGGTTTTCACCCGAACTTCAAATTTTGTCATCTCATTCCAGCGCCTTTTACACTTCAACACTTGGTCCATTTATTTTCCACCAATTTTCACCTTTTTTCTCTTAATTGCTTTCAATTTTGCCCCTGACTGAATTACCATAAACCCTCTGATTTTTTCATTGCTTTCATTTCAGTCCTTCGTTCTTTAATTCTTCATTTTTAGGTTAATATTGACTCTCAATTTCAACTTTGATTTTCTAACTTAGCTATTTATTTCAAAATTATTCTTCAGTTATTTTTTTTAATTTCATTCCTTTATGTTTGGTTTTATTTAATTTTTATATTAAATATGGTAATCATCTTTTTTATTGTTGCTTTTTTATTATTTTCTTGATTTGTTCATTTATTTTCAATTTTTTCTCTTGACATTTTATTTCATTTATTTTTTTATTCAATTTTAATCTTCATTCTTTTAATTGCTCTTTTTTTAACCTTTTATATCTTTATTGTTTTTCAATTTTATCCCTCAACATTTGATTTTACTTAGTTTTTTATCCAATTTTGGTTCTCATTCTTTTAATTGGTCTTTTTTACCTTTTTTTAATTTTTTTTAATTTTTTCCTTCAACATTATATTCATTTATATTTTTTATTTAGTTTTGGTCTTCATTCTTTATATTGCTCCTTTTTTAGGTTATTTTATTTTTTTTTCAATGTTTATTTTTCAGTTTCATTCTTTGATATTAGGTTATTGGGTTTTGAGCTTTCTTATTTTTATGTTTTTTCTTTCTATAAAGTGATCCTGGTTGGTGATTTGGCTAACTCGGGGGACTCAAGTTTATTTTCAATGTTTTTTTATTTAACTTTGATCCTTTTTTCTAGGACATTTAAAAAAAAATTAAAATTTCTAATCCTTATCTAATGCCATAGGAGGCAGGGTGATAAAGATAACCTGGGTTGACTTGGGTTGTTTTATTTTACATTTCTTTTTTCATTTCATCCTTTGAGAACAGGTTATTGGGCCTTGAATTTTGTGGTTTTTTTTAGCTTTCTATTCTATATGATATCTCAATCTCATGTCACATATATATATCAAGTTAACCTGGTTTGACTCAGGCTAACATCGTCTTGATATTTTTTTATGTTAAAAAAAAATTGTCTCGACCCGCATGGTAGCGGGGGAAAAAAATCTAATAATACTTATAAAATAATACCAAGAGAAAAGTTAACAAAAAACTAAAAGAACTTGGAAACCAGAATAGTAGAGGAACTAGCCCGCTTTTAAAACAAATTGTTTAAATTCCATTTGCTATTTTGTTTTCAATTAATTTTTTGTGTTATTTTTTAATTTCATCATTCTATATTTTGTTAGTTTTTAATTGGTGGACAATTTCAAAAATAAAAAACAAATAACATGATACTTAAAAGATAATACCAGGAGAAAAGTTAACTAAAAACTAAAACTAAGGGAAATTCAACTTTTTCACTATTCATATAAACAACGAATTTTTTGAAACCTTTTTCTTCTTTCTTTCAATATTTTTTTTTAGATTTATTTTTTTTATTTTATCTTTCAACATTCCGTTGATTTTGAATTGAAATTCATAATTTATTTTGGTTTACTTTCTATTACGTTATTGTCATCTCAAATAAATATCTTGGTATTTGGTTGGTGTTATATTTTGCAAGCGTCTATTTTTGTTGTCATATCATTAATTAAAACATAGTTAAAAAAAATAAACCTAATGGAATCAATATTTGGGTGGCGAGTTTGGCAGGTCAAGCCCCGAAACCCTGGTCGATTCAATATCTCATCGTCTCAATATTTTAAAAACAATATATCATTTTGAAAAAAAATTTAAGGTCAAACCATACTTTTTATCTGTTATACAAGTTGTCTTTGAAACCGTCAAGTCAATTGAGTCATGTTGGAGCAACTCTCACATAGATTAATTTTAAACTCAGATTAGGCAAGGAGTTTAGTCATGAGGTTTCAAGGTTGACCCACTAGGTCAGGGCCCCTTTTTTCCTTTTTTTTAATTCCATATTTCAATTTTTTTTTCTTTCGATTGAATCCTTTATGACTTATTTTTTCAAATTTATCCTTCAATATTTTTGTTGATTTTGAATTGTTCTTTATAATTTGTTTCAATTTGTTTTCTATAAAGTTATCGTAATCTCAAACAAATATTTTAGAATTTGATTGGTACTCAATTTTGCGAGAGTCTATTTTTGATATTATATCATTATGTAAAAAATAGATTAAAAGAATAAAGTTATTAAACTCAGTGGAGTTCATGATCCAGGTTTCAGGTTTGGCAGGTTGCGTTGTGAAGTCCAGATCGATCTAATATGTCACTGTCTCAATATTCAAAAACAAAAAAAGATGTCATCTTGAAAAAAAAATAAAGACAACCCAAAATATTTTACATCATCCAGTATTCTTTAAGACTCATCAAATTAACTACATCAGACTGATGCAAATCTTACATGGATTAATTTAAAACCTTAGCTACGCAAGGAATTAGTTCGAGAGGTTTCAAGGCTAATTCATTTAATTGGTTTTAATAATAATGCTAAATAATTCCTTACAACATTAATATATATATTTTTTTCATATTCAAAATTTTTTTGACTCAATTTACAGCAGAACACCTGCTAATGAACTAATTTTCAACTAAAAATCCTGGAGGCAAACTTTTATTGGGAGGAAATGGCTCAATTTGTCTGTACAAAATGGAGCAATTATCTAATTTGAATTTATATCTTTAATTTTGTCAATTTAATTTAGTAAAGGATTTTTTTAATGTCATTTTATTTTATTTTTTCATCCAAACTTGTATAAGATTACCTAATTTGCACATGATTTATCTCGATATCAAAAATACCCCTTCAAACGAGACAAGTAGCTCATTTATCATTATATTTTGAAGGGCCGTATCCGTTGAGCTTCTACACATCATTATATATATATATATATATACATGTTCTTCTACCATCACATATTATTCAAACTAATAAAATTCTTGCATAATAACTATATATTATCTATAAATGTATTTTTTAAGAACCAAACAGTTCTCTCCTTTTAGTGGTACTCACGGAATTTCATTCCTTTTAAGGATACCTTTTGCTTTACAGCTGCGAGTTATGAAGATTCTATACTATCCTTCAAATTTCCTCAATTCTCCACTGACTGGTTACATAACCACATTCTTTTTTCCTTGGAGAAACGGTGATTACCGAGATCATCAAGGACTCAGGCACTTCATCTGTGCGTTTTTTCCAGTTAAGGTGTCCGGCCGGTGACTCCATCTAATGAATATCAAAAGGAGAACAGTAGGATGCCCCAAATCTTTCTACTCCTGAAGCTGAAAACTTGTCATGTAGTCCGTGTGGTAAGAAACAAAAGCTGAAAACTTGAGAATTTTATTCCTTTCAGAAACCAGAGAAAAAGAAGGAACTGTGACAAAACGATCATTAAACCCAAAAACCTAAGGGGGCACATGCAATAGCATGCCACTAACCGCTTGCTTTGCCGGGAACTTGTAAGTACAGGATAATGACAGACTATGCCACAGGGCATTCTATTAGCAACGAAAAAAGAAATTGAACGAGGCATAACTTTTCTATGAGACAAAGGTGACATGATACAAAGCAGATCATAGCAAGGATCCCCGCTAGGAGACACCTAGAATAGAGCATATTAACCATGATCTACGATTCTTACAATAGCTTAAATCGATCCATATCTGCAGGTCATTGCCTTGGGATCTCTAATCCTGCCCACATCAACAGCAACTAATCAATCATTTAACCATCATTCAAAACAATAGCAAAACACAAATACACACACAGAAAAGAAGGTGCATTTAAATTCTCATTCTAGGACCAGCAGAAAAGAAATGCATTTTAACACGGTTTTTCAAAATCCAAAACCCCTATACTGACCACATTGCGATTATTAGATGGTCCAGTATTTAAAACTCATCATACAAATCAGAAATTCTTTCAATCAAGCACTACACATCACAAAGGTAGTGGCTAAAATAAAGGCTCCAATTTTCAAACAGTCTAACACTTAATTTTGAATGAACCACCAATTCTCTTGAAGGTCACCCTGCTAGCATGGAAAGTAAACCGCCACATGTTTGATTTGCATAGCTCTTGACTATGAGTTGTGAGTTGCAAGTCCAGGACTAGATAGTCCTTGACATATCTTTTATTATATCTGTTAGGAAAAATAACCATGCCCGAGTGCCCAAAAAGTATTGAAGATGTAAACACAGGCATTTCCTCTTCATGAGAAACTTCTTTTAATAAATTCAGCAACACAGTGATGTCCCTAAGGCTCAAGCTGGGACTGAGCAATCTCCTTGAATTTAGCTAAAAGGCAGTTGATGACCATTCACTTAGATACACCAATTTAAGGCAACTATTTCTGTCAAGCCCTTCCATAAAACACATATTGCAGGTTCTTATAATAGCATAGGCCTCAAGGAACCACAAGCTGACATCCATATCACATGAAAAAACCAAAAACCATGGAAGAGAAAAATCCATAAAAACAGGAAGAAAGAAATTCAGCAACAAAACTCATATTTGCTACCTGTAGTGTCAACGTCTTGGTCTATTCTTGCAACGAAATTCAGCAAGAAGTGCTATATGATCTGAAGACCACTCTGGAGAAGGAAGGGCTGTGTCTTTCCTCAAGCTTTCCTCATCCAATAGTTCCAACAAAGACTCCACCATTAAAGAGTCCGCTGAGAGAAAAAAACAACTGTGAATCCCATTTTACTAAGCTTTGCATCAAACAAGGATCAAACTTCAAATAGCATGACCAAATTAGGATAGGAGTCAACAGCACGGCAAAAGATAAGAAAGAATAATGTGTTGCAAAGAAGTTAACCTGTGTAAAATATATAATCTAGGGCACCGATAAAGTCTCTAGTGCAATTCGTAAATAAGGGTTCATTTGTTGTAGCGTCCATTCTCCTCCTCTGCTGATCTGAACCAAGACCAACGCCCACTCTTGCAAAAGATGAGTATGCACTGACCTGCAATATTAATTATATCACTACCAGCACAGCCCACAACAAGCAGAGCAGACATTACAAACCTTGCCTAAATCCCACCACCCCAGAAACAAGAGACAAGCCTTCCTCTTGGCCTTCTTTTTCAAATATAAAATATTAGCCAAAAGTTACCAGCATTTTGATTTCCCTAAAATCTCCAGAAAGAAATTTAGTGCAAGCTATATACTGAGACCAGTCTCTTATCAGAGGACATATTACCAGCGGCAGCTGATGTGTAAGCTTGTTGTGAGGCCGTAAGATTCCAAGAGGGTCTACTACTAAATCCGGATGCAATGGATCCACCTTACCCATTGCAAGAAGAGAATGGGGAGCACTGCAACCAGGTTCAACAGTAACCTTAGTTATTGAATGTACCAAACATGCACAAGGCAAACGCATCTTCTTCTATAAGTGATAAAACTGTTCATAACAGTAGACCAACCTTCCAGGAACTGAATTGAAATCTCCACACACCAACATAGGAATGTCAGCACTAGCAGCTATTTTCTCCAATCCTTTCAAGAGAGTAAGGACCTAAGTTCACAAACCAGAAATCACAAATCAATCATCAAGTTTACAAACACAAATCAAAAGAAATTTACACATAAAATGGAGAAATAAATAAGAACCTGCCAAAGCTTGACATCCTTTAAATCCTGGTGAACATTTATATGTGTATTTGCCTGTATTGCAAGATAAAAGGAATCCAAAAGCAATTACAAACAGAAAAGTTATTCATCCATAAAAATTGGAGCAACTATCTTATGTTTTGCACCAACCTCAAGGAAATTTAAAAAGTGAAAAAATACAGCAGACATTTAATAAGAGACAAAGTATCATATCCGCACCATCAATTAGAGACCTCGTGAGCAAATTATGACAGACGCCATGCTATTTAGCATGAAGAAAAAAAATATTTTTTAATGAGAAAACAAGGCACGACTGCTGAAACAACCTCTTTATGAGGACCGAAATAGGATCACTATTGACACAATAATAAGCACAAGATCACTTACAACACAAAGTAGCTGCCGCTTCCCAGGATTATCAACTCCTTGATTACTAAATTTTGCTTCCAGAACAACTATTAATGCAACATTATCCTACAAGTATAAAAGAATTTACATGAGATAACTAGGCCAACATAAAATGGAAAAAGTTCCTCGTGCACCTGCAAAACTTTAACAAAATCAACTGCAATACACTAACCTTAACTAATCGATTTAGAGCAGTTTTTCTTTGAGCACTTGGAACCAGCGCATCAGTCAAAGACTGAGCAGCCTTATTAAATTCAACCTGCAAACAAGTGACCCTTTGATGCATGAAAAAAAAATAAAGAAAAAATACACAAAAACATACCCCCACGTCCAAAGGACTTTCAAACCTCATATTTTTTAACATGTGAAAATCTATCTCTGCGGAAAAATGTTGCACAACCATCAATTGTATGGGTATTTCCAGCATAGACCTGCAATTAATAACAAGACTAAGCATTAATTATGAATATTGAACTTGATACATGAATAGCAACGATAACAAGGAGTAGTTTAACAACCTCGTTAGTTTTTCTCTTATATAGGGCTTGATAACCATGCTTGTCCAGCTCAGGGGCAAAAAATTCCTCATAATGATCACTTTGTACCTGAAAGCAGGGGAAAAAATTGTTTAAGTTTCCCTGAATAGGCAGAAGATTATCTCCCTTCTCCATTGATGAATATAACCATTAAACAAAGAATTAGCTATGCAAGACTCAATTTTCCAGGAAGCTACCATACCTCTTGTCATGTGCATCATAGATTATAGTGAGCTCACTAACAAATAGTTTTCATGCAAGGTCTTTCAAGAAACATAATCAGTCTTTTTCATCTAGAACATTGCTAGAATAAGTAATCCAGTTAAGAGTCCGACTATTTTACTTAGCCAAACCTAAAGAAACAAAAGCAATAGCAAGGCAGCCAAAAAGAAAAGAATGAAAGAAGTCCAATCATCTATCCCCGTGTATATCACTTTCACTTGCATTTTCTGACGAGATTAAGAACTTCAACGGAAAAAATCAACTTTAAAATTTCCGCTCACTATCCTGACTGATAAATGAAATTGATATTCATTTCCTGTCTTACCTCCTGAAGACAAACAATGTCTGCACGATAGCCAACTATTTCCCTCAGTAAGTTCTGTCGACGATATGGCCAAGAAAGAGCCCATGAAGGACAATAACTGTATGTTTCATTTGTAGCATACACATCAGATAAAATGTTGTATGAGAGCACAGTAAAGGTTCCAGTTGATGAGATACGACCATCCAAATCTAAAGGCACCATTGCATCAAGTCCACTAACTGGGATCAAACGACGTGGAGTTGGGGAGGGGGCTGGAATGACACGGGAAGTTAATAGTGTGTTTGGATGTCCTACAGGTAATTTAGTTTCTGCATCTACCACAACGCATTCAAACTTGAGAACATGGCCAATATCATCAGCTGATGGTGTATATATTTTGGAACGCCCAACCTCAAACCAAGTTTCACCACTCCTCTGTGTCACCGCCGCAGGATACAAAGGCGTGGAACCATTTGTCAAGCTAGCACTTGATGCAGAACCAGATAAACTAGTATTAAGAACTCCAGATCCTGAGCTATTATAACGCCCAAACAACTCTTCCTCCTCATTTCCATTTTCATTTACAGCACTTGCAGCTCGATCATGTAGAACACGATGATGCTGCCATGCATCAGAGAAGCACTTGGGAGAGCAATGGTAACTTTTGGCAACAGGTATTTTGGCCTTAACACAACCTATACACTGCAGTGTAGCATGCTCAGATGGATGTACACTACATACAGCAACTTTTCTATCACTCTGTATCCGATACCTGCAAACAAGCCCAAAAACAGGGTGATGCATATCAAACTAAGATAAGACTAACTTCTATGTTTCAAATCATCCTGTAACTAAGGTACAGGTGCAATGATGCCCAGTCAGAGGATGCACCTTAAAGTTCAACCAAATCACAAGCATGAAACAGCAATTCCATCAAAAAGCTAAACTTTAATAAATGTGTAAATATGCTAAATTAAAGTGCTGATGTTTAATCGGTTCTTTTACAATTTATTTTGCTGCTACTACTAAGTCATTTACCAAGTCAAAAAAGATTTGTTTCAATCCATTCATAAGTTATCCATAATTGGCACTACATTACATTTAATTATGATATTCTTTTGACCATTCAAAATGCAACTCCATTTTTAAGTTTCCTTATTTCTCCTTTAACTATATTGACCACGGGGTACTCTCTCTGTTTTCTGCACCGACTACAAATGGTCCCACCTAGCTAAGCATATTTTGCTTCACAGCTTACAATTATCATACTCAAATGTGTCACCATAAAGCAAAAATGTCAATAAAGCTAACAATACAGGTCACACCTTTTTTGTCAAAAAAACACCTCCTGGAGGAAACAAAAAGGATGACAAAAATGGTCGAAGTTCCAGCTAAAAATCCTAAACCCTAAAGTCACCATGCTTTAGGAAAAGTAAAGACATGCATATCTTAAGTTGGTGACAAAAATCTAAAAGCTTTTCCATTGACCAGATTAATCTAGTCCAGATCTTATATATGTTCAAACTTTTTTTTATAAGAACGTTCTCACAAATATTGAAGAGAACTATTAGCATGCAATGTTGGGAAATACCAATGATACCAAGGTTTTATTCCAAATCATATGCCAGCTACCAAAGAAAATAACAAAACACATGTTGAGCATGCATGTGCATTATCACTCCCTCTATTATTGCATACAGCACATTACTGCCAAACAGCTGCCACATCAGCAAGTAGAACTGAGAGCTATCAGAGCCCAGAACAAGAGCAGGGCACAGGCATGGGTCCTCGCCAGATACAAAGGCATGGGAACAGAGGCTCATGCCCATGTCCATGCCAATGGTCAAGGCTAAGTCATGTGGCACATGAATTAAGAATGATAAAAGTGGTGACCCTAACACCTCCAGGATATTAACTTATCTAATTGATGTAGTGGGAAAAAAAACGAATACTATATTCCTCCAAAAACTTTTATTGAACTATTTGCCCCATAATGGATAAGGCACTTTAATTGTAAATCCAATGGGAAAACTAAGAAAGTGACATTAAATTCTTACTTTTTAAGTGCTACAGGAGGAAGTTTATACAGGTCAGGAAGCAAAAACCCAACATAGATCACCATAATACTAGTCAATTATAGTAACAGTTTTCATTACTAAATGCAATTACCCAAATTGGTATATAACAATCATTAACATTACTTTTTAAGGAATTAAGTCTGGAAGCATTGCAGCTCTTTCCATTTTGAACTACTATTAATCTCAAATGGCAAATCTCACTTGCGCCAGAACACTTGTCTGATAAAATATATCTATTCCCATTAAATCATCAATATGTTTTCAAATAACTGTGCATCGACTAGTTCAATAACAACTGACCACACTAATAAATTTATAAGACACATTAGAATCTATCCAATCAACCACCCAACAGAAAATAGAGAAAAGTGCAGGACCGGAGGACAAGCATGACTCAAAAGCCGAGACACGTGGTCCAACTACCAATTATATCTCTCACTTCTCTTCTTAGGTTTACTTGCTGTTGGTTAAAAACTTCAACCCTGGATTACTGACTCATATTTCAAAAAAAAAAAAAATTGAATGCCCAACATTTGAGATGTATAATACCACCCTGTGAAGCTGTAAAAGGCCGTCAAGTGTTACAGCTCACACACAACATCATTTTATTGAGCCAACTTGTCAAATATTTCAAGATAATTGCTTGTAGCTCACCAAGTTACTTTTAAAACTGCATAATGTAAAAGCTTTCATTTGCATCACTAATCAGTAATTCATCACCTACCTTTCTATTACGACTCTTCACTGTTCACCACGTGGTGGTACGATGTGCCTAACAGTTGTCAAGAGGGGTTGAGGCACTCGCCTAGGCGCTCCAAGCAAGGCAAGGCGAGGCAAGGCCCCAGCGCCTTTATTAGACTCGAGCATTTGATTTCAATGAAGTGCCACCGAGACAAGTGCCTTGTGAGTGGGTGCAAGGCGTTAAGGCTAGCACCTACTTGAAGTTCTTCTTTTTATGTAGGATTTTTCTTCTTTTTTTTAACTGATTTATGTTTTGGCCTATTTGTCCATTTTTTTAACTGATATTTAATTTTTCTTTTTAGTCTATATGGCTACTTACTACTTTAAATTATCTTATTTTGCTTCAAGGATGAAAAAATTTTAATTTTATATGACTATGTTATGGTATTTTATATTTTCTTTTGATTTTATAATGATCTAATCTTAATTAGGAAGATATATATTTTAGATTTATATAATATTACTTTTTTTTTATTTATAGTATATCACCTTGGTTCATTTGGGCGTGTGCCTCGCGACTCAAGCATTTTACAAGCTTGGTGCCTTTCACCTTTGACAACAATATGGTACTAACAATTGGGGGGGGGGGGGGGGGGGGGAATAAAAAAAAAAAAAAAAAACCCAACTAAAATACAAACTACACAGCCTAGATTTTCAGTTTACCCTAGTTTTTTGTCGTATAGGTCACCACAATACCAAACCAAATAATCCTTGCTACAGCAACATACTGTTTTCATGGAGTCTAATTCGCCAAGCAATTTGACTTATCCCCAGTGTATTAATAGAAATTTTAAGCCTTATGATATGTTATCTAAAACGCTTTAAAATGAGAACGACAAATATTAGAATGACACATTAAAGCAGCCACTAAACACCATAAAACAATATTCAGATACAATCCATAATAAAATATGCGAAAGTAAGCCAGCAAGAAAACTCTGCTTGCATATTCAAGGTGTCCCCCGAACCAGAATACACTCATTAATGAAATTCACTTCACATAAGTACTGACACCACCGAAAGCAAAAAAATAAAAAACCTCTTATACAGTACCAATTATTTACATCCACAAGCTTTAGCTCTACCACTCTACATTTAAAAAAAGTTCACAGCATCAGCAAAACCCCGCGTAACAGACTATTCCGCCCCATTTAAAACACACATAATAACATTAAAAGAGCCCCAAAATGCACAAAAATAATCAACCAAATCCAAAAATTCTGAAAACCCATTACGAGCAAAAACAAAAGAAAATCACTCACCACTTATATCTCAAGAAATGACCGTCAAGAGGGGCAGACTCGGGCACATCATCGGTAATATAATCCTTATCAGGTCGCCGTAAAACAACATACGGCGTTAACTCACAGCCAACAATAGGAATATCCGATGGAAGATGCACACGCAGCACGCTCAGCATGCTTTTATTTTCTTCTTCAAAGTTTTTTTGTTACACTTCACTTTCCTAATCACACTGTAACCCTATCATCGATAATAAAATCAATCGGCGGATATTATCTGGCGGATCCGCCATCTAATTGAACCGATTACCCGCCAGCCTAAATCAATCAATCAATCAAAAACCCTAGATTTCCCAATTAAAAAAATAAACAGCAGATCTCAAGAAATTACAAGTGAAATTCAAGTTAGGGTTTAGAGAGCGATGGATCGACTAGGGAGATGATCGAGAAATTTCCAGAGAGAGGGGG